>ERZ824575.48-NODE-48-length-162498-cov-6.336050_pt1 | contig 162498 bp, 145 predicted proteins | sample MGYA00519470_ERZ824575 | MGnify/ENA primary metagenome ERZ824575 (study PRJEB31778, sample SAMEA3449170) | human gut metagenome | biome: human gut; feature: human-associated habitat; material: faeces | place: United Kingdom | collected 2010/2012 ... | reverse complement strand
GTATTCAAAATAAGGTCTATGTTTCGCTTCATTGTGTCGTATTCTTTGACTTGCTTTTTGAGCTTGCGATAGTCGGCATAAAAGGCTTCTTTCTGCTCGGTCAGCTTTACATATTCCGCTTGAAGCGTTGCGATGTTTGGTAGCTTATCCCCGACGTTGGCGGTGCGTAATGCCTTTGCCGCCGCTTCATAAAGTATCAGATCGCTTTCGTGCGTTGCACGGAACTGCTCTTTGTTTTTTGCCTTTTTGTATGCGTCATATACAGGCTTTGTTTTTTGGTATGTCGAGATATTCTTTATCGTAACCGCCATATATGCAAGCCGCTTTTCTACGTTCTTTAATGCGTCTGACGCCTGTTCGCTCGCCGCTGTGATTTCATCAATTCGGGCAACTAAATCCGTGTACTGCTCGATCTTATGCTCAGTTAAGAAATTGACCGTCTTTGCCGCTTGTTTGAGGTTATGTATTTTCGCCCATTGCTCATATCCTCGGCTTTGCTGTGCCTTGATAGTGTTTTCAATGTCAATAATGAGCGATACGCTTCTTTGCTCGATCTTGGGAGCTTTCGCGGCACGGATATGTTTTCGGTTTATTCTTTCGGTGATTGTTTCCTCGGTATAGTTTGCACCGAGCGTTTTTAGACGCGTGAAACGCTCTTGACCCATGGCTCGGCATGATGTGTATTTACCGCGCTTTATTTCATATCCCGCCGCCTGCAAACGCTGTAATAATTCCTCGAAGCTCGACACTTGGGGAATAAGCGTATCAACCGCAATTTTGAGCTTGCCTTTCCAACTCTTGCTCGCCTTGTCCGCCTGATATTCCGCATAGTGCTTTCCTTTATTTTCGCTCGGAACGACAACAGACAAGCCGTTTTCGCGGCATAGCCGATCACTTGTATTTCGGATATTATAATATGTGCGTTTATTGGAATTATACTTTCGGTGATTGACAAAATTAACGGCGCAAAAAATGATGTGGTTATGGATATGTCCCTTGTCAATATGCGTTGTTAAAACGTATTCGTGCTGACCCTTTGTTACTGCGTCCGCAAGCTGACGCCCGATCTCATGAGCTTTCTCATAGTCAACTTCTCCCGGCGCAAAGGATTGTATCAAGTGATGTGCGAGATTGTTGCCTTTCTCCATAGCTTGCGACAAGGTAAATCCAAATTCAATATCTGCCGTTTCATAAGAGCAGCCGAAAGAGGAAACAAGAATTTTTTCGTCCGTCTTTGCGGGAATTTGGATATAGTCAAGTGCCTTGCTTAACGTGCTTTTAATAGGCTTAATCTTTGTAACCGCCATATTTCCTCTAACGCTCCTTTGATCTCTGCAATATCCTCGGCGTACACGTTTCCCGTTGCATTGACGCGGCGGGCAATCTGATTGACGTTTACGCCGATTTTCTGTATCTCTGCCGTCATAGCCTTTATATCGCTGTGATCGACATGAATGATATATCCGTCAATAGCTATCTTCCGCAGATATGCCGCCATATTGTCGGTGGGTATGAGCTTCATTTTCTGCTCAATCAACGCCCGTTCTTCTTCCGTTACACGAAATTTGATTTGCACCGTTCTTTGCCGTCCGTTCATACGTTTTCTCCTTTTTTGACTGAGGGTTTGGGAGACTTCCCAACAAGATATTTTCAACCGACGCGTGGACGCGATAAGGGCGAAAATACGGAAGTGGGTACCCACTTCCTATGCTTGCTACGAATCTTTACCCCTCATCTCTCTACAACACCTAAAAGCGTAATTTTGCCAAATAGACAGGGGAAAAGCACAAAGAAAAAGCGCGGCAAACGTGAAAATCGTCTGCTGCGTTTCTTCCATATTCATATCATCGCCGCCATTCTTGCTGCTTTTATCACTTTTCCTAACGCTGTAAAGTCGTATAATGGTACGTGCCTTTTCATGACCAATGCATTACTTACGAAACAACGCTCCTCACTTGAAAAAAGAAATAATATATGCTATAATTATCACGTTGTTATTGTTTGGCTTTTTCAGGCTTACATGCATACGGAGGGAGGCGCTTTTCATGTTGGTTTTACCGATATTCATGACAATTGAAAACGATGAAGAGCGCGCTCTTGCGGAAAATTTATATCTTACATATAAGAGCCGTATGTACGGTATCGCTTACGCAATACTGCATAATCGAGAGGATGCAGAGGACGCCGTTATGGACGCTGTATTCGGCATAGTGAAAAACATTTCGCTGTTTTCCTCAATCCCGCGAAACAAAACCGAGTCACTCATTGTTGTAATAAGCAGAAACGCAGCAATCAACCGATATAATTATAACAAACGCAGAAGCACATCATCTCTGGACGAAACCGCAAATTATATTCCGGACAATGATCCGACCCCGGAAGAAATGTTCGGGCAGAAAGAGGATTATGAGAAGCTGCTTCAGGTTATCCGGACGCTTGACCCGATATACAGGGATATTCTGCTTCTGAAATATCTTTATGAGTATGACAACTGCACGATTGCCGCTATGACAGGCGTTGCCGAGGCAACAGTTCGCGTCAGACTGATGCGGGCGAAGGAAAAGCTGTCCGAACTTCTTAGAGGAGGTGAGTCGGATGGAGAAAAATGAACTCAAGAATGTTCTTTCGGCGCTTGAAGCCGATAATGCAGCGGAGCTTAACAGCCGTACAGGCAAGCACCGTTTCCCAAAGGATTTTGAGAGACGTGCCATCTCGGTTTGCCGCGGAACTGCCGCCGTTTGCCGTTCACCTCGCCGCCACCGTCGTATGCCGCTTTGGGCAGCCGTCCTCATTGCGGTGCTTTTGTGCGCACTTGTGACCGGATGCGCCGTTGCGGTATACAAATACTTTACCAGATATATTCCCAATTACGGCATAGTCGATATGTTCAGCGATGTCAGAATGTTCGCGACCGAAGAAACGATTGATATCGGTGACATGAAGATTGAAACCGTTTTGTATATCCGGGATGGTGACTCCGGAATCGTTCGTCTCTGGGCAACCGGTCCGGCACTGTCGGGCGGGTGGGGAGATGCTGAATGGAGCGGAACGCCGGTATTCACTCTGAAGACAGACAAAGGCGAGTATCCGGTCTTCGCGACAACCGCTTCGGTAGGCGCCGACGGCGGCTTTTATGAGTGTGAAGCGCAGAATGTTGAAGCCTTCGAACATGCATCGCTCGTCAGGAACGGCTCGGAAAAGGCGCTCGTCCTGCACGATATATCCGAAAAGGGCTATACGGTTTCCGCATGGGCGGAGTATGACGGTATCACAATCAAGGCACTGCCGCTGTATGCCAACAACAGGATTATTATTCTGTGTACGGAGGGCATTGCGGATGCCAAGTTCGTTTCGGCGACGCTGACCGTCTATGATTCGCTTGGAAACACCGTAAAAGCAGGTTCGTGGAGTGAAGAAAGCGGGTGGTATGTGTTGACCGTCAAAGAAAAGCTGCCCGGCGAGATTGTAAAGATCGAAATTGACAGCCTGCGCGTCCGCTGCGCACCGCCGGAGGCCGTCAGTTTTGAATTTTCTGTCCCGAAGGTCGACGGCGAGTACGCTATTGATGGCACGCTGATCGACAACGATGTTTTCACGGAAAACGCGGTGAGCATAAGGCGCGAAGGAGACATTGTGTACCTGACAACAAAGATTGATGCCCATAAGTACGAGCCGCTGACCGATTTTTATGTTGACTATGATTCACCCGGTGTTCGCATGGAAGATTGGAACACACGCGAAACCGACACTGTCATTTATAAGCTGAAAATCGAGTCCGGCACCGATAAGATTGTTTTGATCGCAAGAGAATACATGTACATGATTCATGATAGTCAAAACAAGCCGCTTGGTACAATTGAAATCCAAAAGAGCAGATAAAAGATAAATCGAAAAGAACCGCATGAAATTTTGCGGTTCTTTTCTTTTTTTGAAACAGACGACCGGGGCGGATTGTTATATAAGGCAGAACCAAAAGGAGAGTTGTATATGAAACGCTTGATTTTAATGTTGATTGTCGGAGCCATGCTGTTCGCGCTGCTGTCCTGCAGTGGGAAAAATAACGCGCCGGACGGAAAAACATACACGGACAATTATGTTTATACGATGTGGAAGACGTCGGACACTTCGGTGTCCACACTATATCGGATCAATGTACTGAATGCAACGGGAGCCCCGGTCTGTCCCGATCCTCTATGCGCGCACAATGCATCGGACTGCCCGTTTTTCAGCATCAATACCACCGGCTCCGGCATTGTCGGGAGCAGTATATATTACCTCAGGGGCAGTGTACCGATGAAGTATTGCAGACAGGTGTGCCGTTTCAATCTGGAATCCGGGAAGCTTGAGATTCTGCACGAAAACAATGCCGCAACGATCGCAAGGCTGTTTGTTTTTGAGGATTACATTTATTTTCTCGAACTAACGGACGATGGCAAGGACTCCCCGATATACGCGTTCCGCCTCATGCGTTACGGCATCCGTGACAGAAAGACTGTTGATCTCGGAAACACGGGCGCCCAGAAAAACGTAGATATCTACGCCTGCGTTGGTGGCAGGCTGTACTGGGAGGACGCAGGTGGTGCCGAAACCTACTTTTCGACCGACATAGACGGCAAGAACCGTATGGATGGCGACCGATTGCCCGACCGCACCCGTTCGGGCAATTACAGCGTCATAACAGAAAACATTCAGGTGATCGATCGCGCTTATATCAATATGTATACCTGCGATGTTGTCAGCAAGAATCTGACGAGTGGAGAAACCTCCGTCATTGTCAGAAACAATCCCTCGTTCCCCATGGTCTATGACGGGAAAGTGTTTTATTACAGATTTCAGGAGGAGCCGCTTCTGATCGGATACATAGTCGATGAGGAGAGCAATGAGCGCAAGCAAATATTTGACGCACGCGGCACAAAGCTGTACGTCTGCGATTTTGACGGGCAGAATGACCGTCTGCTCTGCGATATTGCCGGCAGCGGATATCTGTTCGGAATCACAAACAGTATGCTGTGGAGCTCCGGAAACGGCGAATATTACTGCACGACGCTGATCAGCTATCGGCAATCCGAGGATGGGCAAACGGTTGAACGTGGAAACAACGCGATCGTTGTCATCAATATAAAGACCGGAAGCTACAAGATCGCGGATATGGAGTGAATGAATGATGAGAAAAATGACCGTATTCCTTGTGCTGTTTGTTACACTGACCTGCGCTGCCTGCACAAAGGAAGCTCCACAAGAGATAGATGTCAATTACACGGATAACTTTATTTACGCGAACATGAACGGTACCTTTTTCCGCTTTTGTGTGGACAACGCAACGGCATCGCCGCTTTGTCCCGACCCTTTGTGTGGACACAACGATGAAGGCTGTCCGTTCTTTCATATGGAAGGTAACCCGGTTTTCCGGGGGCAGTATATATACTATCTTTCCGGCGGTTCGGAATATGGCGGAGCGACCCGTTTGTGCAGTTTCAATTTGCAGACAGGACGGTACAAAGTGATGTACACCGCAGACGGTGGGACGCTGTCGGGCATGAATGCAGCCGGGGAGGATGTTTATTTCAATCTCAACCGGTTCTCTGAGGACGGAGAGGTTTCATTCCTTTTGATGAAATGCCATATCAAAAACAACACTATCACCTCGCTGACCGATGATGGTCTGCCGGTTCCGCAGAATCTGATCGCCGCTCACGATGGACGGCTTTTTTGGAATACGGGCGCGGGGGAATATTACTCCACCGATATGGCATATCAAAACAGAATTGACGGCGACAGAGGCTACGCTGAAAGACTTTCAAGCGGGGAGTATTCCTTTATCGTTGAACCAACGGGGGAGGTAAAGGGAGTCCCCGGCAGTAAGCTACCTGCGTTTCGACTGCTGCGAAAAAGCCGGATGACCGGTGAGACTATCACAGTGATTCCCGAAATGTGCTCTTTCCCGGCGATATATCAGGACAGCATTCTATATTTCAGATTTCAGGATACGGTTCCGTTTATCGGGTACATGAAGGACGGGCTTTCAGGTGAACAGATTGCCGTTACCGACAAAAACGGAGGAAAGCTATATATATGCGATCTTGACGGCAAGAGGGAACGGCTTCTGTGCGACATCAGCGATTCCGGGTGCACTTTTACCGGTGCTGTCGGTGTTTCCGGGAAAAGCGGAACCGGCGACTACATCGGTATAGAACTGTACACCTACGACAGAGACGGAGAGTACGTCCGGCGCGGGAAAAGTGCGCTTCTGCTTATCAACATCAAAACCGGCGAAAACAAAATAGTGAGGACTGACTGATATGCTTGAACTGAAAAACATCTCCAAAAAATACGGCAAGGTGACGGCGCTCAAAAGCGTAAACATCACCCTCGGAAGCGGAATATACGCTCTTTTAGGGCCGAACGGAAGCGGGAAATCGACCATGATGAACATCATTTCCGGGATTCTGCCGCCCACTGACGGTGAGATTCTTTATAACGCTCAGGGCATCCGATCACTCGGAACGGCATACCGCGAAAAAATCGGATATATGCCGCAGTACCCCGGCATGTATCCGTCGTTTACGGTACGGGATTTTCTGCTCTATATGTCCGAGCTGAAAGGACTTCCGCGCGGCAGCGAGGGGGAGGTGGATTACATACTGCGGCGCGTTGAGCTTGATGACTGCGCCGACCGGAAAATTTCTGCGCTTTCCGGCGGCATGAAACAGCGGCTGTCGCTTGCACAGGCGGTTCTCGGCTCACCGGAGATCATAATACTCGACGAGCCGACGGCGGGACTTGACCCCAAGCAGCGTATTGCCGTGCGCAACTTTATCTCGGAGACAGCGTCGGACAGAACGGTGCTGTGGGCGACGCACATCGTCCCGGACATTGAAGGAATCGCCCGCGAGGTCATTATTCTGAAGCAAGGCGAAGTCACGGATATTGCCGCCCCGGAAAAGCTGATACAAAAAATGAGCGGCAAGGTTTGGAGAGTCCGTGTTGAGCATAATGCCGCCGAGGAGTTCAGAAAGAAATATCGCATCTGCTCCACCGTTCCGGATGCCGACGGTCTGATGCTGCGTCTTTTGAGTGAAGGTCAGCCATGCGAGGGCGCCGTGCCGCTTGTGCCAACGCTTGAGGATTATTATTTATATATTTTCGGTGATATACTATGAAACTGCTTCGTTATGAACTGAAAAAGCTGTTTTCCTCAAAAGGGATTTTGTTTTTGGTCACAGTACTTCTGCTTGTCAATGCGGTGTTGTGCTATCTGTCTCCCTCCGGCGTTGACAAGAAGCGTTCGGACGAAGAATATGTTGCCGGCTATCGGAGCGATATTGAGCGTGTAATACGGCTGGCGGAACGGAATATTGCCGACCTCTCAGGGGGAGGGGACAGCTTTGTTATCAGGTATCAGAAAAAAGTGATTGAAAAGTACACAGCCATTCTCGGGAGCGGGCAGATTCCCGAAAGGATAAGCGGCTTTGATGAATATGTCGCCATGTCGGGACAGATTTCCTTACTGCTTTTTTTAGTCGTTATTTTGGGGAGCAGAATAATACTCTGCGAGCACGACTCCCGGATGAAGTCTTTTCTCTGCATCTCAAAGCGGGGCAACCGCACGTACGTAAATAAGCTATGGCTGATGCTGTTCCTCTCCTTTGGGCTTTCGGCGGTATTTTCGATTCTGAATCTGACGGTATGCGGCATAAAGTTCGGTTTCTCCGGATTGCAAGCACCGGTTGTTTCGGTTCAAAGCATGGAGTTTTGCCCGTATCCGATGAGCATAATCGGGTATATTCTGACCGTGTATGTAATCAGCTCCGCGCTGACCTTTTTGGTCGCATTGCTTTCCGCTGTGGTCGGCAAGCTGTCCGGAAGCTATATTTTCACATTTCTCAGCGGAGGTACTGTCTGCACGTGTCTGTATCTTTCGGGATTTGACCTTGGAAGTCTTTTTACCCGTTACCGCGCGTTGAATCTGTTTGGTATTGCGGTGGATTCGTTGCCTTTTTACGCAATTCTTTTGCTTTTGACAGGTGCCTTTCTCGGTACGCTGTTCTGTCTTGTCGGGAATCGGCAGACTTCATTCGGGGAACGGATGCGCAGGGCAGAAAACCTGTTGCTTGAGAAAACAGATGCAGTGCGAAAAAAAGTCCTCAACAGAAAAAGACCCCGCCGCGTAAGGCGGCACGGTCTTTATGTGTATGAGCTGAAAAAAATCTTTGTTTCATCAAAACTGATATTGCTTGTGATACTCCTGCTCAGCACGAAAATATATTTTTGCATTGAAAATGACAGACAGAATGACCCGTATGAGAGGGAGTATTACCGACTATGCACCGAACTCGGGGGAGAGCTGACCGACGAAAAATCGGCATATATCACGACCGGACTTGCGGAATGTGAGGCTGTTCTTTCTCAGCATGATGAAATGAGAAGTCAGGTACAGAGCGGCCTTATAACCTCCGAACAATACAACGTATATCTGCAAAGGCTGTATGCCGCAGAGGTGCGGCAGTCGGCTTTTCTCAGATTGGATGAGCAGCGGCGGCATATCGAGTCTCTGCGTGCCGCAGAAAAGGAGGCGAAGATCATTTACGACTCCGGGTGGAGGGCGCTGTTTGGTGCCAAGCCTGACCTGTATCTTTACGCATTGATTCTTTTGCTTTTTGCCGGGATATATCCCTTTGAGTACAAGGGCGGCATGGACAGATTGCTTCCCAGTGTTAAGCATGGAGGATACACATTTGATCGCACGAAATTTTTGACAGCCGCAACTGTTACGGCAGTATTGTGCCTGATCTTTGCGGCGGCCGACATTGTGTTCTTAACAAGGACGTACCCGCTTGAAAATCTGTCGGCTCCGGCACTCAGCGTTATCGGAATTCCGATGCCGATGAACATTCCATTGTCTTTGTTTGCGATCCTTTTCGAACTGAAAAGAATGTTTGGGTTTGTGCTGCTTTCCGGTATTGTTTGCTTTGCGTCAAAGCTTTTGCGAAAGCTGTATCTGATTATTCCGGCAGTCTCAGCCCTGACGCTTCTTCCGCATATGTGGATCAAGGACATACCGTGGTGGGCGGATTTTGCCTCGTTGCTTTGAAGCAACTGTATAAAGTGTTTATCGACGTGTTATTTATGTAAAACTCTTTTCTCGAGTATCTTGGTGCCAAAATAACCCACACCCGCCGTCGGAATATTATGGGTCATGGTATGAACACACAAATCATCTAAATACATTTTGTAATTCTTTTTGCGCTCGTTCGTGTTATGCGAACGGGCGCATTTTGCTTTTTATAAAAATTTTTTGAAAAACACGCCGTTTTCATTTGGCAGTTTTCCAAATGCGGTGGTGTGGGTAACGAAAGGGGAAATCAACCTATCACCCGCTTTCGCGGTTGCGAAAGGAGGTGAACACCTTGAATGAACCGACTCGTACCCAGTTTCAAGTACGCTGTGCCTTTAATGGCTTTTGCAAAAAAGCGTTGAAGTGCGAAGCGAGCAATGCACACAGAGATGTGAAACGCTATCAGAAACACTTTGTCAGCTTTTCCGATCTGTCGCCCGAAGAAGAAAATCAACTGTATTCGGTTGACGATCAATCGAACGGCGAAGATCACGACAATTCTTTTCGTGTGGGCGGCAAACGAATTACGCCCGAACTGTTAGCCGAAGCTCTCCGTACATTGCCCGAAGAAAAGCGCAATGCTGTTATGCTGTACTACTTCCATGATATGAGCGACGCGGATATTGCCAAGCTCTATAGCATTCCGAGAAGCACGGTACAGTACAGACGGACAAGCTCTTTGGAAACCATAAAACAATTTTTGGAGGAACGCGCAGATGATGAAACAGATGAATGGTAATATCAGCGATCAGGACGAGCGCGGATTGCTGCCTTATCCAGTCATCATTGCCGCGACAAAGGGCGATCCCGAAGCAATGAAAATTGTCGTACAGCATTATGAGGACTATATCGCGTCTTTGTCGGTCCGTAAGCTCCGCGACGAAAGCGGAAATACATATTACGGAATTGACGAGGATATACGCGACAGACTACGTTCAAGGCTTATGCGAGCCGTTCTTGATTTCGAGGTCTGATTATAAGTGTGCTTGTGCCTACCCCTTTCCGCAGGCGCAGAATATACGACCTCTCACGTTCTTTGACAAAGAAAGCGACGCAAGATAACGGCGACGCAGTATAGGGCAAATCGGATACGTTCTTTCTGTTCCGAGCCGAGCGACGGATGCGCCAAGATATCCCGCACAGGGATGAGCGAGAAACACCGCGTCGTAAAATGAATTTAGCAGCTTCATGGGCGACGACAAGCAGAAAGGATAATGATACTCCCTCACAGCCACAGTTCGAGCGTTGAGAGCGTCGCAAACGATGGGTGAGGTTGCCGAGAGAGCAAGGGTGAGACTCCCGTGGAGCTATGCTGATAGCCGTCCGATTAAAGCCCCTTTTTCGTATTCAAAACTTTTTAGCCAAAACTAACGAAAGGGGGTTATCCTATGGCAAAAAAAGAAACTACAAGCCAAGCCGCCCCGATGTTGCCTATGCTAAAAACCGTAGAGCAAATGAGCAAGGTTAGCGGCATTGGTGAAAACAAGCTCCGCGAGCTTATGGATAGCGGCGAGCTTGAATATATCCAAAACGGAAACCGCCGATTGATAGCCGATTCTGCTATATGGGATTGGTACCATAGAGCAAAGACAGCGGCAAAATCCCCGGCTACACAAGGGGGTTAAGCTATGGCGGTATCATCAAGACAAGTACAAAATAAACGTGATAGTAACGGTGTTCTGACGGGTAAGCCAGGCACCGTTTACGACGTTAATATCAAATACAATTCGCCCGAAGGCAAAAAGACTTATTCCAAAAAGGGCTTTGCGACCAAGAAAGAAGCTACACAGCACGAAGCCGAAATGAAAACCAAGCTCGCAAATCCCGTCTATACCCCCGTTGTTTCCTCACAAGGTAAGCAGACGGTCAAGGACTATATGGAGGAATGGGTAGAAATACACGGCAAAGCAAACTTGCGCCCAAGCACGTTTGCGAGCTACAAGGGCTATATCAAAAACCACATTGTACCGAACATCGGACACGTTCAACTCAATCAGCTTTCGCCCGCTATGCTTGACAATATGTTTCAAAAAATGTTCGATAGCGGATTGTCAAATAGTAGCGTCAGATATGCTCAAAGAATTATGAGCGTCGCATTGGAACACGCAAGAAAATATCACTACATAGAACACAATGCCGCCCGTGATGTTATCACGAAGTTTGGCAAGCAGGGCAAGACACCCGACCCGTACACCATAGAGCAAATGCAAGATTTTATGAGCAAGGTTATCGGTACGGAGTGGGAAATGCCCGTTATGCTTGCGGGTATGTACGGCTTGCGTATGAGTGAAATTCTCGGCTTGCGTTGGCAGAACGTAGATTTGGAAAAAGGCACGTTCGGCGTTGTCGAGCAATTACCGTTTAATCTCCACGCAGGGACAAAAGAGGTTGCTGAAATGGCACCGACAAAATCCAACGATAGAATATTGCCGATCACCGATCTGACGCGCCCATATTTTGAGCAAGCGAAAAATCTGCAAGAAAGAAGGAAGGAGCTTACAGCCGCCGCAGGGACACCGTATTATGACAATGATCTTGTGATCTCAAAGCCCGACGGCGCACCTTATCGGCGCGACGTTGTTTCAAACAATTTCGGTCAGCTTGTACGGCACCTTGAAATGCCGCATATTCGTTTTCACGATTTGCGGCATACGGCGGCGACCAATATGCACCAACTCACGGGCGACTTTTATACCGTCGGTGAGATCTTGGGGCATACGTTAAAAGGTATCGGAATGTCGCTCGGTATCTCAACCAACCTTGAAGCAGTAACGGCACAGTACGTTGACGTTCGCCTTGAGCGTAAAAAATCCGTCCTTGACGTTTACCACAAGGCACTACACCCGCCGAAAGGCGACGGAGAGAAGAAGCAAGGCGACGGCGGCAAGGAAGAAAAGCCAAAGAAAAAAAGTAGTGATATAGAGCTATAACGGGAATATTTCTTTACAGCTTTTCACTACTTTTTATAGGTTTTTAAGACATTCGGGCACCATAAGGGCACCACAGTATTCATTTTTGATGAATAAACTGAATAGAGCAAAACACCGAGGGCACCACAAATCAGGGCACCAAGGGCACCATTCACAAAAAGCGGGCACCACCAAGACAAAGTGAAAGCCCTTGAAAACGTAGTGTTTTCAAGGGCTTTTGGCGGAGAGGGCGGGATTCGAACCCGCGTGCGATTGCTCGCAAACTGATTTCGAGTCAGCCCCGTTATGACCACTTCGATACCTCTCCGTGTTAAAAATATTCAGTTTTTGGAGAAAACAACACGATTTCGAGTCAGCCCCGTTATGACCACTTCGATATCCCTCCGTATTCAGTTGGTGTTGAATGCTCAACAGCAGTATTATATCATATCGCGGGCGATTTTTCAAGCCCTTTTCGGAAAAAATCGGGGCAAAAGAAAAAATATTTATCCGGTATTGATTTCAGTCGCCTGTTATGATAAAATAATGTATATTTACTGTCGAAAGCGCGGGGAAGTGCCCGTGCGTGAAAGGTGTGTCTTTTTAATATGAAGCTTTGCGATGCGGGATATGTCAGGGAACTGATGAATATGTTCGGTCTTACCTTCAGAAAGGAATGGGGGCAGAACTTTCTTACCGACAGTACGGCGGTAGAAAATATCGCCGAGGTATGCGGTGCCGGCCGTCCGGCAACTGTGCTTGAGATTGGCGCGGGAGCAGGTGCGCTTACGGTCGAGCTGGCCAAAAGATACGGCAATGTGGTCGCCGTTGAGATCGACCGCGGTCTTATACCGCTTTTGAAATATGTTCTCGGCGGTTACGGCAATGTCGAGCTTGTCTGCGGAGATATTATGAAGACCGATCTTGATGCGCTGCTGCGCCCGGCGTTTGAACGCGGCAGTGTTTCTGTGTGCGCCAACCTCCCGTACTACATCACGACGCCGATACTTCTTGCGCTGCTCGACAGCCGTCTGCCGTTCGAATCGATAACGGTCATGATACAGTCGGAGGTCGCCGACCGTCTGGTGGCGGCACCCGGAACTTCCGCATACGGTTCGGTCACTGCATACCTCGGTTATTTCGGAGTGACTCACAGACTTTTTGAAGTGACATCTGATAAATTTCTGCCGCCGCCCAAGGTGGATTCCACCGTCGTTCGCATTGATCTTTACAAGCAGAAGCCTTATGTACCGAGGAACGAGGAAATATTCTTCCGCACTCTGCGTGCTGCATTCGGTCAGCGCCGCAAAACGCTGCCGAACGCACTGTCGGCGGGCTTCGGAGAGCTTTCCAAGTCGGAACTCACCGAGGCGGTAAAGTCGGCGGGATTTGCGCCTGACATCCGCGGCGAGCGTCTTTCGACCGAGGATTTTGTACATCTTTCGGATATTATCTCCGACCTCGTTGCCCGAAATAAATAACCTGCAAGCCGCAGCGCGCATTTGCGCAGCTGCGGCTTGCAGGTTTTGTGCCATGTTTATGAAAGCAGCATTCTGTCGTTGGCGAATTCGCCGTTGCTTGCTTTTTCGAAGAGTGCCAACAGGTCTGACACATGAAGATTTTTCTTGTCCTCACCGGAAATGTCGTAGATTATCTTACCCTCATACATCATTATCAGGCGGTTCCCGAGGCGGATGGCATCCTTCATGTTGTGTGTTATCATCATTGTAGTGATGTTGCCGTCGCGGATCAGCTCGTCGGTCAGCTTCAGCACTTTGGCGGCGGTCTGCGGGTCAAGCGCTGCGGTGTGCTCGTCGAGAAGAAGTATCTTAGGGTTGTTCATTGTTGACATGAGCAGAGTTATCGCCTGGCGTTGACCGCCCGAAAGCAGCCCGACTTTTGAGGTCAAACGTTCCTCAAGCCCGAGGTCAAGCATTTTCAGAAGCTCTTTGTAATGTTCTTTTTCTTTTTTGGTTATGCCGTTGAGCAGCGTGCGGCGCTTGCCGCGTCTTGAGGCTAGTGCAAGGTTTTCCTCGATCTGCATATCCGCAGCGGTGCCTGTCATGGGATCTTGGAAAACTCTCCCGAGGTATTTGGCACGCTTGTATTCGGGAAGCCGTGTAACATCGGTACCGTCTATTGTTATTTTGCCGCAGTCGGCGGGGAAGACACCTGTTATCAGATTGAGAAGTGTGGATTTGCCTGCGCCGTTTCCGCCTATAACCGTGACGAAATCTCCTTTGTTAAGAACAAGATCGATCCCGCTCAGCGCTTTTTTCTCATTTATCGTACCGGCGTTGAAGGTCTTGTGCACGCCGCTTATTTCAAGCATAGGTCTTGCGTCAGACATTTTTTGCGCCTCCTTCTTTTTTGGCTCCCTTTGTACGGAGTTTGCTCTTCCAGTAAGGAACTGCAAGGAAGAGCGCAACGATCAGAGCGGAGAGCATCTTGAGGTCGTTGGCGTTAAGCCCGAGCTTGAGCACGAAGGTTATCACTATATAGTAGATGACCGATCCGATGACCACCGAGACGAGCCGCAGCGCAAAGTTGACGAATATCTTTGAAAAAATAACTTCGCCGATTATTACTGCGGCGAGACCGGTAACGATGGCTCCGCGTCCCATATTGACGTCTGCGTTGCCCTGAAATTGCGCAAGAAGCGCTCCTGAAAGAGCAACTATACCATTGGAGATCACAAGTCCCATCGTCTTGCGTGAATCGGTGTTTATGCCGTTGGCACGCGCCATTGCCTGATTGCAGCCTGTCGCGCGTATTGAAAAGCCGAGCTCGGTGCCGAAAAACCAATAAAGTATCCCGATGAGGGCTACTATAAAGATCGCGCATACGGTGATGGTGCGGGGAAGCACGTCACTTTTTGATGAGACTATCAGGGAATAATTTCTCCAGCTTATCGGTACATTCGCTCTGCCGCTCATTATTCTGAGGTTGAGTGAATAAAGCGCAAGCTGCGTCAGAATGCCCGCAAGGATCGCGGGAATACCGAATTTCGTGTGAAATATACCGGTAGCGAGCCCGGCCAAACATCCGGCAAGAAATGCCGCGGCAAGGGCGAGATAAATATTTACGCCGGCTGTCGTGAGAACTACGAGGACCGCGCCGCCCGTAGCAAACGAGCCGTCCACTGTCAGGTCGGCGAGGTCAAGTATCTTATATGTGATGTATACACCGATCGCCATTATTCCCCAGATCATACCCTGGGCGATCGGCGACGGCAGCGATTGCAGAAATTCAAGCATTTTTAATCCATTCCTTGTTGACACTAAACGGTAAAAAGGCAATGTGCAACGTTGCCCTTTTACCGCTTTGTTGGTTTGTGAGGGAAATCAATCGGCAGAAAGCGCTTCGTACCCTTCGGGTACCGTTATGCCGAGCTGTGTGCAGCGTTCGGGCATATATTTTTCGGTAAGCCCTGTTGCGTACTGAATTTCCATTTCTGCGGGATCCTTGCCGTTGACAAGTATTTCATAAGCCATTTCACCCGCCTTGTATCCGATGTCATAATAGCTGATGGCGAGCGTTGCGACACCGCATTTGCGGCAAATACCTTCCTCACCCGAGATGAGCGGGATCTTTGCGGGCTCAAGAACGTTGTTTATCGCCGTGCCGTTTGACGCAACGGTGTTGTCGGTCGGTGCGAATATAACATCGCATTCGGTGGAAGCCTGCGTTGTTACGGCTGTAACGTCGTTGGTGTCAACGAAGGTGAATTCTTTGCAGGCGAGACCGAGCGTTTTCAGGTGACCCGCAATTACATTTGCCTGATATTTGGAGTTCGGTTCGGAGGAGCAATAGAGGATGCCTACGGTCTTTGCCGATGGCACGAGCTCCTTTATCATTGCTGCCTGTCTGTCAAGCGGTGCAAGGTCGGATGTGCCGGTGACGTTGAAGTCGGTCTTGCCGCTCCAATCGCTTATACCGAGGGCCGTTGCAAAGTCGGTCACAGATGTTGCTACGATCGGGATGCTGTCGGTCGCCTGTGCGGCAGCGCTTAGCGCTCCGGTGGCGTTTGCCATGATGAGATCGACCTTATCCGAGACGAATTTGGCGCATATCGTTGTGCAGTTGGTCGCCTCGCCGGAGGCGTTCTGAAGATCAAACTTCACCTTGTCGCCGAGCTTGTCGGTAAGAGCCTTTTTAAAGCCCTCGGTCGCGGCGTCGAGCGCCTCGTGCTGGGCAAGCTGACAGATGCCGACAGTGTATGTGCCGTCCTTTTTTCCGCTTTGGCAGCCGGCAAAGCAGAATGCAGTGAGTGTCAGCGCAAGAGCAGCCGACGCGATCTTTTTTAAAGTGGTTTTCATAATGTGTCGCTCCTGAAATAAAAATAGCCGCACCGCAGTGCGGCTTTATCTTAAAACGACAACATTATACAACGTGTTTTGCAACTTGTCAATACGAAATTGCAAATTCGAGCGTCTTTTTTGCGTTTTTCGGATAATATTGCAAGCGTTCTTGCATTTTCGGACATCAGATATAGTCAGAAATGTAGGGTATCTTGTGCCAGAGAAGATCATCGAGGCGTTCGGCATCCTCCCATGTGCTTTCTATACGCTCCATTTCGTAGAGACGTTCTGCGGTCTTATACCCGAGCAGCAGTGTTGTGAGGGATGCTATGGTCATTTTCACATGCACTTCGGCAGGGGCGTCGGTAATGCTGCATCTGCCGTCCTTGAAAAGAACGTTTATCACGCGGTTGTTCCATGGCAGCAGGTCGTCAGTAAGATCGAATGCCACAACGGTAGGTTTTTCGTCCGGGTCGCAGGGGTACTTGCGGAAGAACTGCTCGACGTCGGTGATGCGCCCCATACAATACGGGCGTATCATTTCCTTTATATCACCGTCGTCCATCTCGAAGGCGATCGGTTCGCTGAAATATGTGTTTCCTCTTATTTCGTCGACCATCGACTCGTGAGCGCGTATGTATTCCCAAAGTCCGTTGTGTGCTTCGCGGGTGAGATAGATCATTTCCTTGATGTGCATGATGTCGGATTTGATAAGGTATACCATATACCCGCAGGGTTTGTGATCCTTATCATAATATACCGCAACGTATGTGTCGTCCTCGTCCCAGCGCCAGTATTCCTCCCATGCGAGCGCATTGCGGAAAAGACAGCCGTGAGTTACCGTTGCGAATGCGGTGTGAAGGTTGTGAAAATCCTCGTTATCCCAATCTACGCGGCGCACGTAGCCCTCCACGGCAGACTTGCGCGGGAGCTGGCGGTCTTTGACCACATATGATATCTTATTGGAAACGATCTCCCATCCGAGCCTATGATAAAGCGGGATGGAGTACGGATACAGAAGCGCAAACGAGCGGCCGCTGCTGCGCATATTTGTGAGGCTCTGTATCATGAGCCTCTTCATGATGCCTCTGCCGGAATACTCGGGGTATGTGCATACGCTCGTTACGAACCCGACTGGAAAGACCGTGCCGTATATATTCATATCGAGCGGGTATACCGCAAACTGCGAGATGAGGGTCTTGCCGTCGAAGCAGCCGAGTACGTTTGCACGCTGAAGGACGGGGAATTTCGACTGCTTTATCTCATCGTCGCGCCATCCTGTCTCGGAAAGATCCTGCTCGGTGACCTGAAATGCGTATCGCAGCAGGGCGTTGTACTGGTCGAGGTCGGATTCCGACGTCGTAAGATGCCGGAATTTATATGAATCAATGTCTGTGTTGTTTTTTGACATGAAAATCTCCTTGATGCGGATCGTGTTGTATGTTGTTGTTCGGGATCATTGTCTTGTGCGTTATGGTGAAAACCTACGGGACGGCGGAGATAACTTTTATTCCCGCGTCGTCAAGCGCCGCACGTGCCTCGCCGCTGAGCCCCGAATCGGTCACGATGCAGTCCACCTCGGAAAGCGGAGCATAGCTCACAACGGCGGGGCGTCTGTATTTTGACGAGTCGGCAAGCAATATGCGGTAAGACGAATTCTGCGTTACGAGGCGGTTAATGCCCGCGGTGCTGAAATCGTCGGCGAGAAGTCCGTCATCTGCGGAATAGCCGTCCACACCGATAAAGCATTTGGTGAATCTGAGCGCCGACACCGCGCGTTCGGTGATATATCCGCAAAAATCGCGCTGTGCGTCGCGGTATTCGCCGCCGAGCAGGATGACCTTCATGTGTTCCTTGAGGAGATCGAGATCGACGAGCGAGTGAGTGAACACTGTACATGAGGAAAGCAGCCTTGCCTCCGCTGCCGTTTCGGCAGACGCGCCCACGGCAGCCGCATCGCGGAACACCTCTGCCATTGCCGCACCGAGCGACATGACAGTCGTACCGGAGTCGAGGTAGATGATGTCACCGTTCCTTATAAGCTGCATCGCCGCTTTTCCTATGGCGTTTTTTTCATCGGCGTTTTCAAGCTGAACAAGATCGAACATATAGCTGCGTGCACCATCGCTGCGTCCGGTAAAGCAAATGCCGCCGTATGCGCGAATGACCTCGCCCTCGGCTTCAAGCTGTGCAAAAAGACGGCGGACGGTCGATTCCGACACCCCGAATGCCTGCATTGCTTCTTCAACGGTCAGTTTTTTTGTCTTGCGCAGCATATTCAATACGCTTTGCTTTCTGCGGTCGCCGCTTTTCATGATCGTGTCCGTTCCTTTCCTGCTTTTTCGGCTATCTGCTGAAATATCTGCCTTTAAATTATAGCGCATCCATGACCATATGTCAAGTGGCGGTCTCCTTAAGAACTGTGAGAATGCCATGATTCGACCGAACCAATCAAAAAACGCAGTGAAATTTGCTCAATTCGGTCATTTGTTATTGACAACCGCAGCTTTGAGAGTTATAATTATCATGACGCATAAGGCGCGACCGACGCGCTGCGATCACATAATTTTATAAGCTCGAAAGGCAGGATCCCCCGATGAAAGCTACAAGAAAACTACTTGCGGCATTGCTTGCGGTGCCGACCCTTATCACCCTGTTTACCGGATGCGCCAAAAACGGAAACGACCCGGTTACGTCCGACTCGGCCAAGACGGATGTCACCACATCTCCCGCCGAAACGGAGCCCGAATTCCCGGCAGCCGACTACGGTAAAACCAAGTTCACCGTCTATGGCAGAGGCGACGGTGAGGCAAGTTACCCGGGTCTTTATATAGACACGGAGGACTCGAGCGACACCATGGGGCACAAAACGCGCGAGCGCAACTCCATTGTCGAGACAAAATACAATATCGACATTGAATTTACGACAGATCCCAATCCTTATAAAAATGTGAACAAGTTCATCGACTCGGGTGACTCCGAGTTTGATCTTATCCTTGACAGACGCTCAATGCTCAACTCGCTTGCGCAAAGCGGTTATCTCAAGGATTTCAATACTCTCGAACACGTTGATTTCACCAAGCCGTGGTGGGACGCAAACTGCGCACGCGACTACGAGGTCGCAGGCAAGCTTTTCTTCATGGCAAACGACATAAGCGTGAGCAACCTTGCGGGTACTCGCTTCCTTTACTTCAACAAAGCTCTGATAGAGAAGAACCAGCTTGAGAGCCCTTATGACCTCGTTCATCAGAACAAATGGACGATAGATAAAATGCTTGAGATGGTCAAGGCGGTCAATGTTGACAACGGCGACGGTGTATGGAACGGTCAGGATGTCTACGGCTTCCTCGCCGAGACCGGCAGCGCCAACGGCACTGTTATACATATGCTTGTCGGCTGCGGTATCAAATACACCGAAAAAGCCGAGGACGGCACGATAGTATGCAATGCATACAATGAAAAAACTCTTGCCGTCGTCGAAAAGATATACGACGTGTTTGAAAACCAGACCTGCACGCTCACATACCAGAAGTGTGCCGAAGGGGCGGATATGTCCGGATTTGCAAACAAGTACAATTACGGGCGTTCATTGTTCGCATCAGACCACTTCCTCTTCGTGCAGAACGGCATGAGCATTTCCGATCAGTTCAAGGAAATGAACCCCGGCTTCGGCATAGCTCCCAACCCCAAATACAACGAAGACCAGGAGAGCTACTATCACAAGATGGATAAGTACGCTCTTATATGGGCTATACCGAATTTCAAGGATCTCGATACCGAACGCCTCGGGATCGTCATGGAGTACTGGGCATATCAGTCTTCACGCACTGTCATGCCTGCGTACTATGAGGTCGTTATAAAGTTCCGCCGTGCCACAGACCCGAACGCGCACGAAATGCTCGATATAATCAAGGGCTCGATCAGATATGATATAAGCGAGCTGTTCACATCGACGATAACCGATGTTATATGGAACGGCTATGCCAGCGGAAACCTTGCCTCGAGATGGGCACAGAGCAAGGATGCCATCAATGTGTCGATAGATGCTTTTTACAATAAGATAAAGGACCTCGGGTGAGGTAAAATCGAAAGGAAACAATAAATATGGACAACAGTCTTGTCAGAGTCGGCGTATTCGGCGCATGGCGCGGGTGCGCGTACATCAAATGCCTTGCGCAGATCGACGGAGTTAAGGTTACTGCCGTGTGCGACAAATCGGAAAAAAGAAGAAACGACGCGCTGGCTGCCTGCGAAAAGATCGGATGCGGCGATGTCCGCATGTTTGACGACTATGAGGAGTTTATTACCTCGGGTCTCTTTGATGCGCTGATACTCTGCAATTACTTCAACGAGCACGCTCCGGTCGCGATACGGGCGCTCGGCATGGGCATTCACGTTTTCAGCGAAACTATAGCGGCTTCAACCATGGCTGAATGTGTTGCGCTCTGCCGCGCCGCGGAGAAGAGCACGGCGATATACCAGCTTGCGGAGAACTATCCTTTTGCACGCGGAACACTTGAGATGAAGCGCCTTTACGACGGCGGAACGCTCGGAAAGGTGCTGTTTGCGGAGGGCGAATATGTTCACCCGATGAGCCCCTCGGATACGCGCAAGTATACGGGCATTGACGGGAACGGCGAATATCACTGGCGTCGTTATCTCCCCGCGACATATTACTGCTCTCATGCGTTGGCGCCTCTTATGTATATGACGGGAGAAATGCCGAAAAAGGTCATAGGCAAGACGATACTTTCGTCTGTCGAGACGCTGAAAAAATACGGCCGCATACGCGCCGACGCAGTAGGAGTGATGCTCGTCGAAACGATCGGAGGCGCTCTCTTCCGCGTGAACGGCTCGTCCTATATGGCACCGCACGGCAACTGGTATCGTCTCTCCTGCGAAGAGGGTGCGTGCGAGACCGTGCGCGGGCAGTCGAAGATGGTTCGTCTGGCGTACAACAAATGGTCTATCCCCGAAGGTGCGGAGCACGACGTGACGTATGAGGCACAGTGGGCGTCTGATGCCGAAAAAGCCGAGGCGTGCGGTCACGGCGGCGGTGACTACTGGGTACTCAGGCAGTTCTTCGATTCCGTACGAAGCGGAAAGCCCGGCTTCCTCAATGTATATCGCGCGGCGGCGATGGCTGCCGTCGGAATACTCGGCTGGCGCTCGGTGCTTGACGGCTCCAAGGAATATACGATACCGGATTTCCGAAACGAGGCGGAGCGCGCCGAGTGGGAGGCTGACGATCTGTCCCCCTTTCCCGCCGAGGAGAAGCCGAACCTGATACCTTATACATCTGTTCCCGTGGCTGAGGATGTGCTTGAATATATAGCGGAAAAGGAAAACGAGACTCCCGCTGCCACAGGCAGGACAGAATCCGAAATAGAAGCCGAATCAAAGAATTTCGGTGAAAGCAATGTGGTCGTAAAATGAGTGTAAAACGTAAAACAGTAAAATTCGGAGTCGTAGGCTGCGGGCTTATGGGCAGAGAGTTCGCCTCGGCTGCCGCAAGGTGGTGTCACCTTCTTACCGATCTCCCTGCGCCGGAGATAGTTGCAGTATGTGACCTCAATGAGCAGGCGCGCGGATGGTTCACGGATAATTTCCCGTCGGTGAAGCTATCCACACCAGATCTCGGTGAGCTGCTGGCAGACCCGGAAGTAGAGGCTGTCTACTGCGCCGTTCCGCATAATCTGCACGAAAAATTCTATGTGGACATAATAAACGCGGGCAAGCACCTGATGGGTGAAAAGCCGTTCGGCATAGATCTTGCAGCCAACAGTGCGATCGTTGCTGCTGCCGAGGCTCATCCCGATTCGGTCATACGCTGCTCGAGCGAATTTCCGTACTATCCCGCCGTTCAGAAGCTGATAGCCGACATTGAAAGCGGAAAATTCGGCAGACTCATAGAAGTGCGTTCGTCCTTTTGCCATTCGAGCGATATGGACATCACAAAGCCGATCAACTGGAAGCGCCGTATTGAGACAAACGGTGAGTATGGTTGTATGGGCGATCTCGGGCTGCATACCGAACATCTGCCTTTCCGCATGGGGTGGATCCCCGAGCGCGTTTATGCAAACCTTACAAAGATAATAACGCGCCGTCCCGACGGCAAGGGCGGATTTGCCGACTGCCTGACATGGGACAACGCACGCCTTGATTGCACGGTGCCGGACGGAAACGGCGGATATTTCCCGATGTATCTTGAAACAAAGCGGCTTTGCCCGGGCGCTACAAACCGTTGGAGCATCGAAGTCGACGGACTTGATTTTTCGGCGCGTTTTTCGACCGACGACCCCGGAGCGTATTATTATACGCAGGCTGTCGGGCGCGAGCAGGCGTGGTGCAGGCTGAATATCGGTTACAAGCCTATGATACCGACCATAACAGGAGGAATATTCGAATTCGGGTTTACGGATGCGATACTCCAGATGTGGGGTGCGTTTATTGCGGAGATAGACGGAAGAAAGGATATCGCGCCGTTTGGTTGCGTGACTCCCGCCGAGACCGCCCTTTCTCACAGGCTCCAGACTGCCGCTCTTATTTCGCACAATGAGCAAAGAAGCGTTGAGCTGTGCGAAGCTTTATCATGACCCGAAAGGAAGTTCAGTAAATGTTCAGAAATTTGACCCTTTCCCTTGCCGATATAACGGGCGAGGACTATATACGCGGACTTGTTGAAGGCTGCGAATTTTTCGGGACGCTTTCGCGCGGCGATGCCAATGCGCTTGCGCACGAAAAGATAAGCTTTTATCCCGAAGCGGTGCAGCGCCGCAACGATGAGCTTGCAGCCTCGGTCGGCAGGCAGATCGTATCTGCGGTGAATGACAGCAACGGCGGAGCGCCCACGGATGCTTTCCGCCACGCCGAAAACCGAGATGCTTCCCCTCTCGGTGCATACGGATGCTATCGCCTCGGTGAGGACGGAAAGCTGTATCTCATCGGCAAGAGCGAACACTATCATGCATCCCTCGGGCATTCGTTCCCCGGATATCGCCTTGTTGACATTGCACGCCGTCTCGGAGTACCGAATGCGACGCACAACAACACGCGCGGGTACATAACGCGGCTTTGCGAAAAGCGCATAGTCGGATATGCCAACGGCATCAGCCCCGATGACGCCGATGCGGATGCGCGTCTGTCTGAGGTGCTTTCATCGGATAAGCCGCACGTGCTCAACCGCGTTATCAATCTGGAAACGGGCTCCCTCGGAGTCGAGGCTGGCGTAAAAATGATGCTCAGACGCTTTTACTGCTGCTCGCCGTATCCCGAGGCGCCCAAATATGCGGGCAAGACTCCCGTTTTCCTTGTCATGTCGGATACATCCGGCGGAATGGCGGGGAATTATCACGGAACTACGGTGCTGACACAGACCTTCCGCGGTCTTTGGAACGGATTTTACAATGAGATCGAAAAGGCGGGAATATACAAGGTCGTGCCGGTAAAGCCCAACGATATAGCCGATTTTGAGGCAAAGATAAAGGAATACAACACCGGTAACTATAAAACAGCAGGATTTTTGCACGAAATAGTCATGATGAACTACGGTGCGCTTAAGCTCACGCGTGATTATCTTACACGTGCATATGAGGCGTGCCGTGAAAACGATACGCCGGTGCTCGTTGACGAGATACAGACCGGAATGTGGTATCGCGGGCTTTTCCTTTTCCGCCTCTATGGTCTTGAACCTGATTTTGTGGTTATAGGCAAGGGATTCCCGGGCGGAGAATTTCCCGCAAGCCGTATAGTCACCACGGCAGAGTACGACAATCTTGACCAGTTCGGAGCGCTCGTGACAAACGGGCAGGAGGAGCTTGCGTCGCTTTCGTATCTTGTAACCATGGCATTTGCCGCTGCAAACGCCGACGAGATCGAGCGCGTGGGTACCGCTTTCGAGAATGACATGAAGGCACTTGTTGCAAAGTATCCGCACAAGCTGACTGCCGCCGCGGGGCTCGGTCACGAGGCTGCGCTTTATTTCCACACCGTCGAAGAGGCGGCAGCTTTCACGGGTGAGCTGCACAAGCGCTGCATTGACGCAAGTGCTCAGCTTTACAAGAAAAACTGCGTTCCCGCGGTGCTGTTCAAGCCTCCGGTGATCGCCACCGATGCGGTCATAGACAAAATACTTTCGGAGTGCGACGAGGCGCTCTCCTGCGGAAACGTCTGATATCATGAAAAGCTATTATCTCGGCATCGATATAGGCTCAACAGCCGTAAAGGCGATGCTGATAGACGGCGAGACTCTGACGCCGGCGTTTCGCGTCGGCGTCGGATATCCTACAAAGCGCGTCAGCGGGTATGTAACGCAGGCGCCGTCCGACTGGGCAGACGCCGCGGCGTCCGCCGTGCACGGCGTAATTGCCGAGGCTGACAATGCGGGACGGTCCGGAAACATACTCGGCATCTCGCTTTCGGCACAGGGAGGCAGCATATTTGCGACTGATGAAAATTACAAGCCGATATCGGATGCCGTGAGCTGGATGGATGCGCGCGCAGCCGAAGAAGCCGGGGAGCTTCAAAGTCGCTTTGGAGAAGGCGTTTATCTTTCATCGGGATGGCGGCTCTCGCCGCTTGACGACGCCTCAAAGCTTCTGTGGTTGAAAAAGCATGACTCGGCGCTTTTTCGGCGCGCGGCTCATTATCTTACCACTGCCGACTATTACACGGGGCATCTGTGCGGCAGATATGTTTACGATCCCGCATCCGCCGCTATAACGCGGTTATACGACTTCATGCGCGGTGAGTGCAGCCGCGAGCTGCTTGAATATCTCGATATCGACGCGAAGAAGATATCTCCCGTTATGCCGAGCGGCACCCTTGCCGGGACGCTCACGAAAGACGCGGCGGATGAACTCGGGCTTGATCCCGGAATACCGGTATATGTCGGCGCACACGACCAGTACTGCGCCGCCGTCGGTAGCGGGATCAGGCGCCCCGGACAACTGCTTATCGCTACCGGAACGGCGTGGGTACTGTTCGGCGTGACGCGCGAGCCGTGCTTTTCGCCGCTTCATACTGCGCCATGCGTATTTCCGGAGCTTTCCGGCGGCGATGCAAAAAAATACGGTGTAATAGCGACGCTTTCCGGTATCGGAGCATCTGTCGAGCGTTTTGCCGCCTCTTGCGGATATTCACTTGCGGAATCGGACAGGCTTGCCGCCGCGTTGCTTGAAAAACGACCGGATGTCGGTCGTTATGTCCCCGCAAGCCCGTGCGAGGAGGGAAGAGGCTTTTTGCCGCACCGTGCCGGAACGGGCATAACATATGACCCGGTGAGCGGTAAGGATTATGCCGCACGTTACCTTGCGCTTCTCGAGGGAGCGGCTTTTGAAGCGCTTGCCGCAGCGGAAAAGCTGCCACTTGGGGCGCATCCGTCTGTTGTTATGTCGGGAGGTGCCGCAAGATCGGCGCTTTGGCGCGGAATAGTCGCATCCGCGGCAGCATCGCGCGGCATGACGCTTGAGCTTGCACGCGAAAAGGATGCGCCGGCATTCGGTGCTGCGCTCATCGCTGCGGCAGGTTCGGGACGTGATATCATGTCTGCTGTCGGAGAAACGGAAACCGTGCCGCCGGTCGGCGAATACGCCGCGTGGCTCGGAGAAGCATATTTGCTTTGGAAAAAAGCGATACTCAGCGAGTAAACAAAGGAGATAAAACCATGCCTGTAATTGAAATTACCGATTATGACCGTCGGGTGTATGAAGAAAAGCTTGCGGATTTTCTGCCGGACAGATTTATAGACTGCCATACGCATATCTGGCGCAAGGGGACGCGTAAGGTGGGCGACAAGGGCTGCGTAACGTGGACGGCTACCGTCGCGCCGTGGCAGACCTATGACGAGCTTGCCGAGTCTTACCGCAGATTCTTTCCCGGCAAGCAGGTCACGCCCGTCGTTATGGCGTCGCCGTCCTGCTATCTTGACATAGGCAACAGCTATGCCCTCGAGGAAGCTAAGGCGCACGGGCTGCCCGCTTACTACTGCACAAACTGGGACAGCGACGAGGAAGAGATCCTCGGTGCGCTCAAGAACGGCTTTGTTGGCATAAAACCGTACCAGAACAACTCGCCTTCATGGATCCCCGCAGCCGATGTCAGAATATTCGACTTTCTCACTCCGCGCCAGCTTGAACTGATGGATCGTATCGGTGGTATCGTAATGCTTCACATACCGCGTGCGCTGCGTCTGCGCGACCCGATAAATCTTCACCAGATGATGGAGATAGACGAAAAGTATCCGAACGCAAAGGTGATAATCGCTCATATCGGGCGTGCCTATGTGCCCGAGGACCTCGGTAATGCCTTTGACACGCTGAAAAATTCAAAGCATCTGTATTTTGATTTTTCCGCCAACTGCTCAAAGGATGCCATGGAAGCGCTCTTTACGAATATCGGCACGGAGAGGATAATGTTCGGCTCGGATATGCCCTTTACCTGTATGCGTATGTACCGTATAGACGACGGCGGAAAATATGTGAATGTCGTTCCGCGCGGGCTGTATGGCGGTGTGGACAGCGATCCGCATATGCGTGAGTCCGATGAAAAGAATATAACAACATTTATGTACGAGGAGCTGCTTGCGCTTCGCGCAACGGCTGAAAAGCTGGGGCTTGACCGTGCCGACATTGAAAAGATCATGCACGGCAACGCGGCGCGGTTGTTCGGTATTGACTGACCTCGGAGGTGATTTTGTATGTCAAAAATAAAAATAGGTTTTTTGCCGCTTTATATAAAACTGTACGACGACAGCGGCAGCGGCGCCAAGGCGCGTCCGAGGCTTGAACCGTTTTATGAAAAGCTTGCATCGAAGCTCGAGGGCGAGGGTTTTGAGGTCCTGCGCGCGCCCTTCTGCCGCGTTGACTGTGAGTTTCGTGAGCAGATCGGAAAATTCAAGACTGCGGGAGCCGACGTGATCGTAACATGGCACGCGGCATACTCTCCGTCGCTCGAAAGTATAGGCGCCCTACGCGACGCGGGTCTGCCCGTCGTTATGCTCGATACGACCGAGACATACGATTTTTCAAGCACACAGGATCCGGGGGAGATCAGCTACTGCCACGGTATTCACGGCGTGATGGATCTTTCGAATCTGCTCCTGCGCGCACACGTTCCGTTTGCGGTAGCGGCAGGTCACGCGGATAATTCCGATGTGATCGGACGCGCCGCGGGGTATATCCGTGCCGCGGCAGCCGCGCGCGCGATGAATGGCAGCCGCACGGCGTCTGTCGGCGGATGCTTTGACGGTATGGGCGACTTTCTTGTCAGTGATGACGAAATGAAGAGCATTTTCGGCGTCGATATGGTCTACCCGGCCGGTGAAGAGCTTGAAGCCGAAAGAAACGCTCTTTCCGACAGCGAGACGAAAGCCGAAAAGAAAAGGCTTCGTGCCTCCGGCGCCGAGATAATGACGATCGACGACGAAGCGTATACCGATACGGCGCGCAATTCGCTTGCTCTGCGTCACTGGATGGACAAAAACGACATAAACGCATTTACCGTCAATTTCCGTGAGATACGTCCCGGCTGCGGGCTTGAGCTCATGCCTTTTACCGAGGCATGCTATCAGCTTGAGAAATGCCGCGGGTATGCCGGTGAGGGCGATGCGCTTACCGCGTCGCTTGTCGGTGCATTGCTGACAAGCTATCCCCTGACATCGTTTGTGGAGATATTCTGCCCGGACTGGAAGAACAACGCGATCCTTCTGTCGCATATGGGCGAATACAACCCGCGCATGACCGAGGGGCGTGCCTCTCTCAAGAAAATGGATTTCATTTATGGCGACGCGAAGGATCCCGTGGTCTCCTATGACTGCTATAAGGGCGGCAAGGCTGTTTACGTGAATCTCAGCCGCGGAGCAGACGGCGGTTTTAGGTTTATTCTTTCGCCCGTTACGCTGCTCGATATACCTGACGAAGCGGATAATTTCGGTTCAAGAGTTCGTGGGTGGATGCGCCACGACACACTTGATGTTCCGGCGTTTCTCGAGGCTCTCGGCAAACGCGGAGCGATACATCACAGCGCGCTCGTTATGGGAGCATCGCTTGCCGAGCTTGAGTTTTTTGCAGAGGTAATGGGGCTTCCCGCAGAGACCGTCTGATAATGTGCGGCGGCTGCGTAAAAGCAGTATCTGCATGATACTTTGGGGTGTTGCATTATGCGACACCCCTTTTTACAATATCTCACTTGACTGATCTTATCGTAAGTGCTAAAATGGTTATAATAAGACCGCGTAAACGAAGCGAAGCCGGCAGGAGGAAAAACGATGGAAAACAAGACCTACATCTCAATAGATCTTAAATCGTTTTTCGCATCGGTGGAATGCGTGGCGCGCGGTCTTGATCCGCTGAGGACAAATCTTGTTGTCGCCGATTCATCGCGCACCGAAAAAACCATATGTCTTGCGGTCACTCCGTCGCTGAAATCATACGGAATTGCCGGCAGAGCCAGAATGTTTGAGGTCGTGCAGCGTGTGAGGGATGTTAACCGCGAGCGTGTTGCCAAGGCTCCGGGCAGACGCTTTTCGGGATCGTCCTGTTATGACGGCGAGCTGAAGGCAGATCCTGAGCTTGCGGTCGATTATATCGTCGCAAAGCCGCGCATGGCGCTTTACAAGAGCACAAGCGTTGAAATATATCGACTTTATCTGAAATACGTTGCGCCGGAGGACATTCACGTATACAGCGTTGACGAGGTGTTTATCGACGCAACGAAATATCTTGCGATGTATAAAATGACGGCGGTCGAGTTCACACGAACTCTGATCCTTGATGTCCTTTCAACGACCGGTATCACTGCCACTGCAGGGATAGGCACGAATCTGTATCTTTGCAAGGTCGCAATGGATATTATGGCAAAGCACGTAAAGCCGGACGAAAACGGCGTGCGTATTGCAGTACTTGATGAAATGTCATATCGCAGAATGCTGTGGACGCACCGCCCGCTCACCGATTTCTGGCGCGTCGGGCGCGGTTCGGCAGAAAAGCTGCAAAGATACGGAATGAACACGATGGGCGATGTCGCGCGCTGCTCGGTATGCAACGAGGCGCTGCTTTACAGCCTTTTCGGTGTGAATGCCGAGCTTCTTATCGATCACGCATGGGGATGGGAGCCGTGCGGCATCGCCGAGATAAAGGCTTACAGACCTCAGTCGAGCAGCACAAGCTCGGGGCAGGTCCTCAGCTCGCCGTATCCCTATGAAAAGGCGCTTATCATTGTAAAGGAAATGACCGAGGTCGCCGTGCTTGACCTTGTGGACAAGGGGCTCATGACCGATCAGGTGGTCCTTGATATCGGATATGATGTTGATAACCTGAAGGATCCGGATATCGTATCGGGCTTTCACGGCCAAACAACGACAGACCACTATGGCAGAAAAGTCCCCAAGCCTGCGCACGGGTCCGCAAACATCGGGAGGAAGACCTCATCGACCAAGCTGATAATGGAGGCTGTTACGTCGCTTTTCGATCGTATAACCGACAGGCGGTTGCTCGTGCGGCGATTAACGCTCACATTTAACGCGTTGGTTTCCGAAAGCGAGGCAAAGAAAGTAGAAAGCGGTGAGCAGCTTGATATTTTTACCGATCATGCGGCGCTTGAACGGCGGCGTGCCGAGGAAGAAGCGGCGCTCGAACGCGAAAAAAGGATACAGAAAACAGTCATAGATATAAAAAAGAAGTTCGGGAAAAATGCGATAATCAAAGGGCTTGACCTTGAGGACGGTGCAACGTCTATCGAGCGCAACAGGCAGATAGGAGGGCACAAGGCATGACGGGACCGTATGATGATATAATCGATCTGCCGCACCATGTTTCAAAAAACCGAAGGCATATGTCGCTCGGTGACCGTGCGGCGCAGTTCGGCGCTTTTGCGGCGCTCACCGGGTATGATTCGGACATAGACGAAGCGGCGCGTCACACCGACGGTAAGATCATAATGGATGAGTATGAAATGGCAGCGCTCGACGAGCGCTTGCGAATAATCCAGGAGCATATCGATGCACATCCGCCTGTCACCGTTACGTTTTTTAAGCCCGACAACAGAAAATCCGGGGGAGCATATGTTATTGCTTCCGGGAATGTGCGCCGCATAGATGATTTTGAACGAGTGGTCGTTATGACCGACGGAAGCAGAATACCGATAGATGATATCTCTGCGCTCGACGGCGCGTTGTTTGACGGTCTGGTATAAGCTCTGAATATACATTTAATAAAAAGAAGGCATAAAAATGAGTATTGCTATAAGACGTGCCGAGCCGCGCGACATCGAAAAGGTGAGCATTTTGCTCAGCGAAGTGCTTGAGCTTCACGCAAAGCTGAGACCGGATATATTTGTGTCCGGAACGACCAAATATACTCCCGACGAGCTGATAAAGATATTTTCCGACGATATGACGCCGGTATTCGTCGCCGACGACGGTGGGGAAGTGGTGGGATATGCTTTCTGCATATTCAGAAGCCGTCCGTTCAGCACTAATATGAAGGATTTCAGGACTCTTTTCATCGACGATCTGTGCGTTGACGAAAGCTGCCGCGGTAAACACGTCGGCAAGACGCTGTTTGACCATGTTGTGAAGTACGCCAAGGAAAGCGGCTGCTATGACGTTACGCTCAATGTATGGAACGGAAATTCAGGTGCACGCGCATTTTACGAAAGAATGGGAATGTTCCCGAAGGAAACGCAGATGGAGCTGATAATCGGCTGAGCGCGAAATTGAATAAATAATAGGCGCAGATCGAAAAAATCTGCGCCTTTTCTATTGACAAAACATGATAGTTGTAGTATCATACAAATATAGTTGATGGTACAACTGTTATGTGGAGGATGATTGTATGGATCGCACGAAAAGACAAATAACAAAGATAGCACGAGACGTCGGAAAGTTCACTGTCGGAACGATGAAGGACGACGGCGTGGGAACTGCCGAATTCGATTTTATCCACTATGTGCGGCATAATCCCGGTTCCACTCAGTCGGAGGTGCGGGAAAAACTTAACATGGATAAGGGCGCTGCCGCGAGGCGCGCTGCAAGTCTTGAGGCAAAGGGGTATCTGCGGCGTGAAACGAACCCCACAGACGGTCGCAGTCAGCTTCTTTACGCAACCGAAAAAGCCGAAGGACTGAAAAATTCAAAGGCATATATCGAATCGGTGTTTTATGAGTGGCTGCTCGAGGATCTTGCGGATGAGGAACGAAATGCCTTTTGCGAAACGCTTGACAAGCTGTATATGCGCACAAAAACAGAGCGTCTTGCGAATTTTGCGAATGTTTCGGCGCGCATAGCCAAGGAGAATAAAAATGAAGAAAAATAATGAACGGCTTCGTCCGGACAGGATCGTTTCATATTTCAGAATGGAGACTGTTCCGCTTCTTGCGACCGCAGTCACGGGGCTGATCTACAATTTTGGGCTGCTTGCCGGTCCGTGGTTTGAAGGCAAACTTGCCGGGTGCCTTATGAATATCCTTAACGGTAGCGAAACGTTTCACGCTATGCTTGTGTTGGCGATCGGTTATGTGCTGACGATAGCGGTCGTTCAGTCGGCAAGATACATAAAACGTTTCTATGTCAGGCGCTTTGCCAACAACGTAAACCGCAGCATGAAAAAGGTGCTTTATGCCAACCTTGTCAACATGAGTCGCGCGGATATTGAAAAGGAAGGAGCCGGTGACGTTATGACAAAGGCGATATCCGATGTTGACGACTGCGCCGAGGGAATGAGAAAGTTCACGACAGAGGTTTTTGACACAGGTATCGCGCTTATTGGGTATGTCGGAATGCTTTTGTATTACGACTGGCGTGTGGCGCTGATAAGTCTTGTTTTTCCGCCTGTCTCATATTTCATTGCCGAAAAGATGAAATTTGTTGTGCAGAAGGCGGGCAGCGCATACAAAAAGTCAGCCGGCAGGCTCAGCGCGGCAACGCTTGACCGCGTATCCAATGCAGTTACCTACCGTGTTTACGGCTGCGAGGATCAGCGTACTGCCGATTATGAGACACACCTCGGTGATTATGAAAAAACGGCGGTGAGATCCAACATATGGGTGGCATCTCTGGCGCCGCTTTACCGTTCGGTATGCATGGTCAGCGTGATACCGATAATTTACCTCGGCGCGCGAAATGTACTCGGCAGCGGGTGGAGCGCATGGGATATAGCGGCATTCACAACGTTTCTCTCATGCTTTACAAAGCTGTCTGACAAATCATCAAAGGCGGCAAAGCTGTTCAACTCTGTACACAAGGCTCAGGTCTCGTGGAACAGGATCAAACCGCTCATGAAGGAGCCGGACGAACCGGCCGAAATAAGTTTCGCATCCCCGGCGAACGTCGTTATTGACGATCTTTCGTTCTCATACACGGGCGACGGTGATATCTTCTCGGGGCTTTCGGTCAGAGCGGCTCCCGGTGAGATCATCGGTGTGACGGGACCTGTCGCCTGCGGCAAATCGTCCTTCGGTAAGGTCTTTCTGCGCGAATATCCTTATCGCGGCTCGGTGCGAATAGGCGGCACCGAACTGCGCGATATGACAGACGCACTGGTGCGCGGTACGGTCGGATATCTCGGCCATGACCCGGAGCTTCAGAGTGACACTGTTGAAAACAACGTCCGCCTCGGAGACAGCGCGCCATGCGACGGATATTTTGGTGCCGTATGCCTTGACCGTGAGATCGCCGAAATGCCAGAGGGCACCGGGACTGCGGTCGGCAGCGGCGGCGTGAGACTCTCCGGCGGTCAGGCGCAGCGCCTCGGGCTTGCCAGAACGCTTTATCATGGTCGCCCGGTGCTCGTGCTTGACGATCCGTTTTCGGCGCTCGACCGCACGACCGAGACGCAGGTGTTCGATTGGCTGCGTGACAATGAAAAAGATTCGGTCGTGTTTCTGATTTCGCACAGGCTCTATATGTTTCCGAAAACTAACAGGATCATATGGATGAGCGGCGGTCACACGGTGGTCGGAACGCACAGCGAGCTTATGAAGACGGTGACCGAATACGCCGAGCTTTACAATATGCAGAAGGACGGTAATGAAAATGAAAAGAAATAATGTTGCGTCCGTTGTGGCGGGTGTTGTAAAGGATAAGCTTTTGCTTTCGGTCGGCGTGGTCGCATCTGTCATTGCGGCTGTTGCCGTGTCTCTGGCGCCTCCGCTGGTCCTTGAGGCGGTGATCAACCGTATAGTTAACGGCAGCGGTGTTCCGATATCACTTGCTATTGCGTATTTTGCCGTTGTTGCAGCCTCATGCCTTCTTGAATCCGCGCGCGAAAGCCTGCTTACTGTATTCGGGCAGAAAATAACTCACGCCATGCGCGGCAGCCTTGCAAAAAAGCTGACGGCACTTACTGCCGCCGAACTTACCGCGGCAGAGCCCGGAGCGGTCGTTTCGCGTTTTATAGGCGATGTTGATACCGTAGAGGCGCTGTTCACGTCCGGAGTTATAAGTATGTTCGCCGACGCCTGCCGGATAGTCAGCATATTTGCTATTATACTGACAAAGAGCACGGGGCTTGCGCTTCTGCTTCTGGTGGTCATTCCTCTTATCTATCTTTTCACGCGCGTGGTGCAAAAGCGCATGCTTCGCTCTCAACTTGCCAATCGCGAAGCGGTCGCACGGGTGTCGGGGCACGTTCCCGAGACCATACGATGTATACGCACCGTGCATATGCTCGGCAAAGAGGAATACATGAATAAAAAATACGGCGAATACATAGACAGGAGCTATTCAGCCGTTGAAAAAACGAACTTCTACGACGCGATATATTCTCCCGTGATAACGGTGTTCAATGCAGTGACGGTCGCGGCGGTCATGATACTGTCGGCATCGGGAAATACAACTGTCCTTCATATGTTCGGAATGTCCGTCGGGACCGCTGTTGCTATCATAAATTACATTTCTCAGATATTCACGCCTATCGAAAGCCTCGGAATGGAGATACAGACGGTGCAGTCTGCCATTGCGGGCGTAAGACGCATAAATGATTTTCTGAATCTTCCGGAGCGCCCGAACACCGTTGCCGCCGCGGAAAGGGTGCCCGGAAGCAAGTGCATCGAGATAAGAAATGTGACATTCGGTTACGGAGACGAGAAAAATGTACTTGACGACTTCAGTCTTTCGGTCGACGACGGCGAGCAGGTCACTTTGGCAGGGCGTACCGGGGCGGGAAAAAGCACCGTGTTCAAGCTTCTGCTCGGACTGTACCGTCCGCGTTCCGGTGAAGTGCTTATCGGCGGTGTTGATGCGGCGGCGATCCCGGACACTCAGAAGCGGCGCATATTCGGCTGTGTTGAGCAATCGTTCCACATGGTTCCGGGCAGCGTGAAGGATCAGATAACGCTGTTTGACCCGTCAGTGAGCTTTGACGATGTGAAAAGCGCTGCACGTCTTGTCGGTCTTGACGAAACGATAGAGGCGCTCCCGGAAGGGTACGATACGGCCTGCACGCCGTCGATCTTTTCGCAGGGGCAGTGGCAGCTGCTTGCTATAGCACGCGCCGTAGCCGCAGATCCGAAAATACTTCTGCTTGATGAGATTACCGCAAACCTTGATGCGGATACGGAACAGACCGTACTTGAGGCACTGCGCCAGGCGTCGGCGGACCGCACTGTTGTTTCGATCTCTCACCGCCTGTTTGAGCATACCGGCAGCAGACTTGTGACTATAGGCGGATGACACGCGGAATATAAATTTCGGCATTCCTATTGAAAAATTCGCGCCCCGGGTGTATAATACGTCGGTATGTGACTTCAGAAACGGAGAATGTAAATTGACACACTCGGAAAAGGTCGGCGGATATCCGATCTCAAAAAGAATAGCGGATTTTTTTAAGAATAACGTTGTGCTTGCAGTGGCATTTGCGGCGGCGGTGCTCACCTCCTTTATCGTGCCGCCGGATGATGAGTATATCGGCTATTTTGACTTCAAAACGCTGACGTGCCTTTTCTGCACGCTCGCCGTCATATGTGCGTTGAAGGATATAAGCTTTTTCACGATAATCGCCCGCCGCATCGTTGCGATGACCGGAGGTATCAGAAAGGCTATAATCGCGATCGTTGTCATTACGTTCGTGGGCTCTATGCTTATCGCCAACGATATGGCGCTTCTTACATTTCTGCCGCTCGGCTATTATGTGCTTGTATCGTCGGGACAGCAGAAATACATGATATTCACATTCGTTATGCAGAACATCGGGGCAAACCTCGGAGGTATGTTGACCCCGTTCGGGAATCCGCAGAATCTTTACCTTTACAACAAGTTCAATATCCCGAGCGGGGAGTTTATGATGATAATGGCGCCGCCGTTCATTGCCGCGATAGCGCTTATAATGATCTGCTGCTTTATTTTTGTAAGGGAAGAGAAAATAACCGTACGCAATGACGACGGCGCACGGCTTCCGCACGGCAGAACGATACTTTATCTTGCGTTGTTTGCCTTTTCATTGATCGTCGTATTCAGGGCCGTACCTTATTACTGGGGGCTTATCATTATTCCGGCGGTATTGCTGGTCGCCGACCGAAAGGCACTGCGTTCCGTTGACTACTGTTTGCTGCTCACCTTTGTCTGCTTCTTTATTTTCTCGGGAAATATGGCGCGCATCGGCGCGGTCAACAGTTTTGTTTCGTCGCTGCTTGAAAAGGACCCGCTGCTTGTCAGTGTGCTCTCATGTCAGGTGATAAGCAATGTTCCGTCGGCGATACTGCTTTCCGGTTTTACGGATAATTACCGTGCGTTGCTTTACGGTGTAAATGTCGGCGGTACCGGCACGCTCATTGCTTCTCTTGCAAGTCTTATCACATTCAGGCAGTATTGCGCGGCGGTCCCGGGAGGAACCAAAAAGTATATGGTGCGGTTCACCTGCTTCAATGTTGCTTTTCTTGTTATTATGACGGTATTTTGCGAGCTCATACTGTGATATACGATCGTGCCTTTTCCGAATACGGATGTGCCTTGACGTGATGTCGTGGCACATCTTTTTTTGGTTTGCTTTATTTTTTTCAAAAAACGCTTGACAAATACCCCTACGGGGTATATAATTTAAATACCCCATAGGGGTATAACAAGTTCGAAGGAGCCGATATGGATAAAAAAACATGCTGTTGCTGTTCGCAGAGAAAGAAAGAGCGAACACCCGAGGAATACAAAAAGCTGATACATCGCCTCAACCGCATTGAAGGGCAGATACGCGGAATACGCGGTATGGTCGAAAACAATGCATACTGTCCGGATATTCTGGTGCAGTCGGCAGCGGTGAATGCCGCGGTAAACGCATTCAACAAAGAGCTTCTTGCCAGCCATATAAGGACCTGCGTTGCGGACGATATCAGACATGGCAACGATGATGTGATAGATGAACTTGTTGCCACTCTGCAAAAGCTCATGAAATAAGAAAGGTCGTGTAATAATATTATGGAGTACGTAATAATTGCCGCGCTTGCGGTGCTGGTCGTGCTTGCGGTAGTTTCAAGCGTGAAGCATTTTAAAGGTCAGGGCGGCTGCTGCGGCGGTGGCGGCGAGATACGTCCCGCGCGCAACAAGCTTGACGGTCCGGTAGTGACTGTGATGACGGTCGGGATAGACGGTATGAAATGCGAGCATTGTCGCAACAGTATCGAACGAGCTCTCAACGGTATTGAAGGCGTGTCGGCGAGAGTTGATCTGCACAAAAAGACCGCCAAGGTCGAGACCGACCGCGAGGTGAACGCGGATGTTATTGAAAAAGCAGTCGAAAAAGCCGGATACCATGTTACCGGCATAGAGGTGCGGAAGGTTGAAAACAAATGACACAGTATAACGTAACGGGCATGAGCTGCGCCGCCTGCTCTGCCAGAGTAGAAAAGGCAGTATCGGCGGTAAAGGGCGTCACCTCGTGCTCGGTGAGTCTTCTGACAAATTCGATGGGCGTTGAAGGAACGGCGGAACCGGGTGCGGTAATAGATGCCGTCGTAAAGGCGGGCTACGGCGCATCCCTCAAGGGTGCTGCGGCACCCTCATCGTCTGTGGGACGAGCCGAAGCCGAGGCGGAGCTTGAGGATCACGAAACGCCGCGCCTGAGGCGCAGGCTCATCTGGTCGGTGTTTTTTCTGCTGATACTCATGTATTTTTCCATGGGGCACATGATGTGGAACTGGCCGCTGCCGTCATTCTACAATGACAATCATATTGCAATGGGACTGACACAGCTTCTGCTGACCGTAGTGATCATGGTCATAAATCAGAAGTTCTTCATAAGCGGATTCAAAAGCCTCTGGCACCGTGCACCCAACATGGATACCCTCGTGGCGCTCGGCGCAACAGCCGCATTTGTTTACAGCACCTATGCGCTGTTTGCGATGACAGGAGCGCAGGTGCGCGGCGACATGGATGCCGTGATGGATTATATGATGGACTTTTACTTTGAGTCGGCCGCGATGATACTGACGCTTATAACCGTCGGTAAGACGCTTGAGGCACGCTCGAAGGGAAAGACGACCGATGCGCTCAAGGGACTTATGAAGCTCGCGCCGAAAACGGCAACGGTGATGCGCGGCGGCGCCGAGGTGAGCGTGCCTATCGATCAGGTAGCGAAGGATGATATTTTTGTTGTACGTCCCGGTGAGAGCATTCCGGTGGACGGTGTGGTGCTTGAAGGCTCAAGCGCCGTCAATGAATCCGCTCTGACGGGCGAGAGCATACCGTCCGACAAGGCACCCGGCGACACTGTGTCGGCGGCAACGGTCAATCAGTCGGGATTTCTCAAATGCCGCGCAACGCGTGTCGGTGAGGATACAACGCTGTCGCAGATAATAAAAATGGTCAGTGATGCTGCGGCGACAAAGGCACCGATAGCCAAGATAGCCGACAAGGTTTCCGGCGTGTTCGTGCCCGTGGTCATTTCGATAGCGGTCGTGACGACCGTTGTGTGGCTCCTGCTCGGTCACACGGTCGGCTATGCGCTTGCGCGCGGTATTTCCGTGCTTGTGATAAGCTGCCCGTGCGCGCTCGGGCTGGCAACACCGGTCGCGATCATGGTCGGCAACGGTGTCGGAGCTAAAAACGGTATACTTTTCAAGACCGCGGCGTCTCTCGAGGAGACCGGGCGTATAAGTATCGTTGCTCTTGATAAAACAGGCACGATAACCGCGGGTGAACCGCGTGTTACTGACATTCTTCCTGTCGACGGCGTGAGCGATACGGAGCTGCTTGAGGCGGCGTTGGCGCTTGAGAGCCGCAGCGAGCATCCGCTGGCACGCGCGATCATAAAGAAGGCGGAGGAGCAGGGGCTCAGTGCTGACGAGGTGTCGGATTTCGAGGCGCTTCCCGGCAACGGGCTTACCGCGCGCCTCGGCAGCGATCTGCTGCGCGGCGGTAATCAGGTATTTATAAGCCGCAGTGCCGATGTGCCCGACAATATGACGGGATACGCCGATTCACTTGCCGAAGCGGGAAAAACGCCGCTGTTCTTTACAAAAGGCGATAAGTTTCTCGGTGTTATCGCAGTTGCCGATGTGATAAAGGAGGACAGCCCACAGGCGGTCAGAGAGCTGCGCGGCATGGGTATACATGTTGTAATGATAACCGGCGACAACGAGCGCACAGCAAAGGCTATCGGCGCTGAGGCGGGTGTCGATCAGGTCATTGCAGGTGTGCTGCCCGAAGGCAAGGAAAACGAGATAAAACGGCTTAAAAAGCGCGGCAAGGTCGCAATGGTCGGCGATGGGATAAACGATGCGCCAGCCCTTACGCGTGCCGATATCGGTATTGCGATCGGTGCAGGCACCGATGTTGCCATAGATGCTGCGGATGTGGTCCTTATGAAGAGCCGCCTCAGCGATGTTCCGGCAGCGATACGTCTCAGCCGTGCGACCTTGAGGAATATACACGAAAATCTGTTTTGGGCGTTCTTTTACAATTCGATCGGCATTCCGCTTGCCGCAGGCGTGTTTGTGCCGCTCGGTTTGACGCTCAACCCGATGTTCGGGGCGGCGGCAATGAGCCTGTCGAGCTTCTGCGTCGTATCGAACGCATTGCATCTCAACTTCTTTAAGCTGCGCGACGCAAAGCATGATCACAAAAGGGCGGGTCATACCGCAAAATATAAAAACGAGGAGAATGAAAGCATGAAAAAAACAATAAATATCAAAGGGATGATGTGCTCACACTGTGAGGCGACCGTGAAGGGGGCGCTTGAAGCGCTGCCTGAGGTAGAAGAGGCAAAGGTGAGCCACGAGACGGGAACTGCCGTCGTGATGCTCTCGGCAGCCGTGAGTGACAGCACACTCAAAAAAACGGTCGAAGACAAAGGCTTTAAGGTCACAGGCATTCAAAACGCAGACTGATATCCCGTCTGCCGCTGCCGCGTTATTCGCGGCAGCGTTTTTTGTTTGATTTTTTTGAAAAACGATGTATTTAAAAGTAAAAAAATCGAAAAAATCGGCTGCGGTTATGGACATTCGGTCGTATGTATAGTATAATATTGATCGGCGGCAGGTAGTTGCGTACATAAGTTAGCTGTGGCTAACTTTACTTCTGCCTTCCGATACGAAATTTTTTATATAAGAGGTGTTTTATCATGAAATGGGGTAAAATCGGACTTTTTGTCGGCGGAGTTCTTTTCGGTACTGCGGGGGTAAAGATCCTTACCAGTCGTGAGGCAAAAAAGGTATATGCCTATACAACGGCTGCTGCACTGCGTGCCAAGGACGAGGTCATGACGGTAGTCACAACCATTAAGGAAAACGCGGACGATATTCTTGCGGACGCCAAAGAAATCAACGAGAAGCGCGCGGCTGATGCCGAGTGCGAGGTCATCGAGGATGCATCTGCCGAAGAGGAAAGCGATAAGTCCGAGACCGAGGCGGAAGAGGTATAACCGACTCCGGAGGTCCTGATTTGAAATGAAGTGTCGTATTTTACATGAGTCACGCGGCAGGATGCGTGTGCATCTGTGCGGCGGGCGCATGACGCTGCATGAAGCGGATGTTCTTGAATTCTGTCTTTGCGCTTGTGAAGGCGTGACAGAAGTGCGTGTTTTTGACCGCACCGCCGATGCCGTGATAATGTATGACGACGGCGGTCGCGTGGCTGTCATACGCGCTCTGGCAGCATTTTCGTTCGAAAAGGCGGAAGCGAAAGGGCTTATTCCCGAGCACACGTCGCGCGCACTCAACCGCGAATATGAAGACAAGCTTGCATCTGCCGTTATGCGCCGCATAATATCCAAGACACTGCTTCCGCTTCCCGTGCGCTCCGTGCTGACTGTGATAAAGTCTGCAAAATACATATACGCAGGCGTTTCGGCGTTGTGGCACGGAAAGCTGTCGGTCGCGGTCCTGGATGCCGCTGCCGTGTCGGTGTCCGTGCTGCGCGGTGATTTCAACACAGCAGGTTCCGTCATGTTCATGCTGAGGCTGGGCGAGCTGCTTGAAGAATGGACGCACAAGAAATCAGTGTCCGACCTTGCGGGTGCCATGTCGCTGAATGTTGACAAGGTATGGCTTAAAAAGAACGGCTGTGAGCTGTTGGTCCCCGTCAGCGATGTGGCGGAAGGTGACATGATTATCGTTCGCACCGGAAACATGATCCCGCTTGACGGCAGGGTCGTCGAGGGGGAGGCGATGGTGAATCAGTCGTCCATGACCGGTGAATCTCTGCCTGTGATAAAAACTCCCGGCAGTTATGCTTACGCCGGTACGGTCGTCGAAGAAGGCGAATGTGTGGTATGCGCCGATAAGGTTTCGGGCAGCGGACGTTACGACAGGATAGTGCATATGATCGAGGAGTCCGAAAGACTTAAATCATCGGCTGAGAACAAAGCGTCTGGGCTTGCCGACAGACTTGTGCCGTACACACTCGGCGGGACCGCACTCGTGTGGCTCATCACGCGCAATGTTACAAAAACGCTTGCGGTCCTTATGGTCGATTTCTCGTGTGCTCTGAAGCTTGCCATGCCGATAGCGGTGCTTTCGGCAATGCGTGAGAGCAGTCGGTACAACATCTCTGTCAAGGGCGGACGGTTCCTTGAAGCTGTCGCAAAAGCCGATGCTGTCGTGTTTGACAAGACCGGAACTCTCACATGCGCCGCTCCGCATGTGGCGGAGATCGTCACGTTCGGCGGTCACACAGAGAACGAAATGCTGCGTCTTGCAGCCTGTCTTGAGGAACATTATCCTCACTCTTTGGCAAACGCGGTGGTCGATGAGGCAAAAAAACGCGGTCTTTCTCATGAGGAGTATCATTCGAGAGTCGAATATGTTGTCGCTCATGGAATATCGAGCACCGTGGATGATAAAAAGGTAGTTATCGGAAGCTATCATTTTGTTTTCGAAGATGAGGGTTGCCGCATTCCCGAAGACGGAGATGATGCTTTTGCCGCACTTTCTCCTGCTTATACCCATCTTTACCTTGCTATATCCGGTGTTCTTGCTGCGGTAATATGTATTTCGGATCCGCTGAGACACGAAGCATGCGATGCTGTGCGCGCTCTGCACGAATGCGGTATCGGAAAAGTCGTTATGATGACAGGCGACAACGAGCGCACCGCAGAGGCGGTCGCGCACGCGGTAGGAGTTGATGAATATCATGCGGAGGTACTTCCGGAGGATAAGGCGCGGTTTATACGTTCCGAGCATGAAAAGGGAAGATGCGTTATGATGATCGGCGACGGTGTGAACGATGCTCCCGCGCTTTCGGAAGCCGATGCGGGAATTGCCATAAATACCGGTGCTGCGATCGCAAAAGAGATAGCGGATATCACCGTTTCGTCTGAAGATCTGTTCGGTATCGTTACACTTCGTCGCCTTTCCGAGGCTCTGATGGCGCGTATAGATCGAAATTACCGTTTTATCGTCGGATTCAATCTTGCGCTGATCATATGCGGCGTTGCGGGATTCATTCAGCCAACGGTTTCGGCGCTGCTTCACAATATGTCCACACTGGGGATCAGCCTGCACAGCATGACAGACCTTTTGCCCGACGGTGGCAGCGAAAAAAACAAAAATTTGTGATTTTTGACCATTTGATTTTTTGGCTCTTCGGTGCTATAATTAAATAACATCGTGCAGCGAATGCGTAAGTCCGGATCAGTGTTTTTCCGGGCTTGCGCATTATTTTTTGCACGCAGGAGGATCTTATGGAAGAAAAAAATCAATCTTTTCTCGGAGAAAGTCCGATAGGAAGGCTTATGCTGAAATATGTCGTTCCGTGCGTTATATCATTGCTTGTCGGCGCTCTGTACAATATCGTTGACCAGATATTTATTGCCAATGCCGATTATCTCGGGTCATACGGAAATGCAGCAAATACCGTAGTTTTTCCTCTGACGGTTATTGCGCTTGCCGTTGCGGTCATGATAGGCGACGGCTGCTGTGCATTTGTGAGCATTCACCTCGGCAAAGGCGAAAAGGACAAAGCGCGTCGCAGTGTAGGTAATTCCGTGGTACTTGCTGTCATTTTGGGTATTGTGCTTGCGGCGATCTATCTTATATTTGACGACCTACTCATCACACTGTTCGGCGGTACCGTGAGCGACGAAACATTCAGGCTTTCGAAGGAGTATTTTCTTTATATATCGCTCGGAATACCGTTTTATATGTTCGGACAGGCGATGAATCCGGTGATACGTGCCGATGGAAGTCCGAAATTTGCTATGGTTTCAACTCTTGCGGGATGCGTGATAAATATCATCCTCGATCCGATCTTCATATTTCTCTTCCGGTGGGGTATGATGGGGGCTGCTGTTGCTACAGTCGCGGGGCAGATCGTTACCGCTGCGCTGGCTGTGTGGTATCTTTGCCATATGAGGTCTGTTAAGATATCAAAAGAGGATTACATGCCTAAGACGAAAGTAATAACACGAACCCTGATGCTGGGCTTGTGCAGCTTTCTTTCGCAGATATCGCTCGTTGCAGCAATGGCTGCCGATAACAACATGATCAGAAAATACGGCGCGCTCGACGCGGTGTTCGGTCTTGAGGAATATGCACATATCCCGATGGCGGTTGTCGGTATTGTCATGAAGGTCTTTCAGATCGTGATATCGGTGGTCGTCGGTATGGCAGCCGGGTGTATTCCCATAGTCGGGTACAACATCGGAGCGGGGAAGAACGGGCGCGTTAAAAAAACGTTTACCTATCTTCTGACTGCCGAGGCTGCGGTGGGCATCGCGGCGCTCATTGCGGTCGAAGTCTTCCCGCGTGCATTTCTTGATCTTTTCGGTGCGGCAAACGAAAGCGCATACTATACAGATTTCGGCATAAAGTCGTTCCGCGTTTACCTTTGCATGATCGTTTTTGCCTGCGTGAACAAGGCGACATTTATTTTCCTTCAGGCAATGGGGAAAGCCGTGGAATCGACCGTGCTTTCAATGATAAGAGAGATAGTTTTCGGAGTAGGACTTGTTCTTGTGCTGCCGGTGTTTTTCGGACTTGACGGCGTACTTTATTCGATGCCCGTAGCGGATGTGCTCACATTTGTTGTGGCTGTTATCCTTATAATATCAACGTACAAAAAATTGAATAGTACAGCGAGTAAGATTGTCTGAACGGTAAGGTATATAAAACACGGCGTCAACTGCGCATACGCGCGGCTGACGCCGTGTATTTAATTATTTGCCGAAATAGTTTACGGCGAGTATGGCGGCACCGAGGATAACAAGTATTGCGCCGGTAATTCGGTTGAGCGTTTTTGGGCTTGCTTTGTTGGCGAAAACCGCTGCTATCTGCGCAAACACAAGGGTGCTTATAACGCATATCGCCAGAGCTTCTGTATCCGGCATGCCGCCTATGGCAAAATGACTTGCCGCTCCGGTGAGCGCCGTGGCGCTCATTATAAACACGCTTGTGCCGACGGCAGTTTTAAGCTCGTAGCCGAGTACGGATATCAGCACGAGCAGCATCATCATTCCGCCGCCGGCTCCGACAAAACCGCATATAAAGCCCACAAGCGAGCCGCAAATGACCGAGCGTATTGCTTTTTGCTTTACCGTGGCGGATTCGAAGCGTTTTTTCGGCTCGACGACCGGTTTTATTATAAACTTGATGCCGAGCAGCAGAGTCATAAATACGGAAAAGTTGCCCATGGTCGTTTTCGGGACTATGCTTGCAACATAGCTGCCGACTGTCGTGAAGCACAGCACCGATATCATCATAATGATACCGTTTTTAATATCAATATTTTTGTTTTTTCCGTATGTTACAGCCGATGCAGCACTTGCGAGAACGTCACTTGCAAGTGCTATGCCCACTGCCATGTAAGGATCGATACCGAGAAAAGTGATGAGCATCGGACTTATCACCGCTGCGGCGCTCATACCCGCAAAGCCGGTGCCGAGCCCCGCACCGAGACCGGCGATCATGCAGATGATGATTTTAAACATCGCCACTCTCCCCCTGCTCGAATAAGCGTATGTTTTCCTCAAGCTTGTCCGTCATACGCTCAAACGATGCAAGTTCTTCCTGCGTTATACCGCTGCGCAGCATTACAGCAAAGCGTGACTGCATATCACGTCCCTCGGTGATTATCGGCGCCGCCTTTTCGGTCGGAACGAGCCGACGTATACGCCTGTCCGAGCTGTCGTTCTCACGCTGCATATATCCGCCGGTTATCAGCGTTTCAACGGCTACCGAGGCAATGCCGCTTTTTATTCCGCGGATCGCACAGATGTCGCGCGCTGTGTTATTTTGCGGGTTGTTGGCGCAGAAAAGCAGCACGTCAAAGCAGGTCTGGTTGATGCCGTATTTGCGGCATATGGGCGTCGAAAGTCCCGCATAGATATTTGCAAGCTTTCTTCCTATGGCGATCATTTTGAGGGCAGACATTATGTACCTCCGAATATTCTAATATTAGAACATTCGATATTATATCATTATAATTTGCCGGTGTCAAGTACTATCAGTTTTTTTAGTTGAAAATTTTGATAATGATGACGCAAAGGGACGGCATGCGCTGACCCTTCTTCGCGACAACTCCGAAATTTATCAGAGAATGAACATTCTGACGATGCTGTTTAAGAGGTCATATAAGCCGTGTCCCCAAGCGACGCCGATATAACCGCAATCTTTTATTTTGTATTTTGCAAAACCAAATACAAGTCCTATGCCGAATGTAAATAGTACCTGAATTATATTTCCGTTGATGATATGCCACAAGCCGAACAGGAAAGCTGCGATCACAACACCGATCCACCGGTTCTTTTCAAATAAACTTACAAAGGTATCTTGCAAATATACTCGAAATATAAATTCCTCCACCGGACCGATAATCAACAGATAGAACAAAAGATCATAAGTAAAGACAAACCACGAAGGATCCGTATGACTTCCTATCAACGAAAAACCGCAAAGAGCCGGGATAATGGCAATTACAACGCTAAGAATAAGTGCAATCACGGTACCAATCAAATATTGACGTTTGTTTTTGAGGTCAATATTGATTTTCATATCTGTTAATTTCATTGCGATCAATGCAATCAGTCCATTTAACAGATTGATGAATACCTGCGCAATGATCTTAAATGCAGTTATGTTTATGTATTTTATAAATCTTGCACTGAATGTGACTGCACATATCATTGCAAGCGACAAAGAAAAAATAACAATATTTCGCCTTGTAAATTTCAAAGCCTTACCTCCTAATCCCGATTTGCGGGGTACAGTATAATGCATTTAGTATAAAAAACCACCGTAATTCTATCAAACTACGGTGGAATTATGGTGGAGGCGAGGGGAGTCGAACCCCTGTCCGAAAATCTCTTGATATGGCTTTCTCCGGGTGCAGGCGGTTATTTAAATTTCCCCATGGCGGTCGGGAACCGTCGCCCTACCGTCACGGGTAGCTTTTTTCTTCATGACTGCCTCAAAAGCAAAAGGGCAATGCACGTGCACCGCTGAATGACGCCCCATCCCAAGCCGCGGTACTCATGGGTGGAACGGGCAGTCCCGCAGGACTGCGTCACAGCCTTAGGCTGCGTATGCTAAATTATCGTTAGCGTTTATTTTTAAGTTGAGCAGTTTAAAGAGTTTACTCGGCTCTACCCGCTTACCATACCTCAAAATCCCCGTCGAAACCTTTACGCCCCCATATTAAAACGGTCAGCGATACCGCTCACCATTTTTCACGTGATGATTTTTCGGCGCGTTCCATTTCGCGCTTTGCTTCGTTTTTGGCATCTGTCTCGCGTTTATCGTACAGCTTTTTGCCTCTGCAAAGACCGAGTTCGACTTTTACGCGCGAATCCTTGAAATAAAGCGAAAGGGGAATAAGCGAAAAGCCTTTTTGCGCCGAGAGCGATGCAAGCTTTATTATCTCACGCTTGTGCATGAGCAACTTGCGCTGCCTTATCGGATCGCGGTTGAAGATGTTGCCTTTCTCATACGGACTGATGTGCATACCGTTTACAAAAATTTCGTTGTTCTTTATCGAGCAATAGCAGTCCTTGAGGTTTACCTGACCGAGCCTTACGCTTTTGACCTCTGTACCGAAAAGAGCAATACCCGCTTCATACCTGTCATCGACAAAATACTCGTGATATGCTTTTTTGTTTGTTGCGATCAGTTTTGTTCCGCCTTTTGACGGCATAGCGGTATCCTCCTTTCTTTTTCAGTCTGTTCTATTATTATACTACAAATCACCCGTAAATTCAATACCTTGTGGGCAAAATATGTCTGACTGAACCTATGGTTTATATAAACGCACTGCGTTGTGCCGGTTGCCGATGGAGAAGGGCTGCCGTGTCAATGCACGGCAGCCCCATTAAGCAGATGCTTATTTCTTTTTGCGGGTTATGACGGCAGCGGGAACGAGAGCCGCAAGGATTACAAATCCGACAGCGGCGGAAGAGCCGCAGCCCTTCTTGGTCTCGGGAGCGGTCGTCTCGGGAGATTTGGTGGTGACATCGGGAGCCTTTGTTGCGGGCTCGGGCGCCTTGGTGGTATTCGCCTTGGTGGTTGTGGGCTTTGAGGTTACGGGAGCAGCAGTCGTCTCTGCCTCGGTGGTCTCAACAACAGGATCAAGTCCCTTGAAGCCGTATGCGGAGAAATCGGGGGTAATCTTAGAGCCGTCACCGGCATAGATGGCGATGTTGTCGATCACGACGCTTGCTCCCTTCTGAGAGCGTAAGCCGAGAGCTGTGCCGGTAAGCGCTCCGGGCATGAGGTCGCTCTTGGCGGATGCGATATCGCTGGGAGCGGAAACCAGATACTGGTTGGCGTAGATGTATATGCCCTTATCGGGAACGGATACGAGTCTGACGGTAACATTCTGAATGAGGGAAGTGTCGCTTTCCCATATAGGGGAGGGAAGCCATGTGTCGCTCATGCCGTCCCAGTCTTTCCACTGGGTCTTTTTGTCGGATGTGATATATCTGACCTGGTTGCGGTATGTACCGTTACCGCGGAACATCGGGACCTGGTGGGTGAATTCGCCGTCCCAGTTGAGTATGGGGCTGCAATATGCGGTGGGACCGGCAACATAGGTGATCTCATACTGCACCGTGTAGGTGGTCTTGACAAGATCCTTCATTGAGTCGCTGTCGTATATGTACAGATAACTGTAAGCGCAATCGTCGGCAGTGTTGTCAACGCAGAGCTTGCCGTCCTTGACCGAATATTTGATCGCCGCGCTGATGTTTTTCTCGGTCATCGTATAGTCGAGTGTAGATGTGTCTACGGCAACGACCTTGTAGCCGAGAGACGCCTCTATCACAGACAGATCATCGGTATCGGGAACGTTGCTGAAGTTTTCGCAATAGATGATCTCGCCGGGAGTAAACGTAGAGGATGCGCCGGTGGCAGATGCGGGAAGCGCAATAACGAGCGCCGCCATGATAACTGCCATGATCAAAGAAAGTTTTTTCATGATTATGACCATACCTTTCTCATCGGATGCGGGTGTTGTATTCGGGCTGACGTCCCGCCCGCACCGGGGATTTTGGACAGAGACGGCAATGCCGCTCCGAACATAAGCATTATATCATATTTGTGAAAAGATTGCAAGTAGTCAGAACGATATCGTCAACATTTTTCGCATCCTGCAATATTTGGTTTACATGAGCTGCGATAAAGTATTGATGACGTAGGCTTTATTACAAAAATCGTCAGTGAAATAAATGTCACATTCTGTATTTTTGCATACAATGAAAGTGAGTGGGAGTCATGGCGGCACGAATTGCCGCCGAGCCGCTCAAATACAAACGGAGGTAATACTTAATGGCTGAAAACAGATTCGGCTGTGCGGGAGGCGGGAACACCCGCGATACCTGCTGTATCGAAACAGGTAGGATATTTGACAGTTGCCGTGACCGTGACTGCTTTGAAAACGTCCGCGTCAGTCTTACCGATGCAGGCTGTGACATAATAAACCGCACCGGTAACATCAGAGCCAAGGATACGAGCATAGCCTGGACATATATAGGGATCGATCCCGTGCGCTTCAACCGCGGTTTTTATACGGTAAACATTCGCTTTTTCGTAAAAATTACATTTGAAGCGTGCACGGGTGGATGCAAGCCGCAGGAATTTGAAGGGGTGGCTGTCCTGGATAAGCATGTTGTGCTTTACGGCGGGGAGAGCAATGTTAACGTTTTCCGCTCCGGCGATAACGCGTATGATTTCTGCCGCTCGGACGAGAGATGTGAAGCTGTGAGAAATATGCCGGAGGCTGTCGTCGAAGCGGTCGATCCGATAATACTGAGCGCTGCTGTCTACGAGCGCACGCCCGGAAATCCATGCTGCTGTTGCTGCTGCGAGATACCTGCGCAGGTCGCTGCGCGCATAGACGGTCCAATATCTCAGCGTGACAGCGACGGCGGCAGATATCTTGCCGTATCCGTCGGGATCTTCTCGGTAATACGTCTGGTGCGTCCCGCTCAGCTCCTTATCACCGCAACGGAATATGCCGTGCCCGACAAGGAATGCGTCACGCCGAAGGAAGAAAATCCGTGTGCGATATTCCGCACCATGTCATTTCCGGTAAATGAATTCAATCCACCGCTGACACCGCAGATATCCTGCGACAAAAATCGCTGCGGATAAACAAAAAAGCCGGGGACAGAGCACTCGCGTGCCGCGTCTCCGGCTGTTTTTTATTCGTTTGCTTCTTTTGCGGGAACAGCCTGCTTGAAGTGAAGCTCGGCATCTCCTTTTCTGCGTACAAAATCGGCTGTGATAGTCACCTTGTCGATATCGGTGCGTGATGGGAGGTCGTACATAAGCCCGGTCATGAGCGATTCGAGTATCGAGCGCAGTCCGCGGGCGCCGATATTGCGTTCAAGCGCAAGCTCAGCTATCGCCTCTATCGCACCCGGTGCGAATTCAAGCTCAATGCCGTCGAGCGAGAAAAGCTTTGCATACTGCTTTATAAGCGCATTCTTGGGTTCGCTGATGATCCGCACAAGTGCGTCGCGGTCAAGCTTTGTAAGCGGAACGATAACAGGCAGACGACCGACAAGCTCGGGGATGAGCCCGTATTTGACTATATCGTGAGGGGTCACGTCGGAGAATATTTCTCCCGGCTTTTCTTCTGTTTTTTCGGTCAGCTCGCTCTTGAAGCCGATGAGCTGCTTGCCGTGACGTTTTTCGATTATCTTGTCGAGTCCGTCAAAGGCTCCGCCGCAGATAAACAGGATGTTTTCGGTGTTTATCTGAATAAACTCCTGATTCGGATGCTTTCTGCCGCCCTGAGGAGGAACATTTGATATCGTTCCTTCGAGTATCTTTAGCAGTGCCTGCTGAACGCCCTCTCCCGAAACGTCGCGCGTTATCGAGCGGTTTTCGCTCTTGCGCGATATCTTGTCGATCTCATCAATGTATATAATGCCTTTTTCGGCGCGCTCAATGTCATAATCAGCCGCCTGGATAAGTCTCAGCAAAATATTTTCGACATCCTCACCGACATATCCTGCCTCCGTGAGTGTCGTTGCGTCGGCAATGGCAAACGGTACCTTAAGCGTTTTGGCAAGCGTTTGGGCAAGGTAGGTCTTTCCCACGCCGGTGGGACCGATAAGAAGCACGTTGCTCTTCTGTATCTCCACATCGGCTGAGCGGTCGTCGGATTCCTTTTTCTTTTTGCGTCCTGCGACAGGAAGCTTGCCGGACTTGGTGAGTATGCGCTTGTAATGGTTGTATACCGCCACGGAAAGTGCGATCTTTGCCTTGTCCTGACCTATAACGTATTCGTCGAGCGCTTCCTTTATCATGCGCGGCTTCGGGAGTTTATCGTAGCTGAGGTCTGTGTCGTCGGCATGGCGGGTCTCCGCTTCGCTTTCGTCGATTATCTCATTGCACGCGCGCACGCAGAAGTCGCATATATAAAGCCCGTTCGTTGCGGGGATGAGAAAGTTGCAATCCTCTTCGGAACGTCCGCAAAACGCGCAGCGGTGAATGACAGAGTTGTTTTTGGATGGCATATTTGTTCCATGCCTTTCTTGACGGTCGGCACCGTACGGCACCGAGCCGGACGTGAAAATGTAAATTTAGAGTTGCCGTCGGGAACTCCATTTTTCACGCAGATCTCAAAATGATGCCAAAGATCAGACGTGACGGTCGATAATGCGGTCAATAAGACCGTACTCGAGCGCCTGCTCGGCAGTCATGAAGTTGTCTCTTTCGGTATCCTTTTCGATCGTTTCGATCGGTTTGCCTGTGCGCTCGGCAAGTATACGGTTCAGTGTGTCACGCGTGCGCAAAAGCAGATCCGCACGGATCTTGATGTCGCTGCACTGACCCTGAGCGCCGCCTGAGGGCTGGTGGATCATGATCTCGCTGTGGGGAAGAGCAAGTCTCTTTCCCTTTGTGCCTGCGGCAAGCAGAAATGCGCCCATGCTGGCTGCCATGCCGATGCAGATGGTGGTCACGTCGCACTTTACAAACTGCATTGTGTCGTAGATAGCCATACCTGCCGTGACTGAGCCGCCGGGGCTGTTGATATAGAAGGAAATGTCCTTGTCGGGATCGACCGATTCAAGGTAGAGCATCTGGGCGACGATAAGCGAGGACGTGAGGTCATTCACTTCGTCGGAGAGAAATATGATGCGGTCGTTGAGCAGGCGGGAAAAGATGTCGTAGGAACGCTCACCGCGTCCGTCCTGCTCGATTACATACGGCATACTTGCCGCACGGATGATATCTGAGCTGCTGTTGTTCATCATCATTGGAATTACCAACCTTTCTTCTTCGGGGCTGACGAATAATTTCGCCAGCCCCTTTGTTAATCAGGTTAAAAATTATTCGGCATCGGCAGCCGGAGCAGCCTCGGCAGTCGCTTCGGGAGCCTTGTCAAGATAGGTCACCTTGGCAGCATCCTTGACAAGAGCAAGAGCTTTGCGGAACATGAGCGTGCGCTTTATCTCCTCAGCGGGAAGGTTCTGCTTTGCATAGTCAAGTTCAACACTGTATGCCTTGGCTATTGTCTCGTATTCCTCATTGACCTCGTCCTCGGAGACCTCAACGGACTCGAGTTCGGCGATCTTTTCGAGAGCAAGCTCGGTCTTTACATGCTTGAGAGCGGAGGGACGGATCTGCTCCTTATACTGATCAAGGGTCATGTTGAAGTACTTGAGGTACATTGAAAGCTCGATACCCTGCATCTGCATTCTGGATTCGCTTTCTCTGACCTGGTTTTCAACCTCTGCGTCAACCATGCTTTCGGGAATTTCGGCAACAAGCTTTTCGGCGAGAGCATCCTCGACCTTTTCCGCAAGCTCGTTGTCGGCTGCATCCTTGTGTCTCTTTTCGATTTTTGACGCAAGGTCTGCGCGGTATTCAGCGAATGTGTTGAATTCGGATACGTCGACCGCAAAATCGTCGTCGGCTGCGGGAAGCTCGGTCTTTTCAATAGCGTTGAGCTTTACTTTGAAGACCGCTGCCTTGCCTGCAAGCTCTTTGGCGCCGTACTCTGTGGGGAAGGTGACGTTTACGTCGAACTCTTCGCCAATGTTCTTGCCGACGATGCCTTCCTCAAAGCCGGGGATGAACTGACCGGATCCGAGTTTGAGGTGATGCCCGGAATCCTTGCCGCCTTCAAACGCAACGCCGTCAACAAAGCCTTCGTAATCAATGACCGCAGTGTCGCCCATTTCGGCGGGACGGTCAGTGATCTCGATCTCACGGGCATTTCTCTCGCGAACGGTGTCGACCTCGCGGTCGATCTCCTCGTCGGTCACGGGAGCGAGAACAACGGATGCCTCGATGCCCTTGTAGCCTTCGATGGTCACATCGGGCTTCACATACATCTCGGCTTTCAGAACGATCTCCTTGTCATCCATGGATACGATGTCGAACTCGGGAGCGGAAACTACCTGCTTGCCGGCTGCGTCGATTATAGCGGCATAGTTGCTGTGGATGATGTTGTTGATGGCATCCTCAAGGAAAATGCCGGTGCCGTACATTTTTTCGATAATGCTGCGGGGAGCCTTGCCGCGTCTGAAACCGGGGATGTTAAAGTTTTTGGACTTCTCATGGAAGACCTTCGACTTTTCAGCCTCAAGGGTTGCGGCATCTTCGGAAAACTCAACGGTGCAAAGATTCTTTTCGTTGATCTCTGATTTTCTGATTGTCATATTGACCATACCTTTCTTACAACACGTCCGGGCGGGATCCGCTGCGGGCGCAATTTTTCACATTAATATATTTTACTATAAAATAATTATATGTCAAGACCTAAATTATAAATTCGGTTGAATTTGCGTTAAAAAGCGCGATTTTTTGAGGATTTCGCCCTTCATACGAACACTTTTTGTGGGGAGAAGGCAAGATGATCTGCCGATATCAGGCGAAATTCAATGCCTTCGAATTCAAACGGCTGATGTCCGACGTATCCGCTGTGTATGTGTCCGAAATAGCAGCGCGACACGCCGTAATTGTGCAGAAGGTCAATAAGATTCCTTGCAACCGCGCCGTTCCACACCGGCGGGAAATGCAGAAATGCTATCACGGGGAGCGACGTTGCTGAGCTGTCGCGCAGCTTTACGGCAGCATTGAGGCTCATTTCGAGCCGCATAGCTTCACGGTTGTTTATCTTATCCCAACTGACGTTTCCGATGGTCTTTTGAGATTCTTCGTCAAAAAACCACCCGCGTGCACCGCATATGACCGCGCCGCTCGCAATATAAGCGTTGTTATAAAGTATATTCAGAGAACCGAAACCGTTTGCGGCGAAAAATACATTCATTTTTGACGCCGTTGCCCACCAGAAATCATGGTTCCCTTTGCCGATGTATTTTTTTCCGGGCAGGGAATCAATGAAGGCAAAATCCCGGCGTGCTTCCTCAAGATTCATAGCCCATGTGATATCGCCGGGGATCACCACATCGTCGTCCGGCTTCACGAGCGCGCGCCAGTTTCGTTCGAGCCGATTCTGCGAGTCGGCCCATCGCTGCCCGAAGACCTCCATTGATTTTTCCTTACCTTCCGCACCGGGCAGGTGGAGGTCGGCTATTGTGAACAAAGACATGATTATCACTCCGGCGACTCTGCGCATAAAGTTCCGGCGTACCGGACAGAATAAGACCGTACCGCTGCTTGCGGCGGCAAATACGACCGGTACAGACCGGCCGAAGTATCAGAAAGGCGTAATACCATGGAAGAAAAATTCAATGAAAAAAACAGCGTAAAATGCGGTTGCCATCACATCGAAGGCATCGTGTGCGACGTTAAAAACTGCGTTCACAACAGCGGCGAGCGTTACTGCACCGCCAATCAAATCCTTGTCGGTCCTTCAAACGCTGTTAACAGCGACGCCACCGAGTGCTCGACTTTCAAGCCGAGAGCAAACGGCTGATCCTCCGCACATTTTCTTCGGGCGGGCGTGCATAGAGCTCAGTCCCGGCGGGGCTGCCGCGCTGACGCGCGACAGCCTTTCGTTTTTCCGATCAGGCAAGCTGCGTCAGAACATTCGCGGGCATAGCACCGACTTCGATCACGCGATCAAAGCGGACGGGGCGCATTTCAAGCCCCGAAAGAGGCGCGGGGATCGGAGTTCCGGTATATTCCGAAAGTGCGTTGAGCGCCGCGGGCCCCTCGGGAGAGACCTTTTCGGTGAGGGATGAAAGCACATCTGCGGCAAATTTGTACGGGCTGGCGGTCGATGCCGCGAGCACTGGGCGCTTTGTGTCTTCTACGATACCCGAAAGGTACTTATCCACGCAGGATAGCGCCACAGCGGTATGAGTGTCGCAAAGGTAATGTGAGTTGACAAAATGCGCCTTTATTGCTTCCGCAGTGTCCGCCTCATCGGCACAGAAGCCAGAGAACACTTCTTTTATTTTATCAAACGCCTCACGCGGCAGCTTATATCTGCCGGTCGACGACAGCTCATTCATAAGCTCGGAGGTCGTTGCGGCGTCGGTCATGAGATAAATGAGGCGTTCTAGATTGCTCGATATGAGAATATCCATCGACGGCGACATGGTTGTATGGAACGGGCGGTTGCGGTCATAAACACCGTTAGCGAGAAAATCCGTCAGAATATTGTTCGAGTTTGAGGCACAGATGAGGCGACGTATAGGCAGCCCCATGCGGCGTGCGAGATATGCGGCAAAAATGTTGCCGAAATTTCCCGTAGGGACCGCAACATCTATGCTGTCGCCGAGTTTTATCACCCCGGCGTCAACAAGGCTTACATATCCGGAATAGTAGTATACGATCTGAGGGACGAGCCTGCCCCAGTTTATGGAGTTGGCGCTTGACAGGAAGTATCCGCGGCGGTCAAGTTCGGCGCGCATGCCGTCGTCGGAAAAAATGCGTTTTACGCCTGTCTGTGCGTCGTCAAAATTGCCCTTGATAGCACACACGTCAACATTTGAGCCTTCCTGAGTCATCATCTGGAGTTTCTGTATCCGGCTGACGCCGTCAACGGGGTAGAACACTTTGATCGCAACGCCGGGTACGTCTTTGTAGCCCTCGAGCGCTGCTTTTCCCGTGTCGCCCGAGGTTGCAACGAGCACGAGAGCGGTACGCGTTTCGCCGGTCTTGCGGAGCGCACGCGAAAGCAGACGAGGCATAAGCTGGAGTGCCATGTCTTTGAATGCACAGGTGGGACCGTGCCACAACTCAAGGCAATATACACCGTCTTCCGCTCTTACCACAGGGGCGGGATCGTTGCCGAATGCGGCGCCGTATGCCGCGGTGCAGTCCTCGGTAAGTTCGGCTTCGGTATAGTCGTCAAGGTAAAGCGAGAGGATCTTTACCGCCTGTTCGCTGTAACTGAGCCCGGAAAGCGAGCTTATGAAATCGGTGTCCGTCGTCGGGATGGATTCGGGAAGGTAAAGACCGCCGTCGGGGGCGAGCCCGCGCTTTATGGCTTCAGCGGAGTTGATTTTTTCGGGCATATGCCCTTTGTCGCGTGTGCTGATGTACTTCATGATTATGGTTCCTTTATTTTGTCACGGTTCCGTATCCTATATTTCTGACTGCGAATTCGTATGCATTGCGCCAGAATATACGGTCTATCTGATCCTCCGACACTCCGTCACGGAGCAGAGGATCTATGAGTTTGAGAAGGTCGCGAACATCCTCGATACCGTCCGGCAGATCCGAGCCGTCAAGATCGCAGCCGAAGGCAAGGTTGTTTTCCGCACCCTTTGAAAGATAATATTCGATATGTTTTACGACATCCTCTATGCCTGCGCCGTCCGGTGCAAGATGTGAGCGGCAGAGGCTTTGCCCGATAAGCCCGCCCGATGCGATTATTGCTTCGATGTGGCGATCGCGCAGGTTACGTGTGTGGTCATAAAGCGCATATGCGCAGGAGTGAGAGGCGATGAAGGGCTTGTTGTATTCCGATACGATAGCCGCGGTATCATCGACAGACGCAGCGCTTGCGTGCGAGACGTCGGGGATGATGCCGAGTTCGCAGCAGCGCGCCACAACGCGCTTTCCGAAATCGGTAAGACCGTCCTCGGTGTTGTGCGAACCGCCGATTATCGTAGAACCAGCCCACATGAGAGTGAGGATACGCACGCCGCGGTCGTAGAGCCAGTCAAGCCTCGAAAGATCGCTTTCAAGTATTCTTGCGTCTTCCACTCCGAGCAGATATGCAGCCTTTCCTTCCTCCCATGCCGTTTTTATGTCGGCACCGGTGCGGCAAAGCGCAGCACGGTCGCGGTTCATATCAAGTTCGGCGAAAAAGTTATCCGATATCTCGCCAAAACGCTTGAATGCCGTTGCGTCGTCTTTTTTGTATTCGGCGCATACTGCGCCGACCTGACCGTAATTTTCGTAAACCTTGACCTTTTCAAGAGAGATATGAAGGTTGTTCTCAAGCAGGTGCTGCTTTCTCGAACGGAGCCTGTACGGGGTGTCGCAATGAAGATCGAAAAGTTTCATGACAAATACCTTTCTTTAAAAAAAATAAATAATGCGGACGAATAATGTGCCGCTGCGATTATCTGGCGCCGAAAGCGTTTCTGATATGGTTTATTTTCGACACTGCGGGCGCTTCGGTACCGCGTTCGAGGTAAACCTCGATCACATCTATCCGCGCGCGCTTTTCGGGACGGTTTTCGCGCAGATATTCGCTTGCGGCAGCAACTGTGTTTTGCTTTTTTCCGTAAGTGACCGCCGATGCCGGGCGACCGTATGTGTAGAGACACCCGGCGGGGGCTTCGGTACGGGTCTTGACCTCTACAAAGACAATATATTCATCGTCCTCGGCTATGATATCAAGCTCATGCCTGCCGAAGCGGACGTTTCTGCCTTTTATTGTATATCCGTTGTCAGTAAGATACTGCGCTGCGGCATCCTCGCCGAAGCGTCCGTGTGAGGCTTTCACACCGGCAGATGGAGTCTGTGCATGCGAGCTGTCATTGCCGTCGGTGCGGCGCGTAAATTTAATCGGCATCTTTTTTGTTTAAAAAACGTATGAACTGCTTGCGGTATATAGGCGCGGGACCGTATCTGAACAATGCCTCACGGTGTGCGGCGGTGCAGTAACCCTTGTGCTTTGCAATGCCGTATTGCGGATACATTCGGTCAAGTTCGATGCATATGCGGTCACGGGTGACCTTGGCAAGTATCGACGCTGCGGCTATTGACGGCGATATTCCGTCGCCTCCGATAACGGCTTCTCCCGGAATATCAAAGCCGCGGAATACATTCCCATCTACAAGAAGGCGATCCGGCTTCTTGTGAAGAGACGCTACGGCGCGACGCATGGCGAGCAGCGTTGCTTCAAGTATATTGAGTTCGTCTATCTCCTCTACCGATGCCTCGGCGACCGCCCAGTCAAGTGCGGTCTCTTTGATAATTTCAAAAAGCTCATCGCGGCGGTGCGGAGTAAGTTTTTTCGAATCGTTGAGTCCTTCTATGTGCGCATCCGGCGGCAGTACACATGCAGCTGCCACGACCGGACCGCACAGTGGTCCGCGCCCCGCTTCGTCAATCCCGCAGATGCGGCAAAAGCCCTCGGATGCCAACTTCTTTTCAAGGCTGAAATCGAGATCCTTACGTTTTTGTTCCGACATTGCAACCTCCGCGGTCAGTTTTGGGTGCTTCAAGGGAAATACGCCCTATCTTTGCGCTTCTGAATTCGTCGAGCATCATTTTTGCGGTCCGCTCGAGGTCGACCTCGCCGCCGGAAACAAGATATCCGCGGCGGCGTCCCACAAGCTCGAGTATTTCGTAATTTTTAAGTTCCGCCAGCGCCTCCGGCGCACCGAGCCTGTATCTCGTGCATAAAAGTTCCGGGCAGAGTGCGTACAGACGTGAACAAAGCGCCGAGGCAAGCTCCTCGGGGTCAAGGATCGCATCCTTTATAGCGCCTGTTATCGCAAGGTTTTCGGCAACGCGGCGGTCGTCGAATTTCGGCCAGAGCACGCCGGGCATATCGAGCAGATCGATGCCCGTGCCCGTTGCCACCCATTGCTTGTCGAGCGTAACGCCGGGGCGGTTTTCCACTTTGGCTTTTTTTGCGCCCGTCAGACGGTTTATCAGCGACGATTTGCCTACATTCGGAATACCGAGCACCATGGTCCTCAGCTTTCTGCCCGTCATGCCTTTGTCGCGGTATCTTTCCAGCTTTTCGGAACAGAGCTCGCGTATTGCACTCGGAATGCGCGATATTCCCGCGCCGCTTTGACAGTCGCAGGAGAGGCAGACGATGCCGTTTTTGGTATAACGTGCGACCCATCTGTCGGTAATGCCGCTGTCGGCGAGCCCGGCCTTGTTCAGCAGCACGAGCCGCGGTTTATCTCCGCAGATGCGGTCGATATCGGGATTGCGCGAGCTTGCCGGTATGCGCGCATCGAGTATTTCTATCACGGCGTCTACCGTCGTAAGGTTTTCACCGATCATGCGGCGCGTCTTTGCCATATGACCGGGAAACCACTGTATCTGTTTAGACTGAATTCCCATATTGCCGAGTGTTTGTTTGTGTCAGTTTATCGCGCCGAATCTGCTGAACGGAGCTACGCGAAAAGTCGCCTGACCGAGTATGCGTCTTGTGTCGACAAGTCCCACAAGCGCCGAGCGGCTGTCGGTAGAATGCCAGCGGTTGTCGCCCATGACAAATACATACCCGTCAGGTATTTGGAGAGGATATTCATGGTATCCGGTCGGATTCCACGACGGAGAGCCGCTGTATTTTGCATAATCCTCCTCAAGCACGCGCGGATTTTCTTTGTTTTTGTCATAGACGGTCACTGTAAGTTTATCGCCGGTCAGCTTTATGTCGATCCACTCGCCGGAGGTCGCGATGACTCTCTTGACTATTGGCTCGTTGAGCGAGAATGAATATATGTCCTGATTCTGTCCGCCCGTCTGGTGAAATACTATTACATCGCCTTCCTTGGGAGTGTAAAAAATATCGGAGACAACGAGCATTTCGCCGTGGTGGAGCGTGTCCTCCATCGACTGACCGTCAACGCGGCAAAGCCGTATAAAGAAGCTGAATATCACTATAACAATGCAGACGGAGAATATGCAGAGCTCGTAGTAATCGAATATTTCGGCTATTACGGACTGTTTTTCTTCCTTTTTTTCTTTTTTATCATTCTGCTGAAGGTCGATACTGTTTTCGCCTGACATGAGCAACATTCCTTTCCGCGGATATCATTTTACGCAATAGTCGATAAACGACTGCATTAGCTTCGAGCCGTCCGGCATGAAAGCATTCTTGGCTTCGGCAGTCGCCTCGGTGAAGCAGGATGCGCCGTCCACTTTCTTTTGGCTGCTGTACATGAAGTACGGGACGGGTGCCGAGGTGTGCGTGCGCAGACGCACGGGAGTGGGATGATCGGGGAGTACCATTACGCCGAAATCATCTCCGCAGCTCTCAAGATATTCAAGGACCGGAGCCAATATCTTTTTGTCGATAAGCTCTATTGAAAGCACCTTGTTTTCGGTCTCAGCCCGGTGCCCGCATTCATCGGGAGCTTCGACGTGAACATAAACAAGATTTGAGCCGTTTTTGAAGGCGTCGATCGCGGCATCTGCTTTTCCCTTAAAGTTGGTGTGTATGTTACCCGTTGCGCCTTCGACATTCACGACATTCATTCCGGCACAAAGCCCTATGCCTTTAATGAGATCGACTGCCGAGACCACGGTCGCATCAAGACCGAACTTATCTCTGAAAGAGGGAAGTGCCGGCTTTTTTCCCGCGCTCCAGAGCCATATGGCGTTGGCGGGCTTGAGTCCGCGTGCGCGGCGCGCCTCATTAATCGGGTGATGCTCAAGGAGCTTCGTGCCTTTCTCCATGAGTTTGCGGTATCCGCCTGCGAGCTTTTTATCGGGGAGGTATTCGCCGATCTTTTGGCCGATAATGTTGTGCGGGCGTGCAAAATCATAGCTGTCGTCGGCTCCGTTCCATATAAGGCAATGGCGGTAGCTCACACCGGTATAAAAATGACGCGACTCGTCCGCAAGATTTTCGTTGAGCGTTTTTATCAGCGCATCGGCTTCTTCGGTGGAGATCTCGTCGGCGCTGTGATCGAGCATCACTCGCTCCTCATAGGGCTGCCCCGGAATTTCGTCGGACAGCGTAACGGTGTTGCACCTTACGGCAACATCTCCGGGTTTCATATCTATCCCCATACTCACGGCTTCGAGCGGTGATCTCCCTTTTGAATAGACCTTCGGGTCAAACGAGAGTATCGCCATATTTGCCGTATCCGATTCCGGGACCATACCAGCGGGAACGTTCAGAACGGTGCCGACGCGTGACATTGCCGCAAGCTTGTCCATTGTCGGTTTGTCAGCCGCCTGCATCGGCGTTTTGCCGCCAAGCTCTGCTATCGGTTCATCAGCCATTCCGTCCGGGATCAAAACAAGGTATTTCATAATCAAGACCATTCTTTCTGTGGCATACAGACGCCGTGCAGTGCACAGCCTGTCTGCTTGCATTATAATATAATTCAGTTTATTATACCACAAAAAAAGAACAGGCGCAATAAAAAATAAAAATTAATTAAGCGGACACCGAAATTATGCGAATTGACTTGAAATACACATAAGTATATGATAAAATAAGGTCATATTCGAGACGAAATAATCTATCGGAGTATATGTATGGATAATAATGTAAACAAAAAAGTTATAAAAGGGAAGAGACCGTCATCCAAAAGGCTCATGTTGAGCGTTATCGGTGTTATATGCGGCCTTACGGTGCTGTTTTACGGTGTTGTTTTTATCGCAAATAAGGTAAAAAACAACAAAAACGATCCTGAGCCGAGTAAATACACTTTCGACTATGCAAATTATGACGAAAACATATTCGATGATGCAGTTTATATGGGCTATGACCGCGGCGTGACCTACACGAACGGAAATCTGACGGTAACGGTCGACCGCGATCACCTTGACGACGTATCCGAGGCATACCGTGAAACGGTTTTGTTTATGTTTGACTATATAGACGCCATGATAAACGGCGACGTGCAGAAATTCAACTCAATGTATGCAGCATCGTTTTTTACGGATGGCAGGACGCCCAAGGAAAGATTCACGCAGCAGAAGATATACGCGGCAAATATCGTTGCGGTTGATAATTGGTACGACGATTCCGGAAGCTCGGCTGTGACGTATTACAATATAGGCATTGACTATATGATAAAAAACAACAACGGGACGCTGCGTGACGATATGGGCAGCGACGCGGTGCGCAGAAAGTATCTGACGATCAGAAAGGATGCCGACGGAGTTTTTGCGATAACCGCGGAATCCTATTTCAGCAGCCTTGAAGAAAACCGCAAATGAGATCCGCAAAAGGCGTGTGCGGTGATCCGATCGGCAGACCGTACCGGGGAACGCCGATGTATTGGCATACCGGATGTGATTTGACCGATATACAGTCACATATTGCGGTTTTCGCTTACCTGAATTTCGCAAAACTTTGATTTTGCGAAGTTGACTTTAATTGTGTTTAGGCATATCGCAAACGTTCTCCTGCTTCCGGGCTTTGTTCCCCCCTCGGTTTTTGGGTGGAGTCCGCACGGTAAGCTATGCCTTTTCACGCATTAAAAAATCACACTCGGAAAGCATGGGATATAGATGTGTCGGAATGATCGATCCCGGAAATGCCTTAAATACTTCGACAGCCCGTATGAAAATTTATTTTGCGGTATACCGCAGCTTTTTCGGACTTACGCGAATATTTTTGCCGTAACGCGCAGCCGACACGGAAAGGATCGCTTATGACGCACGGCATTAATACTGATTTTTTTAACAAGTCACTGCCGATGCCGACCGAGGGACCCTCGGATGCCGATGAAGCGGCAGCTTTGCTCGGCGGTCTTACTTCGGCTGAGATACGGCGTGTGATATTTGCGCCGAGGTACTGCCCGAGGCTTGAATCGGGCTTCGATTCGGTCGGGTATTTTGTGCGCATGCGTAACCGTGTTTTCCGTTCGGTGAAGTCATCGGTGCCGCGCGGCATAGCGGCGACTCTCGCTGCCGAAGTCGTGATGTATCCCGGCTGCTTCAACGATCCGGAGATAACGCGTCTTGCGTTCGGCATTCCGCGGTGCATGATCTGTTCCCTGCCGTTTCCGATCTACAACGACGAGATATTCAAGGATATAAACAAACTTGTTTACCGTATCGGCATCATTCCGATATTCGCCGAATTCAACAGATATCTGCTTTTTTACCCGGAAGATATCATACGCAAGCTGCTGAATGTTCCCGGCGCGGCTTTTCAGTTCAATGTCCGCTCACTTGATTACAAGGACACAGTAAAGTTTGTTATGAGCCTCATATCATCCGGAAAGCATGTGCTTTTCGGTACCGGTGCCCGTCGCGCGGGACGTTATGAGGCGGATACCGGCGATCATTTCAGGCTGCTTCGGCGTTCGCTCGGCGAGGCGGATTTCAATCTTGTGATGCTGGGAGCGCTGAAATTCTGCCGTCCGCCTGTCTACAGCAGGTGAAATCCGGCGGCATACCGAAGCTTTTAAGCCTTATGCCGTAGTGCGGCGTATTTCTTTTTTGTGGCTTCGCCGCCGCGTATATGACGTTCGCGTTTGTTTATTTCAAGCAGGTCGCATATGCGGTCGTGCAGCGGGCGGTTCACCTTTTCGAGCGTTACCGTGACATCCTTGTGCACGGTGCTCTTGCTTATTCCGAAATGTGCCGCTGTCTGTCTTACGGTGGTGCTGTTTTCGAGCATATAATTTGCAAGCGTTACGCAGCGCTCTCTGCCTTCGTTTATGTACATGGATCCGCCCCGTTCCTTATTTTGTTTTTTGCACCGTCGAAAACAGTTCACCGATGCAAAACATATTTATGCTATAATATATGAATTGGGATGTGCCCGTAATGACACATCCGATAAATGACTGTCAAGATGAGCTTAAACGATATGAATTCTGATAAAGAAAACGTATATACGATACTTGAAGGCATCACGTCCGTATCTGCCTGCATAAAGTCGATGGACGAAGGCGTACCGTCGCGCGATATTGCCGAAATACTTGTGGACTCATCAAAGGTCTCGGGAGGCGGCGACCGTTTCAGGCGTCGGCTCGCATACCTCAGAGCCAAATCCGCAGAATACGGGTTTGCCGTTAGGGAATGCTCGGGCGACGAACTTGCAACGCTTACGTCCGGCACCACGCACGGCGGAATAGCGGCACGTGTTGGCCAAAGAAAAATAAAGCCGCTTGACGCCGCAAATATATCGCCCCATGGCTTTTATATGCTATTTGACGGCATCGAGGATCCGTACAGCTTCGGGTATTCCCTGCGTTCGCTTTATGCTGCCGGAGCCGACGGTGTTATAATACCGGGCGGTCACCTTATAAGCGCCGACAGTACGATATCGCGCTCATCGGCGGGAGCATATGAGCTTCTTCCGGTCTATTCGGCAGATGGTGGTGCTGTGGATGCGGTCGGGATGTTCCGTGCCGCAGGCTACCGTATTCTCTGCTCCGGGATACGCGATTCCGTTTCTTACCTTGATGCGGGGCTTTCACGTCCGCTCGTGATCGTTATGGGTGGCGAAAAACGCGGGATATCGTCATCGCTTGCCGCAGTCTGTGACGGGTGTGTTCGCATCGGGTACGGCAGGCAGTTCATGGGGTCGCTTTCGACCGCCTGCGCCGTGTCGGTCCTGGCGTTTGAAGTTTTGCGCAATTCCGGTAATTGATCCGTTCGGGTCTTACGTCGCAGCCCTGTAATAACTTTTCCGTTTATGGAGTATATTTAACTGTGTGAGATTATGCGGAACGGAAAGGTGTTGATCTGAATGGAGACGGATAACGGTGCTGCATTCGCCAAGCTGCGTGAGAGTGCCGAAAAGTACGCGGAGCTGCTTCGTTTTTTTGCACTGCTTGTGTGCGGCACTGCTATGGGACTGATATTCAATGCGCTCAGCGGATATGAATACAGCTCTTCCCTGCTTGACCGAGCAAGGCACTGCTTTGCGCCTCCTTTTGAAGGGATATCCGGCTTTTTCCCGGTGTTTCTTGCGGTGGTACAGAGCGCAGGGAGAGACATTGTTTATGTGATGCTGCTCTACCTTTTCGGGCTGACTTATATATGCCGCCAGTGCTGCTCGGTGTTTTTAATGCTTTGCGGCGCGTCTGTCGGAATATCTGCGGGAGTGCTTGCCACAGCAGCATCCGAAAAGCTGATAGAGACCGCACATCCCGTCGCCTGTTCGGTGTGTTTTTTGCTGCTTTCGTGCCTGACGGCTCTTCTGTATGTTCTGACGTCATGCTTTGCGGAACGCGCCTCGGTGCTTTTCCGCGGGCTTTCGGAGCGCTCGCCGAATATGGTATTCACAGCCCGCTTTGCGGTATACTGCCTTGCCTGTGCCGCCTCTGTCGGCGCTGTTATAATTATGAGGGCGGTTTATCTGTTTGCGATACATATGCTTACTCTTTGATAAAACGGAGATAAAAATGAAAGACAAAGAAAAATCGTTCAGCAGGAAGTTGTTCAACTTCTTCAACCCGAACAAGGACGGAAAAGGCGTTTCAAAGGATGAAAAGCCGCTTGTGCCCAACCTGAAGAATATGCCGAAGTTCTATATACGGAATTTCAGCCGGCTTCTGACGCTGAATGTGCTCATGATCGTGTTGCTCGTGCCCGCAGCGGTGGCAATGTATATGTATTCTGTGGGAAGCACAACGCCCTCGCAGGAAAGCACCGTATATTCCACGCTTTACGGTTCAAATCTGCTCATGCCGTCAGCTCCTCTCATGGCATTCCTCGGTATATTCGGGCAGCAGCTCGATCTTCACGTTTTCAACGCCGCGCAGATATATACATTTGTCGGACTGGCGATATTCACGCTGCTCATATGGGGAGCTGTGCATGTCGGCGCGGCATATTGTGCTCGCTGCATGGTAAGGCATGAACCGCTTTTTATATTCAGCGATTTCTTTTATGCCGTCAAGCGCAACTGGAAGCAGGGGCTGCTTATGGGCATCATGGATGCATTGATAGTCACGATACTTACTGTTGATATCATTTACTGCTTCCAGGTCGGCGGGACCTTCTGGCTCGATCTGATGTTTTTTGTCACCTTTGCGCTCTGCATCATTTATTTCTTTATGCGTTTTTATATTTATCTCATGCTGATAACCTTTGATCTCAGTATATTCAAGATATACAAAAACGCACTGATCTTTACGATCCTCGGCATCAAGCGAAATCTTATGTCGGTGCTCGGCATCGTAGCACTTCTCGGCGTGAACGTACTTCTGTTCATAGCACTGAAGCCGTTCAATATCATAGTTCCGGCGATATTCCCGGTATTTTATCTGCTGCCGAGCATTGCACTGCTCACGGCTTACGGTGCATACCCCGTGATTGAAAAATACATGATAAAGACCGTGCCCGCCGACAGCGACGACGACAAGCCCGAGATAGAATACGAATTCGGCGACGAATAAATAAAGTGGGTGTTAAAAAATTCATTTTGAGTTTTTTAACACCCACTTTGGCCGTGAGGTCACTTTATAAGCTCCGAGGCTGTGACGAATTCATAGCCTCTTTTTTTCAGTTCGGGAATAACTGTTCTCAACGCCTCAGCCGTGTGTCCGCGCACTCCGTCGTGCATCAGGATTATAGCGCCATCCGAAACGTTGCGGTATATCTCGCGGCATATCGCGTCTGCATCGCGTCCGCTCCAGTCGCGCGTATCGACGCTCCAAAGCATCACGCTGTAGCCGTATGCCGCGCATACGCGCGAAATATCGCGGTTCATTATGCCGCCCGGAGGTCTGAAAAGGCGTGTGGTGTATTCGTTGTGTTCGAATATCAACGAGTCGCACGAGGCGATCTCCTCCTCGGTGCGCTTGGCATCGACTCTGCCGAGGTATTTGTGGTTGTAGGTGTGATTGCCTATTTCGTGTCCTTCGTTTATTTCGCGGTCTATAAGCTCCGGGTGCTCACGGGCATTGCTCCCGACAACAAAAAAAGTCGCTCTCACTCCGTTTTCGGAGAGAATATCGAGTATTTCGGCTGTCAACTTCGGGTCGGGACCGTCGTCAAAGGTAAGAGCCACACGTCCGTGACCGGGGACTCCGCGCGAAAACACGCGGCATTCCGGCGATGATTCTCGATTTTTTGACTGAGCTGCCGCACACCGCATGACGCATCCCGCCAGAAGCGCAAATGAAAGGATCGATGAAAAAAAGCAAGTCGTTGCGCGCCGTATCATTCCACAAGCTCTCCACTCGCGCTCCTGCCGCAAAGCTCGTCGAGAGTGCCGAAGCGGTAGCCCTCCTCGCGCAGACTGTCAATAAGACTCGGGAGTATTGCGGCATTGGTCGCCGACGTCGGATGCAGCAGTATCACGGCGCCGTTGTGAACGTTTGACATTATTTTTTTAAGTGCATACTCCCTGGTGGGCTGCTTTTTGTTGTCCCAGTCGGCGTATGCAAAGCTCCAGAACACGGTGAGATAGCCAAGCTCCTCGGCGTCGGTAAGGTTCTGCTCGGTGAATCTTCCCTCCGGCGGTCGATAGTATTTGCTCATTTCCCTGCCGGTCGTTTTTCGGTATGCCTCCTCGAGCGAGGTAAGCTCGGCGGCAAATTCCGACCTGTCGGTATACTTGCTCATGTCGCGGTGATGATAGGTGTGATTGCACACGAGATGTCCCTCGTCGCCCATTCGCCTGACGAGATCCGGATTCGAAGTTACAAGGTTTCCGAGTATGAAAAACGCACCCGGAACATTCTTTTCGCGCAGCGCGTCAAGTATCTTTTCAACGTTGCCGTTTTCATAGCCCGCATCGAACGTCAGGTATACCACCTTGTCGGTATCACCGTCTTTTTTGTTGTTGTCTATAAAAAATCCGCCGTGGTCTTTTACAAAAGCCAGTTCGGGCGGACATGGAGGACGGCGGTTGTCCGGTGTGCGTATGCAGTACCAGTTGTATGCCGCGCTGTTTTCGCCGTGTGCCGGGATCACGGCACATATCACTGCGACAGCGGCAAGCAGAACAGACATTATTTTTGATCTTGATATCATTTGTTTTTCCTCTGACAGCTTGATTTTATATCCGCAATTATTTTGCCACAGCGTAGGCTTAAAATGTGTTGAAAGTAATGTAAAGAAAAATACCGCTTATTCCCGAATATCGATCGGAAATAAGCGGTATTTTTATATTTGTTTTTATTCAAGCTCAAACGCGCCTGTGTACAGTTTGTAATAAGTCCCGTGCTCGGCAATAAGCTTTTCGTGGTTGCCGCGCTCGATGATGCGTCCGTGATCCAGTACCATTATGACATCCGAATTCATGACCGTTGACAGGCGGTGCGCTATGACGAACACCGTTCTGCCTTCCATCAGCTTATCCATTCCGCGCTGAACGATAGCTTCGGTACGCGTATCGATAGACGATGTTGCCTCGTCAAGTATCATGACCGGCGGGTCGGCGACCGCGGCACGTGCGATGGCAATCAGCTGTCGCTGCCCCTGAGAGAGGTTGGCGCCGTTGTTTGTCAGCTGCGTCGAATATCCTTCCGGCAAGCGGGTTATGAAATCGTCGGCGCCCGCGAGTTTTGCCGCAGCGCGGCATTCATCGTCCGTCGCATCAAGCCTGCCGTAACGTATATTGTCCATAACCGTTCCGGTGAACAGGTTGGTATCCTGAAGCACGATACCGAGCGAGTGGCGCAGATCGGCTTTCTTTATCTTGTTGATATTGATGCCGTCGTATCTTATCTTGCCGTCGGCGATATCGTAGAAGCGGTTGATAAGATTTGTTATCGTCGTCTTGCCCGCGCCCGTAGCTCCGACAAATGCCACCTTCTGTCCGGGTTCGGCATATACCGATACGTCGTGCAGCACGTCCTTGCCTTCTTCGTAGGCAAAATCAACGTCAACAAGGCGAACGTCCCCGCGCAGGCGAGTGTATGTCAGTGAGCCGTCGCCGTGCGGGTGCTTCCATGCCCACATGCCGGTGCGCTCGTCTGTCTCGGTGATATTGCCATCACTGTCGATCTTCGCGTTGACAAGTGTGACATATCCGTCGTCGGTCTCGGGCTTTTCGTCCATGAGCGAGAATACTCTTCCCGCGCCGGCCATTGCCATTACGACGCTGTTCACCTGTTGTGAAAGCTGATTGACATTGCCTGTGAACTGCTTTGTCATGTTGAGGAAAGGAACGAGGATGCTGATGCCGAGAGGCTTCATGGAAATGCTCACATTCGGCACATTGTTCAGTATGAGCACGCCGCCGATTATTGCGGTGAGCACATAAAGGATGTTGCCGATATTCATTATAATGGGACCGAGCATACTTGCATAGGTATGCGCGCTGCGGCTGTCATTGCACAGCTCGTTGTTGATCCTGTCAAAGTCTTCGGCGCTTTTTTTCTCATGGCAGAAGACCTTTACGACCTTCATGCCGTTCATCATTTCCTGAATAAAGCCCTCAGCCTTGCCCATTGTCGCCTGCTGTCTGATAAAGTACTTTGCCGAGCCGCCGCCGACCTTTTTGGATATGATTATCATAAGAATAACGCCCGCAAGCACGAGAAGCGTAAGCCACAGCGAGAAGTAAAGCATGATCGACAGAACCGAAATGACGATCACACCCGATGATATCATCTGCGGCAGCGACTGAGAAACAAGCTCGCGCAGCGCGTCGATATCGTTGGTGTAGTGGCTCATGATATCGCCGTGCTTATGCGTGTCAAAGTATTTTATCGGGAGATCCTGCATGCCTCCGAACATACGGCAGCGGAGCTTGGAAAGAAAGCCCTGCGTGATATAAGCCATAAGCTGCGTATATGCGAGCATCGAAAGTATCGAAAGCACGTAAAAGCACACAAGAGTGATGATCTTCGGTGTAATGAGTGCGCGCGCGGCTTCCCAGTCGCCGCTTACGGTGTAATCGCCGATTATCTTTATGACTTCCTGCAGAAAGAGCGCGGGGATAGACGAGACAACAGCCGAAAACACGATGCAGATCGCTGTTATCACGACAAGAGCGGGATAGCTTTCGTAAAGAAGCTTTATCACACGACCGAGGACCTTGGGATCTGCCTTCGGACGGTGTGCTTGTGCCTTCACGTTCGGCTTACTGTTTTTCATCGCCGTCTCCTCCTCTCGTCTGTTGAGTATAAATATCGCGGTAGATATCGCAGCGTGACATAAGTTCGTCGTGCGTTCCGACGTCGCATATGTGTCCGCCGTCCATAACGACTATCATGTCGGCATCCATCACCGACGCTACACGCTGAGCGATGATGATCTTGGTCGTCTCGGGAATGTACTGCTTGAAGCCCATGCGTATCAGTGCATCGGTCTTCATATCGACGGCGCTCGTAGAGTCGTCGAGGATCAGTATTTTCGGCTTTTTCAGCAGAGCGCGTGCGATGCAAAGACGCTGCTTCTGCCCGCCGGATACATTCGCACCTCCCTGCTCTATCATCGTTTCGTAGCCGTTCGGGAACTGACTTACGAACTCATCTGCCTGGGCAAGCCTGCATGCTTCGCGGATCTCATCATCGGTAGCATTTTCATTGCCCCATCTGAGATTTTCGTTTATCGTGCCCGCAAAAAGAAGATTCTTCTGAAGCACCATTGCGACCTGATCGCGCAGAACGTTGATGTCGTAATTGCGTACGTCTATGCCGCCGACCTTTACCGAGCCTTCGCTCACGTCATAAAGGCGCGGGATGAGCTGAACAAGGCTTGATTTTCCCGAGCCCGTGCCGCCGAGTATACCCACGGTCTGACCCGAGCCGATGTGAAGATCAATGCCTTCAAGAGCGTTTTTCTCGGCTTTTTCTGAATACTTAAAGTTTACGGAATCGAAATCGACCGAGCCGTCCTTTACGCTCATCATCGGTTTGGAAGGGTCGGTGAGAGAGGGCTTTTCGTCAAGCACCTCATAGATACGGCGTGCCGATTCCGCCGAGAGAGTGAGCATTACACACACCATAGCCACCATCATGAGCGACGAAAGTATCTGGAATCCGTATGTGAGCATTGCGGATAGCTGACCGACATCGATATATGTGCCGTTGCTGCCTATTATCAGCCGCGAGCCGATATAAAGCACAAAGACCATATTGAAGTAAATGCATATCTGCATCAAAGGTGAGTTGAGTGCAACTATACGCTCGGCGTGAGTGAAATCCTTGCGTATCTCTTCGGAAGCGCGGGTGAATTTTTCCTTTTCGTAATCCTCGCGCACAAAGCTCTTGACGGCACGCATTGCCGAAACGTTTTCTTCAATGGACTCGTTGAGCTTGTCATACTTGCGGAATACGCTTCTGAATGCGGGCATTGCTTTGCGCGCAATAAGAAAAAGTCCGACAGCGAGGAACGGTACAACGATAACGAACATCGTGGAAAGACTGCCGCCCATGATATACGCCATAATGATCGAGAAGATCAGCATGAACGGGCAGCGGATCGCCATTCTGATGATTATCATGAAAGCCATTTGCACGTTTCCGACGTCTGTGGTCATTCTCGTCACGAGAGACGAGGAAGAAAACCTGTCGATGTTGGCAAACGAATACTTTTCAATGCATTCGTACATATCATGACGCAGATTTCGTGCAAATCCCGCGCCTGCCTTGGCGGCTGTTATCGCAGCGAGAGTGCCGCAGAGCAATGAAGCGCAAGCCATTGCCGCGAGAATGAGACCGTCGGTTATAATGCTTTCAAGGGCAACTCCGTTTGTGTTCAGATTGTTGATAAGCATTGCGATGCGGTAAGGAATGAGGCACTCGATGATCGCCTCACCGAGTATGAACAGCGGAGTCAGCCATGCTGCCGTTTTGAATTCCCTTACGCACGCGTAAAGTCTTTTCAGCATAAAACCATCCTTTCTTACAGTAGATAGGGTAATACTTTGAGAGAGCAACGTTGGATATTATATCACAATATAAAAAATAATTCAACCTTGCGAATCAGTTTACATGATAAACTTTTGTCGGTACGCATTCCGCAGCGCCGGCCGAACGGAGAAATGTTGTGTCATGTCGATGCAAGGTGGAATATGCTGTTATCAGCCGATAACAAAAGAAACTGGAGAACTCAAATGAATTATCTGTATGAAATATGCCCGGGGCAGCGTGCAAAAGTGCGTAATGTCAATGCGCCGGCGAGCCTGCGGCAACGTCTGCTCGATCTCGGACTTGTGCCGGACACCGTGATCGAGTGTGTCGGAAGGAGCCCGGGAGGAGACCCGAGCGCATACCTTATACGCGGCGCGGTCATCGCCTTGAGAAGAAAGGATTGCGGCGGTATAACCGTTTGGCCGGACTGATACCATGGGACTTACATACGATTCCACCGGCAAGGGTGCCGCGGGGCACCACACGCGGCATAGCGGCGCGCCGTACATAACGATCGCGCTTGCGGGAAATCCGAACGTCGGAAAAAGCACGCTTTTCAATAATCTCACCGGGATGAATCAGCACACCGGAAACTGGCCGGGCAAGACCGTTGTCAGTGCCGAAGGCATATTTGAATACGGGGACAGGAAATACCTGCTCGTAGATCTGCCCGGAACATACTCGCTGCGCGCTCACTCTCCCGAAGAAGAGGTTGCACGGGACTTCATAATTTACGGCAGAGACGGAACTCCGCCTGATGCTGTTGCGGTGGTGTGCGACGCGACCTGCCTTGAGCGCAACCTGAACCTTGTGCTTCAGACAAAGGAGATCGCCGAGCGTGTGCTCGTGTGCGTCAACCTTATGGATGAAGCCGAAAGAAAAGGTATCCGCATCGATCTCGGCCTGCTCTCACAACGCCTCGGTGTGCCGGTGATAGGCATGTCGGCAAGAAACAAACGCAGTACGGCTGCGTTCGGAAAGGCGATATCCGATCTTTTGCGTATACCTCCGATGATGCACACCGAAAAAGATGCCGACGACGACGAACATACGGCAGTCACACGCATAAATCGTGCCGAGGATCTCTGCCGGGGCGTTGTAACGTGTTCGGGAGAGGGCGGCTATTCGGCCAAGGATCGCAGACTTGATCGGATCCTGACCGGCAAAGCAGTCGGATATCCGGTCATGATATTGCTGCTCGCGCTTGTATTCTGGATAACCATAGAGGGAGCCAATTACCCGTCGGCTCTGCTCAGCCGCATGTTTTCATACCTTGAAGAACGGTTCTCGGCACTTTTGAGTTGCTGCGGCGCTCCGTGGTGGCTGCGCGGCGCGCTTGCGGACGGTGCGTTTCGCGTTCTCGGGTGGGTGGTGTCGGTCATGCTGCCGCCTATGGCTATATTCTTTCCGCTTTTTACGCTGCTTGAGGATTCGGGGTATCTGCCTCGCATTGCATATAATCTCGACCGACCGTTCTGCCGCTGTCATGCCTGCGGAAAACAGGCGCTTACGATGTGCATGGGATTCGGCTGCAACGCTGCGGGAGTCGTCGGCTGCCGCATAATAGATTCGCCGCGCGAACGATTGCTGGCTGTCATCACCAACAGCTTTGTTCCCTGTAACGGCCGTTTTCCGGCAATAATCACGCTGCTCACGCTTTTTGCCGCCGTCGGCAGCGGGATCATCCGCTCGGTGTTTTCCGCACTTATGCTTATAACGGTGGTACTAATAGGAGTGGGAGCTACGTTTCTTGCCACAAAACTGCTGTCAATAACACTTCTGCGCGGCGAGCCATCGTCGTTTACGCTCGAACTGCCGCCTTACAGGAAGCCTGAGATAGGTCGTGTGATCGTGCGCTCTTTGCTTGACCGCACACTTTTTGTGCTCGGGCGTTCCGCTGCGGTCGCAGCGCCTGCCGGGCTTGTGATATGGGCGCTTGCAAATATGAAGCCGGACGGCGTGAGCCTTCTCAGCACTGCGGCTGCCGCCGTCGATCCCGTGGGCAGAGCCATAGGGCTTGACGGTGCTATTCTGCTCGGCTTTATACTCGGCATCCCCGCAAACGAGATCGTTTTGCCGATCATCATGATGATCTATCTTGCGTCAGGCAGCGTTCCCGGGATCGCGGGCGACAGCGCATTGCGTGACATTCTGATATCAAACGGTTGGTGTCTGCGCACCGCTGTATGCTTTGTGATTTTTTCGCTTATGCACTGGCCCTGCTCAACTACGCTTTTTACAATAAAGAAGGAAACAGGCAGCGTGAAGTGGACAGTACTTGCGGCGTTGATACCCACGCTGTTCGGTTTCCTTCTGTGCGCCGTTGTCAATGTGCTGTGGGTGCTTATCGGCGGATAGTCGACATCTCACTCATTTGCTTTCATTGCTTCGACCATATCAATGCGCTTTATCACGGGATACATCATAAGGTCGACCGCAGCGGCAAATCCCGCGGTGACGAGCGCAGCCCAAAGGTAGCTCGCCGCGTATACGCTTCTTCCGAACATTACTGCATCGACCTCGGCTGTTCTTACGACGAACGAATGCAGCCAGACGCCGAACGCAAAGCCGACAAGAATACCTACTACGGTGAGTATTCCCGTTTCACGGTAGATGTATGACGCGGTCTCGGAATTGTGGAAGCCGAGGACACGCAGAGTCGCAAGCTCTTTTCTGCGTTCGCAGATGTTTATATTTGTGAGGTTGTATACAACGATAACGGCAAGCAGACCGGCCGAAAAGATCAGCACCATTACGATATAGTCGATCTTTTTTACGGTGTTTGAAAAGCTTTCGCGTATCGTCTGTGAAAATGTCATCATAAGGATATTGCCGCTTTTCAGTATTTCCTGCGCCGCGGCGTCGCGTGACTCCGCGTCATCGGCTGTTAATCCCACAAGAAGCATATTGGTTTCGGATTTGTGTCCGAATGCGGCTTCATACGTCTTGTCGGTCATGTAGCAATAGCTTGTGACGTAATTTTCGGTTATACCGGCGACTCTTACGGCGGCTGCCATACCGTCGGCATCCTGAAGTTCTACTGTGTCGCCGACCTTCACGCCAAGTGTCTCGCATATTTTTTCGGTTAGTATCACGCCGTCTGTATCCGCGGTGAAATCAATGCTCTTTCCGCTTTTTCGTTCGCGCAGCGTAACAAAATCGCGGAAGGAGCCGGGATCATCCGTTACCTGTATTGCAAGACCTTCCTTCCCTATCTTTCCCGATTCGGTATGCATGGCAAGATACCCTCTTGTGTACCCGGAAGCGAGAAAGTCGGAAAGCTCGCGGTCGGTGCCGACATCGGTGCCCGACGAAACGTAGACGGTGAGGTCATACTTATATATATCTCCGAACTGCTTATCCACTATGTCGTGTATCGAGTCACGCAGCCCGAATGCGGTCAGAAGCAGCGCCGTGCAACCCGCGATGCCGAAAACGGTCATGAAGAAACGTTTCTTGTATCGGATTATATTGCGCGCCGTAACCTTTGCCGTAAATCCGAGATGGCGCCAGATGATGGAGATACGTTCGAGGAATATCCTCTTCCCGGCTTTCGGTGCACGCTGACGCATGAGGGATGCGGGGCGTTCGCGCAGCTCGGATATGCAGGCTGCAAATGTTGCGGCGGAGGTGCAGACTATTGCTATCGGTGTTATGATGGCAAAGTAATTCCACCTGAACGGCGTGAGTGTCGCGGGCACATCATAGAGCATCGAGTACGCACCGGCTATGACCTTGGGTAGCGAGCGGAAGCCTATCGCTGCGCCGACAAGACTGCCGAGCGCGCTGGCGAGCACCGAATAGGCGAGATAATATGCCATTATCACGCCGTCGGAATACCCGAGTGCTTTGAGCGTGCCCATCTGTGTGCGTTCCTCTTCTACCATACGCGTCATTGTCGTAAGAGCTACAAGTGCAGCAACAAAGAAGAAAAATACGGGAAATACACGGGCTATCGCATTTATCTTGTTGGAATTGCCGCGATAGCTGTTGAAGCTGATATTGTCACGGCGGTCGGTTATATACCACGAGGGCGTGTCAAGGCTTTCGAGCTTTTCCTCGGCGTCTTTTATCTTCGTTTCGGCATCGGCAAGCTCCTCACGGGCTTTTTTCTCCGATTCATCATATTCGCGGCGGGCGTCGGCAAGCTTATTTTTTTCTGTTTCGATCTTCCCTGCCGCGTCGGAAAGGCTTTTCTCCGATTCTCCGAGCGCCGTCTCATAGCCATTCAATTCGGTATCGGCTGCATCGAGCGAGGCTCTTTGCTCCGCTGCCGTTTTTTCGATCGCCGCAAGTGCTGCTTCAAGCGCTGCCGTGTTGCTGCCGTATTTACGCTCGGCATTGGCTTTTGATGCCGCAACCGTGCGTTCGAGCGTTTCATAGGCAGACGTTAATTCGCTGCGCTTTGCTTCGATCTCTGCTTTTTTGGCGGTGTATTCCGCTCTCGAAGCTTCAAGCTTTGCCTCGGCATCCTTTATCTGAGTCTCGGCGTCATCTATCTTGCCTTTGGCGGCGGCAAGCTCGCGGTCTGCGCGGTCCTTGGAATCGTTATACTGTTTTTTGGCATCCGCGATCTCGGCGGAAGCGTTGCTTTTTATCGATTCAAATCTTATATCGCTGCGTTCCTTGCCGAAATCGTCAAGCTTCTCTTCGGCGTTGTCAACGAGCTCAAAATATTTGTCGGAAAAGGTGTTAAGCTCTGCCGCACCGGTAAGGCGCAGGAATATATCCGTGTACGGCTCGAGCGCATAGCATTCGGGATACACGAACATTATGACGTTTACCCTGCCCGTGCCGACGGTCGAAGGCTCGCGTTCGATCGACATATACTGCGGGCAGCGCACGATTCCGGAGACCGTAAGGGATTCGAACGCATATGTTCCTTCGATATCGCGGTTTGAGGCGGATATCGTGAAGACCTCGCCGACCTTATGGTCGGAGGTGTAGCCGTTCGGTGAAGCGATAAGGCATTCGCCGGCGTTTTCCGGCATTCTTCCGTCAACAAGTTCAAAATCGTTTATGAACCCGTCGCTGCCGCGTGCGGAAAGGTCAACTCCGTACACGCGTGTGACATATGCCTCGCCGAGGCAGTCGAGATTGACGTCGGTGACGCGCGCGGGCATTGCCCTGTCAACGCATTCGAGCTTCGAGAGCTCATCCGCGTCGTCGTCGGTAAGCCCCATCGTTCCCTTGACGTCTATATCAAAAAAACGGTAGTCATCGTAATACTTGTCAGCAGTGAGCTGCATATCCGGCGCGGTGGACAAAAGCCCGCCGAGAAAACCGACGCCTACCGCAACGATCGCAAGTATCGAAAGAAACCTTGATTTTGTGCGGTACACGCTGCGCAGGATCATCAGAAAATATGTTTTCTTCATTCTCCGTTACCACTCGATCTCGCTCACGGGCACGGGCGAAGGATTCTTTTCGCACGAAACGATCTGACCGTTCTTTATCCTTATGATGCGGTCTGCCATTTTGGTCAGCGCACTGTTGTGTGTTATGACGATGACCGTCTTGCCGGTGCTGCGGCAGCTGTCCCAAAGGAGCTTGAGTATGCTTTTGCCTGTCTGGTAGTCAAGAGCGCCCGTAGGCTCGTCGCAAAGCAGGAGCTTGGGGTTTTTGGCAAGGGCGCGTGCGATGGAAACGCGCTGCTGCTCTCCGCCCGAGAGCTGTGCCGGAAAGTTCTGTGCACGTTCCTCAAGTCCGACTGAACGCAGCACGTCAGCTGCCGGGAGCGGGTCGCGGCTTATTTCGCCGGCAAGCTCAACATTTTCAAGCGCTGTGAGGTTGGGAACAAGGTTGTAAAACTGAAAAACGAATCCGACGTCATATCTGCGGTAATCGGTCAGTCTTTTCTTGCTGAACGAACTCACCTCATCGCCGTCGAGCATGATCTTTCCGCTGTCGCAGACATCCATGCCGCCAAGTATGTTGAGAAGTGTCGTCTTTCCGGCACCTGAGGGACCGACGACAACGCAGAACTCGCCCTTATCGACCGTAAAATTTAGATTATCGGCAGCAGCGATCACATTCTGCCCCATTTTATAGTATTTGCAGACGTTTTCAAAACTGATATAAGCCATTACACACCATACCTTTATTCTGAGTTATTCAGTCGTGCTCAAAGTGATATCCGTATTTTTTCATATCGACGTAATAATCATTTTCGCGTCGCACCGACGGTACGCCCTCGGCTTCAAGCCGTTCCTTCTGTATCAGCGGACCGCCCATGCCGAAATGCGGTGCCAGACGCCCCTCGCAGTTCACTACACGGTGGCAGGGCAGCGCGATCGGGTCGCGGTTGAAATGCAGAATGTTTCCTACCGCCCGCACAGCGCGCGGGCTGCCTGCTGCAGCCGCGACCGCCGCATAAGATGCAACACGTCCCGCGGGGATGGACGCAACGGCGGATCGTACTCTGTCGGCAAACGTCCCACCTTCTGCCGTGCGCTCTTTCACGCCGGTCATGTCGTCAGTCAAGCTGCGCCAGCCATTCGGCGGCGGAAGTGTCCGACGACATACGCCAGTCGCCGCGCGGCGAGAGTGCAACGGTACCGACCTTCACACCGTCGGGAATGCAGGAGCGCTTGAACTGCTGTGCAAAGAAACGGCGGCAGAAAAGGCGCAGCGTCTTTTTTATATATTCATCGTCATACGTTCCCGCAAAGATGAGCTTTGCAATACGGTAGAGCTTTTCGGGAGAATATCCCGCGCGTATCATATAATAAAGGAAAAAGTCGTGCAATTCGTATGTGCCGAGGATGTCCTCTGTGCGCTGGTTTATCTCGCCCGGCTTTGACGGCACAAGCTCGGGTGAGACGGGAGTGTCGAGAATATCGCAAAGCACTGCTGCAAGCTTTTCGTTTCCGCAGTTGTCGGCGTAATGACGCACGACGTAGCGGACAAGCGTTTTAGGGACGGTGCAGTTTACGCCGTACATCGACATATGGTCGCCGTTATAGGTCGACCAGCCGAGTGCAACCTCCGAAAGGTCACCGGTACCGATAACTATTCCGCCGGTCTGGTTTGCGATATCCATAAGGACCTGCGTGCGTTCGCGTGCCTGAGCATTCTCGTATGTCACATCGTAATTATCAAGCGTGTGTCCGATGTCATGAAGGTGCTGCTCTGCGGCTGCGGCGATATCGACGCAGCGAAAGTCGGTGCCGAGCAGCAGCGAGAGATCCTCGGCGTTGCTGCGCGTGCGCTTTCCTGTGCCGAAGCATGGCATTGTGACTGTCAGAACGTCGGATGCCGGGCGTCCGAGCTTTTCCATGGCGCGTACTGCAACGATAAGGGCGAGCGTGGAATCAAGACCGCCCGAGATGCCTACTACGGCTGTCTTTGCTCCGGTGTGCTTCAGGCGCTTTGCAAGCGCGACGGACTGCATATCAAGTATAAGTCCGCAGCGGTTGCCGCGTATACCGTCATTCTCGGGAACGAACGGGCGGCGTGCAAAGGTGCGCTCAAGATGCGTCTCGGTGAGCTCGTCGCCGAATGAGATCTTTGTGTATCCCGCGTCGTCGCCGCACCTGAAAACGTTGTTTTTTGAGCGTTCGAATGTGAGCTTTTTAACGTCAATGTCGGCGGTGAGCATCTCTTCGCCAGAGAACGGCTTTTTTTCGGCGAGCATTGCGCCGTTTTCGCAGATCATCGAATGTCCCGCAAATACAAGATCGGTGGTCGATTCGCCCGAACCCGCGGATGTGTAAATGTAGCCGCAGATATTGTGCGCGGAGTTTTGCGATATGAGGCTGCGGCGGTATTCCGCCTTGCCGATAAGCTCGTTCGACGCCGAAAGGTTGACTATAACTGTCGCACCGGCGGCACAGTGCGATACCGACGGCGGCATCTGTCCCCATACATCCTCGCATATTTCCGCTGCAACGGTCAGCTCGTCAAGATGATCGTGACAGAAAAGCAGCTTTGTTCCGAATGGGCAGGTCTGCCCAGCATAGCTCACCGTTTCGGTGACGTCTTTGGCGGATGTGAACTGGCGTATTTCGTAGAACTCGCCGTAATTCGGTATCAGGCTCTTCGGAACAAGACCAAGCAGTCTGCCGCGCCACAGCACCGCGGCGACGTTATATATTTTTCCGGATCTCCTGAACGGCACACCGATGAAAATAAGCGTGCCGAGGCCGGCTGTTGCCTTTGCTACTCTTGCCGTCTCGCGTTCGGCGGCTTTTATGAGCGTATCATGGAAGAAAAGATCCTGGCATGTGTATCCCGTGATACCAAGCTCGGGGAAAACCGTTATCACAGCGCCCGTATCGGCAGCTTTTTTCGCAAGTTCGATAGTTTTATCGGCGTTGAATGCACAATCCGCGACCTTCAGCTCCGGGACTGCCGCAGCGGCTTTTATAAATCCGTCTTTCATTTTTGAAGTCCTTCCTTGTGTGTTGTTTGTACCGGGAGCTTTCCCAGTTCTCTGATATATTGAGCGGCATTGCGGTCGATAAGATGAAGAGCGTCCTCTTCGCACACCGCACGGCGCACGAGCGATGAACTCACACCTCCCATATCTCCGTATGCCGGCAGATACAGAGTTTCGCAGTGCGGGTTGCGATCATGATTGAACACAGCCATTCCCTGTTCATACACAAAATCATCGGCGTTGCGCACACCTTTTATTATTGCGCACGCTCCGAGTGCCGCAGCGAGATCCGCAAGATATCCGTCGGCGGTCATGACCGTCACGTTTTCGATATTGGCAAGCGTCAGCTCCGCTATCTTTTTCCGCTCCGCGAAGCTGAAAAGTCCTTTTTTATCCGGGTTGACCATTATCGCAACTATGATCCGGTCAAAAAGGCGGGACGAGCGTTCGATTATATTTTTATGACCTATCGTCATCGGGTCAAAGCTGCCCGGTATTATTGCAGTCCTCATTCCGATCCTCCGGCGCGCGGTTTAATGATCGTTACATACGCCGCTCCGTATACCGATTCTTTTACGATCTCAAATCTGTTCTTCAGCGCGGCATCTCCGCCGAACGGATCGGCTCCCCGCGCGGTCTCGCATATGACTACCGCGTCTTTATTCAGCAAACCGTGGTCCGCAAGCGCTGCAAGACATTTCGGAACAAGCCCCGAGGCATACGGCGGATCAATAAAAACGATATCGAACCGCAGCGCCCGCGCCGATGTTCGCAAAAAATCGAGCGAATCTCCGCCGACTATTCGACAGCGGTCTGAAAGATGCGTTTTTTCGGCATTTTTTTTGATCACAGCAACGGCTTCCGGCGACGAATCGCAGAAGACCGCAAACGCAGCTCCGCGGCTCAGCGCTTCAAGTCCCATCTGTCCGGAACCGGCAAAAAGATCGAGCACCGTTCTGCCGCGTATTCCGAATTGCAGACTCGAGAAAACCGCCTCCTTGGCGCGCTCGGCGGTGGGTCTTGTGGTCATTCCTTCGGGAGCCGCCAGCTTTGTGCCGCGTGCGCTCCCAGTGATTATACGCATCATAATAAAACGTCACCGTCCTTTCTGTTCATTGTCCTCTGTTTGTGCCTCGGGATGAAAATACTCGAACACCGCATATGCCTCGGCGTGAGATATGCCGTTCACAGCCGAAAGCGTTTCAAGATCGGCATTTTTTACCGCATTCAGCCCGCCGAGCGCCGAAAGCAACAGCTTTGCCTTGACGGGACCTATCCCGTTTATTTTTTCAAGAGTGGATGTACGGTAGGTCTTTCGCTTCGCTCCCGTCATTTTTGACACGGTAAAGCGGTGTACCTCCTCTTGAATGCGATATATAAAGCCGTAAATTCCTCTTTCGTGTGCAATGCTCACCTCGCCCTCTGGCGTAATGAGCGCGCGGGTCTTGTGATGATCATCCTTTACCATTCCCACAGCCGGTATGCTGACACCGGTTTTGCGCATTACATCAAGAGCGACACGCAGGTGCTCTTCACCGCCGTCGAGCAGGATGAGGTCGGGTATGATCGAGAAGGCTCCAGATTCATCGGAAAGATACGCAAATCTCCGCGTGAGCGCCTCGCGCATGGCGCCGTAGTCATCGGCGCCGCCGGTCGATCTGATCGTAAAGCACCGGTAATCACGCTTCTGAAAACGTCCGTGATCGGTCACTATCATACCTGCGGTTATATGCTCGTCACCGAGGTTTGAAATATCATATGCTTCGATCCTTTCGGGCACGACCTCGAGTTTCAGCATTGCGGCAAGCTTCACCGAAACATCCTCGGCATGCGACGTGTCGCGGTTCATCCGCGCGGCGGCATCCTTGGCGTTCTCTGCCGCCATATCGCACAGCTTTCTGTTATCGCCTATGACAGGAATGCTCACTGCGACTTTTCTTCCCGCAATGCCGCTGAGATAATCGGAAAGGATACCGAGATCCTCCTCATCGCACTCAAAGCCGACGAGCAAACGCCGCGGTGCGTATCCGCTTTTTCCGTAATGCTCGCACAAAAGAGATACATATGCCTTTGAGTCGGCGATCGCATCACCGGTGATCGGGAAATCCATCTTGTCCACAAGCGCGCCGCCGCGTATCGACAGAAGCGACAGCATAGATATACTGTCATCAGAGTAAACGCCGCAGACATCCTGCTCGCAATCGGGCGCGGCGACGACCTTCTGTTTTTGCGAAAGAGCCTCGAGCGCTCTTATGGTATCGCGGCAGCGCGCAGCCGCTTCAAAAGCTTCTTTTTCCGCGTAAGCATACATTTCCGCTTCGAGCGAACGGCGGGCGGACGCGGTATTGCCGCGCAGCACGTCGGCGGCACAGTCGATAAGACCGCGATATTCGGCCTCACCGACATTTCCCGTGCACACGCCTCTGCATTGACCTATTCGGTAGTAAAGGCACGGTCGATCCTTGCCGATATCTGCGGGAAACTTCTTTTTGCAGGTCGGTAGCCCAAGTGTTTTATTGACGAGAGATATGACCGAAAAAACAGTAGAGGTCCCCGAGTACGGTCCGAAATACCGTGCTCTGTCGTCCTCCCTTTTGCGGCTCATAACAAGCCGAGGGTATTTTTCGGATGTGATCTTGATATACGGATAGGACTTTGCATCCTTCAGTTTTATATTGTACCGCGGTGTGTACTGTTTTATCAGCGTGTTTTCAAGCGTCAGCGCTTCCATTTCGGTGTCACAGAGAATATACTCGAAACGGTCCACCGACGACGTCATTCGCTGTGTTTTCAGATTTTTTTCACCGTTGCGAAAGTACTGCGACACACGGTCGCGCAGCTTGCGCGATTTTCCGACATAAATGACCTTTCCGCGCGCGTCCTTCATTATATACACACCGGGACTGAGCGGGATCAGGCACGCTTCCCTTAGAAGGCGCAGACGTCTTTCCTCGTTGCTTTCGGAAGCGGTACGAACCGACGTGATTCCGTTATCCATGGCGAGCGCTCCTTTCGGGTGAATTAAAAAATGAAAAGACAAACAGGGCTGTTGCGCTAACGCGCCCCAGCCCTTGAAGTTCTGCCGGCGACGTGCGCCGCCGTTCCGGTAAGCATGTCACCGAAAAAGCAGAATCTACCGATACGGTCGAAAGCATTCGACGGTATGACACCTTATCTTACACCTTTGACCGTTTCCGGATCATTCCGCGAAACCGCTGTTGATAAGCTCTTCCAGACCGTCGAGCGCAGCCTTTTCATCCGGACCGTCTGCGATAAGCGTTACGGTCATTCCTTTGGCAATGCCGATGGAGAGTACACCGAGAAGGCTCTTTGCGTTCATTTTGCGGTCATCCTTCTGAATCCAGATGGAAGAGTTGTAAGAGTTGGCTTTCTGAATGAAATAAGTAGCGGGTCTTGCATGCAATCCGCCGTTGTTGTTTATGGTAACATCGCGTGAGATCATATCCGACTCCTTAATAAGCCATTCGGCACACTTTTAAACTTATTTAATATTATAACTTAGGTCACATTTAAAATCAATAGACAAAATGAATGATATTTACCCTTGCTTGTCGCGTCTGATTCGGTAATTTTTTAACATAATGCGGCATACGCCGGATCAAGCTCATACACTCGACTGCTTTTTTGGACGCCGTGCGACATTTGCTGTCATTTTGCCGTCCCGGAAGGTGCAAGCTTTGTAACGGTAACGGTAAGGTCGACTGTGCGAAGCCTGAGTGTGACGGTGCATCCCGGTGCAAGATGAACTCCGTCCGGCGTCACATATCCGCCGTCGGTGCTGACGAGATCGCACTCAATGATACCGCTTATGTCTATCAGTGTATTTTCCGGGTAATGCACATCTATCGGTGCGCCATCATCCCCGGTTGTGTGCAGCACGGCTGGCGAATATGCAGGCTGAGACGACAGCTTGCCTATAAGCTCATCACCGAGATATACATCTGTGTCGGTCTCAATGGCATCATATGTCGTGTATCGTATTTCCGAGGCGGTGAATTCAAGCCGGCATTTATCGGTCTTGCGGCTGAATACATTGCTGTCGGAAACGCTGCGTATCACGACCGATGCAACCGATATCAGAAGCAGCAGGATTATTACAATATCCGCGGCACCGAATCTTACCTTGCTTTTTTCGGATCTTGCCGTGCCGGTGCTCTCATCGTATTTCATTTTGAGCCTCCTGTTTCGGTAATGCTTATGCAGCTACCGGTACCCTCAAAGCCGGGCAGGCTTATACTGTATTCGGCACCTATCGCTATGCGGCGGCCGTTGACCGTATATCCGCGCGAGCTGTCGTAGCCCGCCTGTGCCGTAACTGTGATGAGCAGCGTTGAAAGACCGGGATATTCGTCTGTTACGACCTCTCCGGAGGCGGCATCATACCTTACGGTGCTGTACGGTGTGACCTCTACCTCAGCGCTTATATTTCCGAGTGATACCGACGTACCTTTTTCTGTAACGGGATCGTCCACCGCGATACCTGCGGCAAGTTCGCGCTTTACACCTTTTACCTCGATCGTGTATGTCACGGTGACATTGTTTTTTTCGGGAAGGCGCAGGATCCCGCCGGGAAGATATGCGAGCAATGTGACGGCAAGCACCGCGACAATGATGATTATTATCAACGCGTCGAGTGCATTGAACCGTTTTCCGGAACGACGCGGCGCTTTTTCTGCCGCGCGGTCAGAAGATTTCATGATATTGATTCCTTTCCTGAGATCACTCACGTCCGAGCAGGACCGTGACATCGGCAGCCTTTTCATTCGATTCGGCTGCGCTGCGCTCCGCAGCGGATCTTTTTATTTCCTGCAGCCGAATATCTGCAGCGGCGGATGCAAGACCCGCAACAGCCCAGAACATGAAAAGCACCGTGTTGTTATACCACACAAAGTCAAAAAAGCCCGAGATCGTAAGCGCAATAACACCGCAGATGCAGCCGCCGCACATAACGGACAGTTTTTTATCGGTCGACAGCCTGACGCACTCGGCTGACTTCTGCCAGATAAAAACGAGCGCTGTCAAAAACACAATAAGCCCCGCTATGCCGAGCTCTGTCAGCGTTTGAAGCCACAGGCTGTGCGCGTGAGAAGCGTGCCATACCTCGGGAGCTGCGACACGGACATAGACCTGCGTGAAAACATCCTCGCCGATGCCGATGCCGCCGCCGGAATATCTGCCTATGATGCGGCATACTCCGTTCCATATCCTGACGCGGTAATAGTTGGCGCTGTCGGCAAGAGAGGTTATGCTGTCGATCCGCGCGCCGAGCGTATTCGGAAGCAGGATGCAGGCCAGCGACACGGCAGTGGTTGCTGCCGGAACGACGGCGATCGCACGCGGTGTCATCATCAGCATAAACATGAACGCCGAGACCGCAAGACCTATCCACGCCCCGCGCGACCATGTCACGACCGTACAAAGAAGCAGCGAAAGTGCCGAAAATCCGGCAATAAACCTGCTGCGGGCATCGCTTCCGAGCACAAATGCGGCAAGAGACAGCGGGAATACGGTTATGATGAAATACGCAAGTGTGTTCGGGTTGGAAAAAACAGATGTGCTGCGCCCGGCGATATCGGCGAACAAGCTGCTGTCAAGCCAATCGTAAGTGGCTTTGCCGAGCATATACTGCGCTATACCGGTAAATGAAATAAGAGTAGCCGAGATCAACACAAGTCTTATACAGGCAACGAGTCTTTGTCTGTTCTTCACGGTATTGACCGCAAGAAAGTAAACAAGCATCATGGAGACGCGCAGAATGGCTTCGGTGGGATCGCCGCCACCCGGAATGAAAAGCCCACCCGCCAGCGTGATAAGGATGAACGTAGTAACGGCAGCCTCTGCGGGACCGAACACCATCGTTCGTTTGCCGCGGAGAAGCTTTATCGTATATCCCACAGCCGACAGAAGTGTGACGGCTGCAAGTATCGCCGACGGATGTCCCGTGATACTGAGGAACGGTGCGGTAAGCAGCGCAAGCGAAACCCCGGACTCGGGATATGCCAGAAGCAATGAGATCAGTACAACAAGGAACAAAGCAAGCAGGAATATATACGGAGGAATGAAATACGTCAGCATTCCCGCGGCAATTCCCGCAATGATCGCCCAGCTGCGAACCGCTCCGGATACTGCAGTACGTGTACGGCGTCCCGCTGCCGAAGCTCCGCGCACATCGGAAAGCAGAGCACGTATCAGAACACTGCTGCCGAGTGCCGCCGAAAGCGTTTTTGTGCTGAAAAGCAGCGGCAAAGCCAGTATAATGAGCGCGATCCCGCAGAAAAGGTCGCGAAACGATGCAGCTGTCGCAAACAGAGCATACTTTTTTATAAGGAATATCAGCGATGTGTATATTCCGAATGTGGCAAAAAATGCACCGTATGTCTTTGCCGGGCAGCCAAGTGCCTTTGTCTTTAACTGCTCCGCGAGATTCATGAAAATGGATTTCTCAAAGCATCGCGCGATAAGACGCTTTGCACGTCGAACGATCCCGCGTCCGTGCGTGGCATGGCGGACCGCGGCGGCTATGACGGAGGAATCGAATTTTTCTTTTTTATCGGAATATGACGTCATGAAGGAACCGATAATACCGTTCTCGGTCTGTTCGCTGCATTTGTCGCACAGAGAACCGAAAACACTTTCGTTTTTCTCCTTGGCGTGACGATCGTTTTCAGGTCTTCTTTCTTTCGTTTCCGGCATACAGGTGTGTTCCTCCTTTCGTGCATTGTGAAATATATGCGAACTCAGTCTTCTTTGCCGTCAAGAAGATCCGGACGCATCTTTGCGGTCATTTCAGCCGCTTTTTCGGCTCTCCAGCGATCGATATTGGCGTGATGCCCCGAGATCAGTACATCGGGTACCTTTACGCCGTGAAATTCATATGGTCGGGTATACTGAGGGTATTCGAGCAGCCCGTCCGATAGGCTTTCGCTTTCAAAGCATTCGGGCGCAGACAAAACGCCGGGAACGGTCCTTGCCACGGCATCTACAAGTATGCATGCGGGTATCTCTCCGCCCGTCAGCACATAATCGCCTATGGATATCTCCTCGTCGACTATTTCGTCTATTATCCGCTGGTCAACGCCCTCGTAATGACCGCAGAGTATGATAAGTCTGTCATAGTTTTCTGCCAATCCGACTGCGCGCGCCTGCTTCAGCACACTTCCCTTCGGCGACATGAATATGACCCGCGTGCGCAGACTTTCCCACTCCGGGACGGAGCGTCTTACAGACTCATAACAATTGAAGATTGGAGGTGCCGCCATGAGCATTCCCTTTCCGCCCCCGTAGGGTGTATCATCCACGCGGCGGTTTTTGTCTTCGCTGTAATCACGGATATTGTATACGTTGACCTCAATAGCCCCGCTCCTGCGTGCTCTGCCGATTATACTCTCGGACAGTACCCTGTCGACAAGCTCGGGGAAAAGGGTCATTATATCGAATCTCATCATCAATCAAACATTCCCTCTATCGGGCGCACGCGTATCGCGCTTTCGATATCGACCGATATGACGAATTCGGGCACGGCAGGCATCATCCGTTCGCCGTCCGGCGTTGCTATGCAGTAAATGTCCGAGGCGCCTGCATTGAAAACATCGCTGAGGACACCGTATTTCCTGCCCGTATCGGCATCAATGACCGGCAGCCCTATAAGGTCCGCTATAAAATGTGCGCCTTCCGGCACCGGCAGATCGTTGCGTGCGGCGTAAACGATCACTCCGCGCAGCTTTTCGGCGTCCTCCGGCGTGTCGGTTCCCTCGAGGTGTGCAAGCACAAAACGCTTCTGCACCGACGCACGCATGATCGTGCATCGGCGGTAGGCACCGTTCTCAGCAAAGTAAATGCACGGAAGCGACGCGAGAACGTCCGGCGTGTCGCACCACGATTCAAGCTTGACTGTTCCGTCGAGCCCGTGTATATTTATTATCTTTCCGCATTCGAGGTATTCCGCCGGGGTATGCCGGACGGGGGTGATGTCAGATCCCATGTGACTCCTTGATTATCGGCAGGGAGGATATAATTCCCTTTGTTCGTTACAGATAGTATATCACATTCATATATTTTTTTCAATATTAGCGGACGTTTTTTGCACCTGAAACGCAATAGTTTACAATTCGTTATTGAAACGGCGAACAAAACGGTGTATAATGTGGGTAATATTTCATCCGGAGGATCACAATATGCCTGTTTTCTTGACATCAGATGCCACAAGCAATCCGGCGAGCATGTTGACCACGGTCTTAATGATCGTTCTCATGCTGGCGGTATTCTATTTCTTCTTCATCCGTCCCCAGCGCAAGCAGGAAAAAGAAACTAACGAAATGCGCAACAATCTCGCGGTAGGCGATGAGATCGTTACGATCGGCGGAATAATCGGTATCATCATTGCCATCAGCAGTGAGGACACCGTAACGATCGTTACCAGCCGCGACCGCACACGTCTTCACATTCTGAAGAGCGCGATATCCAGAGTCACCGTTCCCGTAAACGGCGGCAATGACGACAAGTCTTCCGATTCAAAGAAGGACAAGAACGACGCCAAGTCCGATAAGAAAAAAGCCAAGGAAGACGAAGCCAAGGATCAGAAATCGGATAAATAATTTTCCTGATAAGTATTGCGATAAATATTACGCCCGCAGACCGCATGACGGTCTGCGGGCGTAATATTTTTTATTACCTACACATAGGATTTCATATGAATATCTGATGGAAAGGTTGGTATTGTTTTATGGATAGATCCGGTGGAAAAGCTGTTACGGTGTCGGAAAGGAAACGTCGCGGAGCTCCTGCCGGCGCCGGACTGTGGATTACCTCGCTGACCGGCGCGGCGGTGTCGGTGCTCTCGGGGCTCATTGCCCTGCTTCTGGCGGCTTTTGTCGCATATTCGTCGGAGGATCCGGACTCGATTGCATTCCCTCTTTCTGCGGCAGCGCTTTACATAGGCGCATTGGCGGGTGGGATCGTATGTTCGCACCGTGCGCACAGGACGGCCCTTGCCGAATCCGCAATAGCCGGAGCCGTACAGAGCGCACTTATGCTTATCGTTTCGGTCTTTCAGTCCGAACATTACAGGTATTCGCTCCTTTTAAAATTGCTGCTTCACGCCGGTGTATTTGCCGCATACATGCTCGGAGCATACCTCGCAAGACCTCGCATCAAACGCCCGGGGAGATCGCGTGCCGCCCGGAAAAGGCGCGCATAACAACGACGCAAAAAGTTTTTTCGGAAATTATTTTGTAATAGTTGCATCATGCGCATGCTCTGTTGCGCTTGATATTTGTTATTTGTGAATGAATAATTGGGCATTTTGACTATAAATCACGGTTTTTGTTGACACCCGTTATTTTTGATGATAAAATTAGTTGATATTTTCAGCGGAAATATCGGACAACAACGCCGCCGCAAATGACAGCAAAGACAAAAAGCATCCCCGTGCGTCACGGACGACCGTTCGGGCCGGCGCTTATCATCTCAAGGTGCGGTGAGGCATCCCGCCGGCGCAGTTCGTGTCATGCCGGCACGACACGCCGTAAAACAGAGCAATGAAAGAACTCTTGATCAACACGGCTTTGAGCGATGAAGAAATGAAAAAGCTTCGCTCCCGTGAAGACCCGGCATTCCCCTATCTTTTTGCCATAGTGGGCGATATTTCGGTCAAATCCGAATATTGTCGCAACGTGCTGCTCGTAAGTGAGAAAAAGATCGACACCTACGAGATCGACACCGACCACTTCGGCAGGTCCGTTGCGCTTGATGAAGTCGAATCGGCTCAGAACAAGCGTATGTACGGCAACGCCCTTCTCCGACTCAAGCTGAAGAGCGGAGAGACGGTGAACATCTTCCGTTACACATTCAGCGTCAACGCCCTCAGTGAAGCCGCCGCGGGGTTCATAGGCACCGTCTCCTCGGGCGGTAACGTAGATGAAGCCTACGACTGCATGAAGGCTGTTTACGAAAAGCAGCTTTCTGTCTGCCCGAAGTGCGGCAGAACACTGTCGTCCCCGGGCGCCACCTGCATACATTGCGCAAGCAAGAAAAAGGTCGTGGCAAAGCTCGGCAAGTATCTGATACCCGAGATAAAACAGCTTGTGTTTTCGATCCTGCTAGCAGTTACGTCGACATCTCTTTCCCTTATCCCGCCGATGCTCACCAAGAGCCTTGTTGACGACATACTACCCAACAGAAATGCGGAAAAGCTGACATATGTTGCGATAGGTCTTGTCGCTTTGCATATCATGACTCATCTTATAGGCGCCGTACGCGGCACCGTGCTTCGCAAGGCGGGCGACAGGATAATACTTAACCTCCGCAATGATGTTTTTGAAAAAGCGCAGTATCTTCCGATGCGCTTTTACGACAAGACCTCCACCGGTGCGGTCATCAACCGTATAAGCGGAGACAGCAACACACTTCTCGGTTTCATGCTGCGTATAACGCAGGAGGTCGTGGTCGAATTCTTCAAAATGATAGGCATCATAGTTGTGATGCTCATCATGAACCCCAGGCTTACGCTCCTTTCCCTCATACCCGTGCCGCTTGTCGTTATCGGTGCACGTATATTCGGGAAAAAGATAAGACCGTTCTATTTGCGCATATGGCGCCGCTGGACGGCTGTCGCGTCTGTGCTTACGGATACGATCCCCGGCATACGCGTCGTCAAATCATTTACAAATGAGGAAGGCGCGGCAAAACGGTTCAAAAAAGAAAACCAGGAATGGTACAATACCGACGCAAGCGCCGCGGCGATACTCAATGCGTTCCCGGCGATAGTTAACACGCTTATAAGCATCGGATCGGTGATGATCTGGGTATTCGGCGGACGAATGGTCATAAACGGCAGTGCCGAGCTTACCCCGGGTCTTCTCGTTTCGTTTATCTCGTATGCGTCGATGTTCTACGGACCGGTGAACTTCTTCGCCAATCTGTATGATTCCTATCAGTCGGCGTTGGCATCGTCCGAAAGAATACTTGATATTCTTGACGCTGAGCCGGAGCACGACTTCGGAAAGGGTAATGTCCTCCCCGGTATAAAGGGAAAGATCGAGTTCAAAAACGTCAGCTTCTCATTTGACCGCACCAAAAAGACGCTTAAAAATATCAATCTGACGATAAACCCCGGAGACATAGTGGGTATCGTCGGAACGACGGGATCCGGCAAGTCCACACTTATAAATCTCTTTATGCGTTATTATGACCATTACGACGGAGAAATATATGTTGACGGCGTCAATATCAAGGACATTGATATGCAGTATTACCGCGGTCAGATAGGATTTGTTCAGCAAGAACCGCTCATGTTCCACGATACGATATTCAACAATATCGCATACGGGATCGAAAACTGTCCCGTGGAGCGTGTGCTTCAGGCTGCCGATGTTGCCAACGCTCACGAGTTTATCGTTCGCCAGCCCGACGGCTATGATGCCGTTCTCGGCGAACGCGGCGTAGGACTTTCGGGCGGTGAACGTCAGCGAGTCTCAATAGCCCGCGCGGTGCTCAAAAACCCGAGCATTCTGGTGTTTGACGAAGCGACCGCTTCCGTCGACTCCGAGACCGAGCACCTGATACAGGAGGCTATCGAACGGCTGATCTCCGGCAGGACCACGATTATGATCGCGCACAGACTTTCCACGCTCAGCAAGGCGAACAAGATCGTTGTTGTCGACAACGGCGAGATAATCGAATGCGGTTCACCCGAAGAGCTGCTTGCCGCCAAGGGCAAGTACTACCGGCTCGTTGAAATACAGTCGATGTCGGACAAGCTGACACGCGCCAAAGCGGAAAGCCGCTTTGATTGACGGAGGTGACCGCAATGTCAATGAAATTTCTCGATAAATCGGCAAAAATAGAACTTACCGATGTTTTCAATGTATCGCTCACTCTCGGCGACGGCACAGAATACGACGAGGTAGAGCTTCGCAGGCTCTTCCCCATTTCAGACAGAGATCATTACATCTCCCTTATCGACAAAAACGAAAAAGAGATAGCCATGATAAGGAGCTATGACGACATTACGCCAGAATCGGCTGCGGCGGTAAAGGCATGCTTTAACGATTATTATCTCATTCCGAAGATAACAAAGATCATTGAATGCTCGGATGCAACCGGTGCACTTATCATGAAGGTCGAAACAGATCACGGACCTATAAAATTCAGGATCCGCAACCGACACAGCGATATGAAGGTATATCCCGAGGATCGCGTGATAATACGCGATTCGAGCGACAACAGATATGAGATAGAAAGCCTTGCGGCGCTTGACCGCAAGAGCTGGATACTCATCTCGAGCTTCCTTTGATATACAATTACCCGTACAGGGGCTGCTGCGTTTTTACGCAGTAGCCCCTGTTTTCGGCTTGCCGATATTGACTTATCAAACTTTGAGTGTTATAATATAATGATATTAAATTGCAAAATGACACGAAAAGGAAAACTCATTTATGGAAAGCGACAAACTCGGCAAAGAACCGGTAGGACGGCTCATATTCAGAATGGCATTGCCCACGGTAACGGCTCAACTGGTCAACCTACTCTACAACATTGTTGACCGCATATTCATCGGGCATATACCGGAGGTCGGCAATACCGCCCTCACCGGTGTCGGCGTGGTCCACCCCATCATCGTCATCATTTCGGCATTCAGCGCCTTTTTCGGTAACGGCGGCGCTCCTCTTGCGGCGATAGCGCTCGGCAGAGGCGACCGCGACAAGGCAGAAAAGATACTCGGTAACTGCGTTACAATGCTGACGGCATTGTCCGTTATCCTGCCTACGGCGGTCTTTATATCAATGAAGCCGCTTCTTTATGCCATTGGTGCCAGCGAAGCTACATATACATATGCTACGGATTATCTTTCGATATATCTGCTCGGGACTGTCGCAGTACTTCTCACCATGGGACTTGCGCCGTTTATAGTCGCCCAGGGACGTTCTAAGCTTGTGATGGTCGCCACCGTTGCCTCGGCGCTGACCAACATCGTGCTCGACTGGCTCTTCGTGAATATATTCTCAATGGGTGTACGCGGCGCGGCGATCGCCACCGTCATGTCTCAGACGGTAAGCGCCGTATGGTTCATGATATTCCTTTGCAAGAAAGCGGATTCCATCACCATAAAACCGAAAAATCTCAGGGTCGATTTCCGTGTGCTGGGATCGATAGCTGCGATAGGAATATCTCCGTTCGTAATGTCAAGCACCGAGAGTCTTATAGGCTTTGTTATGAACAGCGGGCTCCAGAAATACGGCGGCGACGCATACGTGGGTTGCCTGACCGTGATGCAGAGCGTTATGCAATTCGTGAGTACACCTATGAGCGGATTCACTCAGGGCGTCACCCCGGTGATCAGCTACAACTACGGTGCGGGTAACCGTGAACGCGTTGTCAAGGGTATAAAGGTGATATTCGGAGTCATGGTGACTTATAACTTTGCATTTGTGCTCTCCTCTATGCTGTTCCCCGGATTTTTCGCACAGATATTTACCGATAATCAGGCGCTTATCGACCTCACTGTGCGTACAATGCCGGTATTCATGGCGGGCATGCTCGTATTCGGTATACAAAGAAGCTGCCAGACTATCTTTGTCGCAATGAGGGAAGCTCCCGCGTCGCTTTTTGTCGCGCTGCTCCGTAAGGTGATACTTCTTGTTCCGCTCGCGATCGTACTTCCCCGCCTCGGGCTCGGCGCTTTCGGGATCTATCTTGCCGAGCCGATATCAGACGGTGTTGCGGCATTGACGTGCGGAGTGCTGTTTGCGTGCAAGATAAGAAAAATGCTCGGCGGTATGGGCAATACTCAGATCAAGTAAGAACAGGATCGCGGATAACGAAAGGGGGCAAGGCACCGGTGCGTTTTGACCGTGAAAAAAACTGTCTTTTTATCGGCGTGCGTGAGTTTTGCCGCGTTTCGTGTACATCCGGAGATATAGATCTGCGAAAAAGTCAGATCGAAACGGATACCGACAACCATAAAATACTCGAATCCGGAGCCGGAGAGGGAGCTGAGATCGAGCGCGAGCTTGAACTTACCGTTCCGTTTACGGATTTTAATGTCTGCCTGCGCGGAAGAGTCGATATAGTACACCCGGCATCCGACGACGGACGAACTACCCTGCCGTATGAGGTGGAAGAGATAAAAACCGTGCCTCCGCAGATGCTCGGCGGAGCACCGGCAGTTCAGCACACGGCGCAAATGCGGCTTTATGCTCTCATGTTCTGTGAATCGAGAGGGGTGGAGCGTATCTGCTGTAGACTGACATATGTTTCGCCGGACGGTTCAAAAAAACGCTCGTTTACCGAAAAGCATTCGGCGGACGATTTGCGCTTCTACCTTGCGACACTGCTTGAAAAAGCAGCCTTCAGACTTTACGATGAGCGTGACCGCATACTTACGCGCCGCGCATCGGCAGAAAGCGCAAAGTTTCCGTATCCCGAGCTTCGCAGCGGTCAGCGAGATCTTATAAATTCGGTTTATTCCGCCATGAAGGGCGGGAGAAGGCTGTTTGCACAGGCGCCTACCGGAATCGGAAAGACCGTTTCCACGCTTTACGGTGCGATCCGGGCGCTCGGCGACGGTTTCGGCTCGCGCATCTTTTACCTCACGGCAAAGGCAAGCACGCGGCGTGAGGCATACCGCGCGGCGGCGGCACTTGCCGGGGCGGGGCTCGGACTGCGTACTGTGGTGCTTTTTTCGCGTGAACAGTGCTGCACCAATCCCGCTGCCGGACCGGGCGGAGGCAGCTTGTTCTGCAACCCCGATTCCTGTCCTTATGCGCGCGGATATTACGACAGGCGTGACGATGTTCTGCGTGCATTGACCACACTTTATCATGGCTTCAGCCGCAGCGCGATCATATCCGCTGCATCGTCGGCCGGCGTTTGTCCGTATGAACTCTCGCTTGATCTCGCCGAGCTTTGCGATATAATAATCTGTGATTACAACTACGTTTTCGATCCGGCGGTGCGCCTTCGTCGTTTTTTTGCGGAGGGCGCGGAGGGCGATTCGCTGCTGCTCGTTGACGAGGCGCACAACCTTCCGGACCGGGCACGCAGCATTTATTCGGCAGACTTCAATACCGCTTACCTCAGCGATTTCGGCACATATATTCCGTCGTTGGGCGATAAAATAAAAGAAAATGCCGAAGAACTCATAAAGCAGCTTAAAAAACTGCGTTCGTACTGCTCAGATAATCTATACCGAAATGACGACGGCAGCGAGGTCGGGTATTATGTGGGACGGGAAATTCCGCCGGGGATCGGAGACAGCATAGCAGCCCTCGGAGATGCGTGTGAGTCATACCTGAGGGTAAATTCCGCCTCGGCGCGAGCCGAAGCCTCCCCTGCCGTATTTGCCTGCTCGTCTATGGCGCGGCTTTGCCGTAAGTGGCGCTCTGCTGCCGACGCATATGATGACCGTTATCGCACGTATATCGACATCTCGGGAGGAAATATTTTACTCCGCCAGTACTGTCTCGATCCGTCGGCGGCTGTCGACGCAGCCATGAACAAAATACGTGCCGCTGTGTTTTTCTCGGCGACGCTTACGCCTTACGATTATTTTTCGGAAATACTCGGCGGTGGGCGAAATGCCGAATATCTTTCGCTGCCATCCCCGTTTCCCCAGGAGAATCTTTTCATTGCCGCCGTGACTTCTGTCAGTACGAGGTATGAGGACAGAGAAAAATCAGCAAAACGGATGTCCGGCGTGATAACCGCCGCGGTGTCTGCGCGCGCAGGCAACTATATCGTTTATTTCCCTTCGTACCGGTACCTTGACGCCGTGTATTCATGCTTTACAAAAAAACATCCGGGCGTCAGGGTGATAAAGCAGACTCCGAAAATGTCTCAGCAGGAAAAGGAGGCTCTGATATCCTTTTTCGGTGACGATAAAGGCGTTCTGCGCGTCGGCTTCTGTGTCCTCGGCGGAAGCTTTTCGGAAGGCATGGACTTGCCGGGAGACCGGCTCATCGGGACCGTAATAGCCGGCGTCGGGCTGCCGGGACTTTCATTTGAGCGCAATCTTATCAGGGATTATTATCAAAACAAGGTCGAGGACGGCTACAACTACGCCTATACCTACCCCGGCATGAACCGTGTTCTTCAGGCGGCTGGGCGTGTAATACGCCGACCGACCGACCGCGGAGTGGTCATTCTCGCCGACGACAGATATGCCGCACCGCCGTATACGGCACTTTACCCGCCTCACTGGAAGCGCATCAGGCGCATTGACAACATTGCCGACCTGCCGCAGGCACTGCGCGCTTTCTGGAACTGAACTCTTGTTCAAAAATATTTTTTGCATTATAGTGATTTTATTCTTGCTTATGCGGGTGTTATATGCTATAATATAGGTTGTCGTGTTTGCAAAACCTGCAAAACGCGCAGTCCGAAATTGCATGGCATATGAAACCGCTGAGAAACGCCATGTCAGATAAAAGAAAGGACGATATAAATCATGAAACGAATCCAAATCAAACAGATCTATGACGATCCCGCCGCTTTTACGTCGGCAGAGATCACGGTCGCCGGTTGGGCGCGCACTATCCGTTCAAGCAACGTGTTCGGCTTTATCGAACTTAACGACGGTTCGTATCTTAAGAATCTTCAGGTGGTGATCGAAGAGTCAAAGCTCTCCAACTACCGCGACATAATAAAGCAGAACATCGGCGCCTCTTTTATCATAAAAGGAATGCTCGTTCTCACTCCCGAAGCCAAGCAGCCTTTTGAACTTAAGGCTTCAAGTGTGGAGCTTGAGGGTGCATCGACCCCCGACTACCCGCTTCAGAAAAAGAAACACACATTTGAATATCTTCGCACTATCGCGCACCTTCGCCCGAGAAGCAACACATTCAACGCCGTTTTCCGTGTGCGTTCCTGCGTTGCTTATGCAATCCACAGCTTCTTCCACGAGCGCGGATTTGTTTATGTCCACACGCCGCTCATTACAGGCTCCGACTGCGAGGGCGCCGGCGAAATGTTCCAGGTGACCACTCTTGACATCAACGATCCGCCCCGTACGCCGGACGGTCAGGTCGACTACTCCAAGGACTTTTTCGGAAAAAAGACCGGACTTACGGTTTCAGGCCAGCTCAATGTTGAGACCTTTGCAATGGCGTTTGCCAATGTATATACTTTCGGTCCCACATTCAGAGCCGAGCGTTCCTACACGCAGCGTCACGCCGCCGAGTTCTGGATGGTCGAGCCCGAGATGGCTTTCGCCGATCTTAACGACTACATGGACACAGCTGAGGCTATGATAAAATATGTAGTGTCCGCCGTTCTCAGAGAATGCCCTGCCGAGATCGAATTCTTCAACAAATTTATCGATACTTCCCTGCTCGAACGTCTTAATTCGCTTGTTTCCAGCGACTTCGGCAGAGTAACCTATACAGAGGCTGTAGAGCTTCTGCAGAAGAGCGGTCAGAAATTCGATTATCCCGTAAAATGGGGCATCGACCTTCAGACCGAGCATGAAAGATACCTTACCGAACAGATATACAAAAAGCCGGTATTCGTCACCGATTATCCACGCGATATCAAGGCTTTCTATATGCGCCAGAACGATGACGGCAAAACCGTCGCTGCCGCGGATATGCTGGTTCCCGGTGTCGGTGAGCTGATAGGCGGTTCGCAGCGTGAGGAAAGACTTGATAAGCTCGAAGAAGCGATAGGACGCTTCGGTCTTGATTCCGCGCAGTACGACTGGTACTGCGATCTGCGCCGCTACGGCGGTACAAAGCACGCGGGCTTCGGTCTCGGCTTTGAACGCATGATAATGTATGTCACCGGGATGACCAATATCCGTGACGTCGAAGCGTTCCCGCGTACGACCGGAAGCGCAGATTTCTGATTTAACATCCCATATTCCGGCACACGGTGTCATGTGAACCGTGTGTCCGCCAAGAAAGGCAAAGTCATAATGAAATATACCGAAATGACCGACTCCCGCCTTGAGGAGATCTACGGTTCGCTCATAAAAGAATACAACGGCTATAAGTCTCAGGGATTAAAGCTTGATCTTTCGCGCGGAAAACCGAGCAACGCTCAGCTTGATCTTATGACCGGAATGCTCGACTGTATCTCGAAAGCCGAGGACTGCCGCTCGGCAGACGGCTTTGACTACCGTAACTACGGTCTTCTCGAAGGTGTTCCCGAAGCGAAAAAGCTGTTTTCGAATCTTCTTTCAATACCCGAAAAGAATATAATCGTCTGCGGCAACTCATCGCTTAATCTTATGTATGACACGGTCGCACGTGCCATGCTGTACGGCGTCGCAGGCACCGAGATCCCGTGGGTAAAGCAAGGAAAGATCAAATTCATCTGCCCCTCACCGGGATATGACCGCCATTTCGGCATATGCCAATCGCTCGGGATCGAGATGATCACGGTAGCAATGACCCCCACGGGTCCCGACATGGATGCAGTCGAAGCACTCGTCAGCGCCGACCCGCAGATAAAGGGCGTGTGGTGCTGCCCCAAGTATTCAAACCCAGACGGTATTACATATTCCGATGAGACTGTGCGCCGCTTTGCCGCGCTCAGCCCCGCCGCGCCCGATTTCCGTATCTTTTGGGACAACGCATACGCCGTGCACGATCTTTATGACGATGCCGACACGCTTCTCGATATTTTCACGGAGTGCAAAAAACAAGGCACAGAGGATTATGTTTTTTACTTTGCCTCGACCTCCAAAATATCCTTCCCCGGTTCGGGTGTTGCGATATTTGCCGCGTCCGACCGCAACCTTGCTCAGATCAAACCGATACTCGGTACGCAGACCATAGGATTTGACAAGATAAATCAGATACGTCACGTAAAATATTTCGGCAATGCAGAAAATATCCGCCATCACATGAAGGTGCTCGCCGACCTTATACGTCCCAAGTTTGAGATAACTCTCAAAACACTTTCGCGCGATCTCGACGGTACAGGCGCCGCGCGCTGGACGCATCCGAAGGGCGGTTACTTTATCAGCCTTTACACACTTGACGGCTGCGCAAAGCGTACCTATAACCTTTGCCTTGAAGCGGGCGTAAGACTTACGACCGCCGGTGCGACATATCCCTACGGAAACGACCTTCACGATGCAAATATAAGACTGGCGCCGACCTTCCCGTCAGACGATGAGCTCCAGAGCGCCATGAACGTTCTTACCTGCTGTGTTAGAATGACCGCAATCGAAAAAATACTTGCCGAAAGGCATCTTGCAACAGAATAAAACATCCTGCGGGGGCTGCTGCGCATATGCGTTGCGGCTCCCGCAAGCAATACATGAGAAATGAAAAAAACGACGCAAAGGCTTGTAAATCCATTTGAGTACAGCGACACGAACAAGAGATATTATACATTTGAATATTTTTGCCGTAAAAAATACGGCGGCAGGTGCGTAAAAATTCCGCTTGACGCAGGTTTCACTTGTCCGAACATTGACGGCACCTGCGGTCACGGCGGGTGTATATACTGTTCCCCGCGCGGCAGCGGAGACAGCATTCCGGAAATGCTCTCTGTGCGTGAGCAGTATAATGCGGGACGCGCCGCTATGTCAGCAAAATGGGATGTGAGCCGCTGCATACCGTACTTTCAGGCACACACGAATACATATGCACCGACATATGTGCTCTCCCGCCTGTTTAACGAGGCGCTCACATATGACAGTGCAATTGGGCTTGATATTGCCACACGCGCCGACTGCCTTCCTCCCGATGTGTGCGCGCTTCTGGCTGAAATCGCCGAAAAAACAGATCTCACTGTCGAGCTGGGGCTTCAGAGTTCAAATGATGATACGGCACGTCTTATCGGAAGAGGACATGATTTTGCGGCATTCCGCGATGGGTACGCAAGGCTTCGCGCTGCGTCAGATAAGATCTCCGTTTGCGTTCACATCATTCTGGGCTTGCCCGGCGAGGACGATGAAATGATGATGCAGACCGTGCGGGACACCGCCGAGCTCCATCCCGAATTTGTCAAACTGCATCTTCTTCACGTCCTGCGCGATACGGCTTTAAGCTGCATGTACCGCGATGGCAGGTACACACCGCTTACAGAGGAACATTATGTATCGCTCGTCGTATCGGCTCTTGAACTTCTTCCGCCTGATACCGTAATAGCACGTTTGACCGGTGACGGTATGGCAAACTCTCTTGAGGCACCGCTGTGGAGCACGCGCAAAATCGCCGTAATTAACGATATAGACAAGCTCATGTACGCACGCAACACCTTTCAGGGGAGACTTTGGCGCGGCTGACACCGCCGTTTCCATTATTTTAGGGGTTACATTATTGCTTTGTGTGGATTATAATATTATCAGAAGGCTTAGCACCCCCGGGTGCCGGTCAGTGCCAATGAAAGGCAGGGTGATATCCACGGAGCTTATTGTTATCAATGAAAATAAACTGAAAGTAATGCTTTCCGACGAGGAAATGATAAAATACGACATCGACCGCCTCGGCGACGGCGCAGTACAGGGTACGCGGCGGGCTTTCAGAAATATGATAGACGAAATAAAGAACAGGACCGGATTTGATGCCGACAGCACAAAGCTATGTATCCAGCTCTATCCGTGTCACAGCGGCGGGTGTGAACTTTATCTTACAAGGCTTTGCGGCACGGACAGCGTATACGAAAACGTATCGCCGGACGACACGAAATTTGATTATTCGGAACTGGCGACGACCGACTTTGACCGTATCCGCGGTGACGTTTACGGGTTTGAGAACCTTGCCGAGTTGATTTCGGCATGTCGCGCATTTGATATCCGCTTTCCCGCAAGAACCGCGACCGCTTACATAGACGATTCGGGCGGCACGATGCTTGTATTTGAAAACAAACTTTCCGAAAAAGAAAGATCGCTGATCGAAGAATTCGGGCAGTCACAAAGAGGAGAAGCAGTGCGTAAATACATACCGGAGCATTGCCTGAGACTTTTTGACGGGAATGCCGTTTCTGCGCTTGCCGTATTCTGGTGAGGCCCCTTGTCTCACGCAAAGCATCGAGATTTGACTTTGCGGATCTTTTGTGCTACAATATACACAGTGTCTCTGCAGCAGACTGCAACTCTGACACAAGAAAGGAATGACATAAAAATTTGTATCAAAAAGATCTCTGCTTCAAAGATCGGAAAATTCATCGGAACATTTGAGCTGAACACACACGACTGCTGTATTGCGGCGCTTGGCAGCGCCGTTCTTGCTTTCGGGCTTTACAATGTTCACTCGATTTCCGGAGTTACGGAGGGCGGAGTCCTCGGGCTCACGCTGCTTCTCGACCACTGGTTCGGTATATCACCTGCATTTTCGGGTTTTGTGCTCAATGCAGCGTGCTATCTGATCGGTTGGCGCTCTCTCGGACGGCGCTTCATCGCATATTCTGTCCTGGCTTCGGGCGCTTTTTCGCTCGTTTATAAAATATGCGAGCTGTTTCCACCCATCTTTCCGCAAATTGCCGAAATGCCGCTGCTCGCGTCGGTAGCAGGCGCGCTTTTTGTAGGTATCGGCGCCGGGCTTTGCGTCCGCGTCGGAGGAGCTACAGGCGGTGATGATGCGCTGGCTATGAGTATTTCAGAGCTTTTGCACGTCAAAATTCAATCGGTGTACCTTGCAAGCGACATTGCTGTACTCCTCTTATCACTTACATACATACCTTTCTGCAGGATAGCCTATTCCCTGCTCACCGTTATACTTTCGGGTCAGCTGATAGGAATAGTACAGAGCTTCGGAAAGAATAAAAATAAAGCCACGGCGGAAAGAGCCGCCGAGGAATAGATATGATACAAAGACCTGCCGCGCAAATGCGCGGCAGGTCTTTGTATCATGTTTCGGCGGAAGTCCTGTGACTCTTCAGCCAGTCTGAAATATTTTTGCCACTCTCTCCGAGCAGGCGTCTAAACCCTTCGGACAGCGCCTGACGCGTTTCGGCATCTGCCGAAGAAAAAGCACGCAGCAGTGCAGGTTTGTCACTCATAAGATCACTGAGGGTCGTCGATTTTGTGGAATAGAGTATCCCGAAAAACGCATCTGTGAATTTTTCTCTGAACTCATCGTCCATACCGGCGATCCATGCGCTCAGAATATCATCGGCTCGCTTTGCGTCCGGCGAAAGATCATCGGCAAATTCAAAGTCGGCACCCATGATCTGCCATGACAGCGCATTATGCTGCATAAGACCGCGTTCCGTGCTCTTGACCGTGCGGTAATTTCCTTCATGTTCAAGGAACATACCGACCACCGATTTTTCGGGAACGATCGTTTTTATTCTGTCTTTTATCGCAAGATAACCGCTGCTTTCATGATAATTCTTCAGAAAACCGGGGCCGTCCATATTGTAAACGTCAAGGATACGCTCGGCAACATCCGGTCGGCAGTTTGCGGCAGCCCACATTGAAAGATTTCCGCCCTTGCTGTGACCGCCGACGCGTATCGGATATGCCCCGAAATGGTCTGCGATCCTGTTCAGGTAATCTGCAGCGCGGTACTGCGCCGCGACGGGCGACTTGAACGACATCTGAAAATTTTCTTTCCATCCGGCAATGCTGTCGTCGGTGCCGCGATACCCCACAAACAGGGTACCGTCAGTCAGCTTGGCGGTTATAGCCGAAAACTGCTCAACTGCATTGTCGTCAACTATATTTTCATAGCAGCATAATCCAACGTCCGCAAAACGCCCGACGGCCCCGACAGCAAAGAACAGATCAATTATCTCTGCCGGAACTATCGCACCGAGCGACAGCTTTTCACCGCGGTGAAGCACGTTGTAACGTCTTACTTCGTCAGATATTGTAACAAGCCCGTCATCGGGGGCGGAAGGCACTATGCCGTCGTGATTTACATATGTGAGTTCCGTCATGATAAGAGCGTCAACATCGCAAAAACCGACCTGCCACAGCTTCAGGTCACCGCGCCACTTCAGATAGTCAAACATATTCGCCATGATCAGCTGTCCTCCTTTTTGCCTCAGTCGGCTTTTACAGCAAATTTCCCGTCGCTTACCGAAATATCGGCATGTGACAGACTGCGCCCGTGATCTTTTATTATCTCCTCAGCAAGCGGATCTTCGATCTCACGCTGAATGAATCGACGCATATTGCGGGCGCCGTATTTGGTAGAGAAAGACCTCTCGGCTATCATATTCACGGCGTCGTCGGAATATGTGAGGGCTATCCCCTTAGCGGCGAGTATCTTTGCAAGGTCGCCGAGCATTATGCGCGCAATTGCTTTGAAATTATCGCGGTCAAGCGCTCTGAAGGTTATGATCTCGTCAACCCGGTTCAAGAATTCGGGGCGCAGGAATGATGAAAGCGCCTTTTCAACACGGGAGTCCGCGATTCCGCCCTCTGACGCAACGAATCCGACACTTGAAGCGGACTTTTCCGATCCCGCATTGGTTGTCATTACGATTATCGTGTTTTCAAAATTTACCGTTCTGCCCTGCCCGTCGGTTATCCTGCCGTCGTCAAGGATCTGCAGCAGGATATTCAGAACATCGGGGTGCGCCTTTTCGATCTCATCGAAAAGAACGACAGAATACGGTCTGCGGCGAATCTTTTCGGTAAGCTGTCCCGCTTCATCATATCCGACATACCCCGGAGGCGAACCTATTAGGCGCGACACGGAATATTTCTCCATATATTCGGACATATCTATCCTTATAAGCGTTTCGGGTGTATGGAACAGATCGGCAGCGAGTACCTTTACAAGCTCGGTCTTGCCGACGCCGGTCGGCCCGGCGAATATAAACGATACCGGTTTGCGTTTATAGCTTATACCGGCACGCGAACGCTTAACGGCACGTGTGACTGCCTCCACTGCCTCATCCTGACCGACAATGCGCTGTTTCAACCGATCCTCAAGCCCCTCAATGCGCTTGAACTCGTTTTCACTTACCGAGGAAGCCGGAACACCCGTCCACACTTCGATAACCGAGGCAAGGTCGTCAGCCGTCAGTTCAATCTTTTTGCATTCGGTTTCAAGTTGCTTGAGCTTATCGGAAACCGCCAGTTCTTCCGACCGTATCTTGGCGATCTTCTCATACTGCTGCTCGGCCTCCTTTTCATCGCCCTTGCCTGCTTGACTTTCGGCATCTTCACGCTCGCTTTTCAGCTTCAGAAGCCTGTCGCGCAGCTCATATGTTTCGTTTACGGCACCGCTTGAAAGAGAACGCCTTGCTGCCGCTTCATCGAGAAGATCTATTGCCTTATCAGGCAGATATCGTTCGGTTATATACCTTTCAGACATGATAACGGCAGTCTCAAGCAAATTGTCGGATATGCCGATGCCGTGAAATTCCTCGTAATAGTGCTTTATACCGCGCAGCATCTCGACCGCTTCGGCGACCGAGGGCTCGTTGACCGTTACGGGCTGAAATCTTCTCTCGAGTGCCGCATCCTTTTCTATATACTTGCGGTATTCCTTAAGAGTCGTTGCTCCGATGACCTGTATGTCCCCGCGCGAAAGCGCCGGCTTCATTATATTGGCGGCATTCATGCTGCCTTCGGCGTCTCCCGCACCCACGAGATTGTGCACCTCGTCGATTACAAGGATAATGTTTCCCGCTTCCTTGGTTTCACGCAGAAGTGTCTGCATTCTTTGCTCAAACTGCCCTCGAAACTGTGTTCCCGCAATTATAGCAGTCATATCGACAAGGTAAAGCTCCTTGCCGCGCAGCTTATAAGGGACATCACCCGCGGCAATTCGCTGCGCAAGTGCCTCTGCGATCGCCGTTTTTCCGACTCCGGGTTCACCGATGAGACACGGGTTATTTTTTTGACGGCGGCAGAGTATCTGTATGACACGAGCAAGCTCATTTTGACGCCCGACTATGCTGTCAAGCTTTCCGCCGCGTGCAAGCTCGGTCAGATCTTTGCAGTATTTATCGAGAAAATCATGTTTTTTTGAGCCTTTGCCTTCATGGTCGGAAGCAGTAGCCTTGGACCTGTTATTATCCGAGTTGTCAGCGCTTCCACCGCTGCTCATATCCCCAAACAGCTTCATGAAGTCAATCGATGGTGCTCCGCCGTCGTCGCCGACTGCGGGAGTTCCGTCACCGTCATCTCCGTTTTCATCGGAAAAACTGCTCATTGCATTGTTCATTTCGTCTTCCATATCAATGAGCTGATCGGTGGAGAGCCCGAGCTTTTCGGCGTTCGGTCCAAGCACGCCTTTTATCGGAAGCCCGAGTTCGCTTGCACAGTGAAGGCAATAGCCCTCGGTCTTCTTTTCGCCGCCGTCAACCTTTGTAACGAAAATGACGGCAAGTCTTTTTTTGCATCTTGAGCATTTTATCATTTAATCAAATACCGTACCTTTCATGATCCGCGCCGATGTCACATGCCGATCAGACCGGCGAACTTTGTGATATTTATATAATCGAGCGGCGAGAAGTTGCAAAAGAACCTAAACAGATATGAATTTTCGGCAAGCTGCCTCAGCGACTGACTCTCGCTTTCCGCTATTCCGCTTTCAACCACTGCGGAGAGTGCCATGCATATGATCCAAAGGTAAATAAAGCCGCATATCACACCGAAAACACCGCCGAAAAGATGATTGACGCTCCTGAGTACCGGCAGCTCTGCAATGAGCCTTACCACAAGACCTACTATTGTTAGAACTATAAATGCGGCGAGAAATGCCGCGACGTACCCGAGTGCACGCGATACAATGTGAGCAACGGGAGAGGCGACATCGGCGGCAAGTGCTCTGAGATCCATTGCGGATGCGCTTGATGCGCCCGCGTATGTCCCCCCGAGTTTTGAGGCATCGGCACCGAAGCGTTCGAGCAGCGAGCCGAAGCTTTCCGGCATTGTCGAAAACAGCTCCGAGATATCATATGTCCCGTTGGTCTCGTGCACGATACTGCTTATCGAGTCGTAAGCGGTATCGGTAAACTTCTGCATAATAAAACGGTCGAGCAGCCAATCACCGCAGCGGCTTCCGAAAAGGAACGCCGTGCCGAGTGAAAGAACAGCGCGCAAAAGCCACCATATTGACTTGACAAGCCCGCGCCGTGCGCAGACAGCCACCGTAAGAATAAAGACCGAAACAAGGATAATGTCAATAATCCAATTCATAACGATAATTCTTCCTTTCGCGTTTGTTCTACCGGTGTGTCCGGATTTTTTACTTAAATCTTACCACCGCAGCGTGCGACTGCGTGCCGATATACGCCTCATCGGCGCTCCATGCATATATGCGGTCGCCTGCAGCGATCTCACTGATGTCGTCCGTTCTTATGGGATCCCGTCCGGCTGCGACACACACGGCATAATTCTCGGTGAGGATAAACCCGCTCCCGCTGCATACCGATGCCGCAAGAGGTGTTCCGTCAAAAGCGCCCGACCATACAATCGTTCCCACGGCATCGTAAAGAGATGCTGCATAACCGTCGCGTCCGCCGCTGTTTTTTGTCACCGTAAGCACGCAGTCCGACGCGATAGCGGCCATGTCGAATGTTCCGTATTTGCTCTCGGCGATCAGCTTTCCATCGGTGTCGAAGAAGAATGCCGAACTGTCGCCGAGTACCGTAAATCCGTTGTCTCCGAAGCGACAGTCAAGAGGGAGCGCGTCCGCGATGTATGCGTTGCTGTCAGCCTCGCCGCTTCCCGCTGTGCAGAACATGACCTCGGAGTTGAAACGGCCGTCATTTCCGACATCAACCGTAATAATGGCAACACGCGCGCCGTCATCGGATATCGCCGCAGTTATGACCTTGCCGTACTTTGTATAGCGGTTGATGAGCCTGAAGTTTTTGTCGTAAAGCAGAACGCCCCCGGCACCGTCATCATTTTCGGTTATGAGCAGGTAGCTGCCGTCGGCACCGACGCACGCACCGTATATCCGGTCCTCGACTGTGTCGGAGTGCATTTCGGAATATGGGCTGTAAAGCTTGTAGCCCTTTCCGCCGTTTTCATAGATAAGAAGATATCTGCCGGAGCCGACGGGGATCGGGTCCTTCAGACCGTGGCGCTTGTATGCAGTTCTTACGCCCGCAGCGGAATATATCGAAACATTTGTTTCGCCGCAAACGGCAAAGCCGCCTCCAAGCAGCGAAAAACGGCTGTTACCATCCTTGGGAAAGGAAATATACGACCGTTGCCCCGAGTTCTGCTCAAGGGTATAAGCAAAGTTCTGGGCAATATATTCAAACTGAGAATACTGTATCTTATCCGAGTTTGCCGCAATATATACGACACCGAAGAGCAGTGCCGCAGCAAGAAAAACAAACTCGGCTATGCGGTAGACAACCGAAACGGCATCGTAAAATTTATTATATGCCGTCTCGCCGCCGAATATGTCGTTTATGACCTCGTGCTTCTCGGTGGCTGAAAGACGCCTGAAGCGTGTTCTCCATTTCATACCGTCACAGTCTCCTTCCGATCAGTATTTTACGTCGTGCAAATAAAGCCCGTGCGGCGGTGCCGTGATCCCCGCACGCGAGCGGTCGCACGCAGCTATTATTTCGGGGATATCCTCCGGTGTGAGTTTTCCCTGTCCTACTGCAGCCAGGGTGCCGACGATTATCCTTACCATATTGTAAAGGAATCCATCGGCTGATATCTCAAAGCTCAGTATATCACCGTCTGCGGTGAAACGTGCCACGGTCACCGTTCGGACGGCGTCGGTTATTTTAGACCCCGCAGCCATAAACGATGAAAAATCATGTGTTCCGATCAGCTTTGCGGCAGCACGGTTCATTTTTTCAATGTCATCGGCATCAAATACCGTCCCAGGGATGAACCACGCGCGCCCATCGTAAAACGGATCGCGGAACTGTGTGTTGACGATCCTGTATACATATGTTTTTTCTTTTACGCCGTATCTCGGGTGAAATGAACCGTCGACGCAGGCAGCGTAAAAGACCGAAATATCACCGGGCAGATGAGCATTGAGCGCCTCCGGTATCCTGTGTACCGGGATCGACGTTGTAAGGCAGTCTCCGCCTTTGTCCGAGACTGCAGCGCAAAAGCATTCGGCGTGCACACCCGCGTCGGTCCGGCTGCACCCGGTAACGTCGCATGAGTGCCCGAAAAGCTCTGCGCAGGCGCGGCATAACTCGCCCTGAACGGTTCGCCTGCCGTGCTGCACCTGGTACCCGGAAAATGCCGTTCCGATATATTTGATTCTGATAAACAGCTTCATGCCAGCCTTTCCGCAATCACGTGATTTTTCTTCCGATGGTAGTCTAAAAAATTGGTGAAAATTTATTTTTTTAACCGGCCATAGGCCGGTTTGACATTATGCCTGCCTTCCGATATTGAACCGCCGACTCATCTGGTCATGACGTATCCGAATTTTATGCTGTTGAGCAGTACCAGCACAGCGCCGAAGAGCACCGCAACGCATAAAGCGACAATATCCGACGCGTGAATGTGAGGGATATTCATGCGCGTTCTTCCCTCGCCTCCGTGGTAGCAGCGACATTCCATAGCCGTTGCAAGCTCGTCGGCACGACGCAGCGCCGATGCAAAAAGCGGTATCAACACCGGCATAAGCATTTTTACGCGTTTCAACACACTTCCCGTCGTGAAATCGGCTCCGCGCGCTTTCTGGGCGGACATTATCTTGTCAGTCTCCTCGGCAAGCGTGGGAATGAACCTCAGTGCGATCGACATCATCATCGAAAATTCATGCACCGGAAGATGTATCTTTTTGAGCGGCGAAAGCAGACTCTCGAGCGAATCCGTAAGTTCTATCGGCGTCGTCGTGTACGACATGAAAATGCTGCTGCCGATTATCAGCGCCAAAATACGCAGTGCGGTGAACGCGGCGTTCCAGATCCCCTCACGGTAAAGAACTATAAAGCGCCATTCAAACAGCGGCGCACCCTCGCCTTTGGTAAAAAATATATTGATGCAGAACGTAAAGATGAGGATAAAGATTATTCCGCGCACAGACCTCAGCACAACGCCGAGAGGTATTTTGGCTATGCAGACGAGCGCAGCCGTTCCAATGAGCAGGAATACAAAAGATACGGCGCTTTTGCACAGGAACGTGCATACGATAAAAAGAATTGATAGGATCAGCTTTATCCGTCCGTCAAGACGGTGTATGTGTGAGTTCGACGGATAGTACTGACCGAGAGCGATATTTTTCATTTTGTTTCAGTTCCGGTTGTATAATTTAAGGATCTCGGCTGTGGCATCGTCAAGCGTATAGACTGTCTTTTGCGTTTTGTAGCCGCGTTCGGCAAGCAAGCGCGATACGTGCGTCAGTTCGGGAATATCAAGCCCTGCTCCGATAAGAAGCTCGGCTTTGCCGAACACCTCGTCACGCGTGCCCTCGCAAAGGATCCTTCCCTCAGCCACTACAACAACTCTGTCACACAGCTCAGCCATGTCATCCATGCTGTGAGAGACGATTATCACCGTTGCACCGCGGCGCAGCGCGTATTCGCGCACGGCGCCGAGTATCATCTTTTTGCCCTCCGGATCAAGACCTGCAGCGGGTTCGTCAAGCACCAGCACCTCCGGCTCCATTGCCATAACACCGGCTATCGCGGCGCGGCGCTTCTGACCGCCAGAAAGATCAAACGGTGATTTTCCAAGCTCCGCCGAGGTGATACCGGTAAGCGCGGCGTATTCAGCCACGCGGCGCGATATTTCGTCGTCGGACAGCCCCATATTGCGCGGACCGAAGGCTATATCCGCCGCGACCGTTTCTTCAAAAAGCTGATATTCGGGATATTGCATCACAAGCCCGACGCGGAACCTGACCTTCCCGATCTCCTTGGGCTTTTCCCATATATCGGCGCCGTCAAGCAGCACCCTTCCGCTTTCCGGCTTTTCAAGACCGTTGAAGAGCCTTACGAGCGTTGACTTTCCCGAGCCCGTATGTCCGATTATACCGGTTATAAGCCCTGCATGTATTTCAAGATCGACTCCGTCAAGAGCCTTGACCTCAAACGGCGTGCCCTTGCCGTAGATATAAGTGACGTTTTCAAGTCTGATTTTAGCTGTCATATCCGAGTCCTGTTGGTGTTTTTGCTGTTTTCTATTGATGCCGCAATACGTTCGGCGCATTCCTCGGGCGTTATACCGCTTACATCAATATCAACGCCTGCAGCGCTCAACGAATGCAGCAGCAACGACGACTGCGGCAGCTCAAGCCCGGCGCGTGCAACAAGTTTTGCATCAGAAAAGATCTCCCGCGGGGTTCCCTCACCTATAAGCTCGCCCTGATTTATCACTATTATCCTGTCGGCACGCGCAGCCTCGCTCATAAGGTGAGTGATGTTTATGACGGTGATCTCGCGTTCGCGGTTAAGCTTTTCCATAAGCTCAACTACCTCGCGGCGCCCGGACGGATCGAGCATTGCCGTCGATTCATCAAATATCATGCACTCGGGCATCATGGCGATTATACCGGCTATCGCGACACGCTGTTTCTGACCGCCGGAAAGTCTGTGCGGTTCATGCCTTGCGTACTCGCTCATCCCGACCGCGGCAAGCGCTTCGTCAACACGGCGGCGTATCTCGGCAGACGGTATCCCGATGTTTTCGGGGCCGAACGCCACATCCTCTTCGACTACCGTCGCAACCAGCTGGTTGTCCGGATTTTGAAACACCATGCCAACACGGCGGCGCAATTCAAGAAGCTGCTCGTCTGTCAGGTCTCCGGTTATATCAGTGCCGTCGATATATAGCTTTCCCGACGTCGGTTCAAGTATCATATTGAGGAGCTTTGCAAATGTTGATTTGCCCGAACCGTTTCTACCGACCACCGCAACGTATTCGCCGCGCTTTATGCTGACATCGAGATTTTTCAGTGCAAAGTCCGAATGCCGTGCCTCGGGATCATAGCCGAAGGACAGCCCGTGCGCTTCTATGATATTTTCTGTTATTGCCTGTTCAGCCATTGGATGTTTTCGCTTTCGTTCATTTTGCGTACCAACGCGCGCTTGCCCCGCATGGGAGCAGCCCGTGAGTACTTTTTACCGGGAGCGCGATCTCGGCAGCCTCCGACACGCCGCCGCACCTGTCGGTAACGTATCTGTCGAGGATGTATTTCATGGTGAGAGGAGAAAGCCCGGTCGTGTAGGAATTGATGAGGAAAAACAGCGGTGAGTCGGAAAGCAGCGATGCGGAAAGGCGTATCAGACCGTCGACCGAATCTTCTATTTTCCAGACCTCGCCCGTCGGTCCCCGCCCATAGGACGGAGGATCCATTATAATGCCATCGTATTTGTTGCCGCGGCGTATCTCGCGTTCGACAAACTTCTGGCAATCATCGACTATGTATCTTATCGGCGCCTCGGCAAGCCCCGAGAGCGCAGCGTTCTGCTTTGCCTGTGCCACCATCCCCTTGGCGGCGTCAACATGGCATACGGCTGCCCCCGCGGCGGCGGCAGCAACGGTCGCGCCGCCGGTGTACGCGAAAAGATTGAGGACCTTCACACTTCTGCCCGATCTCACGGCATCGCCTATGATCTCCGAGAACCAGTCCCAGTTTACAGCCTGCTCGGGGAAAAGGCCCGTGTGCTTGAAGCCCATCGGCTTAAGGAGAAAACGCAGGTTTCCGTAGCTTATATTCCATTCCTGAGGCATACGATGAACCGTCCATTCACCTCCGCCGCTTTTTGAACGGCGATATACGCCGTCCGCCTTCTTCCATTCGGCGGCTTTGCGCCCACCATGCCAAATGACCTGGGGGTCGGGCCGTATAAGTATATATCTTCCCCACCGCTCAAGCCTCTCTCCGTCAGAAGCATCGAGCAGTTCGTAATCCTTCCAGTTTTCAGCAGTCCACATAGCAGATCCTTCAGTTGTTGTTATAGTATTTCGCTATCCGCGACGCTCCGCAGAATGAGTGACAGACCGCAATGGCAAGCGCGTCGGCGGTATCGTCGGGTTTCGGCGGCGCAGGAAGATTCAAAAGCATCGTGATCATGGTTATGACCTGCTTCTTTTCCGCTCTGCCGTAACCTACCACCGCCTGCTTTACCTGAAGCGGTGTATATTCGGCTATCTCAAGACCGTTTTTGTGCCCGCACAGCAGTATCACGCCGCGCGCTTCGGCAACACGTATACCCGTCGTCTGGTTTGTATTCCAAAACAGTTCTTCGACCGCCATCTGCTGAGGACGGTGCTCCCTGATTATATCCGCAAGCCCCGAGTAGATCATCGACAGACGTTCCTCCGTTTTTAACCCCGCGGGAGTTATCAGCGAACCGTAAGCCAATGCCTTCGGACGATATGCATCCGATTCGATCACGCCCCAGCCGATAGTTGCAAGTCCGGGGTCTATGCCGAGAATCCTCATACAGTCTTTGATCCTTTCAACAAAATACCATCATAAATTATACCACTCCGAGCGTGTAAAGTCAAACAAAAGAGAGCGCAAAATATAAATTTTATGCTTCTCAAAAGTTAATTCGGAAAAACGCGGAAGATATTTCTTTACACGCGTAAAAAAATATGATATAATGTACAATGGTTTTGTATGCAATGAACGGAGGTATCACGGATGTCACGGATAGTGCGCTTTTCCGCAGGCGATATACTTGAGCTGAAAAAAACGCATCCGTGCGGGACGTCACGTTTTTCCGTGCTCCGCACAGGCAGCACCGTCAGGATTATCTGTCTCGGCTGCGGAAGAGACATGACCCTTGAACGAGAAAAGCTCGAACGTGCGATAAAAAAAGTCACCCCGGTGTCACACGGAGAAGATGAAAATGAGCCGTCTGGTGACAAAAAAGACCGAAAGGATGGAGAAATCTGATATGAACGAAATCGATTCCGGCACAGCGGCAGAAGCCCTGAACGGCGGCGCCGCGGAAATTTCCGAGACAAAGAAAAACAGACTTGCTTCCCGCCTCGGAAAGCTTATCGACAGCGTAAAGAAACGACCGACATTCTATCTCATATACGCTTTCCTGCTGCCGGTAGCCCTCAACTACCTTATCTACCTTGCAATGGAGATACACCCGTTCGGCAACGGCTCGGTGCTCGTGCTTGACCTCAACGGTCAGTATGTTTATTTCTATGAGGCGCTGCGAAATGCAATATACGGCAAAATGTCGTTTATTTATTCCTTCTGCTGCAACATGGGCGGCGAGTTCATGGGGATATTCGCATACTATGTTGCGAGTCCTTTTGCATTTCTTGTCGCGCTTTTTCCGCAGGAACGGATACTTGACGCGCTGCTTTTCATCTTCCTGCTCAAAACGGGTATTTCCGGATTCAACTTCGGCTTTTATCTGCACCGCACGAGCCGAGGCAAGGTAAACAAGCTTTCCGTTGTAACGTTTTCGGTGCTTTATGCGCTGACGACATATGCGATAATACATCAGCACAACTCAATGTGGATCGATGCGATGATGTGGCTGCCGCTGCTCACGCTGTCCATTGAAGAGCTCATCAAAAACTACAAATACAAGCGATTTGTCATCCTCCTTGCGCTGACCATGATAAGCAATTTCTATATCGGGTACATGGTCTGCATCTATGTTGCGGCGTATTTCTTTTATTATTATTTTTCGCGCAACGAAAAAGGTCTCAACAACCCGAACGGAGAGCCGCACCATTTCCGCCGCTCATTCCTGCGCATCGCCGGTGCCTCGGCTCTTGCCATCGGAATATCCATGGTCATCGTAGCGACCGCTTACTATTCGCTTCAGTTCGGCAAGAACACTTTCTCGAATCCCGATTTCACACCGTCGCTGCGGTTTGATTTTATGGATTTCCTCACCAAGTTTCTGCCGGGATCGTATGACACCGTGCGTCCCGAAGGGCTCCCGTTCGTTTATTGCGGGGTGATAACACTTCTGCTTCTGCCGGTATATTTCCTCTCAAAGAAATTTTCAACGCGCGAAAAGGCACTTTCCGCGGCGTTCATCATGTTTTTTGTGCTGAGTTTTTCCATCAACACGCTCGACATGATATGGCACGGCTTCCAGAAACCCAACTGGCTCAATTACCGTTACAGCTTTATGCTGTGCTTCTTCCTCATAGTGCTTGCCTACCGTGCATACGGTGAAATACGCAGAGCATCGGCGGGAACGATCATAACAACCGGCTCGATGTGGCTGCTCTTCATCTGCGTAGCGCAGAAGTTTGAGTTCAAATCATATGTCGAGCGCATAAACGGCACGATAGAATTCGACCAGAAACTGAAAAGCGTCGAAACCGTATGGTTTTCGGTGATATGTTTTATTGCGTTTATGGTGATCCTCTGTGTCGCAAGGCGGGCGAAGATGCGCCAGAACGTTTCGCTCGTTCTCTGTATTTTTGTTTGCCTTGAAGCGTTCTGCAACGGGATATGCTCCTGTGTGGAATTCGGAGACGATGTTATCTATTCTTCTTATTCATCCTACACCGATTTCATAGGTGCGATAAGACCGGTCACAAATGAGCTGCTCGAAGAGGATCCGGGGTTCTACCGTTTTGAGAAAAACGCTCATCGCAAATACTGCGACAACATGGCGCTGCGCATACGCGGGCTGACCAACTCGACTTCTACGCTCAATAAATCGACCATCAACTTCCTGCACGAGCTCGGCTATGCATCAAAGTCCCACTGGTCGAAATATCTCGGCGGGACGCCCGTGAACGATTCTCTGCTAGGCATAAAATATGTTCTTGCGAGCGAGAAAAACTATCATACGGATTATTATGAAAAAGCGGGAGGCTCCGTTGCGACCTACAACGGCACCGAGTACACCTATTACCGCAACCCCTATGCACTGTCGATAGCTTACGGCGTTTCGGACGGTCTGCTCGACTATGAGCTCACCGGGGACACACCGTTTGTTCGCCTGAACGGACTTTACGGTGCTCTGCTCGGCGACAGCGAAGTTCCCGAGATATTCAAGCCGATAAAGCTTGACGACCGCGATATTGAAACCACAAACTGCGATGTCACGACGATCGCGGGACACTACAAATACGCTCCTCAGAACAGCTCCTCGGACTGTGTTATAAGCTACACCGTAACGGCGACGCGCGACGGCGAGATATACTTCTACCTGCCCTCGGAATATCCGCGCGAGGTAACACTCAAGGTAAACGGCAAAAGACCCGACGATGCCGACGGCTTTTACGGCGGTGAGACAGACCGCATAGTCTGCCTCGGCACATTCTCAAAGGGCGATGCCGTAAAGGTGTCAATGACACTGAAAAATGATGTTCTTTATGTAAAGCAGAACATCGACGCCTTTTATTTCATCGACATGGATGTGTTCAAAGAGGCGATATCACGACTTTCCGAAACACAGATGACGGTCGGTGAGGGGTGGACCGACTCCTATCTTCCTGGTACGATCACTACCGAAAAGGATTCGCAGCTCATAATGACCACGATAGCCTATGACAAAGGCTGGAACGTGACGGTAGACGGAAAGAGCGTTGAGACCTCGGAAGCCCTGAACGGAGTTATCGCATTCAACGTAGACGGAGCCGGCGAGCATACGGTGATTATGAAATATCGCCCGAAAGCGTTCACGCTCGGTCTTGCGGTGTCCGTACTGTCCCTCGCATTGTTCATCCTCATAATCATATTCGAAAAGCAGCTCAAGGCGATGCTTAAGCGCATATGCGCCGACAGCAGCCGTGATCCCATCAGCGTAGACGATTATTATGATTTCGACGATAATGATTGCGACGACTGCGCAGAGCTCGGCGATGCCTACGATATGACAGACGAAGACTACCGTGACGCTCTTGAAGATGCTGTGGGTAAAGGTGAAAGCGACACTGCCGATGACAGCAGCGCGAATGACGAAAATACAACTTCCGATGATCCGGAGAAGGACGACTGATGTTTTATTATATCAAAGGTGAACTTGCTTTACTCGACCGCAGCTTTGCCGTAGTCGATGCGGGCGGTGTCGGATATAAACTGACGATAAGCGGCACGACATATTCCGCGCTTCCACATACCTCAGGCGGCAATGCCCCGCAGGTCAAGCTTTATTCGCATCTCGCGGTCCGCGAAGACGGCATCGAACTGTACGGATTCGCAACTCCTGAGGAGCTTAATCTCTTCCGCCTTCTGACCTCGGTCTCGGGCGTCGGACCCAAGGCTGCCATATCCATGCTCACGCAGCTCACCCCGGAAAAGCTTGCGCTCGCAGTGTGCACCGACGATAAGAAGCAGATATCAAAGGCTCCGGGCGTCGGTCCGAAAACTGCCGCGAGGATCATACTTGAGCTGAAAGACAAGCTACGTGCCGATGCTGAAACCGCAAGTGATGTGGCAGACACGGATGCTCCCGCCATATCCGGCATCGGGAGCAAATCTGCCGAAGCTATTGACGCACTGACAGTCCTCGGCTTCAACCGTGCCGCGGCACTTGATGCACTGCGCGGGATCGACATTGACAACACAGAGCTCGAGGATATAATCAGAGCGGCGCTCAAAAAACTGATGAAATAATTTGATTTGGAGGCTTCATGACTGACGACGAATTGGATTTTGAAAACCGGATCGTAAATGCTTCTTATACGGCGGGCGATGATGAATTCGACACCTCCCTGCGCCCGCGCAGACTCAGCGATTATATAGGGCAGGAAAAAGCCAAAGAAAACCTTAAAGTCTATATCGAAGCGGCGAAAATGCGCGGCGATGCGCTCGATCACGTACTGCTTTACGGCCCCCCGGGGCTCGGGAAAACAACACTTGCGGGAATAATCGCCTCGGAGCTCGGCGTTAATTTCCGTGTCACCTCGGGACCCACCATTGAAAAGCAGGGCGACCTTGCGGCGCTTCTCACAAACCTTCAAAAGGGCGATGTGCTTTTCATTGACGAGATACACCGCTTACCGCGGACCGTGGAGGAGATCCTTTACCCTGCCATGGAGGATTTTGCGCTTGATATAATAATCGGCAAAGGTCCCGCGGCAAGAAGCATACGCATCGACCTCGCGCCGTTCACGCTTATCGGTGCTACGACGCGTGCGGGGCAGCTTTCGACACCGCTGCGCGACCGCTTCGGCGTAATATCGCGCCTTGAGCTCTACACGCCCGAAGAGCTGACTGCCATAGTCTGCCGCAGCGCCGGTATCCTCGGGTATAACATCAATGCAGACGGCGCTCACGAGATAGCCGCACGCTCGCGCGGGACGCCTCGAATCGCCAACAGATTGCTCAAACGTGTACGCGATTTTGCACAGGTAAAGGGGCTTGACGAGATCGGCAGCGACATTGCCTCATACGCGCTTGCGCGACTTGAGATAGACGAGCTCGGGCTTGATAACATAGACCGCCGTATGCTTGAAGCGATAATCGACTTTTACGGCGGCGGTCCAGTGGGACTTGAAACACTTGCGGCAACGGTCGGCGAGGAAGCTGTTACGCTTGAGGATGTCTACGAACCGTATCTCATACAGATCGGCTTTATCGCCAGGACCCCGCGAGGTAGGTGTGCAACCAGACTTGCGTATGCTCATCTTGGCAGACCGTACACGGCAAAGACCGAAAGTAACTCCGGCGCGGCAGACTCACAGCTAAAAATCTTTACCGACAACGAAAATTAACTATTTATCGGACTCAGGGGACTTGACCCGAAAACGCATATGACGTATAATATATACAGAATATCAAGCGATACGCCATTTTCGTATTTCCCACACCTCCGAAAGGCAAGGTCTTAAAATATGAAATTCAATCTTGACATCAAAAAATTTGTCATACTGATAATTGCATTGGTGGTACTGTTTATTCCCACTTATCTGGCAATCGGCAACTACTATGCAAATCAACAGCAACCGCGAACTAAAGAGTTTACCGAGCTTGACCTGAAGATTCCGGACGGAACATCGGCAACCTTCAAAAAGGACGATGACGACTGGATGCTTGCATCATTCCTTGCAATGAACAAGGGCGGCGAAGCAGTGGATTCCCTTCCCGCCGATTACAGCGGCGAATCGTTTCTGCTCGGCACGTTCAGACGCGAGAACGGTGAAGAGGTAAACTACAAATACTATTTTTCTGCCGACTCTGATAAGTGCTTTTTTGCCGATCCCGACGGAAAAGTATTCAGAATCGCCAAAAGCGACGCCCTGAAATTCTTTGACACCAAATATTCGCTTTATCTTTTCAAATCCGCCACCACTCCCGTACTTACCGTCGCAGGCGACAGTAAGGTGGAGCCGACAAGCATCAGTTGGAACTACCTTGTAAACGGTATTTACCGCAATATAACGGATGACAAGCCGGGCAGCACCTCACAGTCTTTTGATGTGGCGAACGATCCCGGGATCAAGTTTGATATTGCACCTACACAATGCACCGTGAAGGTCTACAATGCGTCAGGCGAGCTTTTCTCGGGCGCTCCCGAAACACTTTCGGAGCTGAAGATCGAGAAGAACGATACTCTTACATTCAAGATCGAAGCCAACTGGGAGCAGACAGATGGTTGCGAATACTATGGAAAAGCCAGCTATGAATTCTCGGCAAATGTTTCCGCGGCTGCGATATTTACGCTCGGCGAAAACAAGGTCGATATCGGGAATTTTGTCGTACTCAGCGGGCTCAATGTCACCGATCCTTCAAAAATTGTGTTCAAGAGTGAGCCTTCTATCGGCTGCATGCCGCAGTTCTTCACCGACGGCGATTATGTACGTGCAGTTGTTCCGATAAATCTCGAACTTGCCCCGGCAGTGTACAAGCTCACCGTGTCCTACGGGCTGACTACTCAGACGCTTGATCTTACCGTAAGCGACAAAACCTTTACCAAGAGCTATGCATATTACGATGTGCCCAAATCCGTTGTCGACGCAAGCTATTCGGCAGAGGACATCGCCGAGTATCGCAAGCTTATTACCGAAATATGCTCAACGAACGAATCAATGAAGTATTTCAGCGATAAGTTCCTGAACTATGAAGACAATAAGATAGGTATTGCCATCGGATTCGGCAAGCATATGCTCATGAGATATGCCGATGACTTCCGTCATGAGGGCGTTGACTATGTGTTCAACCTCGGAGCCGAAATACCCGCCATGAACAGCGGCAAGGTCGTATATGTCGGCACCTGCGATATACTCGGAAAATTTGTCGTCGTTGACCACGGCATGGGGCTCAAAAGTTGGTATGCTCACATGAGCGAGGCATCGGTTTCTGTCGGCGATATGGTCAACAAAGGGCAAACGATAGGCAAGGTCGGCAAAACAGGTTTTGTCACTACTCACCGGCTCCACGTCATGATAACCGCAAACGGAGTGCCGGTTTCACCGTATCCCCTCCAGGATAACGGGCTCATCTATTGATCGTTTGACAGGACAAAAAGATGCTTGAAAATAAACTCTATGCGCATACTGCATTCAAGCGTGTGTGCCTGTTTGCGGTCCTTGTACCGCTCGCAGCCGCGATCGTGTCGACCTGCATACTCTCCCCTGTTTATACACAGGTAGCAGCGGACATACTGTATTCCAATACCATGTTGCCGGATGTGCTCGGTTTGGCGATAAGCCTTTTCGACGTAATATTTGCAGCAGCGCAATACACGGCGATAGCGATATCCGTGATACTTTTCCGAAAAGCTGCTTACAGACGTGCGGTGCTGCTGATCTCATTCGGCGAAATAGCGGTCGAACGGGCTTTGAACCTTGCGGTTTCTGTGATTACAAATAATTCCGGCACATCATCTGGACTTAACATCACCCTGGTTTATTTCGCACTTGAAGCATTTCAGCTCGGCATTTGTGTGCTTATCGTAAGATTTGTCTGCCGTGAGGCGACAAAAAAATATGTTATGCTTTGTGTGGCTGCGCGCAGGCTCGGAGATCTCGAATTCAACTGGATCTCGGAGATATATCCTTATCGTGCGTTGCACCGCGTGAAAAACCCTATCGTCAAATGCGGATGGATCGTCGGCGTAATATTTGCCGCCCTCAAGGTCATGAGTCGCTTTATTTATGATCTCAGCTACGGCGCTCCGTCGGGGTGGAACGAGGTCGCGCAGATGATCGCGGGATATTTATCCGATATTCTGTGCGGAGTATTCATCTTCTTGTTTGTTCTTCTGTTTGCAACTTATTTTTTCAAATGGCTTGCAAAAAATCCGGAGCAGCAGGTCATTGCCGGGGAATGAACCGCCGTCCGACACCGGTGCATTATCAATTAAAAAACAACATGAGTTTTCATGTCGCTTCTACGTCGTATGACGTAATATATCCAGAAAGGTATGGTAACAAAAAATGGACAACACATGGCTTGGACTTAAAGGCAAGTCTGTAATCGTAACAGGAGGGGCATCCGGCATAGGACTCGCCTGCGTGCGTGAATTTCTTGACGACGGTGCATATGTCGCTGTATGTGATATCAATCCTGAGCCTCCGAAGATCGATGCCGGAGCAAACGGCGGAAAGTATATTTACGTCCGTTGCGACGTCACAAGTCAACAGAGCGTCAACGATATGGTGGACACTGTCGTATCAGAGTTCGGTACGATCGATGTACTTGTAAATAATGCGGGTATCAATATTCCCCGCCTTCTTGTTGACCCCGCCGGCGTTCAGGAGCTTTCCGAACAGATCTGGGACAAGGTAATGAACGTTAACGTTAAAGGTCTCTTCTTCTGCTCTCAGGCTGCGGCACGTGTGATGGTAAAGAACGGATCCGGAGTCATCATCAATATGTCTTCGGAATGCGGTCTTGAAGGTTCGGAAGGCCAGAGCGTTTACGCTGCTTCAAAGGCTGCGGTCAACGGTCTTACGCGTTCATGGGCAAAAGAACTCGGCAAACATCACGTAAGAGTTGTGGGCGTCGCCCCCGGCATACTTGAGGCAACCGGCCTCCGCACTCAGTCTTACGAAGAAGCGCTTTCGTACACACGCGGCATTACCGTCGAACAGCTCCGTGCGGGCTACAGCAAAACCAGCACCACACCGCTCGGTCGTTCCGGCAAGCTCTCCGAGGTTGCAAATACCGTTGCTTTCCTCTCTTCCGAAAAAGCGGGATACATTCACGGCACGACCATCAATGTTGCCGGCGGCAAGACCCGCGGTTAACATATAAATCTGTCTCATGCAAAATAAGAACCGTGTCAGGCAAATGCCTGACACGGTTCTTATTTTATTTTTCTGCAGCGTCTTTTTTCTTGTTTTGCGTGTATCGCTGAATTTGCTTTTTTCACCACAAGCTCGATCAATCCGAAAAGCACCGTTCCGCAAATTATGCCGTCGGCAATTCCCGCGCCCACCTGTAGCGTGGTAACGGCAAACTGCCCGCCTGCCGCAAAATTGCCGGATATCAGATTACTCATGGTATAATAGAGAGTGCGCCCCGGAACGAGAACGATAAGTCCGGGTATCTGAAATGTCGGCACAGGGGAATGCAGGATACGTGCGACTGTTTCGGAATAAAGCGTTATCAAAAACGCAGCAATGGTATTGGCGACAAATTCATGCATTCCGCCGCGTATGCAAACGAGGTAAACAAATGTTCCGACTATACCGCCGAGCATCGATGCCGGTATACGGTTAAGCTTGACCTCAAAGAAACACTCAAAACCGAAGGTGCCTATAACACCGCCCAAAAGCCTGATCAAAAGGTCGTTCATGACGTACCTCCGAGCAGAAGAATTGCAGCGGAATAACCGAGTGCTATCACCACCGCCTGAATAAGCGCCTGCGCCAGACGCATTGTGCCCGATATGATATTTTTACCGAGCATATCTCCGATCGAGGTCCCGACCGCCATACCCGGGATCAGCAGCATTATTGTGCCGATCATTATCGAGCCTGCGTCACATCCGAATCCCGCGCGCACAGAAAGGATCGCTGCTACGCCGGCGAGAAAAGAGCGCACTGCCGTTTGCGTTACTGCATTGAAAGCGCCGCTCGGATCGCACGGTATCAGCATCATAAGAACACCGATAACGGATGAAATGAGTGCATCCTTCCAGTTGCCGCCGAAATACAGCACAAATCCGGCAGCAGTGGCTGCGCATCCGATAATGATAAGCCATCTTTTGGTTTGGTGAGAATGCGCAACGGCATCAACAAGACTGTGTGCGGCATTCATATCTATCACGCCAGAACACAGCTCACGTGAAATGCGGTTCAGCTCTTCGACCCGATAGAGATTGACAGACGTGTTTTTTACGCGGCGCATTTGCTGCGAATATGCACCGTCTTTCATTCGAACGGAGGCTGTAATAAGCGTGGTGACGGCAAAAGCCTCAACATGGGCTGCACCGAGAGCGTATCCGATACGCTCGATGGTGTTCTCTACCCTGCTTATTTCACCGCCGTTTTCAAGAATATGCTCCGCAATGTCGAGAGCGAGTCTCAACACTTCGTCGGCAGCCTTTTCATCGGCTGCCGGCGAAACGCCGGAAACTGTCTTCTCAGCGTCCATTAATGTTTACCTTAAAAGTTTACCTTACCTGCGATATAATCGCGCAGCTCCGAAATCGGAATGCGCACCTGCTGCATGGTGTCTCTGTCACGCACGGTCACACAGTTGTCGTTCTGCGAATCAAAGTCGTAAGTTATGCAAAGCGGCGTGCCTATCTCATCCTCACGGCGATATCTCTTGCCGATTGATCCGGCATCGTCGAAATCAACCATATAATCCTTCAAAAGGTCGTGGTATATCTTCTCAGCGTCTGCGGAGAGCTTCTTTGAAAGCGGCAGTACCGCTGCTTTGAAAGGAGCAAGTGCGGGATGCAGATGCAGAACGACACGAATGTCTTCCTTACCGCTCTTTTCGTCCTTGGAAACGACCTCCTCGTCATAAGCATCAACGAGGAATGCAAGGAACGAGCGCTCGACACCGAGTGAGGGCTCAATAACATAAGGAATATAATGCGCGTTCTTTTCCTGATCGAAATAGGTCAGATCCTTGCCCGATGTATTCTGATGCTGAGTGAGGTCATAATCTGTGCGGTCGGCAACACCCCAAAGCTCGCCCCAACCGAACGGGAACATGAACTCAAAGTCGGTCGTTGCTTTTGAATAGAAGCAAAGCTCTTCGGGATCGTGGTCACGGAGACGCAGATTCTCCTCACGCATACCGAGCGAAAGCAGCCAGTCACGGCAGAATCCGCGCCAGTATGCAAACCATTCAAGGTCGGTACCCGGTTCGCAGAAGAATTCAAGCTCCATCTGCTCAAATTCGCGAACACGGAAGATAAAGTTGCCGGGTGTGATCTCATTTCTGAATGACTTGCCGATCTGTCCGATACCGAACGGCAGCTTGCGCCGCGTAGTGCGCTGTACATTCACAAAGTTCACAAAGATACCCTGTGCGGTCTCGGGACGGAGGTAAACGGTATTCTTGGCATCCTCGGTCACACCCTGGAATGTCTTGAACATCAGGTTGAACTGTCTGATATCGGTGAAGTTGTGCTTTCCGCAGGTCGGGCACGGAATGTTGTTGTCTTCAATGAAGGCTTTCATCTCAGCCTGAGTAAAAGCATCTATGGGCTTTTCAAGAACGTGTCCTGTCTCTGCGCACCAATCTTCGATCAGCTTATCAGCACGGAATCTCTCCTTGCATTCGCGGCAGTCCATGAGCGGATCGGAGAAGCCTCCGAGATGTCCCGAGGCTACCCACGTCTGAGGATTCATAAGTATCGCCGCATCCTGACCGACATTATACGGATTTTCCTGAATGAATTTTTTCCACCATGCGCGTTTGATGTTGTTTTTCAGCTCAACTCCGAGCGGACCATAGTCCCATGTGTTGGCAAGTCCGCCGTAAATTTCGGATCCGGGAAAGACGAAACCGCGGTTTTTGCACAGCGCGACGATCTTTTCCATTGTTTTTTCTTTGTTGTCCATTGCAAAAGTTCCTTTTATAATAAAATTATTGCTTGGCAGTTGTTTCGGCGCTGAATTCGCGCTTTATCGAAGAGAATTTTGAAAGGGTCGCCTGTTCGTCAATTACGCTTATCCGGCTGTCGCCGAACTGGAACATGCGCAATGACGGCTCGATCGACGTGTTTCTGAGCTGAGAATATCTGAAAATGAAATCCTTATTGCTCATGAATGCCTCTTTTGTAAAGTCGGTATCGACCAACACGGAAAGCTTGTCGTAAAGCGAATCGGCGTTCGGGTAATTGGTTATCTGAGTAATGCCGGAGATGGCGGCACGGGCAAGTTCAACGATAACGCTGTCACGCGCGGCGCCTTCACCGTCATAGCTCAGGACACGCCATATATTATCCCCTTTAATCACCTGACCGCCGCTATTTATAGGCTCTTCGGCCTCGTTTGCGGCAGGTATTTCATGCGGTACATTCAGGTATACCCCGCCGAGATTATCGACGAGCATCTTCAGTCCATCGGGATGAATAACTATACTGTTGTCTATTTTGCAACCCGTAAGCGAATGGATGGTATCGCAGAGCGTCTGTTTGCCGTATTTCGCATATATGTCACCGAGTGACACATATCTGTCGTCCATTACCACATATGCTGCGTCGGGAAATGACGAAAACGTTACCTGTGACTGCTCACGGTCAAATCTGATGAGGAGTATCTGCGGAGTGCGTATCTTTTTGTATCTGGCGGAGTAAAAACCTCCCGATATCTGAGGATCACCGTTTTCACCGTTCGTTATCTCTTCGGTCTTGTCTTCCGGATCGGAATCCGGCGCCACGCTTACACGTCGCGGTGACGCAAGATCTTTCGGGACGGGCAGCGGTTCAACGCTCGGTCTTGATATCACACCGGATGAGATCGCACCGACCGTGTCAGGATCGTAGTTGTAAAGCGTCGGATCATAATCGGTGACCGCAACCAACAGATTGAATGAAGCTCCGGTATCCGGGATCTCAATAACCGTTCCCTTGTCATCGGTGATAACGGGCGCGGGAGGCTGCGTTGTCTCCGTTGCGCCGGAACCGCCCGATATCACCGACAGATTCGTCAGCACATATCCGACAATATAGTAAGCGCAAAGTGCAAAAACAAGAAGCGATATCAGAAATGTCAATGCAAAGTTTTTTACTGCTGACAGCATCGTATTTCCTTTCTGCGGTCGTATTCCGCCATCTCCGTTGCGGCGGTACATACATAATTATACACCAAAATATCCTTATTTGCAATAGTGCGCGCAAATACGCATTTTCGCACAGGCATATGTTCGGAGCCTGTCAGTCCTGAGCACGCTCGGCGAGTATCGTGCGGTATTTCTGATAGAAATTCTCAAAGTAGCCTTCATCGAGCGCTTCGCGTATCTTTTTCATCAGTTCATTATAGAAATAAAGATTGTGAACGACCGCAAGGCGCATACCGAGCGACTCTTTTGCTTTTATCAGATGCCGGATATACGAACGGCTGTAGCGTGTGCACGCAGGGCACCCGCATCCCTCATCTATCGGACGAGGATCGAGCGCATATTTTTCGTTGAGAATATTTATCTTTCCCTTCCACGTGAACACATTCCCGTGACGTGCATTGCGGCTTGGCATAACACAGTCGAAAAAATCAACACCGCGGTGCACAGCTTCGAGAATATTCACGGGTGTACCGACTCCCATAAGATAACGCGGCTTGTTTTTGGGCATATACGGCTCAACGGCGTCGATTATACGGTACATCTCCTCGGTCTCTTCGCCGACCGCCAGACCGCCTATCGCATAACCGTCAAGGTCAAGCTCGGCGATCTTCTGCATATGCGCGATCCTGAGATCCTCATATGTGCTTCCCTGATTTATGCCGAAAAGCATCTGGTGCGGGTTGAGCGTGTCGGGAAGCGAATTGAGCCGATCCATTTCGTTTTTGCATCTGACAAGCCAGCGTGCCGTTCTTTCGGTAGACGCCTTAACATAGTCATACGGCGCCGGGTTTTCTATGCATTCATCAAATGCCATAGCAATGGTCGAGGCAAGGTTGGACTGTATCTGCATACTTTCTTCGGGCCCCATAAAGATACGTTTGCCGTCTATATGCGACGCAAACCGCACGCCTTCCTCGGTTATTTTTCTGAGCTGAGACAGCGAAAAAACCTGAAATCCGCCGCTGTCTGTCAGCACGGGACCATCCCAGTTCATGAATTTTCTGATACCTCCCATCTGGCGTATCAGCTTGTCGCCCGGGCGTATGTGAAGGTGATAAGTGTTTGAAAGCTCGACCTGGCAGCCGATCTCTTTCAGTTCATACGTCGCAACACCGCCCTTGATGGCGGCGCAGGTGCCGACGTTCATAAAAACAGGAGTTTCAATATCTCCGTGGACCGTATGAAGCACTCCTCTGCGGGCTCGGTCTTCGGTACATTTTAGCTCAAACATTTAAGTTTTATATCCTTTCGTTTTCAGGTGCGTTTGAAGCGGTGGTCAAGAGCCGATTTTTTCATTTCAAAAGCAACGGGGCGCCCGTGCGGGCAGTATGTTATGTCGGGCATTTTCATCAGGTCGTCAACAAGGCGGGTGATGTATTCTTCGGGGTACACTCTGCCGGCTTTGACCGATGCCTTACACGATGCCTGATACAGTGCCTTTTCAAAAATAAGATCATGCGTCAGCTCAACGTTTCCGGCAGAACCGGTAAGCACTCCGGCAAATGCTTCGATCATTCCGACAGCCTCGCTCTGGTCAAGTCCGTCGGGGATAGCCGTAAGCCCCACCGAGTTGCGGGATGAAGTAAATTCAAAGCCGAGCTTTTCTATTTCGGCGCGGTACTCCTCAAGAGCTGCGACCTCGCTGTTCATGAGCATGACATCGCACGGAACGGCAAGCAGCACCGTTGCACGCTCGCTGCTCTGCATGCGCCGCTTAAAACGCTCAAAATTCTGCCGCTCGTGTGCCGCGTGCTTATCTATTATCAGGCAGGTATCGCCTTTTTCAACGATTATATACGAATTGAATATCTCGCCTACGATACGATAATCAATTCCTGTTTTTGCCGGCACGTCGCGGGAGTCCTTATCTGCCTCCGGTGCTGCCGGAGGGACCGGCACTGGCACCGTTTGAGAGACATTAAGCGATGCAGCTGCGGCACTGCCCTTCTGAGCATCTTCCCCACCGTACATTATCCGTATGATCTCAGGCTCGATATACCCCGTTCCGGGGGAAACATAGTTTTCAAACTCCGTATACTCATCGTCTATCCCTATAACGGATTCACCGCCGCGGTATTTCAGATATTCACCGTATTCTGCGGCGTTCATAGGCGCGCGTGTACCGTTAAGATAGGGTTTATCCGGTATTTCTGATTTTACAACTGCCGCAGGCTGTTCGAACGGAGCTGCGGCACCTCTCTCGACCGCGGGCTTATTTGCAGCAGCAACGTGGGCGGACGACGTGATATTCATCTGAACGCCGCGGTCCGCCGAACTGCCGACCGGTACAAATGCATCGCTGGCATGCTGAGGTGCAAACGAGACCGAGGGCATTTTCTGTCCTGCCTGAAAGCCAAGCTCTGGGCGGCGATCGTTTTCGGTCAGCGCGCGCCTTACAGCGTAGTATACGGCATCAAACACGGGACGCTCGTTAGAAAATTTCACCTCAAGCTTTGCGGGGTGAACGTTCACGTCCACAGCCTCGGGCGAAATATCTATCCTCATAACGCATCCCGGAAATTTCTCGGGCGGTATGTACGACGAATACGCCTGCTCTATTGCCGCGGATCCCGTCTTGGTCTTGATATATCTTCCGTTTATGAAGAAATTCTCATAATTGCGGTTGGCTCTCACCTGCATCGGAGCGCATATAAAGCCGGATATTTTAATGCCCTCGCGCTCATCGCTCACCGGTATCATACCGTCACAGTATGCCTTGCCGAAAACTGCACGCACGGCACTGCGCAGATCACCGTTTCCCGATGTTTCAAGCTTGACCGTTCCGTCCGAAATATACGTAAAAGCAATTTCCGGGTGTGACAGTGCGGCTTTTTCGACCGTTGCGGCAACCGACATAGCCTCGGTAGCGTCCTTTTTCAGAAATTTAAGTCTTGCGGGAACATTGGCAAAAAGATTTTCAACGATGACCGTCGTCCCATCGGAAGCACCGCGCTCGCTAAGTTCACCGTTGGCGCCGCCGTGAATCTCATATATCGCGCCCAGATCGCTGTCACGTGTTTTTGAAATTATCCTGACGTCCGAAACGGCGCATATCGCCGCCAGCGCCTCGCCGCGAAAGCCAAGCGTTCTGATACCGTTAAGGTCGGCGGCGGAATGTATCTTGCTTGTCGCATGACGTTTTACGGCAACCGGAAGATCATCGGGAGACATCCCGCATCCGTTGTCGGAGACGCGCATAAAGCTGATACCGCCACGCATTATTTCAACGGTGATCCTGTCTGCGCCCGAGTCTATAGAATTTTCAACCAGCTCCTTTATGACCGACGACGGCCTGTCGACGACCTCGCCTGCCGCGATCAGGTTGGCGACCGCAAAACTGAGCACATTGATCTTTCCCATTGTTTACGTACCTTCCGTCACTATTTCAGCTTTTTCTGAAGTTCAAACAGAAAATTCATTGCTTCAATGGGCGAAAGTGTGTTCACATCAACCGCCCGAAGGTCATCTATGACCTGTTCTCGCATACATTCTTCAAGTGATATCGCGCCGTCGTCGCTTTCTTCTTTCTTTACATCCGACGCGGAAACGGCGCGTGATTTTGCTTCGACCGACGCCAGAACTTCCTTTGCGCGCTTTATCACCTCATTGGGCAGACCTGCCAGCTTGGCGACTTCTATACCATAGCTGTCATCTGTCGAGCCGCGCACTATCTTGCGCAGAAAAATAACAGTGTCGCCGCGTTTGCGGGCGGCAATGTTGTAATTGACCACGCCGTCAAGCTCATCCTCAAGCACCGTAAGCTCGTGATAATGAGTGGCAAACAACGTTTTTGCACCCACCTTGCGGCTTTGGGTATATTCTACTATGGCGCGCGCAATGCTCATTCCGTCGAATGTTGATGTGCCGCGCCCGACCTCATCATAAATGATAAGGCTGTTCTTTGTGGCGTTTTTAAGTATATTCGCCACCTCATTCATTTCAAGCATGAATGTAGACTGCCCCGATGCAAGATCGTCGGAAGCGCCGACACGCGTGAAAACGCGGTCGGTAATGCACATATCAGCATCGGCTGCCGGCACGAAAGAACCGATCTGCGTCATGACGGCAATAAGCGCGACCTGACGCATATACGTAGATTTGCCAGCCATGTTGGGACCCGTGATTATCATCACGCGGTTCTTCTTCATGTCAAGCGAGGTGTCGTTTGGAACAAAATAGCTGTCTTTTACGAAAAGCTCGACTACCGGGTGGCGTCCGTCCCTGATCTCGATCGCGCCGCGCACATTCAGATGCGGGCAGGTATAATTGTTTTTTGCGGCAACGGAAGCAAGAGAAACATACGCGTCTATCCTTGCCAGCAGCGCAGCTGCCCGCTGAAGGCGGGATGCGTTTTCGGCGACCTTGGTGCGCACCTCGGAGAACAGCTCGTATTCAAGTGACGACAGCCTGTCTCCAGCACCGAGAACAGCCGCCTCGGTATCCTTAAGCTCCTGTGTAATGTAACGTTCGCAGTTGGCAAGCGTCTGTTTGCGTATATAGCGATCCTCGGGAACCTGCCCGACAAGCGAACGGGTAACTTCAATGTAATAGCCGAAAACACGGTTGTAACCGACGCGCAGCGACTTTATGCCTGTCGCCTCGCGCTCTTTTTCGGCGAATTTTTCTATCCAGCCCTTACCGCCGGATATTATCGAGCGCAGCCTGTCAACATCGGCATTGTAGCCGTCTACGATCATTCCGCCCTCGCGCACAAGCGCCGGCGGTGATTCAACGATCGCGTCGTTGATAAGCTTCACAATATCTTCCATGGGGTCGAGAGCACTGCATATAGCAGAAAGCTCATCGCTCTTGCATTTTGAAAGCAATTCGCAAACATCCGGCAGCACCGACAGGGTCGACGATACCGCACGCAGATCGCGTGCATTCGCAGTGCCGTAGACTATTCGTGTAACAAGTCTTTCAATGTCAAGCACAGATTCCAAGCGCTCGCGCAGATCTTCGCGCAGCATGAAATCGTCAAAAAGCTCACCCACTGCCGCCTGACGCCGTGTGATCGCGCTTATGCTCAGCAGCGGATGTTCCACCCACTGGCGCAAAAGCCGTGCACCGGCAGCTGTGGAGGTCTTATCGAGAACTCCAAGCAGCGAACCGCGCTTTTCCTTGGCACGCATCGTTTCTGTCAGCTCAAGATTGCGTCGCGTGTTCAGGTCTATCTGCATATACTGACCGTTTTCGTATATATTGAGCTCTTTTATATACGAAATATCGGTTTTCTGTGTTTCGGATATGTAATCAAGCAATGCACCGAGCGCGCAGATGAGTCGCCGGCGTTCGATGTCGCCCTCACGCAGTGTATCCGAAAATTGCTTTACAGCCGTCTCTTTTGCGGCTGTATAGTCGTACTTTTCCGCTTTGCCGCCGTCCAGCATGGCGCCGAGACGCGTCTTTACAAAATCGGCAAGCTCGGGGCAAAGCTCCGGTGCCATGTTCACAAGCACCTCGCGCGGCGCGTATGTGCCGAGCTCGCTGAGAAGCGGCGGCAGATACCCTGCGTTGTCGAAGGACGTAGCAAATATCTGCGCCGTCGAAATGTCCGCAAAGCAAACTCCGGCGCCGCCCTCGTCAATAAAAACGGACGCAAGATAGTTATTTCGTGTTTCGGGCAGCATGGATGCCTCGGTGACCGTTCCGGGCGTGATTATCCTTATAACGTCGCGCTTGACCAGTCCCTTAGCGGTGGCGGGATCCTCCATCTGCTCACATATTGCGACCTTATATCCCTTTTCTATAAGTCTGGCAATATATGATTCCGCACTGTGAAAGGGGACGCCGCACATCGGGGCACGCTCGGCTTCGCCGCAGTCACGTCCTGTGAGCGTCAGCTCAAGCTCACGCGAGCCGACGATGGCGTCGTCAAAAAACATCTCGTAAAAATCGCCGAGACGGTAAAAAAGCAAATAATCCTTGTATTGATTTTTTATCTCAAAGTATTGCTCCATCATCGGAGTCATACGGATGTTCCTCCCTCAGACAGTATTTTTTCGGTTGATCAGTGGCAGCCGCTGCAGCAGGAGCAGTCGTGGGAGCAATCGTGATGGTGATGCTCCTCGCCTGTCACTTCAGCCATAATGGTCTCGTTGACCTCTGCAAGTATCGCGCTGACCTTGTCCTGAGCTTCGGCAAAGGTGACATACGAAGGAGCGGTAGTGATCTCACCGGCAAGAGCCTCGAGGCGCGAGCGAATAGCACCGAGAAGAAAATCGTTCGGCGCAGTCTTGGCGCTCTCGTCGGCAAAGGCCTTCTGCTGTACGTTGTATTCCGTCACCTTGGTCTGAAGAGCCTCGTCGGAAAGATATGCCGCCTGGGCTGCCTCATAAGCTTTCATCTCGTCGCATTCCTTTATCGCTTTTCCGATATCGTGAGCCATCTGAATAATATCCATTTTGTTCTCCGTGATAAAAAATATTTTGATCTCCGTTTCGCGCTGTGCGAAACAGTATGATTCATATTATTATACCTCAAAACAAGGATTTACGCAAGTACTTATATTAAAAAATGTAGGTATAAGTCCTTTTTTCGTCGAAAAGCACTTTCCTCACTTGACACTCGCCGCAAAATACTGTATCATAATATATATAAGCGGTAAATAAATGATAAGCCGATCACCGCGGAACGGAGAAGCATGAACATCACGGTAAACTGCACATACGACAAAAAAAGCCGTCACGGCTTTTGCCCGCTCGGGCCTGTACAAAAAAGCCGACCCGCGAAAGTGTTTTATCACTTTCATTGCGATCGTATTATTTTACATAATTGGCGCAACGATCATTGCAGTAGTCGGAGGCAATGACTCAAAAGCACTGATCCTGATAGCACTCGCCGCGCTGATCCTGTTTTTTCAGTTTTACATCTATCTTATCTTACCGCGTATAATATTCAACGCAAGAAAAAACCTCGGCAACGTTCGTCAGACACTTACCTTTACCGACGATGAGATAATATCGCTCTCATCTTCCGATGAGCTTGAATCTACAGAAAAAATATCATATAACATCCCGGTGAGCATTCGCGAAACCAAAAATTATGTCTTTGTCTACACCACAAAGCAGTCGGCATATATAATCGACAAATCCGGTATTTCCGATTCCGACCTTACAGATCTTCACAAGCTGTTTGCTCTCAGATTCGGTGAAAAATACACAATTCTGAATTACTGAATCGCAAAACGGCGGCGCCGAAAAAACTCGCTTTGAGTTTTCCGGCTCCGCCGTCATCATTGGCACTTTGGTCTGCCTTTATATTTTTTCTCCTATCAGAGCAAACGGACGCGAGTCCGTTATTTTTACGTTTACATACTCACCCGTGATGTCTCCGCCGTCGAAAAGGACGATCTTTCCGCCCTCGGTGCGTGCGGATGTGACATCGGGATCGGTCTTGCTTTTCCCGTCACAGAGAACGCGCAGCGTTTTTCCGACATACCCGGCGTTTATCTCGCCCGAAATGCGGGTCTGAAGTTCAAGCAGAGCGTTCATGCGCTCGCCTTTGACGTCATCCGGAACCTGACACTCCATTTTTGCCGCCGGAGTGCCGCCGCGCGGAGAGTATATGAAGGAATAGACCATATCGTATCTGACGCGGCTCATTATATCGAGCGTCATGCGGAATTCCTCATCGGTCTCGCCCGGAAAACCGACGATTATGTCCGATGTAAGCACAAGATCCGGCATTTTTTCGCGTGCATATGCAACCGTTTCAAGGTATTTTGCGGTATCGTAGTGACGGTTCATAGCCGAAAGTACACGGTCGCTGCCAGACTGAAGCGGCAGATGCAGTTGACGGGCGACGTGCGGGTTGGCAGCCATGGCATCAATGAGCTTGTGTGACGCGTCCTTCGGGTGGCTCGTCATGAAGTGCAGCTTCCAGTCACCCTCAACATCTCCGAGACGCGTTATAAGATCCGCAAAGTCGCAGTCGAACGAACAGCCCTTGCCGTAAGAGTTCACGTTCTGACCGAGCAGTGTTATGTCTTTTACGCCATCGGCAACGAGCGTGCGCACCTCGTCGATTATCTTTTCGGGGCGGCGACTGCGTTCGCGCCCGCGGACATACGGCACGATGCAGTACGAGCAGAAATTGTTGCAGCCGTACATTATGCTCACCCATGCGCGATAAGTCGATTCGCGCCTTACGGGGATCCCCTCGGCAACAGCAGGCTCATCGTCGGGCATAAGAAAGCGCCTAGGGCCGCCCGAAAGCCGCTTCCATATAAGTTCGGGGAGCATATAGAGCGACGATGTACCGAAAGTAAAGTCAACATACGGATAGCTGTTTTTAAGCTGATCCGCACGGCTTATCTGAGACACCATACAGCCGCAGACTCCGACGATAAGTGACGGATTGCGGCGCTTTTGATGCTTTAGCTGCCCTATCGACGAAAGCGCCTTTTTTTCGGCGTGCTCGCGCACTGCACAGGTATTTACAAGCACAAGGTCGGCTTTGTCCGGATCGTCGGTTGGCTCGTAGCCCATATCCGAAGCAAGACCTGCCAGAAGTTCGCTGTCGGCTTCGTTTTGCTGGCAGCCGAACGTCTGCACATAAACGTGTCTTCCCGCTCCCATGTTGTATTCACGCACAAGAGACGCATATTTTTTCTGTGCGGCGGTCTCTTCGGCAGAAAGCTGCCTGTCGCGTGTTTTGGCTGTCATCTTTGTCTGTTCGCTGTCTGACATTTGGTATTCCTCATTTTCCGATTATATTGAGCGCGCGCTCACACGACAGTGTAAAGCCGTCCTCAAGCCCTGGCGTGATATAAATTTCGTTTTCGTATATAAGCACCGCTTCAAAATCATATACGGTATCCATAGCGGCAAAATAAAGTCTCTCCGCTTCTTCCGGTGTTTCTGCAACGAAAAGAGCGGTCGAAAGCGCATCGGCGGCAGTACCGTTTGACGATATCACCGAGACGCTCAGGAGGTTACCGTCCGCAGGCATACCGCTTGACGGGTCGATTATGTGGCAGTACCGATCGCCGCCTATTTCGTAGTATCTCTCATAGCCGCCGGAAACCGAAATGGATCCCGACGCCAGCTTTACTTCCGCGGCGTGACCGTCTCCCGTCGGATCGCGCAGTGCGATCGTGAATTCTCCCGCCGGATGTTCGCCGAACACGGAAATGTTGCCGCCGAACGACAGAACACCGTATCCGGCATCGGATGCCTCAAGGTATTCACGCACCGCAGCTTCGGCAAAGCCTTTGCCGATACCGCCGAGATCAAGCATTATCCACGGTTCGCTTTTGACGAGCATTCCGTTCGCGGGGTCATATGATATCAGCTCCATGCCGCGCTTATCCGCCATCGAGACTATCTCGTCACTGTCCGGGATCCTGTCTGCAGCTTCGGCGCCGCGCCACAGAAGAGTAGACGGATACGTTGTCGGATCGAACATACCGTCCGTCATGCGGTAAAGCTCGAGCGCCGCTTCAAAAAGCTCTCCGAGTTCGCAGCTCACCGTGCAGCCCGATTCGGACATGTTGAACAGTGCGATCTCCGAGGCTCCGTTTTCCGCGGAAAGCATATTATCGTATTTTTCGGTTATTTCGCGGCATTCTGCGAACAAGGTGTTGCTGTCTTTGGTGTCCGCTGCGAGCTTTATCTCGATCACGGTATCCATCGCAAAAAACGAATCACTTATATAGTCTGCGCACGGCATACAAGCGCCGAGTGCCGACGACAGCAGCATTGCAAGCACCGCCGCAAGAGTAATTGATATGTATCTTTTCATTTTATTCCGTATCTCCCGAGTATACCCGAGAAACTCGGGTAAGTAAGATTCAGTATGAACCCGTTTATTGCACCTGTAATACACGAGGCTGCAAGCATTACAGGCAGATAAGTGAATGCACCTGTGCCGGATATCACCGCAACGGTACAAAGTTGCCCCGCCGAATGCAACGCTGCACAGAATACCGAAATACCGACAAAACTGAGATGCTCCTTTATTTTCGGCATAAAACACACCGCACAAAGTCCGAGATATGAAGCTGCCGCACCGCCGAACGATACTGCCAAAGACACAGGACCTCCGAATATCATGCCCGCAAGAAGGACGCGGCAGAGAGATATTGCTGCGGCGTCGATCGGCGACAAAGCGAAAAAGGTGACGGTCGTAACGATATTCGCCAATCCCGGCTTCACTCCGGGAAGCACCGACGGCATAAGCGGGATCATATGTTCGGCATACGAAAGCGCAAATGCCGCACAGATCAATGCAGCGTCAACGCACAGTCTGCGTGTTTTATCAACCCGCTTCACCGTCTGCAGTTCCTTTCCCGAGCACACGCACCGTCACGCCTGCCGGCAGGCAGACAATGCACTCTTCTGCCTCCGATATTGGTGCATGAGCGGTGCATATGCCGCATCGACAGTCAGATTTCATCACTCGCGCCGCACCGTTTTCAATTTTCAGAGTAAGTGTGTACCCGCCGGCCTCCACCTTGTATTCACCGTCAGCCGAAAGGCTGTAAACCGCATACTGCCCGTCGGATGTGCGCACCTCGACGGCGTTGCCGCTGCTTTTGTTCACAGTTAAACCCAAGCAGGAAAGTACCGCGGCAAGCAATACGGCGGCGATCATGACAGCATCGCCGATCCTGAACTTATGAGATACAGCCATTCCGTTCGCCTCCGTTCTTCTGTAATATATAATTATAGCATATGCGGAAGCAAAAATCAACACCGTCGCAGCGGAGCGATGCCCCGCTGCGACGGTATATTCAGATAAATATCCTTCTTGTCTGTCTGCCGCCGAATGCATCATCGACGGTGGCTTCAAGCATTGAAAAATCGGCAACGAGCGAATGAGGCTTTCCCACCGGGTCATCCTGCCGCATCGGGACAAAATAAACGCATTTACGCGAAACGAGAGAGGCGATATTTCTGAAATTCGCAGACATTGCGTCGTTGGTCGCAAGCGCGATGACCAGCGGCCTGTCACATCGCAGATGCGCCTTTGCTGCCATCGTCACCGATGTGTCGGTTATCCCGGAGGCAAGCTTTGCAAGCGTATTTCCCGTACACGGGCAGATTATCATAAGATCAAGCGGCTCACGCGGACCGAGCGGTTCGGCATCAACTATGGAACATACCGCCGGTCGGCCGCATATATCCTCAACTCGCCGCACCGTATCGGCAGACCTTCCGAAGCGCGTGTCAAATGATGCAGTGTGCTCGCTGATTATAGGGATAAATTCCCAGCCGCCGTGTTTCTCCGCAAGCGACGCAAGAACCTCCGTCGATCTTCCTATCGTGCAGAACGAACCGCACATTGCATAACCTATCTTCATTTTCCGATCACTCCCTCGCTTTCAAGGTAGGAGAGCACCGTCTCTCCTATTATTACTCCCGCGGTCACCGGTGCATATTTACCGGGAACAGACAGCGCCCACGTGACATTCAGCCCCAACTTCTCCGCCGTATCGAAATCAACGCCTCCGGGGACCGACGCAAGATCTATTATAACCGTATCGGGGCTGATATGATGCAAAACATCACCCGAAAGGAGACGCACGGGGATAGTGTTTATAATAAGGTCGTAGCCGCGCGTAAGGCTTATCATACCGCACATAGGACGCTCCGAATCAATGAGCAGCTGCCGCATTCCGGCGATCCCCGCCCGTGCCAGATCGCTCCTTTTGCGCGCTGCCACCGTGACAGATGCTCCCATGGCACGCAACAGACCTGCGGTCGCAGTACCGACTCTGCCATAGCCGAGCACGGCTGCACGGCAATTGTTGACAGTGCGGTCAAGTTTCCGCATTGCAATGCTGACGGCGCCTTCCGCTGTCGGCAGAGAATTTTTGATTTTCAGTTCTTCCGAATCGTAGTAATCAAATACTTTTTTGTTTTTTTCCGCGGCTGAAGCTGAAAAAAATTCCGGCAGACGTCCGCCGATGATCGGAACATCGCAATTTTCAAGCAACGCGCCGAGCTTCAGCCTGCATTCCGGTGCATACGGACAGTTTACGCGAACGCCGTCAAAAGAGGCGGGCAGCGGCAGTATGACCGCCGCAGCACCGTTCACAGCCGAATGCCATTCATCGCACCTCACGGCACCGCCGATATCCGATGTGGGATCAAGTCCCCATACGGCGCATTCGATCCCGCTTTCTGACAAAAAACGCGCCGCCGCCGACTGCCGCATATCCCCGCCGAGAAGCGCAGCTTTTATTCTGTAATTCATTGTTGCCAATACCCTGATATGTTGATTGCGGACGGCATGAGCGGTCCGCTGTTACATAATATGAGCAAAGTGGGTCCCGCGTGAGCGGAAAAGTGTCGGCCTTCTCCATCATTTAGCGCGGATTTTGCATTTTCAAATCTCGTAAATTGCATATTTTGAACAAAAATCTGTTATAACGAAAAAAACGGCTCAAAACCTATTGACAAGGCAGGTTTCGTGTGCTAAAATACTGGCATCGAAGAAATAACGTCGGAAGAAGGAGAAGCGACATGAAAAATGTTGTTTTCGTTAAGAGCGATATGATGATGTCGATGTGCATGTGCTCCATGCGCATGTTTTGTCGCGCCAATATTTCCGATGTGCAGCCTTCCGAGGTCTGATATATGGGCTTGTGCCCACAATGTCAAAAAGGGGAACGCCGTCGGGCGCTCCCCTTTTATTTATAAATTTTTATTTCTCACCGAAAAGGAGTCAAAACCATGAAAAGAACATTCTCTCTTCTGCTCGCATCCCTGCTTGTGCTTTTGGCACTTGCTTCTCTCGCATCCTGCGGCAGCAAAGGCGTCACGATTGCCGTCCCCAACGACACGACAAATGAAGCGCGTGCGCTTCTCCTGCTTGAGGCTCAGGGCCTTATAAAGCTCAAAGAAGGCGCCGGCGTCACTGCGACTGTCAGAGACATTGCAGAAAACCCCTACAACATAAAGTTCCGCGAAGTGGAAGCCGCACAGCTTCCCAACTTCCTCAAGGATGTTGACTATGCCGTTATCAACTCCAATTACGCCATCTCCGCCGGTCTTAACCCCACCAAGGATTCCGTTGCGATCGAAGGCTCATACTCCGCATACGCCAACATACTTGCCGTCAAGGAAGGCAACGAGCAGAAGCCCGCTATCAAGGCTCTCGTAGCTGCTCTTGAAAGCAAGCAGGTCAAGGATTTCATCAGCACCAAATATAACGGCGACATTGCCAGCACGGTCGACAACCCCACCGACGGATACGATCCTTCTGTCAACTACGGCGAGCTTGCCGGAACAAAGATCTCGGTAGCTGCATCTCCTACACCTCACGCCGAAATTCTTGAAGAAGTCAAGAAGATCCTTGCAGCCAAGGATATAACCCTTGAGATCAAAGTTCTCTCCGACTACGTTGTTCCGAACACCGTTGTCGAAAGCGGTGAATGCGACGCCAACTACTTCCAGCACACCCCTTACCTCAAGGACTTCAACGAGAAGAACGGAACTCACATCGTGTCTGTTGCCTCTATTCATGTTGAACCCATGGGCGTATATTCCTCTACTCACAAGACCCTCGACGATATCAAAAAATAATTTGAAGGAAAGCTCCGGACAATGATACAGATCAAGAACTTATGCAAGACATATGACGGAGCCGCCGGAAAGGTAACAGCCCTTAACAACATAGATCTCACCGTGAATGACGGTGAGATCTATGGGATAATCGGTATGAGCGGTGCCGGAAAAAGCACGCTCGTACGCTGTATAAATATGCTTGAACGCCCCACGTCGGGCGATATCGTCATTGACGGCGTAAGCATGACATCCCTTTCTCCGGCACAGCTCCGCGAAGCACGCAGAAATATCACAATGATATTTCAGGGCTTCAATCTTCTGATGCAGAAAAACTGCCTCAAAAACGTCTGCTTTCCGATGGAGCTTGCCGGCGTTCCCAAGGACAAGGCTGCGAAGCGCGCCGCCGAGCTTCTTGAAATGGTCGGGCTTCCGGACAAGGCCAAAGCATACCCGGCGCAGCTTTCGGGTGGTCAGCAGCAGCGCGTTGCCATTGCGCGTGCGCTCGCGACCGATCCGAAAGTGCTTTTGTGCGATGAGGCGACAAGCGCTCTCGACCCAAATACCACGCACTCGATACTCGGTCTTATACGCGAGATAAATCGGCGCCTCGGCATAACCGTAATCGTAATAACACATCAGATGAGTGTTGTCGAAGAAATATGCACTCATGTTGCCATTCTCGACAACGGCGAGATCGTTGAAAAAGGCGCTGTAGGCACAGTATTCGCAAGTCCGAAATCTGCCGCGGCGCGCCGTCTTGTTTTTCCGAACGGTGCGGACGAATGCGTTTCCAATCCCCTTCACGAAAAAAGGCTCCGTATAATCTTCAACGGAGCGAAAGCGGCAAGTACGCCTTGGATCGCAAGAATGGCTCAGGAGAAGAATGTTCTTGTTAACATCGTGTCAGCCGCAACGCGGACGATCGATGACAAGACATACGGTTCGATGCTGCTCGGCGTTCCGGGGGGACCCGAAAAAACGCAGGCGGTCAAGGAATATCTCGGCTCCATCGAGAACGTGACCGTTGAGGAGGTTTGAAATGTCAAACACATTTACGCCCGAAAAGATCGCATACGCGCTTGATCTGCTCAAAAGCGAGATCCCGTTTGCCATCTGGGAAACATTTTATGTCACCGTTATCGCAACGCTGTTTGCGTTTGTGATCGGGCTTCCGCTCGGCGTCATTCTTGTATGCGGCGAAAAAAACGGCATCCTGCCGCTTCCCCGCTGGCTCATGAAGGTGATAAACATTATCGTAAACCTTCTGCGCTCGGTGCCCTTTATTATTCTTATCGTCGTCGTATTTCCTCTCACAAGGCTTATTGTCGGAACGACGATAGGCTCGGTTGCATCGATAGTTCCGCTCGTTATTGCCGCATTTCCCTTTGTCGCAAGACTGGTAGAGAGCAGTCTGCGAGAGGTGAATCCCAATATTATTGAAGCCGCCCTCAGCATGGGCGCGACTCCTTTTCAGATAATAACCAAAGTAATGATACCCGAAAGTGTTCCTTCGCTTATATCAAACGCCGCCATCGCCGTGACCACGATACTGGGTTATACGGCAATGAGCGGCGCGATAGGCGGGGGCGGGCTCGGCAACATCGCCATAATGATCGGCTACAACAGGTATAATTATCTTGTGATAATCGAAACCGTTGTACTGCTCATCGTAATGGTCCAGATCTTCCAGAGCCTCGGCACTTTTCTTTCCCGCAAGTCCGATAAAAGACTCAAATAATTTTTACGGTCAAAGCTTGCGCAGCTTTGCGTAGCTTGCCATAAGCTTTTTGGTGCCGACACGGTCGAATACGATCTCGTATAGCCTGTCGGCGCCCATTTGTTTGGCTGAAATAACTTCACCCTCGCCGAAAACGGGGTGCAGGACGCGTGTACCGGGGACAAAGCTCTCGACCGCCTGACGCTGCATGGTCGGAGCCGGTGTTTTGTTCACGGTCAGCCTGTCCTGTGACATTGCCGACGCACGCGGACGTGCGGACGGTCCGCGCATGGTGCGTGTGGAATAAGTCACATTGCCTTCTTCATCAAACGACGCCCTGAACGGCACTCTGCCGTCGGGAGCGTTATTTTTTTGCGATTCATCTTCTTCTTCGATATATTCAGCCGGAATGTCCTCCACAAACCGCGACTCGGCATTGAACTGCGTGCGCCCGTACATTGTGCGGGTCTTGGCGCGCAGTATTATGAGCTCACGTTTTGCGCGCGTTATTGCAACGTATGCAAGGCGGCGCTCCTCTTCAAGCTCCTCGGGATCGGATATTGCCTGTGAGGACGGGAATATTCCCTCCTCCATGCCGGGCAGGAACACAACGGGAAACTCAAGCCCCTTTGCCGAATGGATCGTCATGAGAACGACGGCATCTGCGTTTTCGTCGAATCTGTCAACGTCGGCTACGAGCGCGTTTTCCTCAAGAAAACCGGTGAGCGTAGGCTCTTCATCCGACTTCATATATTCCATAATACCGGATATGAATTCGTTTACGTTGTCTATCCGCTCGGCTTCCTCTTTTCCGGCATCCTCAAGCATCTTCATATAGCCGGTCTTATCAAGGACCTGACGCACGAAAGCGTCAAGCGGGCAGCCGTCGCTTAGTATTTTCGTCAGCTCTTCAATAGTTGATGCAAATCCCTCAAGTGACGGAGCTGCACGCAGCAGTGCGGTATACGACGATGCATGCAGCATCACATCGAACATTGACATTCCGGTCTCGTTTGCAATGTCCTCGACAGCCTCAAGCGTCTTGGCGCCTATCTTGCGTCGCGGCTCATTTATTATTCGCAGCAGCCGCTCGCGGTCCGCGTGGTTGTTTATGACCTGAAGATATGCCACGGTGTCGCGTATCTCCTTGCGGTCGCTGAAACGAAGTCCGCCGTAAATGCGATAAGGTATGCCGCTCTTGGCGAATGCACGTTCGACGCTGCTTGCCTGAGCATTGACGCGGTACAGGACCGCAAAATCACGGTATGTATATTTGTCCGTCGCAATATGCTTCAGGATCGAATCGGCAATGGCACGAGATTCGGCTATCTGATCCTCCGTGACGCGATAGGAAATAAGCTCGCCGGAAGCATTTGAGGTCCAAAGTGTTTTTTCGTGACGCGATTCGTTCTTGCTTATGACCGCATTGGCGGCGCTGAGTATCGTTGAGGTCGAACGGTAGTTCTGCTCAAGCTTTATCACCTTGGCATCTGCATAGTGACGGTCAAACGACAGAATATTTTCGATCGTCGCACCGCGGAAACGGTAAATACTCTGATCATCGTCACCGACGACCATTATGTTACGCCATTCCGACGCAAAAAGCGCACAAAGCTCAAACTGAGCAAGGTTCGTGTCCTGATACTCGTCGATGCAGACATACCTGAACTTGTGGGCATAATAGCTGCGCACATCATCGTTTTCACGCAAGAGCGTAACAGTCTGCATTATGATGTCGTCAAAATCCATTGCATTGGAGCTTTTGAGCATGCGCTGATATTCGGTATATACCTTGGCATACACCTGCTCCCTGTATCCGCCCGACTCCATTGCAAATGCCTCGGGGGTGAGCAACTTCTCCTTCGCCTTGCTTATCACACCGGCAACCGTTTTGAACGGAAACTGCTTGTCGTCCACGTTCACGTTTTTCATTGCCTTGATGATCGCTTTTTTCTGATCGTCGGTATCGTAGATCGTCACCTGAGATGTGTAACCTATGCGGTTGGCGTATTTTCTGATTATCCGCATACAAATGGAATGAAATGTTCCCGCCCACACGTCGGAGGCGATCTCCGGATCGTCGAACATAGCTGCAAGCCGCGTTTTGATTTCGTTCGCAGCCTTGTTCGTGAATGTTATAGCAAGAACGTTCCACGGCGCCGATGGTTCCGATGCGAACTCGTCAAGTATAGGTCTTATATCCTCCGGCGACAGCTCCTCGGCAGCTTCAAGATCCGAAACGTATGCCTCGCCGAGACCGTCCGGAACACGGTCTGAATAGTATGCGTTACCGTACCTTATTATCTGTGCGATCCGGCGCACAAGCACCGTGGTTTTTCCGCTCCCCGCGCCTGCAATGACGAGCAGAGGACCGTTTACGGTAAACACCGCATCGCGCTGCTGAGGATTGAGCCCCTCTAGCGCCTTGTCAAACAATTTTCTCTTTGCCGCAAGATAGCGGTCATCAATTTCTGATCTCATATATGTATATGCCTTTCGATATGTCATACCGGGAATAGATAGGGGGCTGCCGCCTGAGCGCCAGCCCCCGTCGTTAGCGGTCGGATCTCAAAACTTTTCGGAGACGTGCTCCGTATGCACCCGTGTCAGTCGTTTTCCTTGTTGTTTTTGCTGTTCTGCTGATTCTGGTTCTGCTGCTGATTCTGATTCTGCTGGTTCTGCTGATTCTGATTCTGCTGGTTCTGCTGATTCTGCTGCTGGTTCTGGCTCTGCTGATTCTGACGGTTCTGATTCTTGTTGTTTTCCATTGTTTTAAACACTCCATGCCGTAAGGCGGAAAAATTTGCACGGTCTTTTGACCGCAAACTAAGTATTCCCGCAGCGCGACACGATTATTCAGCCGAGCATATATCTGCTGTCAACTTCCGCCTTGATCTCGGATTCGGTTTTCAGCACAAGAATAAAATTAACAAGGCACAGCACAGCGCTTATTATCCACCACACATCTGACAGTGTGCGCGCAGCACCGGACACAACGCCGAGTCTGTCATATATTGACGAATTGAGCGTAACTATCGCATCGCCTATGCAGAAGCTCACGGTACACACGACGCTCATGACCGTAACGGATGTGACCCACCTGCCGAGATATCTTCTGATCTCGCCAAGCTTCGCGTCACGGAATTCACGGCTTGAATTTTCGGCAATAAATCCCGCATGGTCGTGTATTATAACCCGTTGAGCTCTGCATGCGATTACAGCGACTGCCGCAAAAAGCACCGAGCTAACGATTACCGATGCATATCTCACGAGAAACGCCTCAAGGACCTCGCTATGTTGCCATACGGATGCATTGAAGTACTTATTGTTGAAGGAAAATTCCAACCATTCATTAACGCCCGCGGCAACGGTATACACTGCGGAAACACCGGCGCCGATCTTCCACTGTGGATACAATTTTGCGATCGTCACAAAAAAACCGACAAAGCAAAGTGCCGCAAGCACATCCGGAATTATATTGTTCGATTCAAGAAGAAGGTCGATCTCAAGAAAAAATGCCGCAGCAAGCAGTGCGAACGCAATATTGATGCGTCGCTTTGTAAAGCGTAAATCGCCCGGCAGTATCTCATCGTCATATTTTTTGCGCAGCGTGGGAATGAATTCGCCGTCTTTTCGCAGGAACGCAAAGTAACGCTCGATAAAAACGAGCCAAGCTATGCCCGCGATAAGTGCGAGCATTATCCCGATCTCGCGGAAAAGCCCTATGAACTCATACCAGTTGAATGATGAGTCGTCATATCCGCCCATACTCAGAGAAGCAAACTCCGGAAGCACGGCACAGAGCGGCTTGAAGAATATAAAGAAGACAGTTGCACCCTTGGCGACACCGGTCACAGTCGCACGTCCGCGGCGGCTGCTGTAAGGTGCCATTGCTCCGGTGCGACTGCCGAGATAAAGCAGCCCGTCCCAGAGCCTGCCCCATGCCGGCACGAGGAGAATAAGCTCCACCACGGCAAACGAGAACGTCGAAAGGAGTATCGCCACCGGACGCTCATTCTGACTCGATATGCCGAACAGGAAAAATATCGACGCCGTTTTTGCGATCCCGACTATTGCGGCGCGCCAAAACCAGGTACGCGACGTTTCTATCTGCGGGCAGATAAATGACAGCTTTGTAAGTGCCGCGGCGATCAGGATGTACCCGATGAAATCGGGCAAAACATCGATAACCGCAAGGTCGGGGTTGAAAAGGAACAGTGGCGCTATTGCCAGCAGTATAAAACCCATACTGTCTTTTTTCTCTTTCATTTTACAGGCTCCTTTTCGTCAGATAAAAGATAAATATCACTTTTTACGCTTGCTTTTGCGACTTTCTGCGCGGCGACGCTGACGCTCTTCAATTTCGGCTCGCGTGGTCTCAAGAGCACGCGCTTCCTTCTCGTCTACCTTTTCGAAGAAACGATCGATGAAACCTATCCCCGTCTTTCTCCGCAGGGGCGCATTCTCCTGTCCCGCAGGACAGATATTCTTGTAGCACCCGTATATCGCGACCGCGGAAAGCACTATGAGCACCAAAAGAAGCACATAATAAAAACCGGGCTCGATGAGCTTCATTATACCGAGCGCATATGTCAGCGCCCAAATGACAGCAGTGACCATGGAGGTCAATGCCGTAGTCCGCGGTTTTTCGATACCTACCGCCTTTGCCGCAAGGTTCAACTCCCAACCGAGCAGAAGGTGAAAAAGCAGCACGACGGCAAACCATGCCCATCCCTCAACGGTCTTGACAATGTCAGGCACCGCGGAGTTGATGCGCTCCGTAACATAAAACACACCTTCAGCGATCCCTGTCAGCGCCACAAGCGCGGCAGCGCCCTCAACATACGCAAAGCCGCGGAAATATTCATGCAGTTTCCGGCAGCCGAGTATCATCACAATGCATCCCAATATCCTTATCGCCCACCCGTAAAGGGTCATCGACATAAGAAATGCAGCGATATATCCGGCCAATAACAGTCCGAATCCCATCAGTCCTTACCGTTTCCGGAAAGCTTGGCGCCGCAGCATTTTTTGTACTTCTTCCCGCTTCCGCACGGGCACGGAGCGTTGCGGTCTATCTTTTCACCGCTCTTCATGCTTGCGGGAGCGGCTTTTTTCATCTGTTCGGCGTTTCTTCCCATTCTGAGGTTTCTTATCATCTCCGGTGTTATCACAATGACCTCAGGTATCCTTTCCGTCAGCATCTCGCGTGCAGTCTTGTCTCTGATCTCTGTGATAAGGTCGCCGAACATATTTGATCCGAGAAGCTTGTACTCAGTCAGCGGATCCTTGTGGGCGTAGGATTGAAGCATCACGTTCTGCTTGAGATTTTCCATATCATCTATGTGATCGAGCCACATTTCGTCGATATTGTGCAGGAGCGTGTTGCGCTCAAAGCGGTGGAAACGCTCCTCCCCTACCTCAGTCTCACGCTTTTCGTAGAGCTCGACCGCATTATCCTGAAGCAGTTTTTCAATGTCATCGGCTGTCACGTGCTTCAGCTCATCCGGCGTGTACACAAGATCCTCCTCGCGGCATACCCAACCGAGGTACTTTCGCCTGAGCCCTTCGATATCCCACTCACTCTTTTCGGGAGATGCCGTGGCGCCTTCCACAGCTTCGGCAATGGTCGAAGCTATCATGGTCTTTATCTGACCCGAAAGGTCAGCCTCATGGAGTATCTCATCGCGCTGTTCGTATATCGTTTTTCTCTGCTCGTTGAGCACGTCGTCGTATTCGAGAACGTTCTTTCTGATCTTGAAGTTGCGGCTTTCGATCCTCTTCTGCGCGCTTTCGATCACATTTGAAAATAGCCTTATATTCTGCGACATATCGCCGCTCTCGTCGGTAAGGTTGACGGCAAGAGCCGACAGCTTCTGAAGCCTTGCGGGGTCGGCAAACAGACGCATCAGGTCATCCTGAAGTGAAATAAAGAATGTTGACTCGCCGGGGTCGCCCTGACGGCCCGAACGCCCGCGAAGCTGGTTGTCGATACGGCGGCTTTCATGACGCTCTGAGCCGATGATATAAAGCCCGCCTGCAGCTATTACCTTTTCGCGATTTGGAACGATCTCCGCTTTGTATTTTTCGTAATACATGCGGAAGGTGTTGCGCGCATTCTTTATATCCTGATTTTCGGTAGGCGCGGTACCGGTCGAAAGCGCGATAAGCTCCGGACGCAGCCCCATGCGCATCATTTCCTGCTTTGCCATGTGCTCGGGGTTGCCGCCCAGCATGATGTCGGTGCCTCGGCCTGCCATATTGGTGGCGATCGTCACGGCGCCCGCGCGTCCCGCCTCGGCAATGATATCCGCCTCACGCTCATGGTTCTTGGCATTCAGCACATTGTGCTGTATTCCCTTTGCCTTGAGCATTCTCGAGAGAACTTCGGATTTTTCGACCGATACGGTACCGACAAGGACCGGCTGATCTTTTGCGCGGCACTCCTCGACGAGTTCGATAACGGCGCGGAATTTTGCATTCTCATCGGTAAATATACGGTCCGGATGATCAATGCGGATCATGGGCTTGTTAGTAGGCACTTCCACAACGTCAAGCCCGTAGATCTCGCGGAATTCCTCTTCCTCCGTCATTGCCGTACCGGTCATACCGGACAGCTTGCGATACATACGGAAGTAATTCTGAATGGTTACGGTAGCCGTGACCTTCATCTCCGACTGAACATTGACCTTTTCCTTTGCCTCGAGCGCTTGGTGCAATCCGTCCTGATAACGTCTGCCCGGCATAAGTCTGCCCGTGAACGGGTCAACGATAATTATTTCTCCGTCCTTTACAACATAGTCAACGTCTCTCTTTTTTACGCCCCATGCGTGAATCGACTGGTTGACATTATGCGCTATGCTTGCGTTTTCTGGATCGTTAAGGTTTTCTATGCCGAAGAATTCCTCGACCTTTTTGACACCGCGCGGAGTCAGCACGGCGCTCCCGTGCTTTTCATCGACGATATAGTCGAAGTTTTCATCGTCTGTTTCGGCTTTTGAGTCTATTTCCTTTATGACCTTTTTGGAAAGACGTCTCACCGCCGCATCACACTTTTCATAAATATCGGTCGACTTGCCGCTCATGCCCGAAATTATAAGCGGTGTGCGTGCCTCATCTATGAGTATAGAGTCCACTTCGTCGATTATCGCAAAATTGTGACCGCGCTGCATCTGTGCGTCGAGCGTCGTCTGCAGATTGTCACGCAGATAGTCAAAACCGAACTCATTGTTTGTTCCGTAGGTTATATCCGCTGCATAGTTGCGGCGTTTCTCTGCAGCCGACATCTCCTTGGTTATAACGCCCGTGCGCAGCCCGAGATATTCGTATATGCGCCCCATCTCTCCCGCGTCACGCACAGCAAGGTAATCGTTTACCGTAACTATATGAACGCCTTTCCCCGTAAGCGCGTTGAGATATGCGGGCATTGTAGCCACAAGCGTTTTACCCTCGCCCGTTTTCATCTCGGCGATCCTGCCCTGGTGAAGCAGAATACCGCCGAGCACCTGAACGCGGAACGGGCGCTTGCCGAGGACACGGTCGGCAGCCTCGCGGACAGCGGCAAAAGCCTCAGGCAGCAGCGATTCGAGCGATTCGCCGTTTTCGAGGCGTTTGCGGAACGCCGGCGTCACCGAACGCAGCTCGTCCTCGCTCATTGCCTTGAATTTTTCGCCGAGCGCATCGACGGAATCCGCTGCGCTCTTTATTTTTTTAAGCTGTCTCTTGCTGTAATCGCCGAACAATAAATTTTCAAGTTTCATATATGTCACCTTCCGGACCGATGATATCGATAATCTATTTTATTATACAATATGTTAGAGATAAAAACCATACCTAAATGTAAATTTTACATTCCAATATCTGTTCCGAAGCCGAAAAAACCGGTACGAGACCAAAAGCACATCGGGCAGCCTCGGCAATATCAAAATTATCGGCTTCGGCATTTCTGCCGAAGCCGATAGTCTTCACGATACGTATCAGCCGGTGACGGTCTGATCTTCGGTGACGAGCTTATATACCACCTTGTCGCCGTCCTTTATCTTGTAGGTGAGGGACGTTGCCTTATCGGGAGCGGTTCCGTTCACCGTCCACACAAAGTGCGTGAATCTGAAGGTCTTGGAATTTTCGTCGCTGGACACGGTTCCTTCATTCTTCTGAGCGAGTGTTTCACCGTCGAAGGTTATGGAATCGACCGAGCCGTCGGCAAGAGCCTTGTATGTGCCCTGTCTTTCCTGAATAAGAGCGATGAGAGCATCGTTGACGCTGCAGTCGGCATTGACCTTGAGTTCGTTGGCTCTCAGAAAAATGACTTCATTGCCGTCTTTGTCTACGGAGTAGACCTCAACGGAAACGATCATCTTGCTTCCGCCGTCGCCTGAGTCGCTGTTATTGCAGGAAATGAACATTGCCGCAAGACCGACAACCATCAAAACTGCAGTAAATAATGAAATAAATCTTTTTGCCTTCATTGGTAATACCAAGCCTTTCTTGATGTGAAATGTTTCGGAACGCTCCGAGCACAATAGTTATACGATAGATTATACAATACGGAAGCTTTTTTGTCAATAGGATTAGTGCAGATTTTACCGTTTTATCTTCGGCCCAGCCGCCACAGGCGTCTGTCTGCACTCAGCGACGAAATTCCTTCTCTCCACACGTCCGGCAGCCATGCCGTGACTGACGGAGTTGCGGGCTTGACGGTCGGTATAGCCGGAAGATGATTGTCGTCAAGTATAAATGCATCGGAATCGGCGTGTTCCGTGCACGCATGATTATAGGGCAGCCCACCGCCGGAGTGCATTCCGTAATATCTGCCGTCACCGGAAAGTCTCTGATAGTATGGGTAATACTTATTGGAATACGGCACGATACCGTCCGCGTTCTTCACGCAGGTGTACTGCGTATCCCTTACGTAAACCTCTATCGGGAAATTGCGGTCAACGAGCACAAGCGATTTCTGAACAAGATTTTCGACCGGACACTTTGTGCACGCAACACCATCGGTCGACGAATCGTACCAAACCATAACATGGCGGTCACACGGCGTCGTCGGCTGTGTTCCCTGCAGGAAATAGCCTGTTTCGGCGCAATCCCCGCGCGGGTCGGCTTCGCAGGCTGCGGTGATGAGCTTTCCCGAATATTTGCAATAGGTGCATTCGATTACATTGTCTGCGAGACCGAATGTTTTCAACGTCTCCTGACCGCTTGCAACAGCGTCGAATATCGGCTGATGGATCTCGGTCATCATGGTGTTCCAGACGATACCTGACGGGTTGTCACCGGGGATCGCCTTTGGGTATTCGTAACCGTACCATACGCCGCAGATATAATAAGGTGAGTACCCGATAAACCATCTGTCGTAGTTATCACCCGCGGAACCGGTTTTTGCGGCAAGCTCTATCTTCGAGTCAAGCTTTATATATCCGCTGTGAGCCACGACTCCCTGAAGCAGCTTCGTCATTATCGACGCTGACGCCTCGCTCATAGCCACGGTGCCCTTATAGTCGTTCTGAAGGATCGTGTTACCGGCGCTGTCCTCTACCTTGAGGTAAGAATGCGCCTCGTTGTAAACGCCGTCGTTTGCAAATATCGAGTATGCCGCAGTCATCTCTCTGACGGTAAGGCCGTAGTTGAGCTGTCCGAGTGCGAGAGCCGCATAGCCTTTATCGGTGATCTTTCTGCCGTCGTCAAGAGTTCTCGATTCTATCAGATTTCCGAGTTGAAGTGTGTCGCGGCAATATTTGAAGGACTTGTCAAGCCCGACGAGCTCAAGCACCTTGAGCGACACGGTGTTGAGCGAGTTTTCGACCGAGTATCTGACGTTCGTCAGACCGCGGTAGTAATAGTCAAAGTTTTTGGGCCACGCGGTATCATTTGTGAACGAATACGGAGTATCGTCGAACACCGACGCATAAGTGATGAGCCCGCTGTCAAGAGCCGGCCCGTATACCGCAAGAGGCTTTATCGACGAACCGGGTGAGCGGAACGTTGTGGTGGCATAGCTTTGTATACGGTTGCCTGTCTTTTCGCCGCGCGCACCGACAACACCGAGGATGTCGCCCGTATCCGGGTCGATCACGATAGCCGACGACTGCGCGGGAAGTCCCGATTTGTTTGCGGGGAAATTAGAATCATCAAGATAAGTCTGCTCGAGTATATTCTGAATGCGGTCGTCGACGAGCAAATATATCTTCCATCCGCTGTTGTACACCTTGAGAGCAGCCATTTTTCTTGAGACTTTGTACTGCTCGGCGTAGTCGGTGATAATATCCTCTATCGCCATGTCGGTATACCAGGAGTTAATATTTATCTCGCGCTCGTCGTCGTGAATGTCGAGCTCAAGCTCCTTGTCATACGCCTCATCATACTCACGCTTGTTGATAAGTCCCTGCTCAAGCATAAGGTCGAGCACGTCGTTGCGCCGCTTGAGATTTTCCTCGGGATGCGTTATCGGATTGTACTTTGACGGGTTTTTGGTTATGGAGGCAATGGCAGCGCACTCAATGAGCGACAGCTCGCTTACATCCTTGTTGAAATACTTATTTGCTGCCGCCTGGACTCCGTAGCAGCCGGAGCCGAGGTTTATCACGTTGAGATAGAGCTCGAGTATTTCTTCCTTCTCCATCTTCTTTTCAAGATCAAGCGCCCACAGGATCTCCTGTATCTTTCGCTGTATCTTGTAGGAATCGTCGCCGCTCACGTTTTTAATGAGCTGCTGTGTCAGCGTTGAGCCGCCGTAGCTTGAATTATCAAAGCCGAGAAAGAAGTTTGCGCCCGCTTTTATCGTACGCAGCCAGTCAACACCGTCATGTGTGCGAAAGCGCTTGTCCTCAACGGCAATAAAGGCATTCTGAAGGTCGGTCGGGATCTTGTCATATTCAATATAAATACTGTTTTTCGGTCCGTAAAGACGCTCGTTTTCAAGCTCTACGGCTTCGCCGACACGGTTCGAACGGTCGGTAAATTCATATCTGTACACACGCGTCGTGGTCGAGGTGTTGAAGTCGAGCTTGTATTTTGAGATATCGACCTCAGTCTCAACGTAGTTTTTGATGTAGATCGTAAATGCGCACGCAACAATGATGCCCGTGAGCGCGCATATCAGCAGAAAAGTAACGAGTACGTTGATAAAGCCGCGTAAAAAGATACCGGCTCCGCGCAAAAATATTTTCCACGCCTTTTTTATCTCCTGCTGCCAGTTTATATCCTTCTGCATTCGTCAACCTTCAATCATTTAAAAATTAATGATGCCGAGCCGCGGCATGCCGCAACTGTGCATAGTTTATTTTACCACTCTAATTTGAATATATTATGAATTGCGGTCAATAATAATGAAAAAGTGCTTTTTACGCCTGTCCGTAAGCCCGCAGGCACCGTAAAAATGCAAAACACCGAAAGGAATTGCAAAAATAATGAAAAAGAAACTGCTTACTGTCGTGACCGTTGCCGCCGTTATATCGCTTACACTGTCAACATACGCCGTCGTCATGTGCGCACAGGCGTTTTCACGCAAACTTCAGAACATTACCGGTGCAAACGAGTCCGCCGGCGCCGCTGCCGTCACCGATCCCGTTTGTGCATCCTCCGACGACACCGCTCCGACTGTGCGTGCGGGCATCGAAGGTGACGTGGTATATCTGCTGATTTGCGATAACGGCAGACTGTTTGCCGTAGATGAACGCGGAAATGAAATATTTACGGCTGATATCGACCCGGACACGCTCGGCTCGGACGAACGCGAGCTGCTGAGTCGCGGACTTTCGCTTTCGGGCGATGCGGCGCTGCGTGAGGCGATCGAGGATCTGCTCCACTGAGTGCGTCAGCGCAGAACGACATTCTCCTTCCCCGCCACCGCGCAAAGTTCTGAGACAAGGCATCCGGAGACATCGGCACCCGCAGGGTTGTTTTCGTATTTTTTTTCATCGGCATAGTAAAATACCGTTCTGAGATTACCGTCAAAGATGCCGACGAGATTCGAGCATTTTCTGTACACCAAACTGTCGCGTGACGGCACACGGATGTAAAGCACGGAAGGTCTTTTGCCCGACGGACGGTTCCCGACCGTTGCGCTGCCGTTCTGCCGAACGGCGGCGCTTTTTTCGGCTTGTTTTCCGTACCGTTCGTCGGGCACCAGCGGAATGACCGAATTAAGTATCACTCTGATCTCGTCTCCGTCGCGCCCCTCGCGCACCGAAAGCGACCCCTTTACGCACACCGCACTGCCTTCAAGTATAAGACCGCTGTACCTTTCATAGCTTTTCGGAAATGCAATAATCTCAATCTGTCCAAAGCTGTCGTCAAGCCTGAAAAACGCCATCGTCTCGTTATTGTGAGTATTTTTTCTCGAAACCGCGCAGATAAGCCCGGCGACCGTCACGGGTCGTTTGTCGGTGCAGCGCGTCTCGTCATCCACCCCATCCGGTATAAGTTCACCCAACGACTCCGGCGCAAGCTCTGAGAGATGTTTTGAATATCCGTCGAGAACATGTCCCGAAAAACACATCCCTACACTTTCCTTTTCATATTCCAACAGCTCGCGGAACGGATATTCGGGAATATCCGGATAAACACATACACCGGTATCCTTTTTTTGTACGCCGCTCCCCGCCGCCATTGAAAACATATCAAGCTGCCCGTCGAGATTGTTTCTGCTTCTGTCAGCAAGTGCGGCGATTGCCGGCGCCAACGCTTCCACCATACGAGATCGGTAAACGCCGGAAAAGTCAAAAGCTCCCGCTTTAATAAGCGATTCCACCATTCTGCGGTTCAGCTCGCCGCCCGACATCCGTGTCAGAAAATCGTCCAGCCCGCCGAAAGCACCGTTTTTCTCACGCTCGCGGACGATCGCTCCGACGAACTGAACCCCGGCGTTCTTCACTGCCGAAAGTCCGAAGGTGATATCCCTGCCGCTGACGTGAAAATCCGAATAGCTGCGGTTCACGTCCGGCGGAAGAACATTTATACCGAGTTTTCCTGCCTCAGCTATATATTGCGCGGTCTTTGCCTGATCTCCGAGCACCGAGGTCAGCAGAGCCGCGAGATATTCGCGCGGATAATGCGCTTTGAGATACGCCGTGCGGAAGGATATGACAGCATACGCGGCTGCATGGCTCTTGTTGAAGGCATAGTTGGCAAAGCTCGCCATGTCATCAAAGAGCTTTTCGGCTCCCGACGCGGTCATTCCGCGCTCAGTTGCGCCGTTTATGAATTCCGCACGTTCAGCCTCGAGCGCACTCGCCTTCTTTTTCGCCATCGCACGCCGCACGACATCGGCGCGTCCGAGAGAATATCCCGCCATTATTCGGAATATGCTCATGACCTGCTCCTGATATACTATACACCCGTAGGTCTCGGCAAGCACCGGACGCAGGAGCTCCGACGGGTATTCGACCGAATCGGGATCGTTTCTGCCGGCAATGTACCGCGGTATCGAATCCATCGGTCCGGGGCGGTAAAGCGCGATCGCAGCCAGGATATCGTCTATCGACCGCGGCGCAAGCTCGGTCAGCATTGCACGCATACCGGGCGACTCAAGCTGAAATACGCCCAGCGTCTGCCCCTTTGAGATTAGTGCATACGTTTCCGGATCGGAAATGTCGGCATTCTCAAGGTCAAACACCGGATCTTTTTCTTTTATTTGCTTCACGGCGCAATCGATTATCGTGAGATACCGCAGCGCCAGAAAGTCAAATTTCAAAAGTCCGAGAGCCGCGACCGTGTCCATGTCATATTGAGTTATCACAGAGCCGTTGCTGACGGCAAGCGGAACATGATCCGTTATAGGCTTTTCGGTTATGACCACTCCCGCGGCATGGACGGATACGTTGCGCGGCATTCCTTCAAGCGCACGCGCAATGTCTATGAGCTCGTGTGTCTTCTGCGACGAGTCGTATTTTTCGCGCAATTCCTCATCCTCAAGCGCGATATCAAGGGTAATGCCGGTCTCGCGCGGAACGAGCTTTGCCACCTCATCGACATCGGCATACGGCAGTCCGAGCGCACGTCCGACATCGCGTATAACGGCGCGCGCCGCCATCGTGCCGAAAGTGATTATCTGCGACACATGGTCGCTGCCGTAGCGTTCCTTTACATATCGCAGAACTTCATCGCGGCGTTCATAGCAGAAGTCGATATCTATATCCGGCATACTCACGCGCTCGGGGTTGAGAAAACGCTCAAAGTACAGCCCGAAACGTATCGGGTCGATATCGGTAATACCGGTAAGGTATGCCGCAAGACTTCCCGCTCCCGATCCCCTGCCGGGACCGACCGGTATCCCGTTCTTCTTGGCGAATCCGACATAATCGGACACTATGAGAAAATAGTCGGAATATCCCATGCTGCCGATGACCGAAAGCTCGTAGTCAAGCCTTTTTTCATATTCATCGTAAGTGTGATCGCCGTACGGGATCCGTCCGGATGCCCTGAGACGTTCAAGCCCGCCCGCGGCAAGACTTCGCAGAGCCTCATCCGGCGTAACGCCGCCCGCCGGGTGAAAGGACGGGAGCAGTGTCTTACCGAACGAAAATTCAAAATTGCAGCGTTCGGCAATCTTCGCCGTATTTTCAAGCGCGCGCTCATAGGAGCCGAAAAGCGCGCGCATTTCATCGGTAGATTTGTAGTAAAATTCATCCGTTTCAAAACCGGCGGGTCTGCCGTCAGCCACAGTGCTTCCCGTTTGTATGCACATAAGGACAGCCTGAGTCGAGGCATCCGAGCGTTTGATATAATGTACATCGTTCGTAGCGACCATGCCGAGCCCGCACTCGCGCGCCAGCTTTGCAAGCGACGGGAGTATCTGCCGCTGCTCGGCTATACCGTGATTCTGAAGCTCGATGAAAAAGTTGTCCTTGCCGAATATGCGGCTATATTTTTCAGCCGACTTGACAGCTCCGTCATAGTCGCCCGCAACAAGACGCGAGGGTATCTCCCCGGCAAGGCACGCCGAAAGCGCGATAAGCCCTTCGTGATATTTTGCAAGCAGCTCATCATCCACACGCGGTCGTGAGTAAAATCCCTCTGTGAAGCCGAGCGACACCATTCTTATAAGATTTTTATATCCGGTCTCGTTTTCGCACAACAGTACCATATGGTGCGCCGAATTTTCGCGCCCGGGCTGCTTTTCAAAGCGCGAGCGCGGCGCGACGTATACCTCACATCCGATTATCGGTTTCACTCCCGCTTCGCGGCACGCTTTGAAAAACGCAACAGCGCCATACATTGCACCGTGATCGGTTATCGCAACGGCACCGTGCCCCGCCGCGGCAGCGGCTTTCGGAATATCCGATATACGGCAGGCGCCGTCAAGCAGACTGTATTCGCTGTGCAGATGAAGATGTACAAAGCCGTTCATAGCCGGCACCGCCTTTCCCGCGATTAATTTTAAATATCTTACTTCTTTTTGATTTTATCCGCCGCCTCGCATATTTTGCGGAGTCTGTGATTGACACCGGATTTCGATATCGGAGGCGAATGCCTTGCCGCAAGCTCCGCGATCGAACACTCCGGCTCTTTTTCGCGCAGCTCCGCAGTCTCGCGCAGCTCTTCCGGCAGACCGGCAAAAAGACCTTCCTCTTTCAGGCGGGCAATTGCTTCAAGCTGCGCGGAGGCAGCGTTTACCGAACGTCCTATGTTCCGCACCTCGCAGTTTGAGGCACGGTTGATGTTGCCGCGGAACTCTCGCAGGAGATCCGCCTGGATAAGCGCCATTGCCGACATCTGTGCGCCCGCATATGAAAGAATATCCTGAACATCGGCACTTTTTTTGAATATAAGTGAGCACGATCCGGATCTGTGCGAAATTATAGGCGCAGCGCCGCGGGCTCTGAAAAAGGACGCAAGTCTTGCTGCACGGGCGGGATCGGGTATTCCGATCTCAAGGCGCACCGATTTTTCGGGGTCACACAGTCTTGCAGAGGAAGCAAGCACGCCGGCGGTAAAATACCCGCCGCACTCAGTACATTTGAGCTCCGGAATATCGCCGCCGTACGGCGCATCCGAAAGTTCCGCAAGAAACGCGGCAAGCCGCCTGGATTCGAATTCAAAGGTAATAATTTTTCTGCCGTAGCAGATAGCCGCTCTTTCGTCGGGTGTTCTGCCGTACTGTTCGACAAGCAGTTTTTTTGCCGTCCCCGCCACATCGTCGCCGCGCAGCCTGCACATGACCATACCGGCAATGCCGTTTTCGGCATTAACAAGAAGTCCGTGCAAAAAGCTCCTGCGGCAGCAAGCCGCCGTCGGAAGAGCGGAAAGCAATTCTTCCTTTACGCTGTCGCCGAAACTCATGCTTTTTCGGGTATCAGCCTGATCTCGCATTCAAGATCAACGCCGTAATTTTCGGATATAGTATTTTTTATATGACCGATAAGCTTAATCATATCGTCGGATGTGGCACCGCCGCGGTTCACTATAAAGCCCGCGTGCTTTTCCGACACCTGCGCACCTCCCACCGAATATCCCTTGAGACCGCTGTCCTCGATCATCTTTCCGACATATTTATCGGGAGCCGGACGCTTGAACGCACTGCCCGCGCTCGGAAAGTTCAGCGGCTGCTTCTCGGCGCGCCGCTTCATCAGCTCGGTCATTTTTTCGGTTATCGTATTTTTATCGCCGCACTCGAGCTCGAACGTCACCGAAAGCACCGTATATCTTTCGCCGTTTCCGACAATGCTTTTTCTGTACGCAAACCGCATTTCAGAAGCATCAAGACGACATATCCTGTCTTTTTCCGAATCATAAACGGCAACTTCTGCCACGACACTAGCCATATCTCCGCCGTATGCTCCCGCATTCATGCAAACGGCACCGCCGCAACTGCCGGGGATACCGTAGGCAAATTCAAGCCCGCTCAGTCCCGCATCTCGTGCTGCCGTTGTTACAGCGAGAAGCGATGCTCCGGCTCCCGCGCAAAGGGTGGTAGCGTCCACGGAAACTCCGCGAAGCTTTTTGGTAAAGATCACAGCGCCGCGAAAGCCTGCATCGTCAAACAGAACATTCGAGCCGTTTCCGAGCACCATATAGCGCGCTCCGCACTTTTTTGCATCTCTTATCGCCTCGGCGATCTGCTTTTCGGAGTCGGGAAAGACACCTACGTCGGCATTGCCGCCGATGCGCAATGTCGTGCGGGGCGCGAGCGGAACATCACGAGTATACTCAATACCCGCAGTGTCAAGCAACGCTATATAACCGGTAATGTTTTCTTTTGTGCACACCTTCACGCTTTCTCCTTTTCATCGAGAATGCCGTAAAGCTCCCCGAGCGAATGTATCTCATAGGTCGGCAAAACGCTGCCGGTGAGTTTCTTGTGTCTCGGATTGAACCAGCAGGTATCAATTCCCGTCGCGACGCCTCCCGCAATATCGGAGGTCAGAGAGTCACCGACGACAAGCGTTTTTACGGCTTCAAAACCGTCGATATGCGCCGCCACAAAATCGAAATATTTCTTTGACGGCTTTTCGTATCCGACTTCTTCGGATATGAACGATTTTTCAATATATTCTTTTATCGGCGAAGCACCGAGTCGGCTCTCCTGTATGTTTTTAATTCCGTTGGTGATTATGAACATACGGTATTTGCCGTACAGTGAACGACAAAGCTCCTCCGCATTGTCTACAAGAAACGATTTTTCCGCCAGTCTGTCGGTATACTCGGCAGCAAGCGCCGACGGATCGACATTCAGCCCGAATCTCTTCGCAAACAGTTCAAATCGTCTGATGCGGAGCTCGTTTTTGCCTATCCCGCCGCGCTCGAGCAGCCTCCATAGTCCGTCATTTATTTCGCTGTATGTGTCCGTCACCTCATCGGTGGGATCGATGCCGTATTTTATGAGCGCCTCGGTCAGCGCCTCATGTTCTGAGCGCTTGAAATCAAGCAATGTATCGTCCGCATCAAAAAGAAGATATTTATATTTCATAAGTTTCGAAACCTCTCTTTTGCGTTTGTGCTGATCCGCAACTTTCGTCAAAGCTACAGACATCCAAAATATATTATACACCACATCGGAGGTTTTTTCAACCTGTTTATGCATCTTTTCCGCCGCGCAGATGTCATTTTCCCGCGAGGTATTGCTTTTTCTTATATTTTGTAGTATAATATATTGTACACTCTAATTCGATCCGGAGCGGCAATATGATAATCGGAGTCACAGGCCCCAGCGGTGCCGGGAAATCGCTTTTCTGCTCAATGCTTGCGGAGCGCGGTTTTCGCGTGCTCGACTGCGACAAAATATATCACGACATAATATCCTCGCCATGCGAATGCACCTCGGCGCTTGCGGCGCGATTCGGTCGCGGCATAATCAACGCAAACGGCGGCATCGACCGCTCGGCGCTCGCCGACATTGTGTTCAAAGACAGCGCGGCACTTGACGACCTCAACTCGATAACATTAGGGTATGTAAAAAATGAGGTCAGACGGATGGCACATGACACCGTAAGTGTCGGCACTCCCGTTGTGATAGATGCACCGACACTGTTTGAAGCGGGCTGCGAGGAGTTGTGCGATATCACCGTCGGGCTGCTTGCGCCACGTGAAAAACGTGCCGCCAGACTCTCATCGCGCGACGGCGGCGTAAGATCCGAAAAACAGATCGCGTCACGCATCGACGCTTCAAAGTCGGATAATTTTTATATCAGCCGCTGCGACACTGTGTGGCACAACGACGGAAACACGGATGCACTCGCGGCATTCGCCGACAGACTGGCGCAAGAAGCGTCGTCACACCTCGCTTAAGGAGCATAATGAGAACCGCAATAAAACGAACACTGACAGTCATATTGATCGCGGCGCTGTCCGTCGCGTGCGGCATAGCCTTTGACCGCCTGTGCGACAGCAGGGACAGAAAAGAATACCCGCAGAAATATTCCGAACAGATAACAAAAAATTCAAACGAGTTCGGAATCCCCGCCGATGTTCTTTACGCTGCCGTAAAGATAGGCAGCAACTTTGATTCAAGCCTCAGAACGGGCGACGGCGACGATGCGCACATAGGGCTTATGCAGCTTACCGCAGATGACTACCGCACATATGCTTCAAAGCTAGGAATGAACACCGATCCGGGGCTTCTTTACGAGCCGGATACCAATCTTACTCTCGGTAGCTACCGCATATCGCAGCTTTACGGGAAATATTCGGACTGGCGATGTGTTTTCGCCGCAATGTATACCGGCACCGAAACGGTAGACGGATGGCTGAAGGATGGATCGCTCGTCAGCAAGAGCGGAAGACTCGCAAAGATCCCCGACGATGCAACGGCAGAATATGTGTCGCGCATGGAAAGCACCGTCGCAAAGTACAATAAGCTATATTCACAGATCAGCGATAAAACATAAAAACAAAGGAAGGACCTAACATGAGACCCGAAAACGAAAATGTTGAAAAAACCGCGGCAGATTCCGCCAAGGAACTTGCCTACACCAAAAAAACAGTATATCAGCTCCGCAGCGAGGCTGATATCGACGCCGCTTACGACTATGCGCACGGATACATGAAGTTTCTCGACGATGCAAAGACCGAGCGCGAGGCGGTCACAGCAGGAATAAAGCTTGCAGAGGCAAACGGCTTTGTTCCCTACAATTTCGGTGACGATATCGTAAAGGGCGGAAAGTACTATTACAACAACCGCGGCAAAAACCTCTTCCTGTTCTATATCGGCAACAGCGACATTAAGAACGGCATCCGCATTTCCGCGGCACACATCGACTCCCCGCGCCTCGACCTCAAGCAGGTCCCGCTTTATGAGGATTCCGGCATGAGCTTCCTCAAGACTCACTACTACGGCGGCATCCGCAAATATCAGTGGGTCGCCACTCCTCTGGCACTTCACGGCGTCGTATCGAAGAAAAACGGCGAGAACGTCAATGTCGTAATAGGTGAAGATGACAACGATCCCGTGCTTTATATCAACGATCTGCTCCCGCACCTCGGACACGGCGACGACGTGAAGCCTCTCGGCACGGCTATCCCCGGCGAAAAGCTGAATCTGCTCGTCGGCAGTCGCCCGCTCGACGACGTTTCAGACGGAATAAAGCTTAATGTTCTCCGCATACTCAATGAGAAGTACGGAATCGACGAAGCCGATCTGCTCTCCGCGGAGCTTTGCGCCGTTCCGCTCGGAAAGGCACGCGATGCGGGTCTCGACCGCTCGATGATCTGCGGCTACGGTCACGACGACAGAGTTTGCTCCTACCCCGCTCTCACCGCAATGTTTGAAGCGATGGGCGGCGATAATTCGCTGCTTTGCATTCTCGCGGACAAGGAAGAGATCGGCAGCGAGGGCAATACGGGTATGCAGTGCGAGCTCATGCTCGATCTTATAGATGCGATAGCGGCGTCTCAGAATGCATCGCCCGCAGTTGTGAGACTCAATTCGAAGTGCCTGTCGGCAGATGTGTCCGCAGCCTTTGATCCCAACTTCAGCGACGTATTCGAAAAGCGCAATTCTTCTCTGCTCTCCTGCGGCGTGGTGCTCACGAAATACACCGGCTCGCGCGGAAAGGGCGGCACCAGCGATGCCTCCGCTGAATACATCGGATGGCTCCGCGGCATAATGGAGCGCGACGAGGTCGTGTGGCAGGCGGGTGAGCTCGGCAAGGTCGACGTCGGCGGCGGCGGGACCGTTGCAAAATTCATTTCCAAGCACAACATTGAGGTCGTTGACCTCGGCGTTCCGGTCATTTCCATGCACGCTCCTTACGAGATAATTTCCAAGGTGGACCTCTACGAGGCTCATCGTGCATTTGCGGCATTCAACAAATATTGATATGCCCGAGCCATCAGCCGTAATTTCCAAGCTCCGCGAAACCGAGCTGAAATACCGCCGCCTCGAAGAGCTGCTTTCCGCGCCGGAAACGTTCGCGGATATTCCGCTCTATACACAGACGATGAAAGAATATCGCACTTTGGCGCCGGTCATGACAAAATACCGTGAATACGTGAGCGTCTCGGCGGAAGCGGACGATGCGTCGGCTCTTTCTCGAGATTCGTCCGACCCGGAGCTGCGCGCGCTTGCCGCAGACGAGCTTCCGGTGCTGCGCACAAGGCTTTCTCTGCTTGAAAAAGAACTTACGGCACTGCTCATAACGCGCGATCCCAACGACGACAGAAACGTGGTCGTTGAGATCCGCGCGGGAGCGGGCGGCGAGGAGGCTTGCCTATTCGCCGCAGTGCTTTTCCGTATGTATTCAATGTATTGCGAAAGAGCAGGATTCCGCGTCTCCGTTGCCGACGCAAACGAAACGGGTCTCGGCGGATATCGTGCACTGACTTTCACCGTCGAAGGTGACGGTGCATATTCACGCTTCAAATTCGAGTCGGGAGTTCACCGCGTTCAACGCGTTCCGCTCACCGAATCTCAGGGACGCATACAGACCTCGACGGTAACAGTCGCCGTGCTGCCTGAGGCAGATGAGGTGGATGTTGAGATACTGCCTCAGGATCTTGAATTCGAGTCCTGCAAATCAAGCGGTGCCGGCGGTCAGCACATCAACAAAACGGAATCCGCGGTAAGAATAACGCACAAGCCGACAGGTATCGTTGTTGAGTGCCAGGAGGAACGCTCCCAGTTCAAAAACAAGGACAAGGCACTGAAGCTGCTTCGCGCCAAGCTGTACGATATGAAGCTGCGCGAGCAAAACGACCGGATAGCGGAAACGCGGCGCACCCAGGTCGGCAGCGGCGACCGCAGCGAAAAAATACGCACGTACAACTATCCTCAGAATCGCGTCACCGACCACAGGATAGGTCTTACGCTTTATTCTCTCGATTCTTTTCTCAACGGGGATATCGGCGGTATGATCGACGCACTTATAGCAGCCGATACAGCCGAAAAGCTCCGCGAGTGATATACAAATCTTTTTTAAGCAAGGCACAAATATGTCACAGTCAAATTCAATCAACACCGTTCATATCAGACTTGACCCCGAAAATTTCGATGATACGCAGCTTCTGCCCGCTGCAGAGGCAATACGGCGCGGTGGGCTTGTGATATTCCCCACAGAGACCGTCTACGGCATCGGCGGGGATGCAACAAATGCGAGTTCGACGGAAAAAATATATGCAGCAAAGGGCAGACCGTCAGACAATCCGCTCATAATCCACATTTCCGATCCTCAGAATGCCGAACCGTACTGCTTCACAACACCGCTTTATTACAAGCTTGCCTCAAGCTTTATGCCGGGACCGCTGACGGTCATAATGAAAAAGAAGGATACGATACCGTCGTGTGTGACAGGCGGGCTCGATTCAGTGGCGGTGAGATGCCCGTCGCATCCCGTTGCAAACTCGCTCATCCGTCTGGCGGGTGTCCCGATAGCCGCACCGAGCGCCAATATATCCGGCAGACCGTCTCCCACAAAAGCCGAGCATGCATCGCGCGATCTTGACGGAAGAGTAGATTTCATAATAGACGGCGGTGAATGCCGGTTCGGCGTCGAATCGACCATCGTGCGAATAGACGGAGACGATTCACTCACACTTCTGCGCCCGGGAGCAATAACCTGCGACGCGCTCAGGTGTGTGGCAAAAACGGTCAATGTTGCCCCTGCCGTGACCGGTATGCTCAAAGCCGATGAACGCCCACTCTCACCCGGCATGAAATACCGTCATTACGCACCGTCGAAGCCGCTGAAGCTTGTCGGCGGATCGGAAGCGGACAAGATACGTTTCTTTAGGCACGCACAAGAGACCGAGGACTGCATAATCATATGCTACGACGAGCAGGAGCCTTTGCTTCACAGCGGCAAGATAATAACGATAGGTGCGGGATATGACCTCGAAACACAGATGCATCGCATATTCTCCGCACTGCGCGAATCCGATGATATTACCGCCGATGTGATATACGCCAACCTGCCGGATACAGACGGTCTCGGACTGGCGCTTTACAATCGCCTGATACGCGCTGCGGCGCA
>ERZ824575.47-NODE-47-length-164506-cov-31.617199_pt1 | contig 164506 bp, 170 predicted proteins | sample MGYA00519470_ERZ824575 | MGnify/ENA primary metagenome ERZ824575 (study PRJEB31778, sample SAMEA3449170) | human gut metagenome | biome: human gut; feature: human-associated habitat; material: faeces | place: United Kingdom | collected 2010/2012 ... | reverse complement strand
ATCTATAATTATATTACTTGAACCAATAGTATTTGAAAGTAAATAAATTACTATTTCTAAAATATATCCAATTAATATAAATAAAGATAAACAAAAGAATACATTTCCTGACTTTATTTTACTATTTCTTTTTAATTTAAAATTAATTAGTAATGATATTAAAAATATTATACCTGTTATTAAATATATTAGTTTCATATTAACCTCTCTATTATATAGTTATTATATCATATTTTGATAATTAAAAAAGGTGTACGAGACATCTTATAATGTTTTTGTTATTTGAGGAGATTTAATTATATTACCATCTATATATTCTCCATAATAATAATCTGGTGGCCATACTGTTACTGATTTATCAACTATTAATCCAAAATATATTTTCATACTATCTGTATTACAGAATTTTGCAATTTCATCTACAAATCTTAATCCTTCACTTATTACTCCATCATCATAAGTAAAATTATCTTTGTAAAACATTAAATTTCCATTCATATAATAACCACGAGTTATTTTATTAAATTCTTCTCTTGTCATTCCTTTACTACTACAATATTCAAAATGTGACATACCACTATTTTTAATAAATTCTATTTTATTATCATATATAATAAAAGCTATTCTTTGTTTATGAAAATCTCTTGTTTCATCTTTTGTTTCATATCTATAATCCATAATATCACCTACCACAAATATTATACAAAAAAAAGATATAGAAAATCTATATCTTAAATTCTTCAAAGAAGTCACTCATAGTAAGTTGTTCTCTTGATTCTTTTTTAGGTGTTTCTTTTTTTTCTTCTTTTATTTCTTCTACTTGTGTTTCTTCTTTTGGCATTTCTATTTTAGTAATATCTTTAAGTCTACTAACAACAAATATATCTTCTATATTCTTTTTAGTAATTTGACTTCCTGTACTTAATTTATCCATGATATTTATATCACTTGATTTCATATATCCTATATCACCATCAAGAATGCCAAATATTGTTTTACTATTTGTGTTATAGCATCTAAATAAATTATATTGTTTAGTTTTAGGACTCTTAATAATTAATGAACCTTTTTTAGCTCTTGTTGTCTTTTGTATTTCATCTACTTTTATTCTTTTAGCAGTATTTCTATCTGTAAATATTGTTATATATTCTTTATTAGGATCTACATTAAATGAACTAATTACTTCATCATTACTTCCTAGATTTATTGATTTAACACCGCTTGTTCTAAGACCAACTAATGGTATTTCACTAGTAGAATATTTTAATGCATAACCCTCTTTAGTAACAACAATTGTGTCTTCATACATTTTATTACTTACACTAATTACTTCATCATTGTCTTTTAATTTAAACATAGCAATAGGTTTAGAATATCTTGATACTTCAAAGTCTTTTAAAGTCATTCTTTTAACCATACCATTTTTAGTAAATGCAGTAATTATTGTTTTATCAAATTTAGATATTCCAAATGATTGAATTATTTTTTCTCCATCACTTACTTTAATATAATTAGATATATGACTACCTATATCTTTATATTTAGCTTCATTTATATCTCTTACTGGTAAATATAAATAGTTACCTAAATTAGTAAATAATAATACTGTATCAACGTTATTAATCTTAAAGAATCCTGTTATATAATCATTTTCTCTTACTCCTGGATACTCATTAGGTGTTGCATTATATGATTTCATTGATACCTTTTTAACATATCCACTATTAGATATACATACGATAAAGTCTTCTTTACTTATCATATCAAGTGTATCTATCTTAATTTCACTTACTTCATCTTTAATAGTAGTACGTCTTGGATCAGCATATTCTTTCTTAATACTTCTAAGTTTATCTTTAATAACAGATAATAATTTTTCTTCACTAGAAAGTATTTCTCTAAAATATGCGATTTCTTTAGTAAGTTCTTCAAATTCATTTTTAAGTTCAGTTACATCAGTATTAGTTAATTTATATAACTGCATCATAACAATTGCTTCTGCTTGAGCACGAGTAAATTCATATTCATGCATTAAATTTTCTATCGCATCACTTTTATTTTTACTTTTACGAATTGTTTTAATAACTTCATCAAGTATATCAAGTGCTTTAATGAATCCTTCAATAATATGAATTTTCTTTAAATCAACATCTAAATCAAATTTAGTTCTCTTTATTACTACTTCTTTATTATGAGCAATGAATGCATCTAATATATCAAGTATTCCAAGTGTTTTTGGAGTTTTATTTACTATTGCGACCATATTATATGCATAGTTTACTTGTAAATCAGTATTCTTAAGTAAATAATTTATTATTAAATCTCTATTAGCATCCTTCTTAAGCTCTATAACTATACGAAGTTCATCATTTCTATCTGATTCATCTCTTACTTCAAGTATTCCATCTATTTTTTTATCAAGTCTTATTTCTTCTATTTTACTTATTATATTTTTCTTGATAGTATCATATGGAATTTCTGTTATGATTATTTGATTTTTACCTTTTGTATTATCAAAATCATATCTTGCTTTTACCACTACTTTTCCTTTACCAGTTGTATATGCTTTTATAAGAGCATCTTTTCCTTCAACTATACCACCCGTTGGAAAATCTGGGCCTTTTACTATATCCATTATTGTATCAATTCTACAATTAGGACTATCTATTCTTTTAATAGTTGCATCTATTACTTCACCTAAATTGTGTGGTGGGATGTTAGTTGCATATCCAGCACTTATACCAGTTGAACCATTTACTAAAAGATTTGGAAAGTATGCTGGTAAAACTGTTGGTTCATAGCTATAATCATCAAATGTTAAAGCCATTTCAACTGAATCTTTATCTATATCTTCTAAAAGTACATTACTTATTTTAGCAAGTCTCGCTTCTGTATAACGCATTGCGGCTGGTCCATCTCCATCAATTGAACCATTATTTCCTTGCATATCTACAAGTATTACTCTTTGTTTCCATTTTTGACTAAGTCTTACCATCGCATCATAAACAGATGTATCTCCATGTGGATGGTAATTACCTATAACATTACCTACTGTTTTAGCAGATTTTCTTGTTTCTTTATCATATGTATTTTTATCTTTATACATTGAATAAAGTATTCTTCTTTGAACAGGTTTTAGTCCATCACGTACGTCTGGTAGTGCCCTATCTTGAATAATATATTTAGCATATCTACCAAAACGTTCTCCCATGATTTCTTCAAGAGCAAAATCATTTATCTTTTCTATTATAGTTGTTTCTTTTTCTTTTGCCATTATTTTGCTCCTTTCGTATAATCATCTTCAAGTGTAAATTCTACGTTTTCTTCAATCCATTCTTTACGAACTTCAGAATCATCTCCCATTAGAACTCCAACTCTTTTTTCAGCAAGTGCTTTATCATCTATTCTTACTTTTACAAGAGTTCTACTTGATGGATCCATTGTTGTTTCCCATAATTGATCTGCATTCATTTCACCAAGTCCCTTATAACGTTGAACTGTATATTTACCTTTAAATGTATTTTTAAATTCATTTAGTTCTTCATTTGTATTTATATATTTTTTATCTTTATTATATTTAACTAGATATAATGGTGGAACTGCTATATAAAGCATACCATGTTCAATTAAATCTCTCATCCATCTATAGAAAAATGTAAGAAGTAATGTTTGAATATGTGCTCCATCATCATCGGCATCGGTCATTATTATAACTTTACCATAGTTTGATTCAGTATAATCAAAATCAGCTCCTACTCCTGCACCTATTGCATGTACTATTGTATTTATTTCTTCATTTTTAAATAGGTCTGCAACTGTTGATTTTTCACAGTTAATTATTTTACCTCTTAATGGTAATATTGCTTGATGACGCTTATCTCTACCACTCTTAGCAGTACCACCGGCACTGTTTCCTTCAACTATGAATAGTTCATTTTTATGATATTCTTTACTTTGTGCAGGTGTTAGTTTACCAAGTAATACTTTTTCACTTTTACCTTTACCCTTTCCAGCTCTTGCTTCTGCTCTTGCTTTTCTAGCTGCTTCACGAGCAAGTTTACTCTTTAATGCTTTATCCATTATAGATGTAGCTGATTCTTTATTTTCTTCTAAATAGTAAGATAATTTTTCATATACTACACTTTCCACTACTGTTCTTGCTTGTGGCGTACCAAGTTTACCTTTAGTTTGTCCTTCAAATTGAAGTAAATTTTCAGGTATTTTTAAACTAATTATTGCTGTTAAGCCTTCTCTTGTATCACTACCATCAAGTCCTTCTTTACTCTTAAGTAGATTGTTTGCTCTAATATATTCATTAAATACTTTAGTAAGTGCTGTCTTAAATCCAACTTCATGACTACCACCATCAACAGTTTTAACATTGTTAACAAATGACATAATGTTTTCATTATATGAATCAGTATATTGCATTGCGATATCAACTTCTATACCATTCTTTTCTCCACTAAAGTTAATTACTTTTTGAAGTACATCTTTTCCTTCATTAACATATTCTACAAAAGATACAAGTCCATTATCATAACAATATGTATTATGTTTATCATCTTCTTCATCTATAACTTCCATAGTAAGACCATTTATAAGAAAAGCACTTTCTTGCATTCTTTCACATATTGTAGTGTAACTAAATCTTGCATTACCAAATATTTCTTCATCTGGGAAAAATTCTACAGTTGTACCTGTTTGTTTAGTTGTACCTATTTGTTTTAGTTCTTTATCTACGTGTCCACCATTCTTAAATGATATTTCACATATCTTTCCTTCTCTACAAATGGTAACTTTCATCCATTTAGATAATGCATTAACAACAGAAGAACCAACACCATGTAGTCCTCCTGATACCTTATATCCATCTGTTTCAAACTTTCCACCAGCATGTAATACTGTATAAATTACTTCTGGTGTTGACTTTCCTGAAGAATGTTTTCCAATTGGAACTCCACGTCCTTCATCACTCACTCTTACACTTCCTACTTTAGTAAGAGTAACTGTTATTTTTTTACCATATCCGTTTATGGCTTCATCTATCGCATTGTCAACGATTTCCCATACTAAATGATGTAGTCCTCTTTTATCAGTACTACCTATATACATACCAGGTCTTTTACGAACTGCTTCAAGACCTTCTAATATTTTTATTGATTTTTCATTATATTCTGCCATAATCACCTAATCTCCATAACTCATTATACAAAAAATTAAAAAAAGTGTAAAGAAAAGGTTTACACTTTCATTGTTAATATATTTACATATTTTTATAAGTCAACATATTCCATATCTTTCTTCTTATCAAGTTCAGTTGTAAACTTACTTGTACTTTCCACTGGTACTTCACTATCTTCTTTTATAGGCTTTGGTGGTTCTTTTACTTCAATTGGTTCAAATATATTTTCTTCTTTAGACATAGCTTTTTCTTTTTCCATACCAAGCAAATCTATTTTAGCTGCTTTATATGGGGCAGGCTTTTCCATAAGTTGTAAATCACTTTTAAAAACTGAATCTACTATTGGACCTTCATCTACTATTTCATTATTTTCAGCATTAATTTCATCTTGTGTCATTAGATTTATACTTTCATCTTTAGCATTATCAAGTGCCTTAAAATATTCTTCGTCACTTATTTTATATTGTTTATCGCTTATAAATAATAGTGGATAGAAACATATAGGTAAAAATACAAGTCCCATCTTAAATCCAAATGATGTATTAAATACAGTACCAAGCTTATAAGACATGATCATAAGTACAATTAAATTAACTCCAGGAACAAAGAACAATATTCCCCAAAAAATAGACATATCTACTATTTCTAACATAGTAAATAAATTTATAATTGGATAATATGCAGTTTTTTCTCCTTTATGTGCTTTCTTAAAGATATTTTTTCCACCCAACATTATAAGAATTGATCTTGTAAATGTTATACCAAGCACTATAAAAACTACTGTTACAAGTGTATTTATTGTTGATGGTGACATAATTTTTCCTCCTATTTTCTATATATATCATACAATAATACGTATTTTTTTGCAATAATTTATAAAAAATATCATTTTTTTCAAAAAAATGGTTGCTTTTTTCTAAAAAATAGTATAATATTAAGTAGTCAGCTTTAATTGTGACTTAATTTCAAGTTAAATTTAAGCAGATGGGCTTGTAGCTCAGGCGGTTAGAGCGTTCGTCTGATAAGCGAAAGGTCGATGGTTCAAGTCCATCCAGGCCCACCATTTTATATAAATGGCCCGTTGGTGAAACGGTTAACACACACGCCTTTCACGCGTGCATTTATGGGTTCAAATCCCGTACGGGTCACCATATTTTGATACGAAATCCCTTGTTTAGGGATTTTTTATTGCTTATTTTCCAAAAAAGTGGTATTTTTTTCATATTTTCCACCTATTCTATGGAAATTCATTTTAAAATAAAAAATAACTATCTTAAATAGTTATCATAAATATATATCAATCACAAGTATAAGTTTTACTATGTTCTTTTATATCATCAACAGTAACCTCATCATTAAATTCATCATATGAAGCAGTAGTTTCAATATAAAATTCATCATTATATGCTTTAACAGATGTTATTACTCCATCTTTTACTTCAATACAATAATCCAAACTATTTGTAAGTAAATCTAACTTTGGCCCTTTTACTGAATTAACACCAGTAAATTTTTGATTTCTAATAGCAGCAGTATCCATTTCTTTCTTAGTTTCACTATAAAGTTTTCCAACTTCAATTATAAATGCTTCTTTCTTAGACTTAAAAAAATAATCAATTACTCTTGGAACGACTAAAGTTACAAGGACTGTTAAAATAGCTATAACAACTAAAATTTCTACTAATGTAAATCCATCTTTTTTCATAACAATCAACCTATCTTTCAATACATATTTTATCACATTAAAATATTTAATCAAATAAAAGATGTAAAGTAACATATTCTTTACATCTCTTTTATTTTTGAAACTATATCTTCTATTTTCACTAGTTCTTGATTACCTGTTACCATATCTTTTAATGTAACTGAATTATTCTTAAGTTCATCTTCACCTATTATGATAACTTTATTTATTTTTTCACGATTAGCATTATTCATTGCTTTCTTTAATTTTATATTATTAAGTTCTGTTAATACTTTTATATTGTTTTGTCTTAACATATTAGATATTTCAAATAAGTATTTATCATTATTAAATGAATAAACATACACGTCATACTTCTTTAATTCTTTTGATTCTCTTTCTTTAAGTAGTGTATACATTGGTTCTAGTCCAAATGACATACCTATTGCTGGATACTCTTCACCATTGTGTAAAAAGTTGGTGATTATTTTATCATATCTTCCACCACCACCTAAGGCTGATTTAAATTCATCAGTTTTATCAAATATTTCCCATACTGTTCCAGTATATATTTCAAGACCTCTTGCTAAAAAAGGTGTAAACTTACATAAATCTAAATTCAAATCTTTAATAAGTTTATCTAAACTATTAAGTTCACTTATTCCTTCTGTTAATAATTCTACATTTGTATTTCCTAGTTCACTTGTTAACATTTCTAAATCATAATCAAAATATTTAAATACTTTATCTACTACTTCTTTAGATGATAATTCTTCAAGTTCACTTTCAATATCATCTCTAGTTAACTTATCTAATTTATCAATTAATGTTATGAATGCTCCAATATTTTCTTTAGGAACACTTACATATTCAAGTAATCCACTTAAGAATTTTCTATTGTTATATCTTATTTCAACATCAAGATTAAATTCTTTAAATACTTCTTTACTCATCATAAAATATTCTATTTCAGCATAAGGAGATTCAACTCCACAAGCATCAACATCACATTGATAAAATTCACGAGCTCTACCTAATTTTACAGGTCCATCTCTAAATACTTTACCTATTTCATATCTCTTAAATGGTAATATAAGTCCTTTATTCATACCAATTACTTTAGAAAATGGTACTGTTAAATCATAACGAAGACCTATATCTCTCATACCTTGATCTTTAAACTTATAAACTTCCTTTAATATTTCAGCACCGCCTGCATATTTACTCGCAAGTAAATCATAGTAGCATAATATTGGTGTTTCAAGTGGTAAAAATCCATATAGTTCAAACTTTTTCTTTAAGGTATCAGTAATTCTATTTCTAATAATTTGTTCTTCAGGTAAAAAATCACTAGTACCTTTTAAATTCATTAATTTAAAATCTTCTTTCATTATCTACTTCTTCCTTCACTAAATTCTTCTTCATAATATATGTTATTACCATATGTATTATATAATTTATTATTATAATTTCTTTTGAATTCTTCTTCAATTAATATAAGTTTGGTAAGTAATGTTTTATATTCACTTTCTAACATATATTCTTTATATTTATTAATAATTATTCCTTTTAATTTATTTACTTCATCTAATACAAGTCCTGCATCTCCATCAGTTGTATCTTCATCATTTAATATTTTTATCATAAATTTTATTACTTTATCTATTTTTTTATTTATTCTTCTACGTATGTATGTTTCACATAAATTAGGGTCTATTAAAATAATTTTATCAGCTTTGATAGTTAAATCTTTTACGTTGTTTTTAGGAGTAACAGATAGTCCAACTATCTTAACGTTATGATAAGTTAATTTCTTTTCTTCTCCTTTATGTTCTATTACATATCTCATACATATCACCTATAATAAATCTTTTCTATATTCTTTTGTTATTCTTTTTCTTTCACTTTCTCTATATTCATTTATTAGTTTATGGTTACCATTTAGTAATACTTCTGGTACTTCCATTCCTCTAAATTCTCTTGGTTTAGTATAAACTGGATAATCAAGTAAATTATCATTGAAACTTTCATATTCAAGACTTGTACTTGTTATCACTCCATCAATTAGTCTTACTACTGAGTCTGTTATCATCATTGCTGGTAATTCCCCACCCGTAAGTATAAAGTTACCAATTGAAACAAGTTCATCAGCAAGAGTATATATTCTTTCATCAAATCCTTCATAATGACCACATATTATTATAAGATGTTTTTTATCTTTAAATTCATATGCTTTCTTTTCATTATAAGTTTCACCTCTTGGAGTAAGTAAGATAACAATTGAATCTTCTGTTCTAATACTTTCCACTGCATTAAATACAGGTTCACACATCATTATCATACCACCACCACCACCAAATTGATAATCATCAACTTGATTATTTTTATATGGTGTATAATCTCTTATATCAATAATATTTATTTCTACTTTTCCTTTTTCAATAGCTCTTTTCATAATACTCTCTGTCTTGAAGCCATCAAACATACTAGGAAATAATGTTAATATATCTATTTTCATAAGAACACTCCTATATCATGAAAATAAATACTTTTATTTTCTTTATCTATCTTAGTAATAAAATCTTTATTATATGGTATTAACTTATTATTAACTCTTAACATATTATTGCCATTATCACTTCTATATTCAGTTATTCTACCAACATATTTATTATCATTATACACATCCATATTTATTAGTTCACTTATAAGTATTTCATCATCTTTAAGATTAAGAATAGATTCATCAATATATACTTTACTACCTTTATATTTTAATACATCATTTATATAGTCTATTCCTTTAAATTTAACCATATCAAATTGTTTATGTTTTCTATATGTTTCAATTATTTCTTTATCTTTATTTTCTCCAATATAAAGAAGAGTGTTTTCTTTAAAAATTCTATCTTTAAATTCAAAATCACTTACTATTCTTACTTCGCCCTTAAGGGCATGTGTATTAACTATCCTTCCAATAAATATGTATTTCATAACAACCTCTTCACTTATATAAATAATATAATATTATAGCAGTAGATACTCCTACATTTAAACTTTCACATTTAGGATTCATATCTATTCTAACTATTTCATCACATAAACTTAATATATTATCTTTTACTCCATTCCCTTCATTTCCAAATATTATAGCAAATTCGCGAGTTTTTTCAAGTTTTTCAAGTGAAATAGAAGATTTTAATGATGTACCTATTACTTTAATATTTCTATTCTTTATCTCACTTATCAATTCTTCAATATTACCTATTATTATATTAGTATTAAATATCATACCACCAGTACTTCTTAATACTTTTTCATTATATGGACTTACTGAATCATTACTAAATATAATAGTGTCTATATCAAAGGCAACTGCATTTCTTATAATAGTACCAGCATTACCAGGATCTTGCACTCCATCTAATATAAGTATTTTAGAACCTATTTTATTATCATTTTTAATTTTCGCAACACCTAGTAATCTTGGAGTACTCTTTAAATCACTCATACTTTTCATAATATCAAGAGTAACTATATCATAAGGAACATCATAATTACATTCATAGCTTTCAAGAACAAATAATTCTACAAGTAAATTATTTTTAATAGCTTCTTCTACTAAGTTTTCTCCTTCAATAACAAATAATCCTTTTTCTATAGAATATTTCTTATTTAAAAGTTTTCTTACTTCTTTAATTCTATTATTATCTTTAGATGTTATAAGCATGTTATTCCTCCTTTAATACTTTGGTACTCTCTTTATAATCAGGTTTATATTTCTTAACAATATTCCAAAAATTCTTTGAATGATTAAATTCTATTAAATGAGATAGTTCGTGTATAATTACATAATCTATTTCATTAATACTATATTTTATTAATTCAAAATTTAATTTAATAAGTTTTTTACTTTTATTGCAGTAGCCCCACTTTCGAGTCATTTTACCTATTAACAATTCTGGATATGGAATATCTTCTTCAAATAAATTATAACATATTTCTAGTCTTTCATTAAATATTCTTTCTGCTTCTTTTTTAAGAAATGTATTTAAATATGTTTTGTTTTTAACATAAACTTTATCATCTATGAATTCTATTTTAGAAACTGTATTTAATATTATAACGTCATACTTATTTCCTAAATAATAAAATTCTTCTTTCTTTTGCTCTTTCTTTTGTATTCTTTCATTCATTTCAAGTATTGAATCTTTATTCTTTTCAATAAATGACTTAATTAATCCCTTAGTAACAAAATAATTACATGTAATATATATTCCATCTTTTTTAACTCTTAAATACATATTCTTATTGTTTTTTTTAGTTATAAATACTTTGAATGTTTTATTATCTAGTGTAATTTCCATAATGTACCTCTTTTTAATTATAACATGTTTTTTACTATATAAAAAGCATTCTTTAAGAATGCTTTATGTTACATTGTTATATTTGGTACTTCTTCTATAGTTGGTACTTCTATAACTTCTGTTTCTTGTACTGGTGGTTCTTCTATAGTTGGCGGTTCTACTACTTCATTAATAGTTTCACCTTCTACTTCTGTTTCACCTGTTAGAACTTCAGTCTTATCTTCTTCTTGTTCTTTCCATACAGCTTCAAGTTTATTTTCACCATCTTCTATAGGTTTATAATTTTCATCTACTGGAGTAACTATTGGATTTTCAGGATCTTCTGGATTTTCTTCTTTAGTAACCCATCCATCAAAAACTTTTTCTTTTTCTTCAACATTATCTCCAACTGATATTTCAGTATTACTTCCAGCTTTCTTTTTAGCCTCACTTAACTTGATTTGATTTTCAATCGCTTCTAAAGCTTCATCTGGAATTACTTCCATACTTGTTTCAGTTTTCTCATCAACTTTTACGAAGTAAGTTGGTGTTTCAAGTCCTACATCACTTGGTTTTGGAACCTCATATTTTTCTATTTCTTCTTCATTATAACCAACTGTTACCGTAGTATCTTCACTTACATATATAACTGTTGCTTTACCACACTTAGTATATATATTAGTGTTTCCTGTTACTTCAATAACCTCATTGTTTGCATATTTAATTACTGAACTTCCAAGTGAACTTGTAAATCCTAGTAATTTAGCATCATTAGGACAACTATAATCAGCATTAAGCGTATAGTTACTTAAATTAGCTTTAGCTAAATCTTCTGATCTAATTAATGTATTATCTTCATCATAATAACTAACTGTATAATATTCTACAAATTTAGCATATAAATTGATAATGTTTTCACTATCAGCATATTTAATTATACTTGGATTTAATGATGTAACTTTATTTGTATAAGCAGTATCAGTATACCATCCATCAAATATCATATCAGCATCATAACCATCAAATAATTCAACATTACCATCTTTAACGTTATAACTAGTTACATTATTGCTAGCTCTATCATATTTAATAGTATATGTTGTTAATGAACAAGTCATATAGATATTAGTATCTTTAGTTATATTCTTTGTAAAATCAAATTCAGTGTCACTTGTTTCATCAGTATAGTATTTACAATTTTCATAACCTGATACCTCATGTGCTTTAACTTTACTGTTGTTTTCTATTTCAGTCATGTATGAATATTTTTCATCAATCATGAAGAATGTAACAGTAAGTTTCTTTGTGTGAGTCTTAGTTGTATTTTCAGTCTTAGTTGATAATTTTTTAACAACTACTTTCTTTGTTGTTGGTTCAACATCTTTGTCTTTCTTGTCGTCTTCTCTTTTAACTGGTGTTGTTGTCTTGTTGTTATTTGGTTTAACAGGATCATCTTCCTCTTTCTTTTCACAGCCAACTAGAAGACCAATTATTGTACCAACAATTACTAATATAGCAATAGCTACAAAAATGATAACTCTTTTGTCGTTATCTTCTTCTTCCATGAAGTTATCTTTTACGTCTATTACTTTTTTAGTATTGTTCTTTCCTTTCTTCATATTATAACCCTCCTATAGCAGTATTATCTTTACTACTCTTAAATTCATTATATATTTTTTTATTATGTAAATCAATATGTAATGTAAATTAGATGTAAATTAAAAAAATAGCATTTTTCAATGCCATCTTTTTACAATTTAGTTTACATGTTTAGCCAATTCTAAATGCTGGTGAAACGCTATATACATCGTTTGACCAAGAATCATATATTACTTCATATCACACTTCCTATTCTATAAAAATTAGACAACATAAAAAGTACTATTTCTAGTACCTTCATTATTTTGATTCTATTTTTTATTGTTTTAGAAATCTCTATTTCTTAAGAATGCTGGCATTTCTAATTCATCATCGTCATCATCTTTGATTTCTTGAACTGATTTCTTTTCTCCTTCTATTGAGCGATAAAGTGGTTCAGTTGAATCTTCAAATCCTGTTGCGATAACTGTAACAACTATTTCATCAGTTAATGCTTCATTGATAACAGCACCAAATATGATATTTACATCTGTATTGGCTACTGCTCTTACAACTTCAACAGCATCTTCTGCTTCAAAAAGTCCCATAGAATTACCACCAGTTATATTAACAATACAATCTGTTGCTCCATTGATAGTTTGTTCAAGTAGTGGACTATTTACTGCTTGTTTAGCAGCTTCTACTGCTCTATTATCTCCAAATCCAACACCTATACCAATAAGTGCATCTCCTCTATCTTCCATGATAGTTCTAACATCAGCAAAGTCTAGGTTAACAAGTCCTGGAACACTAATTAAGTCACTTATTGATTGAACTCCTAAACGAAGAACATTATCAACTTCTTTAAATGCTGCATTAAGTGGAGTACTTCTATCAATTAAATCTCTTAACTTATCATTAGGTATTACAACAATAGTATCAACATGTTTTCTAAGTTCATCAAGTCCAACTAAAGCATAATCCATTCTTTTCTTACCTTCAAACTTAAATGGTTTAGTTACTATTGCAACTGTTAAACATCCAAGATTTTGTGCAATTTCAGCAACAACTGGAGCCGCCCCTGTACCAGTTCCACCACCAAGTCCACAAGTAACAAATACCATATCAGCTCCTCTTAAAGCATCCTCAATTTCTTCTTTTGCTTCAAGTGCTGCCTCTCTACCAACCTCTGGTCTAGTACCTGCTCCTCTTCCTTTAGTTATAGTCTTTCCTAATTGAATTTTATTTTCGGCATGAGATACATTTAATACTTGTTGATCAGTATTCGCAACAATAAATTCAACTCCTCTAAGTCCTGAATCTATCATTCTATTTACTGCATTACATCCGCCACCACCGACACCAATTACTTTTATATCGGCTATTTGATCCATCTCTAAATTATTCATATTTCACTCCTTAATCGTTGAAAAAATATCCATATATTTTTCCAAGTACTGTGCTATTATTACTTTTCTTTGTATTTATAAGTTCACTTTGGCTTTCTTCATCAACTGTATAAGCAAGTTTATTTCTAAACGCTAACTTATCATGATAATATTTTATTAGTCCAAGAGAACTAGAATATTTATTGTGTCTGCATCCTATTTCTTTTACCTTATAAGATTTCATTTCTCTACCAAACACTTCATCGACAACTAGATTAAAATCATTTACCTCTGTTGTTCCTCCAGTTATTATTATATAACTAATTTCCATCTTTGTTAAGAGGTTAATTTGCTTTTTTACTAGTTCCAATATCTCTTTTATTCTTGAATTAATTATTTCACTTAATTCATATTGACTTATTTTTATATTCTCTTTTGTATTATTTTCTACATCTTCACTCCATGAAGTAGATGCATTTCTTTTAGATGCTAAAGCAAATTTTTCCTTCAATACTTTTGCACTCTTTCTACTTATATCATATATGTAACAAATATCTCTGTCAATATTTTTTCCACCAATTTCTATATTTTCTGTTTCAATCATTATTCCTTTTTTGAATATGCTTACTTCAGTTTTTTCATCACCTATATTAACTACTGCTGTATTCTTCTTATCAAGTTCACTAGTCTTAAATTCATAATAGTCAGCGATACCGCCAAAATTTATATCTACAACTCCTACTCCTAAATTTTCTAAAAGTGAAACTGCTGTATACACATTCTTTTTAGGTGCTAAACTTATTACTGCCTTACATGATAATTTCTCAGCTTTCATACCTTTTGGATCTTTTACTTTTTCTTTATCATCAATAACAAATTCAATTGGCATAATTGATATGAATTCTTTATTATTAGGTACTTTATTATAAACACATGATTGTAAAACAGATACTATATCATTACCATCAATAATACCTTCTTCATTTCTAACATTAGTACTACCTTCAGTTATTATAAACTCAGCATAATATGATGGAACTAATAAAACTACTTTATTAATTTTAATATTTAACATTTCTTCGGTTCTGTTAAATGCTTCTTTTAATGATACAAGTGTTTCTTCAGGATTTACTATTATTCCCTTCTTAACCCCTTTTGATTTTACTTCAGATACAGACAAAACATTAACTTCATTATTATAAACTTCACCTACTACAAGTTTTATTGTAGATGAACCAATATCTAAACTAGAAATTATCTCCTTCATGTATCCTCCTATAATCTATAAAAACATTATATCAAAAAAAATTCTTTTTTTAAAGAATTACTTCATCAAAATCATATTTTATATCAAAAAAGTAATATGGATTTTCTATTTTACTAGTTTTATTATATGTAATACAAATTATTAATTTCTTTGTTTCTCCACCATTTATAATATCATTTACATTTGTAGATATATCTACATTAACATCTTTAAGTTGTACATTTGAATTTGTATTTAATATTCTTATATTCTTTATTATTGCATTTATATTACCTATATTTGTTAAATCTATACTAAAGGAATTAGCTTTTCTAAATTCATTTAAATCTTCTACTTTTATTTTAATAGTATCACTATCACTATCTAATTTAACCTTCATAGTAGTATCTGCATCAATAGTTACATTATTAAATACAATATCATAATATTTTCTTTTATAATCTATATTTCCTTTTTGACTAAAATTAGTATTAAGATAAGAATATGTCAAAACAAAAATAAATAATATTAGAAATACTATAGATATAGAATAACTTATTATTTTACCTTTCATATTCTTTTCTCCTATACTATTATAAATAATAACATATTTTTTTATAAAATAAAAGTGTAAATAAAAAGAAGTGAACTTTGTATTCGCTTCTAACTAAATTATTTTGTTAAAGATACAATAGAGGTTGATGATGCTACTTTTAATAATTCTTCATTTGATAAGTTTTCTCCAATGATATAGTAATCTTTACCATTCATAGTCCAGTTTAATGAAGAACCCGAAAGTGAACCCATCACTGTTTCATAGAATACTAGTTCACCATCTTTTGAAGTTACTTCAAATTCTTTAGGTACTTTACTAGCTTCCTCTATTAATATAAATGACTTTTCTCCAGTAAATGTTAATATAACTCTCTCTGTATCATCAGTTTTTACTGTTTCTTCACTTTTAAATTTTGTTCCTGTTGGTAAGTACATTGGATAAACTACTTCATCTATTTTGCCTACATTGTCTATTGTATTATCACTAGCAGTATTTTCTACTTCGAAATTATCTTCTTTAAATTCAGGTTTAAAATCTATTTTAGATATTTTGAATTTTATATTAACTATTCCTTCTTTATTAAATACCTCTACTAGTTCTGGTTTCATATCTTTATCAAATGTAATTTTTTGACTTATTAATGATGTATTATTTGGATAATTAACTGTAGACCCTAATATATATTTATCTTCTTTTTCTTCAAATGTAACATTAGAATCATTTTCAAGATCTTTGAGTAGTGATGATAATATATATGCTTGACTACTATTATATGGCCATTCACTTTGAAATTTGAAACTCTTATTTAAACTTGGAGTTACTACAAATACACCATTTTCATTTTTAAGTATTATTTGTTCATGACGATTATCTTTGTTTATAAGTGATGCTTTATAATATTCTCCTTCCATATAGTCAACTGTTACATTATAGTGATATAATTCTTCATTACTAACTATGTCCATTTCACCAGTTAGTTTATACATACTATTATCATTTAGTAATTTTTTATATTTTTTAATAGATGAACTTGAATCCATTTTATTACATCCAACTAAAAGTAAACATGTCATTAATAGTACTATTATCTTTTTGATATTAATTCCCCCTTCACAATAAATTATATTTTTATTTATTATTTATATGAATATAATTTTATTTTTTTGTACATAATAGTAGTATGTAAGGAGGAATTAATGAATACGCTATATAAGATTGCACTTACTCTTGTTATTATAGGTGCGATAAATTGGGGAATGGTCGGTATATTTAATGTTAATTTAGTATCCCTTCTTTTTGGAGTAGACACATTCTTAACTAATTTTATTTATGCACTTGTTGGTATTAGTGGTTTAGTATCAACAGGAATACTTATGAAGCCATTTGATGAGCATCACAAATAATGGCTTTTTTCATGCAAAAGAAAAAGCACTTTCGTGCTTTATATTAAAGTCCAAATGAAGCTTTATCTACTTTAACACCAGGACCCATAGTTGTTGAAATACTAATTCCTTTAACGAATGTACCTTTAACACTACTTGGTTTATTTTTAACTATTTCAGCAACGATAGCTCTTAAGTTTTCCTCAAGTTTTTCTTCGCTGAATGATAGTTTACCAAATGAGAAGTGTACATTTCCATAAGAATCATTTTTGTATTCTACCATACCTTTTTTAATATTACTAACTGCATCTTTAACATTTGTAGTAACTGTTCCAAGTTTAGGATTAGGCATTAATCCTTTAGGTCCTAAAATTTTACCAAGTTTTCCTAATGCAGGCATCATTTCTGGAGTAGCAACGATTGTATCAAAATCGAACCAATTTTCTTTTTCGATTTTTTCTAACATATCTTCTGCTCCACAGTATTCAGCTTCGCTAGCTTCAGATGCTTTAGTTTTAGTAATAACTAATACTCTTTTAGTCTTACCAGTTCCGTTAGGAAGAACAAAACTTCCTCTTACATTCATATCAGTTTTTTTAGCATCAATGTTTAATTTTAATACAGCATCAACTGATTCATCAAATTTTCTAGTTTTAAGACTTTTAAGTACTTTAATCGCTTCAGTAACATCGTAACTTTTATTTTTTTCAACATTACCTAATGCTTCCACATACATCTTACTATGTTTTCTCATAAACTAACCTCCTTATGTGGTCTTTGGATTATCTCTATTTCTCACGAATAATTTTTTTATTTAATTATTCTTCGCTTTCTGTTTCTTCTTTAGTATCTTGATGTGTTACTTCTACTTCAACATTAGCACCATCAGCTAATGCTTTAGCACTTTCTTCCATCGCTTCTAAATCAGCTTCAAGTTTAGCAGCTTGTGCTTCAGCTTCTTCTGCTTCTTTTTCTTGTTCAGCTAATTCAACATCGTTTAATCCCTTAACTGCGATACCCATATTTCTAGCAGTTCCAGCAACTGTATTCATTGCTGATTTTAAATCATATGCATTTAAATCTGGCATTTTGATTTCTGCGATTTTTTGAATATCATCTTTTGATAATGTAGCAACTACATTGTTAGCACCTTTAGTACTTCCTTTATCAATTCCAGCAGCTTTCTTTAATAAAGTTGGAGTTGGTGGAGTTTTTAAAACGAAGTCAAATGATCTATCATCATAAATAGAAATTTCAACTGGTACTATATCTCCCATTTTTTCTCTAGTTGCATCATTATATTTTGTACAAAATTCTTGTAGATTAATTCCTGCAGGTCCTAAAACAGTTCCAACTGGTGGAGCTGGTGTTGCTTTTCCTGCTGGGATTTGTAATTTAATTTTCTTTACAACATTCTTTGCCACGAAAAACACCTCCTATATAATTTAGTTTTATTTTTTTCGCGAGTGGTATTCTTGATAACCCTAATCTCCCACTTCTAATTTATATTAATCCAATATAAATCGACTACTAGATAATAGCATAAAAACTGCATAAAATCAAGGAAATTCGATATAATATTAATGATTATTATGAAAAAGATTAAAATTATAGGTGTTTTTGTTATAATGCCTTTATCTATTTTATGTCATTTTTTATATGAATGGAATAGTAATTTTATTTTTAGTGTGCTTTGTCCGATTAATGAAAGTATATGGGAGCATATGAAATTAATGGCTACTCCTTTTCTCTTATATGGTATTTTTGAATGGATTTATTATAAGAAAAAGAATATCAATTATGATAATTTATTAATATCACTTTGTATTTCTATAATAGTAGGTATAATTGCTTATTTAGTACCTTATCTTATTATTGATAAATTTATTAGTCATAATATGATAGTATCTATTAGTTTATTATTTTTAGATTATTGTTTTATGGAATATTTAAGTTTTAAGATAATTAATTCAAATAAAATTAAATATTCAAATTATATAGGAATTATTTTATTGTTTTTGATATATTTTATGTTTTATTATCTTACTTATAATCCACCTCATAATTATTTATTTTATGATACTAAAGATAAAAGTTATAGAATTAAAAACTGAACGATTAGGTTCAGTATTTTTTTATAATTCAACTATTTTATGCTTATTTGGATCAATTAGTATTTTAACTGCATCATCTTGCCCACTTGTTAATCTTTCAAATGATGCTTGTAAGTCATCTAATGTAGTAATGTCATCTATATACTTTTCTAAATTAATTCTTTTTTTAGCAAGTAAATCAATAACAGCATCAAATTCTTCTCTTTTATATGCGATAGATCCTTTGATATTTATTTCTTTCATTACTCCAGCTACTAATGGAATACTTACATTATTAAGTGAAATACCTACTAATATTAAGTTTCCATTTGGTTTTGTAAATATTATTCCTGATGTTAATGCTGCTGAATTACCACAACAATCACATACTATATCAAATCCATTATTATTTGTTTTAGCATATAATTTCTCCATTAGTTTTGGATCTAATGCATTAAAATATTCGTCTGCCGCACCTAGTTTAACTGATTTTTTACCTCTTAATTCATTTGTTTCAGTAAGTGCTACATAACTTGCACCTTTTAGTTTTAAGAATTCTGCTGTTAAAAGTCCAATAATTCCACCACCTATTACTAGGCACTTATCACCTTTTTTAACATTAGCAAGGTCTGCTGCTCTTAAACCAACTGCTGCTGGTTCTACCATTGCTCCTGACTCAAATGTAACATTGTCTGGAAGTAATCTTACCATATCTTCTCTTACTAAAATTCTTCCACCAAATGCTCCTGGAAAAGCAAGACTAAGTCCAACTGCATTAGTCCATGTGTTTCTACATATTTGAACTTCTCCTCTTTTACATTCTTCACATTCAAGGCAAGGTGAAATTGGTAATGCTGTAACTCTATCTCCTTCTTTAAATTTCTTACTTCCACCATTATCAATAACGATACCACTAAATTCATGACCCATTACAAGTCCTGCTGGAGCTCCTGATTCCCAATAATGAATATCAGAACCACATATACCTGCTTTTAAAACATCTATTAAAATGTAACCAGGTCTTCCAATTAGATTATCTCTTTTCTCTAATTCTATTTTTCTAGCACCTTTAAGTACTCCACTTCTCATATTTATCACACCCTTTATTCTTAAATAATTTTATCATACAATTTAAAAAAATGCATTAGATTTATGCATTTTCTATATTTTTTTACAATTAATAATTTTCTTTTTTGATTTCCATATAGCTTTCTGGATGTTTACAAACAGGACAAACTTTTAATGCTTTTTTACCTTTATAAATATGGCCACAATTTCTACAAATCCATACTTTTTCTTCACCACGTTCAAATACTAAATTATTTTCAATATTACCTACTAATTTCATATATCTTTCTTCGTGATGTTTTTCTATTTCACCAACACTTTCGAATAATTTTGCAATGTTATCAAATCCTTCAGCACGAGCAGTTTCAGCAAATTCTTTATACATTTCTGTCCATTCATAGTTTTCACCACTTGCTGCATCTTTTAAGTTTTCAAGTGTACTTGGAACTTCACCATTATGTAATTCTTTGAACCATAATTTAGCATGTTCTTTTTCATTATTAGCAGTTTCTTCAAATATTTCTGCTATTTGTTCATACCCTTCCTTTTTAGCCTTACTAGCATAGTAAGTATATTTATTTCTTGCTTGGCTTTCACCTGCGAAAGCAGCCATTAAGTTAGCTTCTGTTTTACTACCTTTTAATTCCATTTTAATTCCTCCTTACTTTTAAAAGTTTACTTTATAAAACTTCATATGTCAATTTAATTTATATTTTTTTGCAATAAAATAATTTTTATTTACTTCTTTTACACTAAAATTTAATGATTTAAATATTTTTAAACTATACTTATTATCAATATCAGTAAAAACTAAATCTTTCTTATTATAGTAATGTAAATAAGTTCTCACTAATTTTTTAGCAAGACCTCTTTTTCTAAAATTTTTATTTACACCTACAAGTACTATATAATTTGAATTTTTATCTATTTTACTAATGTATTTATTAATTTCTGGATACTTTTCTTTATCAAAAATTAATTTTACTGCTTCCATATCTTCTAATACTTCATTCATTTTTAATGTGCATAGAAAAGATATTTTCTTACTATATCTTTTTGTATAAAGAAGTGTTCCATATTTTATATAGTAATTAAATAGTTTTGTGATTAATTCTCTATCTTTTATAATATTTTTATCTCTAGAAGTAAATATTTTATCTCTTTTGAAACATTCGATATATAAATCAATTATTTCATCATCAATCTCAGTTAATTTATATACATTACTTTTCATCATTAGATTCTGTATATATTACTGGATTTGGTAATTTCTTACTATATTTTCCTGATTTCTCTTTTACTTTGATATTCTTATTAGCATCAACTGTAATAACATAAGTTATATCATATTTAGTTTTACCACTATCATTATTCATATAGCTTAATATTATTTCTGATTCTCCCTCATTAAATGCCTTAAATGTTAATACTTGTGCATCACTATCTAATGTTTCATCATCAGCTGGTGTTAAAAATTCTTCTGATTTTAAATCAATAACATTTGAATCCATTATTGAATATGACCAAACATAATTACTTGAAGTATCAACATCTAATGAAATTTTCATAGTATCTCCAGTTGACTTGTTTGTTAAACTTTTACCACAACCCGCAAGCAAAACTAATGCAAATGTTAGTAATAATACTTTTATTTTTTTCATATTTCACCTCTTAAAAACATTATATCAAAAAAAGATTACTTTTGGTAACCTTTTTACATTTTTGACACTTGAAGTAAATCAACTTCAACTGGAGTTTCTTGTCCGAATAAATCAATAAGTACAGTAAGTTTTTCATTTTCTTTATCTTCACTTTCAATCTTACCATACATTCCTTTGAATGGACCATCTATAATTGTTACAGTGTCTCCTACTTCAACATTTGAATTAATTGGTTTAGTCATTTCTTCTTCATCAGCAATAAATTTCTTAACTTCTTCTGGTGAAAGTGGAATTGGTTTAGCACCTTTTCCTGATGAACCTATAAATCCTGTTACTCCTGGAGTATTACGAACTACATACCATGCTTCATCACTCATAATCATTTCGATTAAAACATATCCTGGAAACATTTTACGTACTTTTTCTTTTTTAACTCCATCTTTAACTTCAATTTCAGTTCTTTCTGGAATAATAACTCTAAATATGTTATTCTCCATTCCCATACTTTCACGTCTTGATTCTAAATAATCTTTAACTTTTTGTTCATGTCCGCTGTATGCATTAACAACATACCATAATTTCTTTTCTTCCATTAGAATAGCCCCCTTATTACTGCGAATAATGCATCAAGCCCATAAAAGAATAATCCAAAGAATACAAGCATTACGATTGTTATACAAGAATATTTAACTAATGCTTTACCATCTGGCCATCTTACAGCTTTTGATTCTTTTTTAACGCCTTTAAAGAAACTTTTTATTTTTTTCATTTCAAATCCCTCCAAAAAAAAACACCGTTTGTGTAATTAAATATTATCATAAATACTAATTACTTTCAAGTGTTTTTAATTATTTTATATCAATTATATCTTTAATATATATTTTAGTTCCATCAATACAAAGTAAATAATCATAACTTTTTGATATTATAGTATATTCTCTTTCATAATCTTTTGTTTTAATTTTGAATTTCTTTTTATAAATAAAGTCATTCGATTTAAATAATTTATTTATCTTTTGCTGTAAATCATATTCATTTGGAATTATTTCTTCTTCATAAACATTTTTATCATTATAAGAGTAATATACTTCTTTATTATTACTTATATTTTTATTTATTTTGTTAACAAAGATTTCAGGAACTCTTTTCATATATTCACCTAGAATATTATATTATTTTAATATTCTAAATATTCATGTCTTTTGATATCTTTTTCCTTTATAGATTCTCTTTTATCGTATAGTTTTTTACCTTGACAAATGCCTATTTCTACTTTAGCTTTTCCTTTTTTAAAATATATTTTAAGTGGTATTAAAGTATATTTTTTTAATGTGATTTCATTATTAATTTTAATTATTTCGTTTTTATGAAGTAATAGTTTTCTTTCACGTCTTTCATCATGATTAAATATGTTACCTTCTTCATATTTTGCGATAAACATATTTGTAAGATATACTTCATTGTTTTTTATTCTTGCATATGAATCGTTTATGTTGGCATTTCCTTTTCTTAAGGACTTTATTTCAGTACCTTTTAACTCTATACCTGCTTCATATGTATCTTTTATGAAATAATCATAATGTGCTTTTCTATTTATTATTTCCATTTGTTATTTTTTTTACTAAAGCGAAATCTATTTCTCTTTTGGCAGGGTCGCTTCCTATACATTGAACTATGATTTGATCGCCATATCTATAGACAACTTTACCTTTTTTAGTGTATCCGTAAAGAGAATCATTGTATTCGTACATGAATGGTTTTTTGTGAAGTTCTATGAATTGTTGTATTTCATTTGGATCAGTAAGGCTTTCTAATTCTTTTGAATCATCTTCACTTATCATCCATTCTACTTTTCCATCTATGAATTTATCATTTGTTTGAGCAAAGAATGATGTAGGCATTGGTCCATCAAGTGTTGCTTCAAATGTTTGTCCAATTCTATCTTGCATATAAACTGCATCATAATAGTCATCAGTTGCATATTCACAATCAGCACTTGTTCTTTCACATTCTGAAATATGGTCGCATACTTCTGTTAGATATGAAGCCCAGAAACTAATATTTTCAGGACTAGTATCTTTTTCAATAATGAATACTCTAAATATTGTATGAACAAGTAAATCACACATTCTTCTAATAGGAGAAGTAAAGTGTGTATAATCTCTATCATGTGCTTTTAATCCTAATCCAAAATGACCTTTTGCTTCTGGTGAATATCTTGCCTTTTGCATACTTCTAAGTAGTTTTTTACTAAATACTTTATAATGTTCTTTATCTTTTAAATATTCTAATAATTCTTGAATATCCTTACTACTTACATTTTCTGGATTTATCTTTTTAGGATAATTTACTCCAAATACTGATAACATTTTCATAAAATCTTCTATCTTTTTAGGATTTGGATCTTCGTGAATTCTAAATACAAATGGTACCATATTTGGTATTATTTGTGATAATGCATTGCATGTGAATCTAGTAAATCCAACATTCGCATAAATCATATGATTTTCTATTATTGATTCAGCAGGTCTTTGAACTCTTGGAACTATATCAATTAATTTGTCATTTTCATCAAATATTTGTTTCTTTTCACTTGTATTTTCAAAATCAATTTTACCTAATTTATGAAGTTTATTATCCATTACTTTAGAGATAACATACATCAATTTGATAATATCTCTTATAGGTAAATTTATTTCATTACCTGGTTTTATATCTTCAATGCTATTGTATTCTAGTAATCTTTCTCTTGTGATTCCATTTTTGAATGCGATATCATCTATTATTTCATTTGGCTTTACTGTATATTTTATCGTAATATAATCCTTTGTATCTTCAGTTTCTTTATCTTCTAGGATATCTTGTACAGCATCATAATTCATTTTCTTTTTAGATTTTATAACTGAAATGTATACTTTTTCATTAACAATGTTTCCACCATGATCTATTTCCATTTCACATGTCAAAGCATATCTATCTTCATTTGGATTTAATGAACAGATTCCATTCGAAAGTTCTATTGGAAGCATTGGACCTACTTTATTAGCAAGATAATCAGAGTTACCTTTTAGTTCTGCATAGTTCCATACCGGTGTATTCATCTTTACATAATAACTTACATCAGCAATGTCAACTGTTACTTTATAGTTTCCATTTTTACTTATTTCATCTTGTACAGCATCATCAATATCTTTTGTATCTTTACCATCCATTGTAGTAGTTGCTTCGCCTCTTAAATCAACTCTACCTTTTGATATTTCTTTTTTTATTTCTTCTTCAGTTAAACTGCTTGGAAATGTCTTGGCTTGTTCTTTTACTTCTTCTGGCATAAATAGATGAACACCAAATTCACTAGCAATCATGGCTATTTCAGTATCATTACCTGGAGCATTTTTGTGCCCTATTGGATAATCTATTTTAGCAAGGACTCTACCTCTACTTATATCTTTTACATAATCAAGGTGTACGATTAATCCATCCACCAAAGTAAAATCACAATCGCTTGTGTCAACATCAACTTCATAAGGTAATTCAGTGTCAAGTATCTTTACAGTAAATTTACCATCGTTATCAACAATTTCACCCATACTTTTACCAAGTGATCTCTTTAGAACTCTTATGACTTTACCTTCAGTCTTATCTTTATTAGTATAATCAACAAGTACTAAATCTTTATCAGTAGCACCATTCATATTATTTTTAGCAATGAAAATATCTTCTCCATCTTTTACTAATAAATGTGCATTACCTTTCTCATGCATATCAAGAGTACCTGTTAGAAGTTCGTTTTTAACATAACCATTATGATGAGTTTGTCTTAATACACCCTCTCTACATAACTTTTCAAGTTCTCTCATAAGTTCTTCATAATCTTTAATAGTACTATTTTCCATTATTTGATTCATAATTTCCATAGCATTTAAACTCTTATTATTTTTTTCAATTACTTTTAATATTTTGTCTCTCATATCTACCTCACCTTCATTTTATCATATAAATTAAAAAGTTCATAAGAAAATATGAACTTTTATGTATTTTTTTATATTGATAAGATAAATGATATTACTATAAATGCAAATCCTAAAACATAAGTAAGTCTTGTTATTACTTTTTCAAGACCCCTTTCTTTTGATTTACCAAGTAACATTGCATTTCCACCTGTTATTATTTGACTAGCATCACTAGCTTTATTACTTTGTAATAGAACTATCACTATTAATATAACAGATATTACTAATAATACTTTTTCCATATTGATTTCTCCCTTGTGTTTTGTATTATACAATAAATATTAGTATTATGCAAATATTTATGTAATTATTTTGCTTTTTTGCTTTCAATTTGTTCTTCTATTTCAAGAAGTCTATTAAATTTGCAAATTCTTTCACCCCTTGAAACAGAACCTGTTTTTACGAATGGTATATTTAATGCAACTGCAGCATCTATAATAAATGTATCTGTTGTTTCTCCACTTCTATGAGACATAATACATGTGTAATTATGCTTTTTAGCAAGTACAATTGTTTCTAATGTTTCAAAGAATGTTCCTATTTGATTAGGCTTAATTAATATTGAGTTGCATAGTCCATTTTGAATACCATGTTCTAATTCTTTTTTATTTGTTACGAACAAATCATCTCCAACTATGTTGATTCCCTTACCAAGTTTTTCTGTGATTAATTTGAATCCCTCATAATCATTTTCATCATAAGGATCTTCAATTGATATAATTGGATAATTTTTAACAAGGTCCATATAATAATCTAATAATTCTTCTTTACTTAAGAATCTATTTTCTATTTTATATGCTTTATTCTGTTCATTATATATTGATGACGCAGCTATATCAAGTGCGATAAACACATCTTTTCCAGGAATGTAACCTGCACTTTCTATTGCTTTTATTATATATGATAATGCAGCACGATTGCTTTCTAAATTTGGAGCAAATCCTCCTTCATCACCGACTGATGTTTCATGTCCTTCATTATCCAATATTTTTTTAAGAGCGTGGAATACTTCACTAGCGCATCTAAGTCCTTCCCTAAAAGAATCTCTTTTTGGAACTATCATAAACTCTTGAATATCTAAGTTATTTTTAGCATGCATACCACCATTAATAATATTAAACATTAATTTTGGTATTCTTTTTTCTCTAGGATTTAAGTATTCGTATAATTCTTTATGTGCTTCACTAGCAGCTGCTTTTATACAAGCAAGACTAACTCCAAGTGTCGCATTCGCACCAAGTTTACTCTTATTTGGTGTCCCATCAAGCTCAATCATTTTATAATCAATTTCTTTTTGATGAGTAACATCCATACCAAGTAAAGCATCTTTAATTATTGTGTTTACATTGTTTACAGCCTTTAATACTCCTTTACCACAATATCTTTCATCATTATCACGAAGTTCTAATGCTTCACGAGAACCGGTTGATGCTCCTGAAGGCACTGATGCAATGCCTATTCCTCTTTCACTTTTTACAGTTACTTCTACAGTAGGATATCCTCTTGAATCCAATATTTCTCTAGCTTTAATATCTATTATTTTACTCATTATTAATCCTCCTATAATTATCTATGTATTAATTATACAATTTTTTTAATAAATATGCTATAATATTATTAATTTAAAGGAGTGAATTTTTTTATGTCTATAGAAGAAATCAATGCTACTACATTTGGTGAATTTGCAAGTAAGCATGTGCTTAAAAACTTTTTTCAAACAAAAGAATATGGAGAACTTATGTCACATAGTGATTTTTCAGTTATGTACATAGGTGCTTATCATAAAGATATATTAGTGGCTGCAAGTCTTATTTTGTATAAAACATTAAGTGCCAATATTAAATATGGGTACGCTCCTCGTGGATTTTTAGTAGATTTTTATAATACTGATTTATTAAAAGCATTCACTCGTAAAGTTAAAGAATTCTTTTTGAGAAGAGGATTTGCTTTCATTAAGATTAATCCTGAAATTACATATTCAGTTATAGATTTTGATAATAAAAGTAAGACAATTAATTCTAAAAATAAAGAATTAATTGCTAACTTAAAAGAACTTGGTTATGATAAATTAAAAGATAATTTGTATTTTGAGTCATTACTGCCTAAATACACTCCAGTTATATATTTGCCTACATATGATTTTAATAGTTTAGATCAAAATATGGTTAAAAATATGAAAGAAAGTGAATATAAAGGAATAAGACTTGTATCTCGTGGTGAAGAAGAGCTTGAGAAATTCTATTCATTCGTAGAAGATAAAAAGAATAAAACACTTACATATTATAAATATTTCTATAAAACATTTAAACAAAGTGATATGGTTGATTTATTATTTGCGGAAGTAAACTATGATACATATGTAAAATACCTACAAAAAGAATATATTATCGAACAAGAAAATAATGATAGAATAAATATTGAATTTAATAAAAATCCTAATAGTGCTGATATCTATAAGAGAAAAACTGAATCAGATAGAAATCTTGATAGAATTTCTAATGATATAGCGAAGACTAATTTGAGAATGCAAGAAAATAAGACAAAGGAATATCTTGGTGCTGCGTTCGTTGTTAAATATGAAGGCAGAGTTACAATAATAATTACTGGTAATAATAATGATTTTTCAAGTATTGATGTTAAGACATTCTTATTTTATAAGATTATTGAAGAATATAAGAAGGCTGGTTATTTGTATGTAGATTTATATGGAATTACTGCTGACTTTAGTGATACTAATCCATATAAGAGACTTAATGATTTTAAACTTAAATTCAAACCAACTACTTATGAATATATTGGCGAATTTGATTTGATTGTTAATAAACCATTCCATCAATTATTATGGTCAACAAATAAAATACAAAAAGAATTTTATAAACCAGCAATTAAATCATAAAAAATAACATAGTGAGCAATCATTATGTTATTTTTATTGTACTGCTAAAACTATATATGGATCGTTTATAATCCTGTACCTCCAGATACTTGTACTTCACCTTTTAACGAAATTACAGGTATAATCACACCAGTATACATAAAAAGCGAAGAACTATTAGTAGAAGAACCATCTTTATTATATCTTACAGCTCCAGCAAACGCAGCTTCATCACTAAAAGTAAGTCCAACAGGATAAGTCAATTTATTATTTCCATAGCCTAAAAGTAAAGTACATATAGGCAAAAACCATAAGTTTTCAAAAATTTATACACTTTATCTTTCATATTTTTTCCAAATATATTCTATTAATATATGGCTTTATGTTCAATAAAAATATACTAAAGATAACATATTTTCACATATTTAATTAAAGTAAAAAGTGAGTAATTAGCTCACAATAACTTCACATTCTATTCATTTTAAACATATTTATCTATATTTTTTGGTACTTTATCTTGAACAATCATATCTATTATTTTATTTTCCTTTTCTTCACTTACTTCACGACCAGTAATAAAAGATAATTCATGTATAATATCTCTCAAAGTGTTCTCATTCTTATAGTCACCATCTTGAAGTTTTCTTGCTAAAGATATAATAGTATCTTTACTCACTTTTGTTTTCTCTTCAATTCTATTAAAAAGATTATCATTCACATATATCACCTAAAATATTATATGTTTTGATAATCCTTTTGCTTCTAATTTTTAAAAATTAAACATTAACCATTCTGGCTTATAAATCATTAAGAATCCAATTATTAACATTATGATTCCACCAATTAAATGTGAATATTTACCAAATTTATTTGATATTGCTTTTATTTCTAATGTTTTCATTGCAATTGTAAATACAACAATATCATCAATTAAGAAAAAGAAAACATATATTAATGAATAAATAATTTGTGCTGTTTTACTTACCTCATTTATAGTCAATATTTGAGTAAACATAACTGGTAATCCAAGAGAACACAATAACTCAATAACATTAACAGATACCGCCAACACAACAATACCAAATAAAGCTAATATAAATGATTTCTCTTTAATAATTTTCTTTATTGAATTAATAATTTTTTTTCTACCACTTTTATCAACAACTTCACATCCATCATCTTCCTTAACAAAGAAAAATTTTAATATTGTTAATATTCCAAAGAAAACAGCAATTATACTTATACCCATTCTTATCAAAATAATATTATTTAAAAATACAGCTAAATTTAGCCATGATATTAAAAATAAAAAATATACAAGTGCCGATGATAAAAGAAAAGTTATTCCAAGAGCCCATTTCCTTTTTACATTTTTCATTCCCAAAAGCATCGATATTAAAAATATTAAAATCCACATGGCACAAGGATTAAATCCATCAACTAGTCCTATTAGAATTGTTGATAATAATATTGGTACTTCTTTGCTCTTTTTCTTTCCAAGTATAGGTATATTCACTTCAGCATCTTCATATTTTTTACCATCCTCTTTCAAATTTTCTTCTTCCTCAGTTGTTGTTCCTAAATAAATTCCAACTTTATCTTTATAATCAAAATTTGAATAATAAGTTATTGTATTTTTTATTCTTTCAGGTGTTATTTCACTATCATAACCAGTTATAACATTATTTCCAATTATTAAATAAGGAACACCATTACTATAATCATTTAATATTTTTTGAACTTCCTTATACTTTTCTTGATTCTCTTTATTACTCCATACCTCATATTTATTCAGTATAACATTTTTATTATCATCTAAATATTGTTCTAAAAACTTTTCAAGTTCAGCACAATGAGGACATTTATCACCATAAAATAAATAAATATTTAATTCTTTCGCTTTACCAAATATTACAATTGGAAAAAACAAAGTAATTATAAATAATATTTTAAATAACTTTATAAAATTATTTTCTTGAATACCTTTTGTCATTTTTTTGTTCATCATACATTTTCCTCTATAATTTTCACCAGTTCTTCTTTTTTATGTTCACCATTTAGTCTTCCTATTTCTTTATCATCTTTATAAAATATAAAGACAGGCAAAATTTTTCCTACATCATAATTATCTACATCGTCAAAATCATAATCAAATTCTTCAATTTCAATATCAGGATATTCAATTTTTATTTGATTTATAACTTTATTCATAATAATACATGAAGGACATCCTAAAGAAGTTATTTTTACTATTTTCATACATAATCTCCCATTACTTTCAATTAATTTATAATTTTTATTTCTCTTTTAACTCTTTTGACTTTTGAATTTTATATGTGACTTTTATCACCAGTTTTCTTGGTAAAATTCTATTAGCAAATACTCCCAATTTAATTGTAAACCCTGGAATTATAATCAGCTTATTTTTAACCATACATCTTAATGTATATTTTACTACATCTATACTCTTTAATGATTTTACACCAAATTTAACATGTGCTCTATCATTAAAACCTGTATCAACTGGGCCTGGACATAAAACATGAATTTTTACTTTACTTTTGCTTCTTCTAAGTTCCTCATAAATTCCCATCGTTAAATTATAAACATAAGATTTTGTTGCATAGTAAGTTGACATAAGAGGTCCAGGTTCAAACGCTGCTGAAGAAGCAACATTTAATATTTCTCCATTATTTTTCTTGACAAAATCCTGTAAAAACAATTTAGTTAAAATATGATATGCTGTTATATTCAAATCTATCATGTTTAATTCAGTTTCCAAATCAGTCTTAGTAAATTCACCAAAAGTTCCAAATCCTGCATTATTAATTAGTAAATCTATTTTACCTTTATATTTACTATACAATTTATAAGCATTTTCCTTTACACTTAAATCCATTACTTCTACATAAACTAGTGTTTTTAATTCACTAGATAACTTATCCAACTTATCTTTTGATCTTGCAACTAAAACCAAATCATATCCTTGTTTTGATAATTCTTTTGCAAAATCTTTCCCAAGTCCATTTGAAGCTCCCGTAATTAATGCTAACATTTTATCACCCTACCTACTATTCTATCACATATTTTTGCATATAAAAAGAAGAAGTTATTTTGCAACTTCCTCTGCTCTTGTTTCTCTAATTACAACAACTTTAATTGTTCCTGGATATTGCATTGTTTCTTCAATCTTATCCTTGATTTCTCTTGCAACCTTATAACTAGACAAATCATCAATTTGATCAGGTCTTACCATAACTCTCAACTCTCTACCAGCTTGCATTGCAAAAGTCTTTTCAACTCCTTCTATACTGTTTCCAATTGTTTCTAATTCTTCAAGTCTCTTAACGTAATTTTCTAACGAATCATTTCTAGCACCTGGCCTTGCAGCACTAAGTGCATCTGCAATAGCAACTAACTCAGAAATAATATATTCAGCCTTTTTATCACCATGATGAGACTCAATAGCATTAATAACCACCTTATCTTCACCATGTTTTTTAGCAATATCAGCGCCTATTTCAACATGACTTCCTTCAACTTCAAAATCAATAGCTTTTCCTATATCATGTAAAAGTCCTGCTCTTTTTGCTAAAGAAACATTTTCGCCTAGTTCACTAGCCATAAGACCCGCCAAATGAGCAACTTCTTTACTATGTGCTAATGCATCTTGACCATAACTTGTTCTAAAAGCAAGTTTTCCTACCAATTCTACAATTTCAGGATCAACCTTTGAAATTCCTAATTCAAATAAAGCTTCTTCACCTTTTTCTCTTATAATTTTTTTGTAATCTTCACAAACTTTATCATAAAGTTCTTCGATTCTAGCAGGATGTATTCTTCCATCCTTGATTAAAGTTTCAAGTGTAGTTTTAGCAATTTCACGTCTTAACGGATCAAAAGAAGATAAAACTATTACTTCTGGAGTATCATCAATAATCAAGTCAACACCAGTAACTGCTTCTATAGTTCTAATATTTCTTCCTTCCCTACCTATTATTCTTCCTTTCATTTCATCATTAGGAAGTTCAACTGTGCTTACAGTTTGTTCACTTGTAACATCACTAGAATATCTTTGCATACTTGAAACAATCATTTCTTTTGCTTTTCTATCAGCTTCAAGTTTTGCTTCATCTTCTCTTTCCTTTAAATAAACAGCAATTTCCCTGTTCATTTCCTCTTCAACTTTTTTAAGCACCATTTCTCTAGCTTTCTCTTTTGAAAATCCAGATATTTTTTCTAAAAGAGCAATCTGATCCTTAATTATAATCTCCATTTTTGCATCTTTTTCTTGAATTTCTCTTTGCTTAGCTAATAAATCTTTATCTTTTAGTTCAAGATTCTTTTCTCTCTCAGTTAATAATTCATCTCTTTTGTCTAGACTCTTTTCCCTATTATCAATTCTTTGATTAAGTTCATTAAGTTCTTTCTTCTTTTCCTTAATCTCTGTATCAGTTTGATTTTTTAATTTATAGCTTTCCTCTTTTAATTCTAAAACACCATCACGTTTAGCTTTTTCAGCTTCCTTTTTAGCATCTTGAATTATTTTTTCAGCTTCTTTTTGTGCTGCACTTACTTTTAACTTGTTTATAAGTATCATAATAAATGCACCAACAAATAATCCAACTATTACAAGCAAAATGGAGAAGATTACATCATTCATATAACATTCCTCCATTATTTTCTAGAAGTTTAGATTAACTTCTAATAATATTGTAAAGTTTTATCACACACTTGTCAATAAATAATTTTTTTTCATATATATTAAAATTGTTTCAATAATCATCATAAAAAATAAATATGTAATCTTACTAATAAAAATTTCTACATAAAAAAATATGCTTACATCGAAACATATTTTATAATGAAATGCATATATACATATAATGGTTCTCAACATTTAGTTTGTAGTTTTCTTTTTAATCTTTTTTTCCTTTTCATATTTAATTGAACTATCCTAAAAGAAATAAATAATGCAAAAGAAATGAATATTATTAAAAATAAATTGTTCCACATAAAAGCAAAAATACTAAACGTTAATCCACCTGAATACACCAAGTCAAATGTATCTAGTTTTTTATCTCCATACATCACATCAACTTTTCCAAGTACAGTTCCTTTTTTGGTAAAATAAGATATTTCTTTTACACCATCATAAATATATTTAACATTTTCTTTCGAAAAATCATTTTTTAAATATTTATCAATTTTTACATTTGATTTTATCTTAATTTCCTTTTCTTTTGAATTTTTTGCTTTTAAATCCACTATTACATCAGAATTATCGACTATGTTCATGTAAGAATAGTTTTTAGAAAAATATGTATAAGCAGTGATAGCATCGCTTATATGTGGAGCACTTTTTGATTTATCAGCATTCAATGTTACCAAAAGATAATCAACCCCATCAATTGTTGAAGTAGATGCTAAACAATATCCAGCAGCATTAATAAATCCAGTTTTTGCACCTTTAATATAAGATATATTTTTACCACCATTTCTTGAGTTATAGCTTTCTATAGTACTTTTTACTATTTTGCCATTTGAAAGCGTATATCTCTTTGTTTCAAATACTTCTTTAAACTTTTTGTTTTTTAATGCATATTTCAATATTTCAGCAACATCATAAGCACTACTATAATTATTTTCATTAAATAAACCAGTAACATTTGCAAAATGTGTATGTTTTAAACTCAAATCTTTTGCTTTTTGATTCATCAATTCAATAAAGTCGTCATAAGAACCAGATATTGATAACGCTAGTGCATTAACTGCATCAGCACCACTTGGAAGTATTGCACCATACAATAAATCATTATATGTAACTTTTTCGCCAACTTTAAACCCAGCCACAGATACATCCCAAGCAATATCTTTAAACATTTCTTTTGTAATTATTACTTCTTTATTATAATCCTCTATATTTTCTATTGCCACAATAACTGTCATCATTTTTGTTAAACTTGCAATATATGTTTCTTGATTTTCATTCTTATTCAACAGCACTATATTATCATTTAAATTATATAAAATATACTTATCACTATTTAAATTTAATGTTTCACCAAAAGCTTCTACTTTAAATAAAAGAAAAAAAACTAAAAATATATATATAAATTTAATTATTTTTTTGACCATATTTTTGTTTCTCTTTCATCATAAACTTTGATATAACATTTTCAATTTCTATAGCTCCCCTTGGATCTAAATTAGAAATATAAATATTTTCCTTAACAGTATCAATCTCTATATCGCTCCATAATAAATTTTTCTTGATTTTTAAATCATTGTATAAATCAGGAGTAATTGTCGTAAAATAATATCCCCAAAATAATCTTTTTTGACCAATTAAAATTCTTTGATTTGTTAAAGCCACCACACAACTATTGATAATAATAAAAGAACTAACATTATCTTGACCACAAAAAGCATACGTCACTTCTTCATCTTCATTCAAATGAAGATCTATTACATGTGCGTGTTTTTTAGTTCTAAACGCAATAGTTTTTGGATATTTCTTTTTAAATTCATATACAAATTTATAAGTACGTTTTTTCATTTTTACCACCTTCCATCATTTTACATTATTTTAATTTTAAATACAATATTTAATACAATAAATGATATTAAATACTATTTAAATTTTTAATCAAAGCGAACTAATTATATTTTTAATTATCATATTTATTGACTCAATAACATAATTATAATTATTTGTATTAATTTCATTTATAATCTCATTTGTATCAATATTTATTCTCTTTAATACTTCTTCATTTAATTTTGCATTATCATATACAAGTATTATAGAATTCATATCTTCAATAAAATTTGTAGCAATAGTACCATTTAACATTAACTTATTTTTTTCATTAATCTTGCTAACAAACAAAATAGTAGACTTTTTAATTTCATCTGTTGATAATTTGTTTTTTACATGTTCTTGTACAATTTCTTCATACTTTCTCAACATATATCTATACTTACTTATCACTTCAAAATTAATATCAATCATATTATTTGATAAATTTTCTTCTAGTTTTTTTGACACAATATTATTATTAACCACTATTTTATATTTTTGAAAAATATGCATAATTCTAGTAGATAACCTTTTTTGAAAACCAATTACAAGAAAATTATTTTCTCTAATAATATCATCTGATTTTTCATTTACTTCTCTTATTATACTTTTCATATTAATAATTTTACCATTTATTTATTAATTTGATAATTTATTTAAATATATTTACTATTTTTTTACATTTTTTATAGTAATTTGTAGTGTTTTTCATTTTTATCGTAAATATATTATTAGGAGGATAAAATATTATGAAAGAAAAATATGAATACATTAAATCAAAATTCGATACAATTGAATCATTAGGATTTATTAAATGCAATTATCATGACAAAGGAGGGCCAGGAAGAATGCTTGAGAAATTATTGGTAAACAAAAAACCAGATAATTCAAAAAAACCAGATTATGAAGGTATAGAAATTAAAACATGCTGCGACAATAGTAAATATAAAATGACATTATTTAGCCTAATTCCAAATGTAAATAATCTTAATTTTGAAAATACAATGAAATATTTTATGAGTTTTTATTATTTAAGTAAAAAGAAAAAAACAAAAACAAATAGCAAATCAATACCACATTTCTATTTATCAATAAAAGGTACAAATAACTTTTACTTAAATGGAATTTTTAAATTTAACCTAGTGTTTAATGATACTGAAAAAAAATTATATCTTGACTGGGAAAATATTTCTACAAAAGATAAACACCATTGCATATATTGGAATTATAATGAAATAACTTCTGCTTTTGTATCAAAACTAAATTATTTAGTACTAATTAAATATGATAAATTTTATAGTTGTGGATATTTTTATTGTAAATATAAATCAATTAATTTTTTTCAGCAAATAAATGAAGATGCGATTATTAAACTATTAAAAGAAGGAAAAATAGTCATCTCATTTAATATAAGTTCAAAGCAAGATGAAAATAACAATCTTGTTCCATATTACCATGGAATAAGATTTGAAATTGATTCAAATGAAATATCTCAACTATACAAAAATATTAATTAATTCATGTAGTAAAAATTAGAATGCATACAAATAATGCTCTAGATAATCTAGTGGGAACTGATTTTACAAAAGCTTAGATAAAATAAGGAGAAACTCTTATTTTTTTTACTATAAAAATTTATCAGTCATTTTTTATAACTAATAACACTTATTTTTTGTATTTCTATCATTTTTAGTAATTTCACTCACTTTTCCATTTGAAATATACATTATCTTAATTTGAAAAGTTTAAAGCTTCCATACTCATATACTATTCTTTTTATTACCTTTATCATTTAATACTTACGTGTAAACGTCTTCTAAATGAATTAACTTTATAAGCTTTAATTATTATTGTAAATTTAATCGTTATTTTTTCAATTCTTATAATAAATATTATCACAAAAAAGAGAGATAACATTTTCATGCTATCTCCCCACTAGATTATTTAGAGCATAAATAAAAAAGTTTCACATTTAGATATAAACTAGATGTAAAACTAGATATCAAAATAAAAAAGTCCCTAAAATAGGGACTTTATAACCCAATGGTCGGGAAGACAGGATTTGAACCTGCAACCCCTTGGTCCCAAACCAAATGCTCTACCAAGTTGAGCCACTTCCCGATATAATGGTGCGCCCAATAGGAGTCGAACCCATAACCTTTTGATCCGTAGTCAAATGCTCTATCCAATTGAGCTATGAGCGCGTTTAAAATCCCGTCGGAATCGCTTTACAACAAGTTTATTACATTTGTAATCTGTTTTAACAAAATGGTGGCTTCAGTTGGAATCGAACCAACGACACCAAGATTTTCAGTCTTGTGCTCTGCCAACTGAGCTATGAAGCCAAATGGCGGTTCCGACGGGACTTGAACCCGCGATCCCTCGCGTGACAGGCGAGTGTGATAACCACTACACCACGGAACCAATGGTTGCGGGAACTGGATTTGAACCAGTGACCTTTGGGTTATGAGCCCAACGAGCTACCGAACTGCTCTATCCCGCGATAATATAATCTTTCATCGCATAAATCATGCGAAATATTAAGTGGCGGAGGAAAAGGGATTCGAACCCCTGCGCCGATTTCTCGACCTCCCGGTTTTCAAGACCGGTCCCTTCAACCAGACTTGGGTATTCCTCCAAATTGGTGCCTCAGATCGGACTTGAACCGATATGAGCTTTTACACTCGCAGGATTTTAAGTCCTGTGCGTCTACCTATTCCGCCACTGAGGCACAAAATAAATGGTGTCTCGCTGGGGATTCGAACCCCAGACCCCTTGATTAAAAGTCAAGTGCTCTACCGGCTGAGCTAGCGAGACATATAATATATTTTGTGGTTGCCTCGGCTGGATTCGAACCAGCGGAATGCAAGAGTCAAAGTCTTGTGCCTTACCACTTGGCTACGAGGCAAAATTACAAGTGGTGGAGAGAGGTGGATTCGAACCACCGAACCCGAAGGAACAGATTTACAGTCTGCCGCGTTTAGCCTCTTCGCTATCTCTCCATTTATGGTGCCGAAAACAGGAATCGAACCCGTAACCTACTGATTACAAGTCAGTTGCTCTACCAATTGAGCTATTTCGGCAATTATGGTGGGCGATGAGAGACTCGAACTCCCGACCCCCTGCTTGTAAGGCAGATGCTCTAACCAACTGAGCTAATCGCCCATAATATTTTTCCTGCTGACGCATATAAATATATCATTTATTGAATGTGATGTCAAGCAATATTGTTATTTTTTTCTAAATCTTTTATTTTTTTATTAATCCACTCAGGCATTTTTTGAGATAAAGGCTGAAAACCATTACCTTTTTCTTTAATACTTTTATTCATTTTATTCATTCGACTAATTCTTTTTAAAGATAATCTAACTTGTAATTTATCTTCATTTATGGATAATACTTTTACTTTGATAACATCTCCAATTTTAAATTTTTCCTCTAAATTTGAAACAAATTTATTAGAAACCTCAGATATATGAATCATTCCAGTATAATTATCACACAAACTAACAAATATTCCATACTTTGTAACGCCCATTACTTGCCCCTCAATTATATTATTAACTTTGATATTTTCCATTTTCATCACTTCATAAATATTATACCACATTATTTATTTTAAAGTAAATTAATCCAAAAATTATTTCCAATAGATTTTATATTATCAGATAATTCTTCATATAAATATTTCATAAATTTTATATACAAATTATTATATTTTATATATTTATAAATGCATTTTTCTTTTTTACAATTATCAATAATTTGTATAACATCATTAAAGTAGAAGTTAGGATATAACATATATGCATATAACAATTCAATATTCAACATTCTATTATTAATTAAAGAATAAATTTCATCATAATTTAGTGTATCCATATATATTTTATATTTTATATAGGCACTTATGCTTTTTTCCATATTGCCAAATTCCAAATTTGCTATATTATTTATTTCTTCATAATTATACTCATCTATATCAGATATATTAACTACAACATGTTTTAAATTATCGAATTTAATTTTATTAATCAATTGGATACTATTCTCAGCAAGTCCAATAAAATAATCGAATGATTTCTGCAATTCTAAATATTCAGTATTAAATTCCAACATTCTTTTTTCAATAACTACTAATTTTGATATCATATCAAGCAAGTCAGTATTATCAGCATTTTTCATAGCTAAATTTTCAAATTTTAAAAATAAATCATCAAGATATACTCTTCTATTAATAACTATCACACTAAGCAAAATGTACTTTTTTTCTTTATATTCGGTTATTTCTTTATTCTCATTATTAAGAATAATTTTTGACAAATTTTTATCATGTTTCAAAATATCGCTTAATTCAGAAATATTTTTAATTTGTATAGAGTCTAACGTCTTTATAACTATTTTTTCATTATTTTCAAAAAAATAAAATGAATTATTTTTTCGAAAAATCTTGTCAGGAAATAAATTATAATATTTATTTAACATATTTTTCAAAATTATACACCTATTAAAATTTTATGCATAATAAAAGCCAATAATAACTATATTGGCTTGATAACACATTATATTAAATTACATATGTAATCCACTAGACACACCTTGTTCATCATAAGTATTATTAAAATTAGTATTAAAAGAAGGTTCAGTTACATAATTAGTAGTCATCTCTTGAGAATTATCATGTTTTTCACTCGTTAACTTCTCTTCGTATTTTTCCAATTCATTAAGAATTTCACTTTGTGTTTTAGCTTGTAACTCATAACGCTCTATACTTGATTTAAGATATTTTTTTAAAATAGATATTAATTCGTATTTATAGCCACTTGATTGCTTTAAGTTGCTTGAAACATTATCATCAAATGCTGGTAAAACAGGTGGTTCATTTAAAGTTGTAACTTGATCTACATCATTATCAGTTTGAGTTTCAAATTCAGAGTTTGATGTTATTTCTTCTGATGGTGCAAATTGTTGTTGAGACAAATTAGTATTCAGTGTTTGTTCTATAGGAACAGTATAAGCTTGTGAATTAACTTGTTGCTGAACAGGATGAGCAACATTATCAGTAGGAGCATTTTCAAATTGAATAGCAGGACTTCCAACAAGAGAGTTTAAACTTTGCGGATTATTTACCTGAACTGGAATGGTTTCCATAGAAGGAACTTGTTGCTGTACATTGTTTATGGCTGCATCTGACTGTTGTAACTGGCTCACAGGTTGTGGAAATATATTAGTAACATATTGTTGCTGAGGAATTGATGACACATCAGTAGTCCCCAAAACTTTTTCAGCAGTTTGCATTACAGTTTCTGGAAGCACAAACGCACTTGTTTTAGATAAAGGTGCTTCTTGTGTCGCAGTTGGTATAACTGTATTTGAAGCCACACCTATTATTCTTACGCTAGAATTATACCCAGGAGTCATAACTACACTAGCTTTAACCACATTTTCTTTTTCATTAGTTAATGTCATTCTCTCACCTAACTTTCTACTATTTGTTTCATGGCTTCTTTAACTTTTTGCCATGTTGTATCATCCTCAATGCCAATCAAGCTATAAACACCAGGTTCATTTTCAACAAATTCTGAAACATAAATTTTACTCATGCCTTCACCAGCGCTTTCTCCTTTTGACAATATAACAAATCTTTTATTTAACTCACCAATTTTAAAAGCATTTACCAAGTCAACTTCTTCCATTGTACCATCCATATTTTTAATTGAAATTCTACTCATAACCTTACCCTTTCTATCTTCTTATATTCTAACACACATTATCTTTAATATCAATTACCTTAAATCAAGTTTTAATTTATTTAACATTAAAATATGTAAATATTTTTAAATAATTTTTTCTAAAATAAAATACTTACATTCATATGCACAATTTTCTTTAATATATTTTTCCAAATTACAATAATTATTATATTTATTAAAATTTTTATTGTCTTTTTTATTAAAACCTTTTAATCTCAATTTTGAATACGCTATATCACCAACTATATAGTCATAATCTTTATAATAAGGGGTATACCTATTTAAAAAAGTTTCCTTATCAAATCCATCTCTATAATTTTTTATTAACTTATACTTATTATTATCCACTTCAATTATCACATATATCACCAAAACAATTATATCACACAAATACTATATTTAAACATATTAATAAAATACAATAACACTTCTATAATTAGCACAAAATAGTTTACAAAATTAATGATTGATTCTTAAAAAATAGTTTATTATTCATTTTTTATCGTACCATATAAAACACCACCATAATATTCTGGAATCTTTCCTTGAATTATTTTTGTTTTCAATGGGATTTTATTTTCTACAATAATATTTTTTGAAGAAAATGGTAAAATTATTTGTACATTAATTTTAATTTTTAATTGCATTTCTATTAAAGAATTATTTATACCATAATCCTTTATATTCGTTAATATTTCTGTAAAAACATTACCTAGTATATCCAATTTAAATGGAACTTTTGGACCTATGCCAACTAAAATCGGAACATCATAAATAATCGACATTGGTACATTATAAATAATATCAACTTTACCTTCATAATATTTTTCTGTTAAATTATTTTTTTTATTTTTCTCTAATTTCATCAATCTTTTTTGTATATTTTCACTTACTTTTAAATTGAATTCATTTATCTTCGTATTATCAAAGTCTAAACTAACAATTTCATCATTAACATTTTTTTCTATTACAATTATGTCTTCTATATTATATTTAGACCTCAATTTTTCTATTGAATCAATTATAAGTAATAATGATAACTCTTTTGATTTGTTTTCGGCATAATTTAAAAGAATGCTTTCACTTTTAATGGTAAAAACCTTAAGCATAGCATATGCAACTACAATAACAATTATTACTATGAGTAATAATATATCATTTTTAGTAACTTTAATTTTATCAATTCTCATTAATAAATTATATAAAAAAAGATACATTCTTATACTTGAATGTATCACAATAATTATTTAAAACTAAAATATGTTCCAATCTAAAAGAAAATTTAATATTAAAAATATCGTAGCTAAAAGTAATAATATAATTAAAGTTACAACTATTTTTGCAAAGACATTCCCCTTTTTTTGATTTTTTTCTAAATCTTCAAAACCCTCAAAATCAGTTTTATTAAATGACAAAGAATTAGTATAGAAAGATTTATCAGCAACTATTTTTTCACTTTCACTGCCATCGCTATCAGCATCTTCATTTTCATTTTTATTTTCATTTTTATCACTGTCATTTAAGCTATCCAATTCATCATTAATCTTTTGCCCATCAACTGTATCAGAAACTATTTTATCGTTTAAAGATTCTTTTATCGTTTCTAAATCTTCAGTTATATTTAACAATGCTTCTTTGATATTCTCATTATTTTTTTCTTCATTATCTATTGGTGCCATAACAATAGTATTTTCGTTTTTACCCATTAATTCACCAAATAAATCTTCTGTGTCATCTTTCGTACTTTTTTCTTGAGGCTTACTATTTTGAATGTTCTGAATTAATTCAACTATTGTTTTCTCTTGTGTATTTAATTCATCTATTGGTTCTGTTTTATCTTCATCAGATTCTTCTCTTATTTGAATACTTTTAAGTATATCATATCCATTTGAATTTAATTTTCTATGACGTTCTATCTCATAATCAGTTTCTCTCTTACCTCTCGCCCTTTCTAAAACAGAATTAATATCATAATCTTTTTCTACTTTTTCTTTTATTTGTTCTTCGTGTTCTTCTGGCAATTCGATTGAAATTCTTTTCTTATGTTCTTCACTATCACTATTCATATTTTCAATATATTTCTTAATTTTTTCTATATCTATTTCTTTTGAAGCATCAGCAATAACACTAACATTTGTATTAGTTTTTATACGTGATAATTCACTCATATCGCTAACGTTATAAATATCTTGATTTCGCTTTGTTCTGCTCATACTCTCAAGTGAATTGTTTTCATATTTTTCCATTCTAGAACTCATATTTTTCACCATTTTAATAATAACACATTTAAAGATTAAATTCAATAAATTATACTTTACATATATCTAGCATTTTTTTTGTTTTTTTTATATAATTTTTATGGAGGAGATTAAAAAATGGAAAAAATTAAAGTTAATGACACATGTATTGGATGCGGATTATGTGTTAGTCAATGCGAGAAATATTTTGAATTCAATGATGAAGGAATGAGCCACGCAAAAGATGTTGAACTTAAGGAAGAAGACAAAAAAGAAGTTCTTAATATAATTGAAAGTTGCCCTGTTGGAGCAATTGTTGTTGAAGAAGAAACTGAAAACAATTAAATTTAACTAATTTAAAAACATGATCGACAAAAAAATCATGTTTTTATTTATGAGAATTTACATAATTATATAATTGCTTTACTTCTTTAATTGATAATGTTCTATATTCACCAGTACTTAATCCTCTTAAATCCAAAAAAGCATAATTTGTTCTTTTTAATTTTAATACTTTGTATCCTAGACTAGCAAACATATTTTTAACTTGATGATTTCTTCCTTCAGTAATTGTTAATTCAACGTAAGATTTTTGATTTTTCTTATCAATTTTTCTAATTTTGACTTTTGACTTCTTAGTCTTAACGCCATCTAACACGACACCATTTTCCAACGCTTTTAAATCAGTCGGAGTTATAATTCCATCTATTTTTGCATAATAAGTTTTTTCAACATGGCCATGTGGATGCGTTAATTTATTAGTAAGTTCTCCATCATTTGTAATTAACAAAAGTCCAGTTGTATCGTAGTCTAATCTTCCAACTGGAAATACTTTCTCTTCAGTATCAATTAAATCTATAACCGTTGTTCTATTTTTTTCATCTTTAACTGAACAAATAGTTTTTTCAGGCTTATAAAGCAAATAATATAATTTTTCTTTTTTGATAACATCAATATCATCCACTGATATCTTATCTTTTTCAGTCACTTTATAGCCAAGTTCAGTTACTTTGACACCATTAACTTTTACTTTTCCTTGTAATATCAACTCTTCACACTTTCTTCTTGAAGCAACACCACATGAACTTAAATATTTTTGTAATCTTTCCATAAAAAACACCAAGGTCATTATACTCTATTATTTCCAAAATGACAATATTTCTTTTATTTTATTTTTTTTAACATTAAATTTTATCTTTTTAAGTTCAACTGAATCTATTTTTGTATTATCAAAGTATATATGTACTTTTTCTTGATTTTTTGTTAAATCTATTTTTACATTCAGCTTTTCAATTTCATTCTTTTGTAAAAGAATATAATAATCATTCATTATGTAATAATGATAATTATTTCTATTTTTAACTTTGAATGAAAAAGTATTCATGTCTAATATTTTATACCTATCATACATTTCAAAATATTTTTCATATAACTTTTTATGTAAATTAAATTTATCACTTTCATCTATTGAAACAACCACTAAAGTTTTCCCATCTTTTCTAGCCGCAGAAACAAATACTTGACCACTTGCTTTTGTAAAACCTATTTTCCCACTTATTAAGTATTTATATTCTTTTAATAATTTATTTTTATTTGACCATATATATTTGTCAACTTTATAATTTTTAGCCGACGTTATACTCAAAAAATCTTTATTTTTTATAGCATATTTCATTAATATTGCCATATCTTTAGCAGTGGAATAATTTTTGGAGTCATCATTTAATCCATGAGGATTCTCAAAAATTGTATCATTCATGCCAAGTTTTACTGCTTTTAAATTCATTTCTTTTATAAATTTATCATATCCTAGAACATTTGTAGCAATAGTCATAGCAGCATCATTACCACTTTGCAACATTAATCCATGAAGTAAATCATTTAATGTAAATATCTCACCCTCTTTAACGTATATCATAGAACCATTTACCGTTCTTACTTCTTTTCCAATTCTGATTTCCATATCAAGTGGAGCGTGCTCAAGAGCAATTATTGATGTCATTATTTTTGTTGTTGACGCAATTAGCTTTTTCTCTTCTTTATTTTTTGAATAAAGAATTCTCCCAGAATCAGCATCCATCACAACAATTGATGCATTGACAATATTTACACACAATAAAAAAATTAATACAAGTAATATTTTTTTCATATTTAATTTTATGATTTTCACTACTAAATATTAATCTTTTAAAAATTTTTCGTTAACAATTTTTATAAAATTATAATCTTTCATTCTTAAAAATTTTATTTTCTTATTTTTAACAAAACATTCTATTTTTTTAACATTCTCATATTTTTTGTTTGTCCCATCAAATGTAATAATTAAATCATTTTTTATTGGCTTTATTAAAATATGTTTCTTTTCAGGTATAACAATTGACGTTAAAAGATTTCTATATGTTTTTGTATTTAATGGCGCAATTGGAGTAATTTGTAAAGTATGTAGTGTGTTGTAAATTAATGCACCATGAAAACTTGTATTATAAGCACTACTTCCCACAGAAGTTGACACAAGAATTCCATCACCAGCAAAAGTTTCTAAAAAATAATTTTCGACATAAATATCCATAGTTATAGTATTTAATTTCATTTGTCTAATTACTATTTCATTAAGCGAAAAATGTCTAGAAACAGAATCCTCAGTAGTAATTTTTGTTTCAAGTGTACCAATATTATCAACTTTAAAATTATTTTCATTCAAAGAAATAACAAATTCTTCTAGTTTTTCTGGTCTTATTTCTTGTAAAAATCCAAGTGTTCCAGTATTAATTCCAACATAATAAATATCACTGTTAAAATTAGTACCATTTACCATTCTTAAAAATGAGCCATCCCCACCTATCGCAATAGCCAAATCATAATCTTCTTCAACCACTTCAAATTTATATTTTTCTAGCACACCTTGAAGTTTCAACTTAATTTTGTATGATTCTTCATTTTCATTAGCAAAAATTCTAATTTTATTGATTTTTCTCATTTTATTTACCTTTATATTTAAATAATACGCTTGGTCTATGCCCTTCACCTGTTTTAATTTTGTCAGTTTTTTCTACTTTATTGGCAATAATTCTTCTAAAAGCAGGATCGAGTAACTTTTTATTAAGTATAACTTCATATACCTGCTGAAGTTCACCAAGTGTAAAATACTCATCTATCATATTAAAGACAATATCAGTATACATTATTTTGTTTTTTAATCTTTCAATACCACTTACTATCACAAGTGGATGGTCAAAAGCAATTGAATCATTTTTAACTATGTCAAACTTATATCTATCTGTTGTACTTTCTTTAAGTGTCTTACTCACCACGAAATTTAATGTTTCATTTCCATTATCAAGAGTTACATTAAAACCTTTTTCATCTTCAATATAATTTATATTAAACCATGATGCATTTTCATATAGTGAATCATTTAATTTATTTTTATCAACTAATGCAATATATGAAACACTAAACACTCTTGTTCTAGGATCTCTATTAATTCCATCAAAAGTATATAATTGTTCCATAAATATATTGTGTAAATTTGTTTCACTTGCAAGCACTCTTCTAGCAGTTTCTTCAGTTGTTTCAGTATTTTTCACAAATCCACCTGGCAAACACCACTTTCCTTTAAATGGATAATCTTTTCTTTTAACAAGTAAAACACTATAATATTTGTCCTTTAACTTTCTATAATTATTTTGAATTCCATTTGACACACTTAATAATAAAACATCACTTGTAACAGATGGACGTTCAAACTCATTCACATCATAATTTTTTAGAAAATCTTCTTCACTTTTATATTCCACATTTCACACCTCCTTATAAAATTTCAATTAGTTTTTCCATTATATCATTTACGATTAATTCTTTAACTTCCTTACGTGGCTTATTTGGTACGATTATTTTCATGTCAGTATAAGTATCATTTTTACTATTGTAAATGCTTACGAATACTTCATTATCTTTGCCACTTAAATTATTTTCATCGACTCTATTTATTTTACCAGTAATGCCTATTCCATAAGTACTACACGCAAATTTGCTTATATTTTTACTCATCTCATGAGCAGTTTCAATACTATAAACTGAATATTTATCGATAATATCAGGATTAACGCCCATCTTAATTTTATATTCATTTGAATATGTTACTGCTGAAAACTTTAATACTTCGCTTGAACCATCAACACATGTAATTGTACTTGCAAAGTATCCGCCAGTACATGACTCCATTGATGCGATTGTTTCTTTATTTTTTATTAATTTTTTTACTACTTCTTTTTCTTTCATAATTACCTCTTTTATATATTTTGATTATAACACATTATTAATTAACATATAAATTATTTCTTTTAATATATTTATATACTTTCATATCAATATATTTTAAAATGTCTTTGTCTTTATTTAAAATCATATTTCTAACCATAGTAGATGACACATCTTCACTATCCACCTTATTTGTCACTATAAAATTGTATTTTGAGTACTTATCATAAACACATGCATCAATATTATTTCTTTTAACAACAATGATACGATATTTCAAAATTTCATCTATATTTTTCCATTTATCGAATTTTGTGAGTAAATCATCACCAATAACTAAATAAATCTCATCATTTTTATATTGTTTTTGAATTTCTCTTAAAACTTGATATGTATATTCACATTTATTATTTTTAGTATCTATAATAATTTTTTCATTCTCATAAAACTTTAGCATATTTATTCTATCTTTAATATCTATAAGATTCTTCTTATCCCAATAAGCAAGTGTTGGTACAATAATTACTTTATCAACATAATTTTTAAGAACAAGATTCACTACTTTGATATGACTTTTATGAACAGGATTAAAACTTCCAACATACACAGCGATTTTCATAAGTTTATTTTTCTCTTTGGTACACTGGAATGTTAAATTTATGTAAATTATTTGTATGCAATTTGTCAACTTTACTTTTTACTTCATTGCTTACTTTTTCACCATTTATAACTGATGTAATATCTTTATATTTAACGCCTAATTTATCTTCATCAGTTTTACCACTTAATCCATCACTAGGACTTTTAAATAATACTTGTTCTGGTACTTCTAAATACTTACCAATTTCAATTACTTCATCAACTGTATAATTGTTAAGAGTTCCAATGTCATAAGTAGAATCTCCTCCTTTAGTAAAGTATCCTACATAAAGTTCACATAAATTTGATGTACCAGCAACAAGATATGCCCCATGTTTAAGTTCACTATATAAAGCAGCTATGTAGTAGCAAGTACTCATTCTAAGTCTTGGCTTAATATTGATATCACAATTTTGTAATTCTTCATCACTAAATTCTCCTAAAAGTGAAATTTCATTCTTAAATGTATCAAATGTTTTAGTTAAATCTACGTTTATTAGTTCAAAACCATATTTTTCACTTACAAGTTTGGCATCACTTTTATCAGTACTTTTTGAATGACATGGCATTGTTATACCAACAACATTCTCACTACCAAGTGCTTTTGAGAATAATGCAGCAACTACGCCTGAATCTTTACCACCACTTATACCAAGTACAACACCTTTTAAATTATATTTCTTATAATAATCTCTTATAAATTCTATTATTTTTTCTGTTTCTTTTTTAGCATTAAATTTCATTTTTATTTCCTTCTTTCTTACTTTTAATCATTTTTATTTCTTCTTCATGACTTAATTTTCTAGCATCCGTTATCATATTTCTTTTTAAATTTAATAATTCTTTTGATAATCCAACATGATGAACATGAGGATTATATAATCTTTGTGATTCTGGATATATTGTTTTAAATTCTTCTTCTGCATATTTTCTTGTTTCTTCAAGTGTTGGTTCATTATAAACAAGTCTTCCATTTATAAATATTGGGACTTGTAATTCACGAAGTGTATAATTATCAATTTTATGTCTTTTAAAGTCAGCATGCTCATCAACTATTGTGTAACTATTGGGACTTATTTCTTCATCTTTAAGTGCGATTACATCACCAACTGCATATCCACTATTTTTATCATAAAATCTTACTACCTTTTTAAATCCAGGATTAGTTATTTTACCAACATTATCACTTATTTTTATTTTAGGTTCTAATTTACCTTCTTTTTCTATTGCTGATAATTTATAAACTCCTCCAAAGACTGGACAACTTTTTGATGTAATTAAATTTTCACCTACACCGAATGAATCAATTGGTGCCCCCTCATTTAAAAGTGATGCAATTGTATACTCATCAAGTGAATTTGATACGCATATTTTAGTATCTTCTAGTCCTGCTTCATCTAACATTTTTCTTGCTTCTTTTGATAAGTATGCAAGATCTCCACTATCAAGTCTTATTCCTTTTAATGTATATCCATTTGGTATTAAGTAATCTTTAGCAACTTTAATCGCATTAGGTACTCCACTTCTTAATGTATCAATTGTATCAACTAAAAATACTGAATCATCAGGGAAACATTTAGCATAAGCAAGAAATGCTTCATATTCATTATCATATTTCATTATGTGTGAATGAGCCATTGTTCCAAGAAGTGGTACTCCATATCTTTTTCCTGTTTCGTAACAAGATGTTCCAATACATCCGCTAATATAAGCATCTTTTGCTCCAACTATTGCTGCTTCACTGCCTTGAGCTCTTCTTGCTCCAAATTCCATAACGCCTCTACCTCTTGCGGCATTTGTTATTCTTCTTGCTTTGGTAGCTATCAAGCTTCCATGATTAAATTTATTTAATAAATCTGTTTCAATTATTTGTGCTTCAAGAGCATTCGCTCTTACTGTAATACAAGGTTCACCAGGAAACATGATTGTTCCATCAGGTACAGCATACACGTCACCCGTGAATTTAAAATTTCTTAAATATGCAAGTGTCTTCTCGTCAAACTTATTTAAGCTTCTTAAATACTCTATATCTTCATCTGTAAATTTAACATTTTTAATATAATCAATTATTTCATGAAGACCACATATTACATTATAACCTCCATTATCTAAATTTTTTCTAAAGAACACATCGAAATAACAAACTTCATTTTCTTTATTATTCCTAATATCAGTGTGTTCCATTGTTAGTTCATAAAAATCAATTAACTTTTCCATTATATATTTTCAACTCCTATTCCTTGATTTTTCATAAGTTTTAGTGCCACCCTATTATATTCATGTCTATCATGTGTTTCACTGTCAAAAGTTTCAACTGCATTTTGTGGAACTCTTACTTTAACATCCCTATCATGTTCATCAAAGTAATTAACAAGTGGTATCGCAAGATTCATTACACATATATCAGTACAACAACCTGTTATTACTACTTCTTCTAGTGATTTCATTCTTTCAATATCTCTCATAAAGTTTGAAGCAAATATTGTACTAGTAGAATTCTTTCTATATACTAATGAATCTTTTTCATAACCAGCTAATTCACTTATTAATTCACATTCACTTGTTCCACCAATACAATGCTCTGGATACTTTTTAAATTCAATTGAATCCTTAGTATGAGTATCTTTAATAAATGCTAATGCTTCATCCTCACTTAAGAATTTCTCTACCAATGATTTAATTTTCGATGTTATATGATTAATATCTTTATCACTCATTTTTCCTTCTTTAATAAATCCATTTATCATATCAACTACAACAAGCAATTTCTTATATTTCTCTATCTTTGTCATATACCTCCTTCTTGTTATTATCATTTTGTTAATAACAGTTATTATTTTAAAAGAGAATTTTTTCTCTTGTTATTAATATTATATTAATAACAAATTATTTTGTCAACCATTTTTGTCAAAAAAAATAAAAAGTTTTTATCAAACTTTCTACTTTCAATTATTATTTATTCTCATAATTATATAATCCATGTAGTTTTTCTAATACTACTCTATCTGGATTTTCAAGTACCCAGTCACCATCTTTTTTATTTAATTTAAACTCCACTTCATAACTTATCTTCTCATTTGTTTTAAGCATATTATCAAGTTTATATTGATTATATTTATCGTTATCATATATTCCATCTGTAGTGAATTCATCTTGATGATCATTTAAATAATTATAAGCATCTCTATCTATCTTGTATAAATCATATACAGTAACTTTCACAGTAACAGTCGCATTCTCTCCATCAATCTTTTCATCTTTAACTTCATATTTCATATCTTGATATTGTCTTGTAAGAACATTTCTATAAATATCAGCATTATCACTAGATAAGTTTTCACTAGTTACCTTACTTTCCATATCTACTTTTACATTATCAGTTAACGAATTATATTGATTTAAATATGCTTCTACTTTACCAGTTGGCGTATTTGATAAACTACATGCACTTAAAGATAACAATAATACTATGAATAATAAAATCTTTTTCATCGATTCCTCCTAATAATATTGTTACCATTAATTATAAAAATATACATTATGAATTTATTAATTCAACTATTTTCTTTAATTTATCATGCTTTTCACTATATTTTTCTTTTATTAAATCAATTAATTTTAAATATTTATCTTTTTCATTATTATTTTTATTAAACCATTCATAATATAGATAATCTATTATTTCTTTATTGTTCTTTTCTTTTTCAATATATTTTATCAAATTATTTATTGTAATATTTTCTTTCCTAGTATTATATGAATATGAAATTTCATTTTTAATAGTCTTATATTCTAACTTATACTTTTGCTTATTTCGCATATCTTCAAGTACATCTTTTTCTTCAATTAAATCTAATTTACTTAATTTATCTATTTTACCTTTATTATCAAATTTAATACATATTGTATCTATATCATTACAAAATATACTTGTATAATTAGATAAAGAAATTTTATCAAGAAAAGTATCATTTACTTTAACTCTACCACTTATTATATTTTCATATACATTATCATTTACTTTAAATACTGGTACTTTCTTTAATATTGTTATTTTATCCATCTTATTCCATTCATAAAAATTAATTAATTCATTCTTTAAATTCACTTTTATATTGTAAGTATAATTCATTTTTTCTTCCTTTCTTTAATGATAATATTATTAAAATTATTCCTATAAATATTTTAGTACATTCTATACTTGATAATACATACTTTACATAGTCTAACATACTATATCCCATGCGTAATAAATTCAAGTAAATTACTATATACATTAACGCTGATGACGTTATTATTATTCCTAATATAAAATAAATTATTCTTTTTAACATATTAAAGTATATTTATTTTGATATAAAAATATTATATAATGATTATGGTGATTAAAATGGAAATGCTAAAATATATAATACTTGGATTAATACAAGGTCTTACAGAAACTATACCTGTTTCTTCTAGTGGACACTTAATGATACTTAAAAGACTTATGGAAATGAATGTTGATTTTGATACAATTGCGATACTTACTAATTTTGGTTCATTAATAGCGATAGTTATATTATTTTGGAATGATTTAGTTAAACTTGTTAAAAATTTTTTTATCTATTTATTCAAGAAAGATAAAAGTGCTAAAAACGATTATAAATATTGTTGGATGATAGTTCTTGGATGTATTCCTGCTGGTCTCATGGGCCTTGTTGTTAGTAAATTAGAATTATTCGCTAAAATTGAAAACAATATTAAAATAGTTGGATTATCATTAATTATTACTTCAATACTTCTATTTATTGTAAGAAACTTTAAAGGTAAAAAAAGTGATAATGAAATTGGCGTTCGTGAAGCATTAACAGTTGGTGCTTTTCAAATAATGGGATTATTTCCAGGTATAAGTAGAAGTGGTTCAACAATAGTTGGTGGTATGAGTAGTGGTCTTAAAAGAGATACTGCATTCAAATATTCATTTATGTTATATATACCAATGAGTATTGCTGCGACAGGACTTGAACTTACAAATATTGATTTACATAGTGACTTAATTATTTATTATGCTGCCTCTATACTTGTTTCAACAATTGTTACTCTACTTGTAACTAAATGGTTTAGAAAGATAGTTAACAATGGTAAACTTATTTACTTTAGTATTTATTGTTTAATAGTTGGATTACTTGTTATATTATTCTTATAATTATGAATTTAAAAACTACAATGAAATTAATCGTTGTAGTTTTATTATGATTTAATCTTCTAATTCTTTTATACTATTTTCATCAAGTTTAACATTATTAATTGAATCAAATCTCTTAGTAATTTTTTCAGTTGTTTTATGAATATTTTCAACGTCATTATTAACTGTTTGTATAGTTCTTGATAACTTATCCCATCTTTCTCTATATCTTCCAAATTCAATACCTAATTTGTTTAATTCATCATGTATTACAGATGTATATTTATCTCTTTCAAGTCCCATAAGGACAGACTGAATAATAGTAAGTAAACTCATAAGTGTAGTTGGAGAAGTTATCCATACTTTCTTACTTGCTGCATACTTTATAATATTAGGATGATATGCATTAATTTCAGCGAATATTGCTTCAGCAGGTAAAAACATAATAGCCTGATTAGTAGTTTCACCATCAATTATATATTTAGAAGCAATCGCATCAATATGTTTTTTAACATCATTATCAAACATCTTACTTCTTTCATTTCTTTCTACTTCACTAAGTCCCTTTTCAACAAGTCTTCTATAATTTTCAAGTGGAAACTTAGAATCAATACATATAGTACCAAGAGGTTCAGGTCCAAAAACTATCGCATCAGCAATATATGAATTAGATAGTGTATATTGAGTTTTATATATCTTATCATTCTTTTCACCAAAAATTGAAGATAATATATGATAAAGATTAACTTCTCCAAAAATACCTCTACTCTTTTTATCAGTAAGAATACTTTCAAGAGATACAATTTCATTACCAAGACCATCTATCTTCTTTTGAGCTTCATCTATTCTAGTAAGTCTATTCATTACTTCAGTAAAAGTTTTATTAGTCTTATCAAATCCATCTTCTAATTTCTCATTAACCTTTTGATTAATTAAGTTAAGTTTATACTCAATCCTATCATTTAAACTATTAAAATCTTTATTTAAATCATTAGAAAAATTATGTTTGAATTCACTTATCTCTTTTATCACATTTATTTCTGTTCTACTTAATTTTTCATTTAATTCACTATTATTTTTTCTAGTAAGTAACACTATCAATAAGATAATTATTACTACTAAAAGTCCTACTATTATATATTCCATATTACTACCTCTACTTTATCTTTAATATTTTATTTACTACAATACTTATTATATATGTTATTAACAATAAAATAAATATCTTTATTAAAATTTTTGGATTAGATATGCTTTCTATAAAAGATGTTCCAACGAAGCCCCAGAAATATACTAAAGAGATTTTACCTATTAGTAATGAAATAAAGTATTTCTTAAAGTCCATTTTAGTAAGACCTGCTGCTATATTTATCATAAACGCTGGAGTAAATGGTATTGCTATTAACAATGTAAGTTGTGAAACACTAATATTCTTAAATAACTTCTTATATTTTCTAAGCCTTTCTTTATCTTCAGTTAATCTATCAAATTTATTACCAAATCCTTTTTTAAATATAAAGTATGACATTACACATCCGAATATTGTAAATATCCATGAAAGAATAAATCCTACTAAATCTCCAAATACTAAAAAATTAATAGTTATAAACACCATCAAAGGTAGTACTGGAACTATTGATTCAATTAAAATAAGGAAACATCCAATGAAAGCACCCAACATTCCTGAAGTTTCTATAAAGTTTATTATATCTTTTAATATATCTATCATTTTTCTTCCCTAATAATTATATTACATTTATAATTATTTTTCTAGATAGTAAACTTTATATCCAAGAGAAGATAATATCATAGTGGCTCTTTTACTTAATTTACCACTTTTACAATATAAGTAATAACTTTCTGTCTTATTAAGATATCTTCTATAATTATTGATTAAATCATCATATGGAATATTAATACTATTATTTAAATGGTATTCTTTAAATGTATATTTATCACTAACATCTATTATTTTCATAATATCACCTAAAATATTCTATGAAAAAAAGATGAATTTTATTATTCATCTTTATTCATCTTCACTGCCAAAGAAATCATCAAAGAAATCTTCATCATTATTTTTATCATTTACAATAACACTATCAACATCAATGTTTACTTTTGGTTTTTCAAGACCTAATTCACTTACCTTAGGTTCTTCTTTTACCTCTGGTTTAACTATTTCCACTGGCTTTACTTCTTCTTTTATTTCTTGTGGTTCAACATATTGTGGTTTAATTATATCACTATTAATAGGTTCAACAATTGGTTTATCATATGTATTATATTCTTCACTAGAAGCAAGTTCTGGTGGTAATGATTCAATATGTTCATCATGCTTTTCTTCTGTTTTGTGATCGAATATATTGTTGATTTCTTTTTCAATATCTTCTTCACTCTTTTCAGCAAGTGGAACATTTTTAATAAATGTTGGTTCATTTGTTACAAATTTATTTGGTATATTTTGATTCATTTGTGGTACACTATTCATTTGATTTTGAGGTTGTACAAATGATGGAGTACTCATATTTTGATTGCTCATTGGAGTATTTTGAATCACATTATTATTTACAACATTTGAACTAAAATTATTTATATTTTGTCCTGCTGGTTTAGATGCTGCTTTTGCTTTCTCTGCTTCAGCCTTTTCAAGTGCTTCTTGTCTTTCTAATTCAGCAATTTTTTCATCAAGTCTCTTAACATAATCATCAAGACTAGTTGGAGTTGGTGCAGCTGCTGGTCTCATACCACCTGGCATCATGCCTCCCATAGATTGACCCATGAATGGATTTGGCATTTGCATTCCAGGACCTGCTCCCATAGGACTTGTATTAATTCCTTGACTCTCTTTTAATTTATTAACATATGCTTTTACATCAAATGTTTTAACATCACGATGAGGTCTAGTTATATATTCCATAATTGGATATTTCTTTCCCCAATCAATTTTATAATCATACACAAGTTTTGTCTTAAATGGCATACTTCTAAATCTATTAATGATAACTTCTCCTTCTTTTAAAGATTGTAAATCACTAACAGTAAATAATGGTCTAACTGGAGGAGCAGGTTTATCTTTTTCAGCCTTAGGTGGCTTTTGATCACCAAGTAACTTACTTATTTCTTCTAAAGCAGCAAGTTCTGTACTCATAAGATAAACGAAGTTTCCACAGTTACCTTTAATAGTTTCTGCTACATCTTTTCCATAAACTTTATTAAGTTGTGAAAAGTTTTGAATAACAAAACTAAATCTAATATTTCTTGAACGAGATGCAGTAATCATACTTTCAACATCTTTAAGTGCTGGCATATTAGCAAACTCATCAAGTATAAAGTTTGTTCTATATGGTAATTTTAAATTTGGAAAAGTTTGTGCTGTTGCAATTAATGCTTCATACGCTTGTTTAACAAATATTGTTGCTAAAGCATGATATGTAGTTTTTTCATCATGTACTTTTAAGAATACAGCTGTCTTTTCTTTTCCTATATCTCTTATATCAAAATCACTATATGATAGCATTTCAGATAATGCTTCTTGTGATGAGAATATTCTTGTCTTTGTTCTAAATGTAGACATAATACCACCACGAGTTTCATTAGGAGCATTAATACAAGATGCAGCTGCTATATAAGCAGGACTTAATTCACCTTTACTCTTAAAATATTCTTTTATATAAGTTGAAGCACCTATTCTATCTTCTCCAACTTCAGCCATCATATTTATACTATTGATATTTATTTCATCTTCAGTAGCATCATCAAATAATCCAAGTGATAATCCGGTAAAGAAGTTAGATGCAGTTTGTTCCCAAAATGGTTCTGCCTTATTATTTGGATCAATTAAGATATTACTAGCAAGGTCTTGTAAAAGTTCGTTAGCCTTATCTGAATTACCTTCTTTATAAATTCTATATGGATAACTAAATGGATTCCATGCTGCTCCTTCCCTAGGATCACGGAAGTTTAATAATATAATTTTATATCCTTTTTCTTTTAGTAAAGCACCACAATTTTCATAAAGTTCACCTTTAGGGTCAGTAACAATCATACTTTCACCATGTCTACCTAATATCTTAATTAAAGGAAACATGAATGCTTGAGTTTTACCTGAACCAGAAGCTCCCATGATTAATGCATGTGGTTGACCTGAATCATCTACCCAGGCATCTTTACCATTATTAATTACTGGAAATCCACCAGCATCATATGAATCATCAATTAAATGTACTTTCTTAATACCATAATCTTTCTTCATATCACTTTCTGACATCAATTTTGAATATCCATCATTTTTTGATTTCTTTTGCATTGTTATACCAAATCCTTCTTCTCTATCAAAGAAATAAGAAGAACAAGCAGCTAAAATAGCTATAACAGCAAGAGCAAAGAACATTAACGTAGTCATTATCATATCAGGCGCAAACGCAGGTAATGCATTTAATCCACTAAATACTCCATCAATAGCGAAAGAATGTATATTAACCACTGCTAATGCTATTAAATATAATAATACAGCTAAAAATATCAAAAAAATTACTATATCTTTTAAATCAGCTCTAAATTTTAACTTCATAATTTCACCCCAATACATCTACATTATACTATATAAATTATTTTTTTTCATTATTTATCTGTTGTTTTTATACTAATTATTTGATATTTAAAAAATTTACCACCATTATTTATCCTAAATCTAATATTTTTACTCATATAATTTCCATATAATTCCTGCGTTAAAATATTTTTAGCATCATAATATTTTTTATTATTAAATAAAGATATGAATTTACCTTCACTTTTACTCCAATCAGTAGAACCAAATGATTCCATATACGAATAAATATCAATATTGGCTTCAATAATTCCATCATTACTGCTAATATTATTGAATTTTAAATATATATTTTTAGGTTCGACAACAGGATAATAAAAGCAATAATTTTTCTTTTTAAATATATTCTTGTAATAATATGTCATATCTTTCAAATATTTTGTAATATCAGTATTATATAATTCATTATAACTATCAACAAAATTATTTTCTTTCATACATGCATATTTATAGTCAGTTTTTGGTAAATATTTTGTATTACTTTTTTCAAATATTTTAGCATAATTAACAATCATATTTTCTAAATCTTTTCTACTCATTTTACTTGAATTATAATCATCAACCATCATTACTTTTTGAAACATTTTATCTTTAGATAATATATCTTCTATATTTTGTTTTTTAACTTCATCATTAAACGTATTTTTATCTATTTTAATTTTTGTATAATTTGGAAAATTTTTATCTTTTGGTTTTGCATTTCTTTCTCCAAAAATTAGAAAAGGAACAATAATTATTAATAATAGTATTACCGCTCCAGATAATACAATTAATAATGGTTTATTATTATTAACGATATTTTTCATTATTATTCCTCCATTAATTTATACCAAGTACAACTACTTCACAAATCTTATTAAATGTAGTCAATGTTTCATTTCTACCACCATAACATGCTGGATCAAGTATCTTAATCTCTCCATTTTGCACACGATCAGCAAGAACCCAATGTCCTGATCTTCCTTGTGCTTTAGAACAATTTCCATTTCTACTAACACCTACTATTGGATATAATCCATTCTTAAGTTGACCCGCAATAAATTTCTTTGCTTGGCCTTGAGTCATTAATTCTTCACCTTGTTCATTTATAAACTCAGTTCTTTTTGATGAATATGAACCATTTACCAGTTCACTTGGCTTGTACCAAACTAATAAATTTCCATTAGTTTCATTACCATTATCATCATATCCAATATATCCACCATTTTTATTCATCCAATCAACAAATGTAGCAGGATTAAAATTTTTAAGTTTTGTTGAAACTTTACTTTTTGCGATTGCCATTGCAACAGATGTTGACGTACAACCATTTGCACCAATAGTTGTATATTTACCAGTACCCATCCTATTATCATTCCATCTTGGATCATCTTGGCACCAATTTCTATAATCGCCAGCAACTATATTTCCTATATCTTCATCAAGATCACCATCGTCATCACCATTACCACTGCCAGAACATTCAATAATATCAACATCACCATATGTTTCCTTTAATATTTGTAAGAAATTTTTACCAGCATTAGCTTCAGCTTCCCAATTCAATGATCTTTCTGAACCATATCCAGTTGAAAATATAGTTCCATTTTGAATAACCAAATAGTTTCTAGCAATATCATATAGTCTACTATATGCTTCATACTCTTCATTTGACATAGGATTTTTATATGTCCAATAATCACTACTAGGTGCAGTTCCCTGATAAACATTTTTACAATTCACAGGCTTAGATGGATCCTTATCTTTATAATAGCAAATAATATTTGCAGTATTCATATATGAACCTTTTGTAGGAGAACTAAATACTTGATCACAATCTCCATTTCTCATATTAATTGTTTTACCTTTTTTATAATTTCCAAATCGATTTAAAGCAAAGTTCATATTCGCAATCATTTGCGTCAAAGCATAATTTTCATTTCTATAATTATCAATTTCACCTTTTACAGTACCAATAATATAATCTTTAAAAGTAACTGAATCTTGTGAAAGACCATCACAATTTGTTAATTTAACAGTTATATCATCAAAATTAGCTGACAAAAATTTAGCACAATTAGCATTTGAAATTATATTATCATTATCTAAATCAGGATCAATACCAGGTATATAATTACCATCATCATCCCAATAACCATTTTCTCCATATTGAGTTGAGTCCAAATCCTTAAGCATCAATGTATTATTAATTTCACCTTTTCTATCTTTAGTTTCCAAAATTATCTCTTCAACTTTTTTAGGAGAAACAATATCATCATATTCAAATGTAGGTAAATTTGGATCATCATCAGCTTGTTTAAATGAAGGAAAATTTATGTACCCAAATCCATGTTTATATTCAAATTCAACAAATGTAGTAGCTACATTAACGCCATAATTATAAGTTGTATATTTAATATTTCTACTTTGAAAACTATCCTTTTGTGTAGTATACACGTCTTCAATTTTTTGAAAATATATAGTGGTATCCACAACTTGAGTAAATTCCCTTTTCTTAAAATATTCATGAGCTGTAGTAACTGAATCAGCTAATTCATCTACCTCTTGTAATAATACTTCTGGTGGAATAGAACCATTACATTTATCAGTAGTAGTATTCCATGCATTATTCATACTAGTATCATAAGTATATCCAGTTCCAACTAATGTAAGAATTGATGAGTTATTAATATATTGCTTTTTCTCCAATTGTTTTTTTCCATTTATTTTCAAATAACCAGGTACGCTAAATGGATAATCTCTTTTTCTTTCTTGTTCATCATCACCATTAGTTCTATCCCATTCATCGTTCCATCTAATAAACATTTCCCATTTATCTCTACTATAAAAATAATTTTCGACAGTAGAAGTATCACAATATCCAACCTTTACTTCGTATTCATTACCATTTGAATCTTTTCTTTTTTCTATTTCTACTCTCCAAGTAAAATAAGGATAAATATCTTCAAATATTGTACTTTGAATGATTCTATCTACATCTTTTCTAACTAATTTACCATCTTTAATAATATTTTTTAATGTTTCATAATGATCTGATGCAGAAGTATATGTATCACCTTTATCATCTCCTTTTGCAGGAGGTGTATCATAACTATCATAAGTTGCCTGGCTATCATATCCATAGAATATTGTTCCTAAAATAAGAGCTCTATCTAACTTATTAGGCTGTGTTTTAGGATCATCTCTACCCATATATGTTTCTTCGTAAGTTTCAACTTTTTTCTTAATATATCTCATTAAAGCACAAGCATCATCAAATTCTTCATCATATATACCAAGACCCTCTTTAATTTTCTCCCAAAAATTTGCTTCACAAGCATCATCATTATTAAGAACCTTAATTAGTTCTGGCCATGTATACATTTCTCCAGTATCAGGATCCCTTAAATATTTACTATCAGTATATAGACCTTCTAAATCATCTTCTTTTTGTTCTGGTACAAAGAAATTCAATACAATTGATGAAAAGAAGTTATCAATAACAGTAAACAAATATGCAATTATAAATACAACAAGTAAAATGCCAGCAACTATACCAGCAATTTTTAATTTAAGTAACAATAATTTTGCTTTTTTAAGTTTAGCTGCAGCATCAACCGCTTGATTAGCAGATTCTCCAAGTTTACCAGGAAGTCCTGGTTTCTTCATACCTGTTTTATCAGCAGCACCTTGTTTTTTATTGTTATCTTTTTTCCCAAGTCCATCTTTCTTTTCAAGTCCTGACTTATTCCCGGGTTTTTTATTATTTCCATCAGGATTCATTTTTCCTGATTCTTTATCTACTCCACGTAGTTCATTAGTCCCACGTTTATTTATTCTTTCTTTTGTTTTATCTTCTGTACCCAAAAGCCCCGCTTTAAAGCCAGACGAAAACTGGTTTAATCTTCCGACTACACCAGTATCATTTCTTCTACTTATATTTTGTTTTTCTTGTTCATCGAAATTTTCTTCGTTATAATTTTCGTCCATACTTCACATCCTTTAAGTGGATAAATCTTATAGTCCTCCACCTGAACCGAATGATTCTAATTCTTGTTGAGTAGCTATTACGTTAATTCTCATTCTTCTACTACCGCAAACAAATAATGCTTGTCCTTGACTATATCTCTTAATTGAATCTTTTTCTTGATCATTTAAATCTACTAACTTAGAAAGGTCATCTACTGCTTGTTTACGAAGACCCATTACTAAATAATAAGAAGCATTATCAAATATTGCTTTACCATGAACTACTACATTAGGTGCTGCAAAATCTGTTGGTTGTTGTGTAATAATAATAGTTCCAGTATTATATTTACGACTACGTCTTTGAATACGAGCAAGGAATTCTGCTCCTAATGTATTTTGGTCTGCAAGAAGCATGTGTGCTTCATCAACCATAAGAATTGTATTAACTTCTCTATCAAGAGTTAAGCCCCAAGCATATTTTAATATGTTGAAGAATAATGCATTTCTTATATTACTATCAGCATTCATAAGTTCACGAATGTTAAACACAATGAAATCTGCATCAGTATCAATAGTGGTTTTACCTGTAAAATAATATCTTAATTCTTTTGTTAAAGGTCTTATTTTAAGTTCTAATCTCTCCATGATATCTCTTTCATGAGTATGTTCAGTCATTGATAAAAGTCTTCCTTTTATAGTGGCATATACATCATCAAAAGTTGGATAATCATGTGATGTTATTTTACTAAAATCAGTATTATAATCTATTTTATATCTTTTATATGTATCTTGTACTACTTCACTAAACAGTGTTAATACATCCTCTTCTATATCTGGACTATAGTATTTCATAAACGCTTTTAATGTTTGAAGAGTTCTTGTTAAAACTGCATATCCAGTTCCTTCTGCCATTTCTTCTTCATCAGCATCAAGTACGACTTCTAGCGGATTTATCATACCAAAATCGCCACCACGACCTAGGTCAATGAAGTCTCCACCATATAGCCTAGTCATTTCTTCAAGTTCACCTTCAGGGTCTATTGCAACTATCTTATGACCATTTCTAATATTACTTCTAAGTAATACTTTAGCAGCTGTTGATTTACCTGAACCAGATGTACCAAGAATAATCATATTAGCATTATTTCTATTGAATTCTTTTTTAGTTTGATATAGAAATTGGTTAAATAAGATAACTCCGCCTGAATAATCAACACCAAGTAAACATGAAAGTCCAGGGTCTTTAATACTATCAAATACAAATGGATACATTGCTGCAATTGTAACTGATGGTATTGGAGTACCTACTCTTTCTTCTATATCATTTTCAGGGAATATTGGAAGCATACTTTGAAGTATCTTTTCTTGCTCAAATCTAAGAACTAACCCTTTCATTCCCATCGCATCTAAATAATTTTTAACTTGTACCTTTTTATTTTCAAGTTCTTCATGTGAATCAGCTGATATAAACAAGTGCATTTGAAAATCAAATATTCTTGCTTGTGTTGCTGTTAACATTTGAATAAAATTATCTATACTTTCATAATCTTGTCTAATTTGTTCTTGAATAGTATGATCGTGTTCATTTTGATATCTTGCTTTCATATCAGCAATTTCTTTATTTAACATTTTAGAAAGTACTGAGAATGCAATTGGAATATGTTTAATACATACCTTAACTCCACCCATTTGAGTAAGATTAGCAAGATAACCTTCTGAAATTGATTTTGGATAACTTATTATTGTAAGTATTGCACAATATTTATCACTTATTATCATTTCAGATGGTTTAAATTCTAAACTCTTAGGAGCTAATTGACTTTTAAAACTTACACTCATTGACTAATCACCGTCCCAAAATTATATGAATCTCCACCATTTAGGAATCCATCTAATAACATTCTTAAATCATCATTACTTGTTTGAGCTGATTGAAGTCCTACTCCAGTAAGTCCTGAAACAAGATTTTGTATTCTTTTTTGTATTATTTCTGGTCTCTTATCTTTAAATAATATGAAGTATTCTGTATCAGTAACATTTACTTCTTTACTCATAAATAAGTTTGCTTTATCTATATCTTCTCTTACTAGTTTTCTAATTGCTTGAACTTGTACTGAATTATATAATAATTTAAGTTGAGCAAGATACACATTAATATCTACTGGTCTATCTGATATAATTAGCCAGAATGGATAATCAAGTGTATTATAGAAACTTCTTAAGTTAAATATAGCATTATTTTGAGAATCATAATCAAGAATAAATATATTTCTTGGTCTTATTTTTACTCCTGTAACTCTAAGTCCATTATCAAGTATAATTTCTCCATTTTGAATACCTCTAATTGGTAACCAATTTTCAGCATATTTTTGATTTTTAGTATCAATCTTTTTTTTGTTCATCATCATTTGCGACATATCTAGCACACCATCCTCTCCAATAATATCTTCTTGGGTTCATGAAATATATAACAACTTCTTGTAAATATACAAGTACATTATGATAAAAAGGCAATGGCATTACTAAAAACAAGCATATTCCTACAGGGGCTAGTTTAATTGCTAGTTCTTTAACTGTATCACCTTTAAATATAAACATAAGCATAGTCGTTATAAATGCACCTGTTAAAAGTATTATTAAATCAATAATTCTAAAAACATTAAATATCAATTGACTTTTCTTACTATTAGCAGGTATTAAATAATTGTTCATATTCTCTTTTCCTTTCTAAATACTACAATTTATATTTTATTTTCCACTTTGTCCTTGACCTCTTTGATAACTTCCAGAGTTTACTACTCCTTCTCTTCTTGAACTTGCCGCTTGTCCACCAGCTTGAATTGTTGCTCTATCTCCACTATTTGCTGCTACTCTTCCACTTCTTCCTGTATGACTTAGTGTTCTATTTGCACTTTGTACTGCACTACCATTTGCACCACTATATGCATTATTCCATGATTTTTGATAATCAGCTCTACCAAATTGTCTTTGACCATTAACATCAAGTCCAGCATCAAGTTTAGCTTTTCTTGCTTCTTTTCTAGCATTAAGATTTGCAAGTTCACTATATTTCTTCTCACTTGTCATATTGCTGTTTCTAATTTTTTGTTCTTCAAGTGCATATATTTGCATTTGTTTATCGTTGTTATATACTTGTTCCATTTGTCTATTTACATAATCATCAGCACTTTTACCGTATGCAAGTCCATTTTCACCTTTTTGATTTTCAATTTCAGCGATTCTAGCTGCATCAACTGCTTCATATGCTTTTTGTTCTCTTTCATATCTTGCAGCTTTCGCATTTTGCGCTGCTGTTATACCAAGTGCACCTTCGGCTCTTCCTCTTGCATATGCAAGTCCTCCACCAGCTGCATTAATTCTAGCAGCTCTATCTCTATTTGCTTGTGCATTTGCAGATTGATTTCTAAAGAAGTCAGCAACGTTTTTACCTTTACCACCAGATTGATAACCTCCAACTGCTCCACTAAGCATGTTACCAGCAGTACCAAGAACTCCAGCACCACCAGCTATACCAGTAACAAGACCACTTCCAAATCCAATAGCTCCTCCAACAAGACCAGCAGCAAATTTTCCAAATCCACTACCACTTGCTGAGCCTGCCATACTTGTGCCAAGTGCTTGATCTATAAATTTAGGTAAAATTCCAACGATTCTATATCCAGCAACTAAAACAACAATACAAATAAGACCTCTCGTTATAACATTTTCAGTAATTAAATCAGGACTACCAAAGAAACTTGTAAGCCTATCTGGATCCATAAACGCACCTACAAAAGTAGTAACTATAAACACAATTGCTATTCTTGTTATTGCCTCTAAAAATACTGATATATATGTTTTACAAAAAGTTTTAAATGTTGGAGAAGATATTCCTTTATCAATAATAGTTATTATTGCAAGAGGTGCTAATATTTGAAGAATTATCATTTTAAACATTCTAACACCAATTTCTATTGAAACAACCGCTATACTATATATTAAATAAAGTCCCATAATTGTACTTACAAATGGTAAAGTATATTCAACTGTTATATCTATTTCATCAACTAAATTATGTGCTTTCGTAAATACATATTTACCATCTTCTTCTATTTCAGCATCAACTGTTTCAGTGGAAAATCCACTTCCATCTGAAGAAATATCATGTAAAAATATAGTGAATGTTTGATGAGCAAGCCAGCCTCCTACATCCATTTCATTCATATCTACATCTGATCCCCAAATAAATCTAGCAAGAAGACCTGTGTCACCGCCACCACCAGCATCAACAAGTTTTCCTATATATTCATAATTTCCATCTTGTGAGCCAATGATTAATAAGCTTATATCACTCATAACGCCAAAAATAAATGGATAAAGTATTAAAAGTGCTGCAGTAAAGAATAAATTCTTAACAAGAGCTGCACCACCCACATTCTTATCAGTCGCTTTTGCCGGATCAATCATATATTCAATTAATGATTTTCCAAGTTTAAACATAACAAGTACCATTATTAATGCTTTAACCCTATCTATTAATGGTTCTAATATTTTATAAATTTCACTAAACTTTATTTGTGCCATCAAAATAAAAATCTTGTATACATATGCCACAACTGTATATACAATTCCATCTAACAATAATGATAAAGTTGTAAATGGTCGTGTTATCCATGATGCTTTAGCTAATATATATAATCCTATTTTATTAAGTAACATTAGTTCACTTCCCATCCAAATACTATAATTTTATATAGTATAAAATTCTATCAAAATTATAACATAAAAAAATATCAAATAAAAGTGTTTTATTTGATATTTCATAATTAATTATTAGACTATAATTCTACGTTATGATAAACATTACTTACATCATCAAGTTCATCTAACATATCAAGTAATCTTTCAAATTTTTCTTTATCTTCTCCTTCAAGTGTAACAGTATCTTTTGAGAAATATGATATTTCATCAATTTCAAATGTTATACCAGGGAATGCTGTTTCTAATGCTTTTTTAGCATTATTTAAATCAGGAACTTCTGTATAAACAACTACAGTTCCATCATCTTCAACCTCAATATCATTAGGTTCAACATCACCATTAATAAGTGCATCCATAACTTCTTCTTCGCTGTGTCCTTTAATTCCAACAACACCCAAATGTTCATACATGAAACTAACTGCTCCTTGTCCAGCCATTTTAGCACCACACTTATTAAATACTGTTTTAACAAAACTAATTGTTCTATTAGAATTATCTGTTAAACATTTAATAATTAATGAACTTCCACCTTGAGCGAACGCTTCATATTCTACTGTTTGATAATCTTCAGCAACACCTTTTTTTACTTTATCAATATTTCTATTAATAACATCAGCTGGTACTTGTTCTTTCTTTGCTTTTTCAATTACTCTTCTTAAAACATCATTTGTAGCTGGGTCTGGATTTCCTTTAGCTGCTTGATAAATTTCCTTTGCATAAATTGAATATAATTTAGATTTTTTAGCTGCAGTTGCGGCCATTGCTTTTGCTCTTACTTCATGTGCTCTTCCCATTTCTTATCACTCCTTTAATTTAATCTAACTTCGTAAGCTCATTTATAATTTTAGCATATTCTTTATAATTTTCAAAATTATTATCTTTATTTTGATTAAAAAATTCTTTCGAATCATCTCTTGCTTGTAAAAGTATTTTCATATCTTCATGTAAATTAGCTATTTTAAATGACATATCTCCACTTTGTTTTACACCAAATAAATCACCTTCACCACGCATTTCATAGTCTTTTTCAGTTATATAAAATCCATCATTACTTTCACATAACACTTTTAATCTTTCACAAGATTCATCGCCTATTAATATACAAGTACAATCATATTCATTCCTTCCAACTCTACCTCTAAGTTGATGAAGTGTTGCAAGTCCAAAACGTTCTGCATCATATATTATCATCATAGTAGCATTTTTAACATCAATACCAACTTCAATAACAGTTGTTGATATTAACACATCTATTTTACCATTCTTAAAATCATCCATTATTTTATCTTTGTCAGTCTTAGATAATTTTCCATGTAATATTGCTGACTTAACTGTCTTATTAAAATATAATTCAATATTTCTTTTTATTTCATTTACAGTTGTTAAATCTATTACTTCACTGTCTTCTATCAAAGGTGAAACAATATATACTTGATGATGATTATCTATTTCATTCTTCATCATATCATATACTTGTACTAATTCTTTTTCGCTCTTAATTATTGTTTTTATTTCTTTTCTACCTTTAGGTTTTGTCTTTATATTTGATATATCCATATCACCATATATGGTAAGTGCGAATGTTCTTGGTATTGGTGTTGCTGACATATAAAGTACATCTGGAAGTAGTCCTTTATTTTTAAGACTAGCTCTTTGATTTACTCCAAATCTATGTTGTTCATCTGTTATAACAAGTCCTAAATTCTTAAATACAACATTATCACTTAATAAAGCATGAGTACCTATAATAAAATCTATCTTTCCATCTTTTAATTTTTCTACTACTTCATCTTTTTCTTTCTTTTTCATACTTCCTGATAGTATATCAACTCTTATATTGGTTCCTGATAAAATATTTTTAATTGATTCATAATGTTGGTACGCTAATACCTCAGTTGGAGCCATTAATGCTGTTTGATATTTACCTAAATAATTAATATAAGCAGCTATTACTGACACTATTGTTTTGCCTGAACCAACATCTCCTTGAAGCATTCTATTCATTCTTTTACTTGATGTCATATCTTTATATATTTCTTCTATTGCTGTATCTTGATCAGCAGTAAGCTCAAATGGAAGACTTCTTATAAATTCGTTAACATCTTCTGGATCTACATTTCTTAAATAACCTATTTTGCTTTCTTTGTTTACTTCTTTTAAATAATTTATTTTAAACATAAACTGAAATAATTCTTCATATTTTAATTTTATTAATGCTTTCTTTACTTCATCTTCATTTTTAGGATTATGTATCATGTTAACAGCACTTTTCTTTGATATTAAATTATATCTTTCATTTAAATAATCAGGTACATAATCTATATAATTATCAAATTTAGTAAGTGCTTCATCAATATATTTTTTAAGTGCTTTACTTGTAAGACCAGTTGTTAAATGATATACAGGTATTATCGAACCAGTCTGTAATCTTTCAAATTTTATATCACTAGCGATAACAGTATTTTTTAAAGCATCATATTTACCTATTACTGTAACTATACTGCCAGGTCTTATTTGTGATTTTAAAAACGCTCTATTAAATATCATAACAGCAATCATTTTCTTACTTGACATTGCTCTAAAAGTAAGAGATGTCATGTTAGTTCTAAATCTTCTAGTCAGTGGTACAGAATCAACTATACATTCTATTACAACATTATCCTTATCTTTTGCTTCTTTTATATCATTAAGTCTTACTATTTCATGTCTATATGGATAATAATATACTAAATCTTCAATATTATTTATATTAATGTTTTTTAATGTTTCAATTGTTTTAGGACCAAGTCCCTTTATATTACTTAAATCGTTCATACTTCACCCACAAATCTCACATATTATATCATATTTTTTGTGTTTTAAGAAGATAAAATTTATATTTTTTAAATAAATTAAAAGCACCTCTTATGAGATGCCTTATAAAGTTATGCCTTTATCTTCAGTTTCTACTTCTTCCTCTTTCTTATCTTTGATATTTCTTAAAACATTAATTAGTTGTTCACGCTTGTCTTTTAAATCTGCAAGTAATATTTTATTCATTACATCATCCATACATGTATTTAAATTAATATTATTATCTATTGCTTTTAAACACAAAAATATTTCATTTATTTTTTCATAAATATAATTATAATCTAATCCAAATGAAGTAAGCAATTTATCTATTTCTATTATAAACATTTGAAATGTATATTTGTTTCTATTCTCAAGTTCATCTATAAGTGCAACTAACCCATAATTGTCAGTTATACATTCAAATTGGTTAATAGAAGAATCATTTGTATTATCATTTCTATCAAACAATCTAATTATTCCAGTTGTTGAATCTATTTCTATATTACCATGCATTATTGAATTTCTTATTCTTTTAATAACGCTCTTATTTCTTATACCAAATTGTTCTTTTAATGATTCATATAACGGTTTAAATATATTTCTATATCTTTTAGTTTTTTCATAATCATTTATTTTTTTATATTGTTTACTAAATGATTTAATACTTCTTTTAATAGGTCCTATTGTATTAGTAATATCATCACCTTTATTTTTTTCATCTTTAATACTCGCAAAAGAATAATCTAAATTTAAAAGTAATAAATCTTCATAATTATATTCTTTTGTTTCATCACTTAATAAAAGTAATAAATGATTATAAAGTAATGACGTAAGTATATCGTTTTCTTCACCATTAAGTCCTAAAGTTCTCATTGTTTCAGCTACTTTAATTATTGCTTTATTATGAACATATAATTCTTCATTCATATATGATAAAGTTTTTTTATTACTTGGTTTTACAAATCTTCTATAATCTCTATCCCTTAATAATAAATTATATTTATTTTGAAGCATTCTATAAGTACTTGAATATCTTCTTTCAAATTGATTAGAAAGTGTTTCATCTTTACATTTATTAAATGTATCTTTATATGATTTACCTAATAAAGATAACAATTCAGGAGGAGCTTCACATCTAAATACATGATGTACTATATGTCCTTGTTCATCAAATGTATCATATTCATTATTTATAATTATTAGGTGATTTTTAATATCAAAATCATATTTACCATGAGCAAAAGAATCTCTTAATTTATCTATAGTCCATACTGCTTCTTTTATCATTCTTACAAAAGATTTATCATTTTTTATTTCATCATTAAGACTTGTTAATCTAACACTATCTTCTACTTCATCTAATGTATGAATTCCATCAACAGTATAATACATTCTTTTTTGAAGTTCATGATATTGTGTTAATATTGTAGTCAAGTATTTATTATTAATATCAAATTCTAAAGTTTTACCATTAGTATCTTTTTTAATAGTTTGTTCCTTAGTAAGTAAAAATTTAGTGATTGTGAACATGAAATAATGTTCTACTCCAAGTGTTATATCACTTTTATTTAGAAACGCATCTATTAATTCTCTTGATAATTTTAACATATATTCTCTATTCATAATAATATGATAACATACTTTAATATTTTTGTGTTATACTTTTATTATAATTTAATTTATTGATACAAATTTTTATATATTTTTTGTTAAATTTTACTTGACAAAATAGTACTTTTACATTAGTATATAGAATTACCAATTCACTATTAGGCGAATTGGTGCTAGTATCACACTAGCCAACCCCTTTTTATTCTTTTTTCCGGACTGTCCACAGGGGGTGGCAGTCCTTTTTATTTGTTTGAAGGAGGAAAATCATGAATAAATTTAAGTATTCTAATGATAATAAAAGATATTATACATTAAATTATTATTATAGAAATAAATATAATTCTAAAGTATTTAAAGTAAGTTTAAATGCTGGTTTTGGTTGTCCTAATAAAAAGAATGGTAGTGGTTGTATTTATTGTTTAAATGGTAGTGGTGAAAATAGAAATATACCACTTACCGAACAATTTAATATTGTAAAAGAAACTATGGAACATAAATGGAAAGATAGTAAATATATAGGTTATTTTCAAGCAGATACTAATACTTATGCCCCACTTAATAAATTAAAAGAATGTTATGAAAGTATACTAAATATTCCAGGTGTAATTGGTTTAAATATTGCAACTAGACCTGATAGTATTACTCCTGAAGTTTACGATTATTTAGAAGAACTTTCTAAAAGAACTAATCTTGTTGTTGAAATAGGTCTTCAAACTATACATGAAAAGACCGCTAAATTAATTAATAGAGGTCACACTTTAGAATGCTTTAATGAATGTATTCATGAACTTAGAAAAAGAAATATAGATGTAGTTGTTCATGTAATTAATGGTCTACCATACGAAACAAAAGAAGATATGATTGAAACAATAAAATACGTTTCATCTTTAGATATACAAGGTATTAAAATACATATGTTATTTATATTAAAAGGAACACCACTTGAAAAAATGTATAATCTTACTCATTTTCATATTCTTACTAAAGAAGAATATATTGATATAGTATGTGATGAACTAGAATATTTACGTGAAGATATTGTTGTTAATAGAATAACAGGTGATCCAATAAAAGAACTCACTATTGAACCAAAATGGTTATTTAAAAAATTTTGTGTTTTAAATGATATAGATAAAGAAATGGTAAAGAGAGATTCTTATCAAGGAATTAAGTATAAGAAAAGTGCTGACAAATAATCAACACTTTTTTATTTACAAGTTATTTATATATTTTATATGTATAGCATACACTCCATTTACTTTTATAGATTCAGTGTATCCATCTAAACTATTTATAGATTTAACTCCTTCATTAAAGTCATTAGTAGAAGATAATGTATATCTTGTTCCTTCAAGTGTTAATAATTCTTCTACTGTTTTATAATGATTTATTTCTTCAACTAAGCATTTAATCTTTTCACCATTAGATTCAAATATTATGTAATCATTAGGTTTTAAAACACTATAATCAAAATGATTATCTCCTATTTTAGTACATCTTATTTCTACTCTTTTAGTTCTATTTTTAATCGCATTAAATGCTCTATTATTTATATCAAAATTATATGTCATTGTTTATTTTCCAAATCTTTAAAATAGTTATATCTTTCTAAAGCATAATTTTTATTTAATTCATATAATTCATGATACTCATCTTCATTCTTAACTTCTAAATTCTTATAACGAAGTTCACTTCTAAATACTGCATCATAATTAGTGAAATCTGGTTCTTTTGAATCTACTGTTAAAGTATTTGTTTCAGGATTGTATCTCATAAGTAAATTGTATCCTACTTCTACAAGAAGCTTTTGTTCATCAAGTGAATTATTAAGTCCACCTATTATACCTTGTTCTATACATGGACTATATGCGATTATTAGAGATGGTCCATTATGTTCATATGCTTCTTTTAATACTTTTAGTGTCTGCATCATATTAGCCCCAAGTGAGATAGACGCAACATATACATTTGGTATAGCCATTGCTATTTTAAATAAATCTTTCTTATTTTCATGTTTACCATTTGATGAGAATTCAGCTACTCCTCCCATACGTGTTGACTTTGATTTTTGACCACCTGTATTTGAATATACTTCTGTATCAAGAACCATTATATTGATATCTTCATTACTATGAAGCACATGATCAAGTCCTCCATAACCTATATCATAAGCCCATCCATCTCCACCTAAAATCCATACTTTGCGAGATGGTATATAATCTATAAGTTCTCTTAATTCATTAGGTATTTCAGATTCCATAAGTTTATTTTTAATCGCAAGAGTTAAATCATCATCTTCCATATTGTCTATCCATAACTTGAATGTTGCCTTTATTTCAGGTAAAACAATATCTCTTGTTTGATACATTATGTCTTTAATTCTCTCTCTCATCTTTTTATAAGACATATGAATTCCAAATCCAAATTCAGCATTATCTTCAAATAATGAATTCATCCATGGAATCTTGTATGGTGTTAATGGAAGACTACCACCATATATTGATGAACATCCTGTCGCATTAGCAATAACCATATTTTTACCATATAATTCAGTTAATAATTTTATATATGCTGCTTCACCACATCCAGCACAAGCACCACTAAATTCAAAATATGGTTTCTTAAATCCAATTCCTTTTACTGTATATTTATTAAATGGTGTATCATTTTCAACATTATTAAATAAATAATCACTTATTTTATCTAACCTCTCACTATATTTACCACTTTCTAATGCTTTTTCTTGATTCTTACCAGGACATGCTTTCATACATAGTCCACAACCTGTACAGTTAGCTTCTGAAACTGATATATAGAAATTCTTATTTTCTTCGCCTAAACTCTTTATTGTTTCATCTTTATCAATATGAGCAAGTAATAATTCATTATCAGTAAGTGAGAATGGTCTTATACATGCATGAGGACATACAAATGAACATTGGTTACACTCTATACAATTTTCTTTACACCACTTTGGTACAAAAGGACTAACTTTTCTCTTATCACTTTTAGCAGTTCCACCTTCAAAAGTACCATCAGCATGATCAATAAAATTACTAACACTCATCATATTACCACGTAAATGTAACATTTCACTTGTCAAATTATTTACAATATCTTTGTCTTGTGTGATTGTAAATATTTTATTATCAATAACTTCTAAATACTTAAGAGATTCATCTATCGCATTTATATTATTTTCTACTACATCATTTCCCTTACTACTATAGGTTTTAGTAACAAGCTTCTTAAATGCATCTATTTCATTTCTACCATATCCAGCAATCTTAAACATATATGTACACATGATATTATTAATCTTACCATGTAAATTATATTTCTTATTTAATTTATCAAGTGAAGCAATATATACTTTAATATTTTTATTTATAATTTCTTTCTTATTATCATTATTTATCAAATTATTTAATTCTTCATCTGTCTTATCACTTGATATTAAAAGTATTCCACCATTCTTTATATCTTTAAGTAAATGATAATTATTTAGATATACATCTTTTGATACAACTACAAAGTCAGGTGAAGTTAAGAAATAAGGTGCTTCTATTTTAGTAGGTCCTACTCTTAAATGTGATATAGTTGTGCCACCACTCTTTTTAGAATCATATTCAAAGTATCCTTGAACATAATTATCTTTTATTTCACCTAGTACTTTGATAAAGTTTTTAGAGGCACCAACCATACCATCAGAACCAAATCCATATACTTTTATCTCTTTATAGTCTCTTTGTACTTCAATTTCTTTTGGCTCTAAACTTAAATGAGTAACATCATCATTTATACCAATTGTAAAATTGTTTTTAGGATTATCACTAAATAAATTTTCAAATACAGCATTTATATCTTTAAGTGGCACATCTTTAGAAGAAAGACCATATCTTCCTCCATATATACTTATATTCTTTTTCTTAAGTGCTTCCATTATATCCAGGTACAATGGTTCTCCTGTACTTCCAGGTTCTTTTGTTCTATCAAGAACAGCAATTCTTTCTACTGATTTAGGCAATACATTTAATAAATATTTAGTACTAAATGGTCTATAAAGATGAACTTCTATCATTCCAACTCTATATCCTTTTTTATTTAATATATCAACAACTGTTCTAATAGTGGAACATACGCTTCCCATCGCAATAATTATGTCAGATGCATCTTTTTTACCATAATAATTAAATGGCTTATAATCAGTAAATGCTAAAGTATTTATCTTTTCCATATATCTATTAACAATATCTGGCATATCATTATAATACTTATTTCTTACTTCAGTATTTTGAAAGTACACATCTCCTGTTTCAGAAGTACCTCTTGTTATTTCTTTTCCAATGTTTAATGCTCTATTTTTAAATTCATATACTTTTTTATAATCAATTAGTTTTCTTATTTCTTCAGTATCAACAAGTGAAACTTTATTAAGTTCATGACTAGTTCTAAATCCATCAAAGAAATGTAAGAATGGAAGACTTCCTTCAATCGCACTTAAATGTGAAATAATACTCATATAGTATGCTTCTTCAACAGAGGAAGATGATAACATACAAAATCCAGTACTACGAGTAGCATAAATATCTTGATGATCACCAAATATTGATAATGCATGAGTAGCTAAACTTCTAGCCGCAACATGTATAACACCTGGTAACATTTCTCCTGCCATTTTATACATTGTAGGTATCATTAAAAGTAATCCTTGTGAAGCTGTAAATGTTGTACCAAGACATCCTGCTTGTAATGCTCCATGTGTTACCGCAACAGCTCCTGCTTCACTTTGCATTTCTACTACTTTAACTGTATCATTAAATAGATTCTTTTTTCCTTCATTACTCCATTTATCAGTTAAAGTCGCCATTGGACTTGCAGGTGTAATTGGATAAATACCACATATTTCACTAAAAAGATATGCTCCAAGCGCACATGCTTCATTTCCATCTATAATATAATCTTTTTTCATATCATCACCATCTTAATTATAATATAATTTGCATCAAAATAAAAGTGATAATAAAATCATCTATTAACACTCTTTCAACAATTTATTAATCTTTCTTTTAATAAAATAATTACTACATTTAAAAATTATACCTTTCTTATCATATACGTAATAATTACCTTCACCAACAATATTAACGATTTCATTTAACATATCCTTAGTTAAAAGTTCTACATTGATATAATTTAAAGAGAAAATATGAACTATACTGTTAAAGAAATCTTCATAATTATGATGTTTAATTTCATTAACTAATTTTCTTCTTTTATGTGTCATAATACCAGTTTCACTACCAACTAAATATAAGCTATTCCATTTATCATTATAATCATATATAAATGAATACCTAAGTTCCATGCCATTACTATTTATAATATTAACAATTTCTTTATATTCTTCAAAAGTTATATTCTTTTGTTCATAATCAATTCTTATTTCCAGCCTATTATATTGATATATAAATTTTATTATAAATGATGGTTCATCTGGTTCATCATTAGTCATTTCATTTGATAAAAATGATAAAAATTGTAATTGTTCACTTTTTGAGTCAATATAAAAATCATTAAGTACTGAGTAATCATTATAATCACATTCTTTTTCTATTTCTTCACCTAATATTTCAACAGATAAATTTATTTTATCAACTTTTTTATTAAAGCATTTACATATTGGTTCTACATAATTAGATATAATTGAATTAAGATATAATTTTGAATTTCTATTTTTAATATAGAATACTAAACTATGGAATCTTTTCATTTTCTTCACCATTACTTTAATTATAATATAATTTATACCAAAATAAAAGTGATAATAATATTCATTACTATCACTATTTTCTATTCTCTATCAAGTAACCAGTCAAATACATTTATTTGCTTTATTCCATCATGTGATGTAAAAGGCACTATATCTGCGGTTAACAAATATTTTGGATTATGATCATTTATATTATAAAGTGGTTTTAATTCTCTTTCTAATGTGTCATTTCCTTTTACAGTATAACTTACTTGATAATATTCTGTTCCTTTTTCGTTCATCGCAACAAAATCTATTTCATTATCATCACATTTTCCAACGTAAACTTCATAGCCTCTTCTTATTAATTCTAAATAAACTACATTCTCTAGTATATGACCTTCATCAGCATTTTTACTTCCTAGTAAATAATATCTAAGACCTATATCAGATAAATAATATTTACATCCACTTGATAAATATGTTTTTCCTTTTGTATCATATCTTGTGACTCTATAAAGTACAAATGATTCTACTAATGCTTCTAAATATTTTTCTACAGTTGGGACAGATATTTTTCTTCCGTTTGATGTCATAGTATTTGCTATATTTGTACTTGAGCAAAGATTACCAACATTATCAAACATAAATCTTATTACATCTTTAAGCATAGCTATATCAGATATTTCTTTTCTTTCTGCTATGTCATTTATTATAACTGTATTAAATAATCCATCAAGATAAGTTCTAACGTCTTTAGGAGTATCTAACTTTAATGCATATGGAAATGAACTTCTTGTTATGTAATCTAAATATTTTCTTTCAATATCAGTATCACCTACATATGATATATATTCTTTAAATGATAAAGGTAACATTTTTATCTCTACATATCTTCCAGATAATAATGTAGCAAGTTCTCCTGATAATAATTTTGAATTAGAACCAGTTATATATAAATCAACATTTTTCTTTATATACAAAGCATCTACTGCTTTCTGAAAATCAGATATTTTTTGTACTTCATCTATAAAAATATAATTCATTTTATCTTTTATTAATTTTGAATCAATATATTCGTACAAATCGTTATATGTTTTCATCTTATCAAATTCATAATCTTCTAAATTGATATGAGTTACTTGAGATTTATTTATACCATTTGATAATAAATAATCTATATATAAATCAATTAGTGTTGATTTTCCACATCTTCTTATTCCAGTTACTATCTTTATTACTTCTTTATCTTTAAAACTAATTAATTCATTCAAATAATATGGTCTATCTATCATACTTTTTCCTCCATGATAATAATAACATTTTTTATTTCATTTGTCAAATTTTATAAATTGTAGTTTACAAAAATGATTATTTTAGCATTTTTATAAATTACAATTTACAAAAATAATTGCTTTGGCACTTTTATAAATTACGTTTTACGAAAAAAGAATGATAAATAACTCTATCACTCTTTATCATTAGTTTCATCTACATCATTTTCTTCATTATCAGTATCATCTTTTGTACTCACATCATCAGTAATACTTTCTTCTTTTAACTTTTTCTTTCTATTATAAAATATATCATATAGAATATAACTTAAAACTATTAATATTGAAAATAGTCCTATTAAAATATATTTATTATTTGTTTTCTTAACTACTTCATCTTTCTTTTCATCATCTTCTTTTATATCAGGTATTTTAGTATCTTCTTCTTTTTCAGTTTTAGTAACAACTATATAATAATTACCTTCATCATAATCATTATTAGTTTTTATTCTTACTATATTTTCACCTGTTACAAAATTTTCATTGCCAATTATTTCAACATTAACATCATTATCAGCATCATAGTCTATTAACAAACTATCAACAGTACTTGGTACTACTAAATGATAAGTATAAACACTTTCTTTAAATTCTTCTAAAAATTTAAAATTTTCAACAGTTAATCTCTTTAAACTAGGAAATTTATATTGAACATCTTCTGTTTTTTTAGCATAATTAATATTCAAAGTATATGTTGTTTTAACACCATCTACATCATTAATAATTTTTATAACATTTTTACCTTCTTTTAATACATGACTAGACTCATCAGCATTTTTAGGATTAAAAGTAAACTCACATTCACTTGATGAACAATATGGATAATATGTAACATTTTTATAATCCACGTCAATATTATAAGTTGTAACATTAGGTTTCATATCAATAAATATTTCTTTATCAGTGTATAAAAATATTCCGGATAATGTAGAATCTATATTTATTTTAGCATTATCTACTATATTATAATAAAGTTTACTATTATTACATGGAAATGATTCATTATCACCTTTTACATAAAAGTTACTATTATTACCAATTAATTCAATAGATGCGTACCCATTGGGTGCTGTATCTTTTACTTTAAACTTTAACTTACTTATAAGTATATCACCACCATTTACATACATATTTTTACCAGTAACATTTTGAATACTAAAATCAATAATAGAAGAATATGTATTAAAATTAGTTATCTTATACCCATCTTCAATATAAACACTTTCATCATTATAATCAGGTAATAATTCAAATACATAAGGATTATAATATATTTGTATATCTGCTTTATTAAATATTCCATCTTCACTATAAAAATCAGTTATAACATTAACTTCAATAGTATCTCCTTTACTATACTCAGTATTATTATTTACTCCCTTTTGTAAATTACAACTTACATGGTCAGCTTTAGTAAAAGATATAAACATAAAAAATGATATTAATAACATTAAAATTTTCTTCATTTTGATTCTTCCTTTTATATGTTAATAATATCAAAATTAATATATTCTTTCAAGTTTTTCAAGTTTTATTAAGTCGTATACTTTACATACAACAGTTATACCTTCTATACGAATTCCATGCAATTTATAATACACTTTTAATTCATCATTTAAATCTTTAGTATAAACATTTATTAACTCTTCAATATTTCTAGCATAGTACTTTTTACCATCAATAATATAACTTAATACTTCAATATTAGTATACTTTAAAGACTTATTTAAACTATAAGAATTAGTATTTTTAAAATATATCTTAAATGTATCAATATAATTCAAATTAGTTCTATCATAATATAATATTTTATCACTATTAGAATCTATTTCACCTGTATTAAAGGTTAAAAAAATAGAAAGCATAAATAATAATTTTATGATATTCTTTTTTATATTGATCACCATTATTATTATGCTTTATATTTTATAATTCTATGTACTCATATTTATTATTTTTAAATATTTTTTCAAGGTCTTTAGGATTCATAAATACAGTACTTGTATTAATATTAGGATGTACTCCTACTTCATCTATATTTTCTATATCTTTATCTATTAATATAGTTACTTTATGAGCTTTATCATTAAGTATTCCAAGTGGTGAAACTGAACCTTTAGTAAGCCCTAGATAGTTATATAAATCTTCTTCATCTGCAAAAGAAAGCTTTCTACTGTTAATCTTATTACTTAATTCTTTTAAATTAACTTTCTTATTATGACATACGAGTACTAAATAATAATTTCTTTTCTTATCATCTCTTATAAATATATTTTTAAGTATATTTTCATATGGTTCAATATTCTCTTTTATAACTTCTTCCATAGTGAATACTGCTTTATGATTAATTATTCTATATTTAATATTTAATTCATCTAATGTTTTATATATTTCTTCCTTTGTCATTTTCTACCTCTATTGGATTTACATGTATTACTACTAAATAAATCTCATCTATCTTCTTTAATATTTCTTTTTCAAGATTATTTGCGATTTCATGACTTTCATAAGTCTTTAAATTTCCATCCACAAATATAGTAAATGATATTTGATATTTATAACCTACTGGTGTTGAATTAAAATGATTTATCTTTATAATTTCACTATGCTTTTTTATTATATCAAGTACTTCATTCTTAGTTTCTTCATCTATTGATTTATCCATAAGAACATCATAACTTTCAATAAATATTTTAATAGCGGATATAAGTATCCATATAGATATTATTATACCTACAATACCATCTAAAAAGTATATATTATATGTAGAAAGTATACATGATATTAAAGTAAATGTTGTTATAACTGCATCTATTATATGATCTTTAGAATTAGCCTTTATAAGTAAATTATTATATTTTTTTGATAAGTAATTTGTATATATAAATAATGATATTTTGACTATTATAGTAATGATACATACAATTACAAGCCATATATTAAAATCATATTTATTACTACTAAATATTGAATTTAATGAATTTTTAAGTACTACAAGTGATATTAATACCATAGATATACTTATTAACATTGAATAAATATATTCTGCTTTACCATGTCCTAAATTATGATCATTATCTTTTGGTATACTTGATATTTTATTACCAATAAATGTCATTATTGAAGAAAATATATCGCCTGCACTATTAAAAGCATCCGCTATCATTGCTTGACTATTTGTAATATATCCAATTATTCCTTTTATAATAAGTAAAAATACATTACCTATCATTCCTAAAATACTAGCTATTTTAGTACTTTTATATCTTTTCATGTTTTCCTCCTTATATATTTTATTCAATATAACATTTTAATGTATCTTCTATCCAATATGAATATTTGATATTATCTTTTTCTAAACTTTTAAATTTTAAATATAAATCTATTCCATCACTAGGATCATGCCATATATCAACAAATACATAATCATAATATATATCTTTTTTAAAGTAATTAAACGCATCATCATTAATTATCTTTATTTTAGATTTATTTTTAAATTGTGGTAAGATATACTCATTAAATAAATCTATTATTTCTTTATCTTTTTCAACTATTGTTACACTTTCTACATTATCTTTCATAGATACCATATAGGCATAATATCCAAGACCAAGTCCATATGTAAGAACATTACCAGTTGCTTCACTTATAGGCTTTTTCATAGTTTCTATTTCATTAGGTGTAATTAACATCCATTCTCTATCATTTTCAAGAACACATGGATATTTATATTCATCTTTAAAATATCCAATACTAGGATATAATTTATCATTAATACATCTTAAATCATTAAATACAAATGCTTCATATGGCTTATAACTCTTATATTCAAATTTCCATTTATTAGAACTTATACATTTAAGATTAATGTTCTTATAATACAAATTATCTTCATAAACACTTTTATCAAGTTCATAAACTATCTTATCAAATTCATGTATTATTTCTTTATTAGTAATACCAAGTATACTTGTAAGTATTATTTTATATGATTCTAGTGTAGTAAATCCAAATTCATTTTTAATATTATTTATCATAGATTCTTTTATATAATCACTATAATCATTTAAGTATATTGATAATTTACTCATTATTAAGTTGTTTCTTTCTTCATTTGTCATATTTATATTATAAAATAAAAGGTAGAAGTAAATCTACCTTAAAATGGAAATTGTTTATTTTGATTAGCCTATTCTGAATGCTGGAGATACACCATTAGCAGCAGTAGCAGTATTACTACCACTCCAACCACCAGAACGATTAACTCTAAAGAAATCACTGTTACTCGTAGAATATGCGGAACGAAGCCACCAATAATAAGCACTCGTTCCCTTATATTTTTTAGCACCACTATAATTGCTTGTTGTTACACCAGCATTTATGTAATAATCAAAAGTTCTAGTTAAACTTTTTGCTGTATCATAACTATTACTCCAGTTACTAAATATTTCTTTTGGAGCTAATAAATATAATTTATCGGTGGTAACAAAATTAGTAGAGTCGCTTTTACCATGCCCTGACACAACAATTGTATCTATTATAATATTCCTTAAATCAACTGGCAATGCATTGTATATATCATTATTGATAAATGTTCTAAGTTCACTCGATGACCAACCTCCTGTATTAGATGTACTGCTATTAAATTCTTTATATAATATTATATCAGCAAATTCTAATACAAATCCACAAGCACTTTGTGAAAATCCAGACGCATTACATTCACTTGGTGTTGTTGTATTTGCAATACGTAGTGTATGAGTTCCATATGTCGTCCCCAAATCAATTGTTTTAGTTTCTCCAACTTTATATCCTCTAGTATTTCCAGCTTTAACCGAACTAACTATAGTTGCCCAACTATCGGTACTAAATGTTGATGGCTTTTCAGTAAAATATCCAGGATTACTTGTTCCACCATCTATTCTAGCATATGTTTTATCAAGATAAGATTTATTATATTTTGTTCCTGCTCCACCTACTAGATTAGTACTTTTTTCAAACATACTTGTACTACTCGTTACAGAGGTAGTTACAAATTTGCTACTAGCATATATAGTTTTAAGATTTGTCATATAGGCAAACATAACTTCCATATTTGTTACATTACTTGTATCAAAATGACTTACATCTAATGTTGTGGCTTGACTTTTCCAAAACATACCTTGCATATTTGTTACGTTTGATGTATCAAAATGGCTTAAATCTAAGGTTGCGGCTTTACTATCACAAAACATACATTGCATATTTGTTACGTTTGATGTATCAAAGTTGCTTACATCTATGATTGTGGCTTGACTATGTTGAAACATACCTTGCATATTTGTTACGTTTGATGTATCAAAATGGCTTACATCTATGGTTGTGGCTTGACTATTACCAAACATAACATTCATATTTGTTACTTTTGATGTATCAAAATGGCTTACACCTATGGTTATGGCTTTGCTATTCCAAAACATACTATTCATATTTGTTACGTTTGATGTATCAAAATGGCTTACATCTATGGTTGAGGCTTGACTATCACAAAGCATACATTGCATATTTGTTACGTTTGATGTATCAAAATGGCTTAAATCTAAGGTTGTAGCTTGACTATGTTGAAACATACCTCCCATATTTGTTACTTTTGATGTATCAAAATGGCTTAAATCTAAGGTTGTAGCTTGACTGCTAGAAAACATACCTCCCATATTATATACATTTGATGTGTTGAAATTACTCAAATCTATTCTCAATGCTTGACTATCCCAAAACATATATGACATTGAAGTAACTGGTTTATCATTAATATATGTACAAAGTTTGCTTGTCACTGCGTCAGTACTTGCTTTATCAGTTAGCTGTACACCCCAACCATTATTAGTTATATTACTCCAACCTAAGCCAGAACTTGCAGACGCTCCTTGTTGTTTATAAGCATAAGTATACTGACCATTATTATAATTAAGTCCTTGTGTTAAAGTGCTATTTGTTTTGCAAAAATATGTATTTGTACTTGTATCGGCCAATGTTATCTCACTATATGTTGAAGGTGTTGTTATATCTTCTACTGTATTTGTAATATACCCACCCTTCATAGTTAATGCTATATTTTGAGAAGAAGTACTACTATTTGTGATTTGTAGTTTTATTGTATTAGAATTACTACTTGTTACTGAATCATTTGGCTTATTATATGTAGTTACTACTTCATTAGTATCTTTTGTTGATTCGTAATACTTAACTGTAATATTTGTATTCTTTAAATAAAGTAGTTTGTAATATGTATCTACTGGATTTAAATTATTTACTTTTACATCTACAATTGTTTCTCCTGTTGGTACTGTTAAAGTGTTAGTAGTAGAACCATCTATTTCCATTGAATATTTAAGTTCTCCAATATACATTTCTGCTGCTTTATGATTATTTGATGTAACTACATAACTAGAAAAAGTAACACTTAAAAGAATACTTATTCCTATAAGTACTGAAATAACAGCAAAATATTTTTGTAAGAAATTCACTATTCTATTCATAATAGTATTGTAACATTTTGTATATAAATTAACAATATTTTTTAAAATAAAAATCTCTCACATGAGAGACTTTATTGTAAATTACTTTTTCTTATTTTTATTATTGTTGTTATTTTGCTTTTCTTCTTTTACTTCTTCACGAATTGTTGAGGTTTTTTTATTTCCTTCAATAGCAGCAACTATTTTCTTAGTATTACATCTATTAGTTAAAACAATTACTACAGTTGAAACAACTACTAAACATATAGTCCATATAATAACTGTGAAATTAGAAGGATTTAATATTTTATCCCATCTCTTACTATATTCATATTCTTCTAATGCGTCATATTTATCATCAGAATCATATAATGATTTAATAGCTGCTTTAATACTTTCATCATAAGAATCAGTATATCCACCAAATACTTTATCACCAATTATAATATATGGAACTCCACTAGCTGGTTCTCCCATAAATGTAGAGATGTCAGTTAATAAATTAGAATTTTCATCATTATACCAAGATTCAAATGAAACTAATTTAAAATACTTTCCATATTCTTCAGTAATTCCATTTAAGAATTCTAAAAATTTTTTACAATAAGCGCATCCCTTTCCTCTAAACATATAGATTGTAATTTGATCATCTGTTTCTTTATAATTACTAAATTTCTTTTCAATTCCTTCTTCAGCTAAAGTTTCTTCTAAATTTAATGTTTTATATTGTTCTTTAGCAAAAGCTTTTACAGGAATAATAATTGATAGTAACATTAAAACGATAATAGCAATCTTTTTCTTCATAATAAATCTCCTTCCTACAATATAATTGTAAAGTATTTGATATTAAATTTCAATATTTTTTCGTTTATTTCAAGTATTTAATTGTAAAAATTGTACCAATATTAGGTGTACTTTTAACTGTGATACTGCCACCTTCTTTTTCAATTATTGTCTTTGAAAGTGAAAGACCTATACCAAAACTATCATCACTACCATTCTCACCTTTATAAAATCTATCAAATATATGAGGTAAATCATCACTATCTATACCTTTACCATTATCTTTAATAAGTATTCTTGTATATAATTTATTTTCACTATAATTTACTTCAACTGTGCCATATTCACTCGTGTGTTCAATTGAATTTTTTAATATATTAGTTATACTTTCAACTTGCCATTTAAAATCACATAATAATTTAATATTATCATCTCCTGATACTTTTATAGTAATATTTTTTAACTCTTTTATCATAGATACATTCTTAATACTTTCAATAATTATATCTTTTAAATATACACTTTCTTTATTAAATTTAACAACATTCGCATCAAATTTTGATAATTTAAGAAGAGACATTACTAAAAAGTTAATATTTAATATTTCACGTTTTATATTAATAAGAAATTTCTTTCTAGTCTTTTCATTCATATCAGGATTATCTAAAATATTATCTATCATTATTGTAATACTAGTAAGAGGTGTTTTTAATTGATGAGATATATCACCAAGAGAATCTTTTAGATTTAATTTATCTTTAACACTATTATCAGCAACTTGTCTTAACATAGTAGTTGTTTTAGATATTTCATTTTTAAGTATAGAAAGTTCTCCTTCATTAAAGTCATTTATATCTATATCAAACTGTCTATTATTGATTTTTGATATCATCTTAGTAATCTCTTTTATCTTTTTAGATTTATTTTTATCATATAAATAAAATATTAATATGATTAATGAATCAAAAGTAATAATTATTATTAATGATATAATTCTTATCTTATTATTAACTTTATCATTTTTAGTTATACTATCTATACCATATTTACTTAATATATCTTCACTATCTTGTTCACTATTTATTATTTCAATAATATCACTTTCTTCTATATTTGGATATTTATTTTTGATATTGCTTATTATTGAGTTTATTTTATCATTATAATTCTTAGCATACATTTTATATTCATATCTATTTAATATAAATATTAGTGATATATTAAATATTAATAATATTATAAGTGATAATATATATTTTTTTATTGTTTTATTCTTCATCTATTCTATAACCTATTCCTTTTATAGTAATTATTATATCACTATTTAACTTTTCACGTATTCTTTTCATATAAACTGTTATTGTATTATCATTAACATCATTACCAGTCCATTCCCATATACTATCAATTATTCTATCTCTTGTTACTACTTTATTTATATTTTCAATTAATAGATTTAGTATTTTATATTCAAGAGTAGTAAGATTTATTATTTCATTATTTTTAGTAACTATCATTTTATTCATGTCTATTGTTATATCTTTTATTTTAATAGTCTTTTTATGTAATATTTTATTTATTCTGGCTATTAGTTCTAATGGTCTAAATGGTTTAGTAATATAATCACTTGCACCCATATTAAGTACTTCAACTATATTTTCTTCAGTATCACATGCAGTTAAAAATATAACTGGTATGTTCATTTTAGATAATTCACTTTTATATAAATCAAATCCATTACCATCAGGTAAAGTAACATCTAATATTATTAAACTAGGTTTATTATATTCTAAATAATCTTTTGTACTTTTAATATTGTTTGTTACATCAAGATCTATATTATTCATATTAAATGTATATTTTAAATTATCACTTATACTTTTATTGTCTTCTACTAATAATATTTTCATAATCTCTCCTAAAACAATTATATCAAAAAAGGACACTAAAGTCCTTAAATGTTTTCATTACGAATATCTTCTATTATATTTTGTTTATTAACTTTCTTTATAGAGTAATTCATTATTATAAAAACTAATATAAATACTGCAAGTATACTTATAAATACTCCTCCAAATGGAAATTCATATTGAAATTCTCTACTTCCCTCTGAAAACGCTATATATATTAAATATGATATTCCTACTCCTAAAGGTATACCTATTAATAATGATTTTAATGAATAGAATATTGTTTCTAAATTAATAAGTCTATTAAATTCATGTGATGTCATTCCCACACTTTTTAATATAGCAAATTCTCCACGTCTTAAATTAATATTAGTTGTTATTGTATTAAATATATTTGTAATACCAATTAAAGTAATTACAGTAATAAATCCATATAAGAATATCGCCATTAAAGTATAAACTCCTTTAACAATTCTATAATTTTTATCAGTATTATCTAAATTATAATCTATATCTCCTAATATCTTTTCAATATCGCTTTGTAACAAATCAGCATTATTACTTCTTATCAATATCCAACCATAATTAAAATTACTGTCAAGTTCTTTTAAATATTCATCACTTACTATTATAAATTCTGAACTATAAGTATTACTAAATCCAAATGGTCTTTCTTTAGTAACTTCAGATATTTTTATTTGATGAGTTATGTTATTTATTTTTATATCAACTTTGTCATTCTTTTTAATATTTAGCACCGATATTTCTACATCCTTTTTACTATTTTCATCATAAGCAAATGAATTATTGATAAGAATACCTGTATTTTTAACATCACTATAATTTAATCCTAATGATTTAACATAAGTTCTATATTCAGAATCACCTATTGCATATATTAATATCTTTGTACCATTAGTACCAATAAGCTTATTAAATTCTTTTGTGTAAAGTGTTTTATCTATAATTTCACCTAATAGTCTTTTTTGAAAACTTATTCTTTCTATATTATCAAGATTAAATATTTGTTCTATTTTATTTAAGTTGTTTTCTTTATCTTTACTATTATCACCTATTATAAGTTGTATATTAGCATCAGACGAACCCACTTCTAAATCTAGTATACTAAATGCCATATTCATGAAATAATAAAGTCCAATAAATACTGAAACTGATATTACTATTGATATAACTGTTGTTCTATATTTCTTTTTATTTCTTTTTAAATTCTTATATGATATAACTCCACCTACTCCAAATAATGATTTTATATACTTAGGAGTTCTTAACTTTTTAGATTTTATTTTAATATCTTCACTATTTCTTATAGCTACCATTGGAGATAATTTAGATGCTCTTCTAGCACTCTTTAATGCTGAAAAATATATTGTTATACTTCCAAGTAATATTGATATTAATATTGATATAAGACTTGTATTAAATACTAATGTTATTCCATTTAAAGCACCATATAAATAATAATTACATACTTTAATAAGTATCCATGAAGCAAGTAATCCACATAATATACCAAGAGGTATACCAATTATTCCAAGTATAAATGCTTCATATAAAACATTCTTCTTTATTTGTTTTGATGTTGCTCCTATACTTCTAAACATACCATATTGTTTAGTCTTTTCTGTTATAGATATATCAAAACTATTTTTAATACAAAATACAGATGAAACAATTATTATTATAATTACAATAGTTGATAAAATATAAAGTACTTTCATAGTACTATCTTTAAGACTCATTGTTTCAAGTGAAATTAGATATCCATTCATGATATGTGGTGTTTTTACTATCTTTTCTTCAACTTCATCTATTTCACTTTCTTTAAGGGAATCTAAATCAGTCATATATTTTTTATATTTTATAGGATCTACATTTAATAATCTAGCTGTTATTTCATATCTATTTTTTAATGCTTCTTTAGTATATCTTAAGTATACATTGTATTCACCACTATAATTATTATCATTTAAATATGTTATGAATGTATATCCTGGTGCTGAATAATTTTCTATTATTGTACTTGGTCTTTCTATAATACCAACTATTTTAAATGTCTTGGTATCTTTTATATCAAATGTTTCTTCATCTTTATGATATAGATTATTTTGATTAAGAGTATATCCATCACTAACTCTATCACCTAAATATAGTGTTATAGTATCTCCAACTTTATAATCAACTCTACCATTTGTTTTTAAATGTCTTGGTATAACTATTTCTTTATCATTAGATGGAAATCTTCCTTCAATTAAGTTAAGTGACACATTAGACATAGTTATTTTATTCATAGCTATTAAATATGCATAAGGTTTATCTTCATTCTTACTATTATCAAGTTTTAAATAGCCAACGTTTTTACTTATATATATTTTTTCAAAGTTTCTATTATTTTTAATTTCTTTTAATGTTTTACTATCTACATTACTAAATTCATAATGAAAGTTTCCATCTCTATTAATTTCAAATCTAATTAAACTTTCTCTAAAACTAGATACCATACTTGCTACTGCACATATAAGTGCTACTGAAAGAATTATTCCTATTATTGTTACTATTGTTCTTTTTTTATTTAGTTTTAAGTTTTTTATTGTTAATTTATTAAGGATATTCATGATTATTTCTCCTTAACTATTTTTCCATCTTCTATAGTAATAATTCTATCAGCATATGATGCAATTTCTAGGTTATGTGTAATCATTATTATTGTTTGTTTATAATCTTTATTCATTTTTTGTAGTAATGTTACTACTTCTTCACTGGCTTTAGAATCAAGGTTACCAGTTGGCTCATCAGCAAGTATTATTGCTGGTTTTGTTATTATTGCTCTACCTATTGATGTTCTTTGTTGTTGTCCACCTGATAATTCATTAGGTAAATGATTACGTCTTCTTTCTAGTCCTAATAGTTTAATTATTTCGTTTAGTTCAAATTTATCAACTTTTCTATTATCAAGTTCTAGTGGAAGTGTTATATTTTCTTCTACTGTTAAAATTGGTATTAAGTTATAAAATTGATATATTAGTCCTACTTCTCTTCTTCTAAATATAGCAAGTTTATCACTATTTAATTTATATATGTCTTGTCCATCTATAAATACTTTTCCACTTGTAGGCGTATCTACTCCACCAATAAGGTGTAATAATGTACTTTTTCCACTACCAGAAGCACCTACTATTGCGATAAATTCACCTTTTTCTACTGTAAATGATACATTATCTAAAGCAACTACTTTATTATTATCTTTACCATATACTTTTGTTAAATTTTCTACTTTTAATATTTCCATATTTTCTTTCCCTTTCTTAATTTACAACATAAGTATACAAGATGTAAAGTGACATGTAAGTGACATTTGATGAATTATTTTAAAAAAACAAAAAGCCTAACGTTCGTTAGACCTATTTTAAGAATCCATTTATTATTGCTTGTTCTGCTTCACTTGCTGAAAGTCCTAGTGACATTAACTTAATAAATTGTTCACCAGCAATTTTACCTATTGTTGCTTCATGTACAAGACTAGCATCTACATTTTTAGCATATATTTGTGGTATTGATTTAACTTTACCATTATCTTTAATAATCGCATCACATTCTACATGACCATAACATAAACTATTACCTGTCATATTAGATTTAAATTCTTGATATGAATCCATTTCAGCAACACTTCTTGATGTTACATGAGAACTAGAATTATCCCCATTAAATTCTATATCAAATGATGTAGTTGCTTTTTGATTATTTGATGTAAATATTTTTTCATTTATTATTAAAGTAGAACCACTACTTAATGTTGCTTTTGTTACTCTATTAGTATCATCTACTCCTTTTATTTGACTTGTTTCCATAGTCATAAATGCATTATCATGTAATGTTACTTCAGTAGTTGGATTAAGTATTCTTTTACCACTACCTACTCCTTCTCCATAATGTTTTTCAATATATTTAACACTAGCATTATCTTCAATAAAGAATCTATGAATACCATCATGTCTTGAATCTTTATGATGTGGATTATTTATGCCACAACCTGCGACTATTGTAACACTCGCATTCTTGCCAATAAAGAAATCATTATAAACTACGTCAGTAAGACCACTTTCAGTTATAAGAACAGGAATATCAACTATTGCAAAAGGTGTATTTTCTTTTACATATATATTGATACCTTTTCCTTCTTCTTTACTTTCTATGTTTACATATTCATTTATTTTTCTTTCAATACCTTTTCCATCTTTTCTTATGTTGTATGCAGTGGCATTCAAGTAATCACCAGCACCAATAGTGCTTAATAATTCAAGTTCAGTCTTATTCATTCATATCACCTACTTTACAACATGGTTTACTATTTATGTTAGATATAACTTCTTCTTTAGAACCAACTTTCTTAATAGTTCCATTTTCCATAAGTATTATTTCATCAGCAATATCAAGTATTTTTTCTTGATGTGATATTACTAAAGTAGTCGCATCATTATTTTCTTGAATATTCTTAAATACTTTATTTAGACTATTGAAACTCCATAAATCTATTCCAGCTTCAGGTTCATCAAATATAGCAAATTTAGGATCTCTTGCGATAACACTTGCTATTTCTATTCTCTTAAGTTCTCCACCTGAAAGTGATTTATTAACTTCTCTATCAATATATTCTAAAGCACATAGTCCAACTTTACTTAATATATCACATGCTTCTTTTTTAGTAAGACTTTTATTAGAAGCAACACTTAATAAATCATAAACAGTTATTCCTTTAAAACATACTGGTGTTTGAAATGCAAATCCTATTCCTAGTTTAGCTCTTTCATCAATACTTTTGTTAGTGATGTCTTCTCCATTAAACAAAATTTTACCTTTATCAGGAATAGTAAGTCCCATTATTACTTTAGCAAGTGTACTCTTTCCACTACCATTAGGCCCAGTCAATGAATAAAACTTATTCTTTTCAAGTTTTAAATTTATATTATTTAATATTATTTTATTATCTCTTTCAAAATAAATATCAATTAATTCTATCATAGTACTCCTTTCAATAACTATAAAAATTATCATAATTAGTATATAACTATTTATATAAAGTTGTAAAGAAAAAATATAAAATTCCTAGTAAGTTTATATGAATTAATATTTAGATAAAAGAAAAGTGGAATATTGTTTGGTTATTCCACTTATTGTTAAATTAGCCGATTCGGAAAGCTGGTGAGACGCCTTTTGTAGATATAGCGGTGCTACTATTGCTGCTACCATTCGCGCTTACGTAATAAAAACTACCTCCGCTGCTTGATCTAGCTGAACGAAGCCACCAATCTGAAGTAATTGTTCCATCTTTCTTTATTGCTCCACTATAATTACTAGTGCTTGTTCCTAAATTTTTATAATAATCTAATTGTCTTGTTACATCTCTTGCTGTATCATAACTTATAGTATTTGAACTTCCTTGTGCCCATATTTCTGCTGTACTTAGTAAATATAATTTATCTGTTGATGTGAAGTTTGTTTCTCCACTTCTACTTCCATGTCCAGATATTGTTGTTGTATCAATTATTACGCTTCTTAAATCACTTGGTAATGCATTATATACATTTGCATTTATTATTGTATGTATTTCAGTTACTGGCCATCCATTTAAATTTGAAGCACGATCATTCATTGTATTTGTTGTTATTATATCTGCAAATTCAAGTACAAATCCACATGCACTTTGTGAGAAGCCAGTAGTACTGCATTCACTTGGAGTTGAAGTATTTGCTATTCTTAAAGTATGTGTTCCATATGTTCCTAAATCTATTTCTTTAGTATCCCCTACTTTATACCCACGTTTATTATTAGCTTTAACAGAAGATATTATTGTTGACCACGAATCAGTACTAAATGCAGATGGTTTATCAACAACATCAGTAAAGTATCCTGGGTTACTTGTTCCACCATCTATTCTAGCATAAGTTTTGTCAGTATAAGAACTATTATATTTTGTTCCTGCTCCACCTACCAAACTGGTACTACCTTCGAACATTACTTCACTATCACTAACAGCTGTAGTTACAAATTTACTACTTGCATATATAGTCTTAAGGTTATCACCACCATAAAACATACTGTTCATATCAGTTACTTTACTTGTATCAAAACTACTAACATCTATTGTAGTCGCATATGTTGACCAAAACATACGATTCATATCAATTACTTTTGATGTATTAAAATTGCTCAAATCTAAATTATTAACATGACTCTTAGAAAACATTTGATACATATTAGTTACATTACTAGTATTAAAACTACTTAAAACTATTTTAGTGGCCTGAGCACCATCAAACATACGCCACATCTCTGTAACATTACTTGTATCAAAATTACTTAAATCCAATGTTTTGACTTGACTATCAATAAACATACCACCCATATTATCTACATTACTTGTATCAAAATTACTTAAATCTAATATTGTAAATTTGCCACCAACAAACATACAACTCATATCAGTTACTTTACTTGTATTAAAATTGCTAACATTTAAAGAAGTAAGTGAAGTATCAGCAAACATTCCAGACATATTAGTTACTTTAGATGTATCAAATTTACTTAAATTTAAAGTTCTAACTTTAGTACCAGCAAACATATCGCACATATCAGTTACATTACTAGTATTAAATTTCTCTAATCCTTTTATTGTTGTTGCTTGACTATCAGAAAACATTCCACTCATACTAGTAACTTTACTTGTATCAAAGCTACTTAAATTTAGTAACTTTGTCTGGCTTCTATAAAACATACTAGTCATATCAGTTACATTGCTTGTATCAAAATTGCTTAAATCTAGTGTTGTAGCTTGACTATTAGAAAACATATACGATACTGAAGTTATTGGTTTATTATTGATATATGTACATAACTTACTTGTTACTGCATTTGTACTCGCTTTATCAGTAAGTTGTACTCCCCAACCGTTATTATTTATATTATTCCATGCTATTCCTGAACTCGCATAATTTCCTCGTTGTTTATATGCATAAGTATATTGCCCATTTACATATTTAAGTCCTTGTGTTAAAGTGTCATTTGTTTTACAAAAATATGTATTTGTACTAGGTGTTTCTACTAATGTTATCTCACTATAAGTGGATGGTGTTGTTATATCTTGAATTGTATTTGTAATGTATCCACCTTTCATAGTAAAAGCTATATTTTGAGAGGATGTACTATTATTCGTAATTAATAATTTTATTATATTTGAATTACTACTTGTTATTGAATCATTTGGCTTATTATATGTTGTTACTACCTCATCAGTATCTTTTGTTGATTCATAATATTTAACTGTAATATTTGTATTCTTTAAATAAAGTAATTTATAATAAGTATCTACTGGATTTAAATTATTTACTTTAACATCAATAATTGTTTCTCCTGTTGGTACTGTTAAAGTATTATTACTACTTCCATCTATTTCTATTGAATATTTAAGTTCCCCAATATACATTTCAGCTGCTTTATGATTATTTGATGTAACGATATAACTAGAAAAAGTAACACTTAAAAGAATACTTATTCCTATAAGTACTGAAATAACAGCAAAATATTTTTGTAAGAAATTAACTATTCTATTCATACTATAATTATAACAATATTACATTACAACTACAAGTAAAAAACATAATTAATTATCTTTAGTTATATCTTCAAATTCAAAATTAACAACTTTTTTAAGTTCACTTAATTCTATTTCAATTTGATAACCTATTTTACCACCACTAACAAATATTCTATCTTTATTTGAAGCGGATTTATCAACAATAGTCCTAAATTGTTTTTTCATTCCAACTGGTGAACATCCTCCATGAATATATCCTGTAAGTGGAAGCAAAAGTGCTGACTTTAACATTTCTATACTCTTTTCACCTACTACTTTAGCTGCTTTTTTTAAATCTAATTCCTTATTAACAGGCACTACAAAAACATAATGATTATTTGTATTAGATACAGTTACTAAAGTCTTAAAAACTTTATCATAACTTTCATTTAAAGTATCTGCTACTTCTATACCACTAACAGCATTCTGATAAGTATGAATAACATATCTTATCTTCTTTTGATCAAGTATTCTCATTACATTCGTTTTCATTATTTTTTTGTCTCTCTTAAATATTTAGCAAGACCAGTTGGCTTTATATTAGTCTTATCTTCTATTAACTCTAATAACCTTAATATATCTTTATTTTTAAATTGATTTACTGGTATTATTAACTTCTTATTTTTACTTTGAAGTACTATATCATATTTATTATAATTTAATTTTAAATCAGTTGAAAATCCATACTTTTCTATGTCTTTTATATTTATATTATCTTTTAATATCCTTTTATTTACTAAATCTAAAGAGGAAACATATAATTTACCTCTATTAACTTTAATATAGATTCTATTCAATAAAAATATTATTGCTACTATTACTAAAATCAAAAATACTAAAGTAATTATTAATTCAGTATTTAATTTATCATGCATAAATATAATCTTATATAAATGTATTAATATTGATACAATAGATAATACAATAATAAATATTTCTAATTTAAATTCTTTCTTATTACATTTTATTTTCATACTAACCTCTATTGGTATTATAACATAAACATGATATAATTTATATAAAATAAAGAGGTTGTTATGAATAATAAAGATAAAATGGATAAAAGAACATTTGATGAATTTGTAGTACAATTTAAAGAACATTATAATGAAAGACCTAAAGAAACTATGAATGAATTAGATATTCTTACTAACAATATAGAGATTACTTCTAAATTACGTAAAATTAGTTTATTTTTCTTCATTATTGTTTTTATTATATTTTTAGTTACTTCTAATTATTATAAAAGTTTAGATTCTTTAGAAAGTGATTTTATTCTTTATACGTTTTCAAGTGTCTTTATATATGTTGGTATTTTAATGGGACTTAGAAATAAAAATAGTGGAATTTTCTTCTTAATTACACTTCTTTTAATAGGATTTTATATGATGATACCTATTAAATTATTTAACTATCCTCTTATGGATAATTATTTATACAGTAATTTAATTACAATACTACCTATTATTGCTTTAGTATCTATCATAGTATTAATCATAATTACATGTATATATAATTTAAATGATAAATTTAAAATAAATAAGAATAATTTCATAATAATATTATTTTCATATATTATACCTATTATTCTATTTAGAGTATTAAGTGTAATAATAAATATGTTATAGGAGTTTATATGAAAGATAAAGAATTTAATAATAAAATTAATGAACTTGAAAAATTATATAATACTAATGGTCATCAGATGGTTCTTAATAATATGCATAAGTCTATAATTAAATTAAATAAACTTAAGAATGGTAATGTTAAAAAGAAAAGAGAAATTGTCGAGCCTACTAAAGATGAAAAATATGATCTAGTTGTACTTATTATATTAATAATAGTTGGTATACTTAATTTATTTTGGAACGATTTTAAATCTGATACATATTTTTTTGGGCTTGTTTGGTTTTTTCTTAGTTACGCTTGCTTATTTAAAACAGAAAAGGAATATTTTGCTATGCTATATCTTTTCGCTATAGCTGGTATGGGTTTGATGATTGGTCCAAGACTTATAAATATATTTAAAAGTCCTGTTATGAGTGATAATGCTGGAAATGGCGCTTTAACTACTATTTATATATGTGCTATTTTGTTTATAATTGCTTGTGTTGCAAGTAGAATTTATTGTACAAATGAGAAATTTAAATCATATAAATATTCAATTCTCATTATATTTTTATTATATATGATTCCATTTTTAGTTATTGAATTTTTACCATTTATATTTAATTTGTAGTGAGGTATATAATGAAGAAGAAAAATAAAGATGATAAATTATTTAATGAACTTGCTGTTCAGTTAAAGAAACATTATGATAAGAATCCTAAAGAAACTATGGATGAATTAAACATTATTGTTAATAAAATGGATAATTGCTTTAATTCAAAAATCATTAATGTAGTATTTTTTATAATATCAGTCATAATATTTTTAATAACAACTAATAGTTCTAAAGGAAGTAGTTATGTTTTTGATGATTTTGTTGTTTTTATGATGTTCTATATTGTTTTTTATATAGGAATATTATTTGGACTTAGAGACACTGAAACTGGTATTTTTATATCTTGTATTTGTATAGTTATATCTTTATATGGATATATGGAAGTTGGTAATTTACTACAATTTGATAATATTATATATGGTGGTTTAATAAAAACATTTTCTATAATTACTATAATAACTACTGTGGTTATATTTATAATTACTTATATATATAATAAAAATGATAAGTATAAAATTAATAGTACTAATTATATGACAATCTTATTTTTATATATATTACCAATCTTTTTACTTAGATTAATGATAATGTTTATAAATATGATATAGGAGTTAAGTTATGGAAAATAAAGAATTTGATAATAAAATAAAATATCTTAAAGATATATATGATACTAATGAAAAAAGTCATAATATTATGCTTAATAATATGCAGATGTCTGTAATTAGATTAGAAGAATTAGAAAATAAAAAAATAAATAAACTTGATAACAATAAGTTTACTTTTTCTAAAACAAAAATATATACAGCTATCATATATATAATTTCATTAATTGCGTTTATATTAAACACTGAAATCGATCTATATTGGTTTTTAATTGTTATAACATTCTCTGTTGGAAATGTATATTTATTAAAATCTAATTTATTTCATGAAATTCATGATAAGGAAATTACTAAAGTTGATATATGTATTATTGTAATGTTTATTATATTGTTAATAAAAGGTATATTTAATTTGATAATTGGCGAATTTAGGATTGGAAATATGGGATATTATTTAATATTTCTAATATGGTTTTTAGAGGGATTTGCTTATTCTTTACTAATTAAAGAAAAAAATAATATTTTTTTTATATTAGGTCAAATATATGGTACTGGTGTAATGATAATACATAATCTTTTAAAAATATTTGGTAGTCCTGCTTTAACTGACAATAATGGTTATATTGTTAACATTATTACCTGGGCATGTATTATTACTCTTTTTGTTGCATTTTGCGTTTGTGGAAATTATGCCGATAATCAAAAATTTAAATCATATAAATATTCACTTCTTATTGTATTTTTATTATATATGATACCATTTATTACTCTTGAATTATTGCCTTTTATATTTAATTTATAAATCTCTATTGATTTTATATATTTTGTATGTTATATTGTTGTTGACATTTGTGAAATTACATGCGTTTTTGTGTACTCAAATTTTTATACTCGTTATTTTACACATTTAAAAGAAATGTGTGTTTTTTTGCGTAAGAAAGGAAGTGAAAAATAAAATGTCATTCATCAATGTTCAAGACATAAGTAAAACTTTTAAGGTTGCTAAAAGAAGAAGTGGTCTAAAAGCAACTTTAAAATCATTTTTTAAGAGAAATTATATCTATGTTGAAGCCGTTAAAGATATATCATTTCAAATTGAAAAAGGTGAAATTGTTGGTTACATTGGACCTAACGGTGCTGGTAAAAGTACTACTATTAAAATACTTAGTGGAATATTAGTTCCTGATAGTGGTAAATGTACTATTAATGGACTTGTTCCATACAAAGATAGACAAAAATATGTTAAAGATATTGGAGTTGTCTTTGGTCAAAGAAGTCAATTATGGTGGGATATACCAGCAGAAGATACATTCGATTTACTTAAAGATATTTATAATATAAGTGATGAAGAATTTCAAAAAAATAAGGAAGAACTTACTACCCTACTTAACATTAAAGATATTATGGGAATTCCAGTAAGACAACTTAGTTTAGGTCAAAGGATGCGCTGTGAAATTGCTGCTTCATTAATTCATAATCCATCCATATTATTTTTAGATGAACCTACTATAGGATTAGATGCTGTATCTAAAGAAATAGTAAGAGACTTTATCAAAAAACTAAATAAGGAAAAGAAAACTACAGTAATATTAACAACGCACGATATGAGTGATATCGAAGCACTTGCTAAAAGAATTATATTAATTGGAAAAGGACAAATACTTTATGATGGAACTCTTAATCATTTAAAAAACAAATATGGTCATATTAAAAAGATAAGTGTTAAAACAAATGATAAGATTAAGTCATGTAAAAAGAATGGTATTATTTCTTATGAAAAAGTTGATAATTATTATAATTTTATGATTGATGTTAGTATGATAAGTGTATCTAGTTTCTTAAGTTACTTATCTTCTAAAGTAAATATTAATGATATTGAAATTAATAGTGAAAATATTGATAATATAATAGTTCGTATGTATAAGGAATATGAAATTTAAAACATATTTATCATTATTTAGGATTAAGTTTATAAGTGCTTTACAATATAGAACTGCTGCTTTAGCTGGTATCTCTACTCAATTATTCTTTGGAGTTGTATTTATTATGGTTTATGTTGCATTTTATGAATCTAATAATACAGTGGGTGTTCCAATGGATATGAAATATTTAGTAAATTATTTATGGCTTAATCAAGCATTCTTTGCATTAACATATATATGGATGAGAAATGATGATTTACTTTCTATGATTAAAAATGGTAATGTAGCATATGAACTTTGTAGACCTGTAAACTTCTATTTTAAATGGTTTTTTACAATATATGGAACAAGAATTGCTAATGTTACTCTTAGATTTTTACCTGTTTTATTAATATCATATTTCTTACCTAGTCCATATAATTTAACTTTACCGAGTAGTTTTTTAAACATTATATTATTTATTATTTCATTATTTATTTCTAGTATTATTGTTGTATCTGTAACAATGATAATTCATTTAATAGTATTTTTTACTTTAGATGAAAAAGGTATCATAACATTTTTAATGGTTTTTGGTGAAATATTCGCAGGTGGAACTGTACCTTTAGCATTCTTTCCTAATTGGTTAAGAAATATCGCAAATATTCTCCCATTTAAGTTTTTATGTGATACTCCATTTAATACATATAATTATGGATACACATACTTTATTAAAAACTTTGGTATAGGTATATTATGGTGTATAGTTCTAATATCAGTTGGATACATATTATCTAAAAAAGCACTAAAATGTGCTAGTGTACAAGGTGGTTAATATGAAACTATATATCGAATCATTAAAAATGCATCTTAAAAGTACTTTAGAATATAAAACATCATTTATAATTGGTTTCTTTTCTCAATTCTTAGTTTATTTTACATATTATTTTATAATAATAGCTTTATTTAATAAGTTTGATAATATTAAGGGATTCACAATGTATGAAGTATTGCTTACTTTTTCTATTATACAGTTTGGGTTCTCTATGAATGAATTATTTGCTCGTGGTATTGATTCTTTTGATAAATTAATAATTGATGGTAGTTTTGATAGATTACTTTTAAGACCACAAAATATTTTATTACAAGTATTATGTAGTAAATTTGATTTTGTTAAGTTTTCAAGAGTATTTCAGTCTATTATTGTATTTATAATTGCTTTATCTAATTTAGATATAAAATGGAATATCATTAAAGTTATTTCATTAATACTTATGTGTATCGCATCAATTATTGTATTCTTTTCTATCTTCTTACTTATGGCTTCATACTGTTTCATAACAGTACAAGGTTTAGAAGTTAGAAATTTATTTACTGATGGTGGTAAACATATAGCACAATATCCCATGGGAATCTTTAAAAAAGGCGTTCTTATGTTTTTTACTTTTATAATACCTTACTCTCTTGTTAATTATTATCCTCTATTATATTTTTTAGATAAAAGTAATAACGTATTTTATGCTTTTTGTCCAATAATTGTTTTACTTTATGTAATACCAGCCTTATTATCATTTATGAGAGGAATATCTAAATATACTTCTGCTGGTAGTTAAGATATTAAGATTGTTAATGTTTTTAACAATCTTTTTATTTATTTTGATATTGATTTATATTATAATTGAATTATGATAGAGGTTTTTTATGAATGATAATAGATATAAAGAATGTTTAAATAAAATAGATAAATATTATAAAAGTAATCCTGATATCACTACAAATGAACTTGAAAAAACTATATATAATATTGAGTATAACGTTCTTACGAAAAATAGTAATATTGGTCCTAAAAAAATTTTAGATGTTGATATGGTTTGGATATATAGAGTTGCATTTGTAATTATTGTTTTAGCAATTGGATTAGTTGATATACTTAATAATAGTTTTGATGGTACTTACTATTTCGGAGCAATATTCTATTTAGCTGGTTTATTTATAGGATTAAATATTAAAGGAGTTGGATTAATATTCTTACTTAGTCATGGTGGTACTGGTATTGGCATAATGTTAGTTCCAACCATAATAAACATTTTTAAAAGTCCCCTTATGAGTGATTTAGAAAATAATAATATAATGAGTATATTAGTGATTGCTTTTATAGCAATAGTAGTAGCAATTCTTATGACTGTATTTTATAACTTGAGTGATCAGTTTAAAAATAAGAATTATAGTTTACCTGTTATATTTTTATTATTTATGATTGGCATTGTAATAATAAAAATAATACCTATTATATATAATATACATATTTAAAATTTGTTCTAAAAGAAAAAGTCTATTTAAATTTGAAATAGACTTTTAATATGTTAATTTTTTTATTAAATAATTTTCTAAATTAAAATTGTTTTCTTGTGCGATTATTATAAGTTCTTCGTTATTTGCTTTCTTTACTCTATCTGATTCTAGTACTGCTGCCATATTAACAGTGAATGCTAGTGAATAGAAATAATTAAGTAAATCATTTCTAAGTAAGTCAAAATCAATATTATAATTCACGAAGCTCTGCTCCACACATTCTATTTAAAGTTCTAACAATTGCATCTAATTTAGAATTAATCTCTTCACTTGTAAGAGTTGTATTTTCTGAAGCGAATGTAACTCTTAACATAATAGATTTTTTACCTTCAGGTATTTGATTACCTCTATATTCTTCTATAAATTTAATACTGCTTACTTTTGATTTAATATATTTAGTAAGTTCTTCCCAAGTAACATTTTCATCTACAATTAATGATAAATCTTTTTCTATAGATGGAAGAACTGGTATATGTTTAAATTCATTTGTTCTTGATGGATAAGGTATTAACTTATCTACATTTATTTCAAATATTGCTACATTTGTTCTTTTGATTTTTGAATCATTCATTGCTTTTACACTTAATAAACAAATATTACCAATAACTTCATCATTAAGTATTATATCTAAATGAGCATTAATATCTGCCCATGATGGTTTAGTTCCTTCTTTGAAACTAATTTTTTCCATATGTGTATATTCACATATATGTTCAAGTGCACCTTTTAACTCGTAGAATATTTCTTTAGCATCTTTACCTACTATACATCCTGTTAAAAGTTTCTTATGAATTGGTAATGTTTCATCTTCACTTGACTCATGATAAACACCTTTTTCAAATACTTGAGCCATTTCATACATCTTAAATGAATCAAAGTATCTTAAGTTTTTAGATATAGATTCTAACATACCAGGAACAAGTGAACTTCTTAAATATGCTTCTTCTGGTGATGGTGGTGTTGCTAGTTTAACTAGATTGTTTGTATCAATTGAAGCTGCATTTATATATTTAATATCTACCCATGGATAAGTAAATATTTCGTTAAATCCACATCTTACTGATAAATATTCTTTAATTCTTCTCTCTAAAATAACATTATTTTGACGAACTGCTTTATCAAACTTAATAGTAAGTGGTTGTTTTTCAAAACTTTCAAATGATAGAAGTCTTGCAATATCACCCATTACATCATCTTTTAAAGATACATCTCCAGTACTTCTCCATGTAGGAACTACTGTATGATATATTCCATCTTTATATTCTACTTCATAACCTAAATGAGTTAATATATTTGTAATAGTTTCACGTGGTAAAACTTTACCTAATCTTTCATTTAAGAATTTTTCACTTACATCTATTTTTTCATTTTCAGTTTTAACTGGATATACATCATTAAATGCAACTATCTTAGATTCAGGGAATATTTCTTTAAATAGTTTTAATGCAAGATTTAGTCCATCATCTACTCTTTCTGTATCAATATTCTTTTCATAACGTATTGATGCATCAGTTTTTTCATCAAATCTTTTACCTGTTTTTCTTATAGTTTTAGCAGTAAAGTTAGCTATTTCAAGTACTATACCTGTTGTTTCAGGAAGTATTGAATCTTTTTTACCACCACGAATGCCAGCTAGTGCCATTGGACTATTTTCATCACATATTACTAAATCATCAGTTGTAAGTTTAATACTGTTGTTATCTAGTAATAATAGTTCTTCATTTACTTCTGCATTTCTTACGATTATTTTATTTCCATCAACGTGAGTTCTATCAAAAGCATGTAATGGTTGACCTACTGCTAACATAACATAATTTGTTATATCAACTATTGCATTAATTGGTCTCATACCTGCTTTTATAAGTGATGATTGCATCCATATTGGAGAAGATTTTTCATATACATTTTCTATTTCTACTGCTACATATCTTTGACATTTAGTAGTATCTTCTATTTCAACATTATATTTTGGTAAATTTTCATCAATAGATACTTTTTCTAATGGAATAAGTTCAGTATTATAGATTGCTGATAATTCACGAGCAATGCCATAGTGGCCCCACAAATCTGGTCTATTAGTAAGTGATTTATTATCTATTTCAAGAACTGTATCGTTCATATCAATAACATCACTTATGTTTTCACCTACTGTACATTCTATATTTGATAAATCTACTATTTCTGCTTCAGTTTTTGGTGGAAATAGTCCTTCTAAATATACTTCTTCTGCTCCACAAATCATACCATAAGAGTCTACTCCACGCACCTTTGAATCTTTAATTTTCATAAGTTCACTTTCACCATGCCAATAAACTTCAGCACCTGGTTTAGATACAACTACAAGTTCTCCTACATATAAATTAGTTCCACCACATACAATTTGTTTAGGTTCACTTTCTCCAATGTCAACTTTACATACTCTTAACTTATCAGCATTTGGATGGTCATTTATTTCTAAAATTTTACCAACAATTATATCATGAAATTTATCACTTTCATTAGTAGCATCTTCTACTTCTACTGTACGAAGTGTTAAATCATTAGTCATTTCTTTTGTATTTATATTTTCAGGTAATTTTACATATTTTTTTACCCAATTTAATGATACTTTCATTTTTCTTTTCCTCCTACTTAAATTGTTTTAAGAATCTTAAATCAGCACTATGGAATAATCTTACATCGTCTACTCCATATCTCATCATAACTAATCTATCAAGACCAATATTTATATAGAATCCTGTCCATTCTTCAGGATCTAGTCCTGCACTTTTTAGTACATTTGGATGAATTACACCACCTGGCATAACTTCTATCCATCCATTATGATTACATACTTTACATCCTTTACCACCACATACTAGACATTCCATATCAATTTCATATCCAGGTTCAGTAAATGGGAAGAATCCTTCTCTCATACGTACATTTATTTTTCTACCAAACACTTTCTCAAGTATTGTTTGAATCATTACCATACCTTGTGAGAATGATATATTTTTATCAACAATTAATGCTTCATATTGGAAGAATGCACGTTCATGTCTAGCATCTGTATTTTCATTTCTATAAACTCTACCAGGATATACAAATCTAGCTGGTGCGCCATGTTTAAGTAAATATCTAACACTTCCACCTGTTAAATGTGGTCTTAAACATAATCTTTCAGTTCCACTTTTATCTTCAGTTCCATCTATCCAAAATGTATCCATCGTTTGTCTAGCAGGATGATCTTCTGGAAAGTTTAAGTTATCAAATGCATACTTTTCACTACTGATATCATCTTCACTAAATACTTCAAAGCCAAGAGATGTGAATGCTTCATTTAAGTCATAACACATTTGTGTAATTGGATGAAGAACACCACTACTTACTTCAAACCCTGGTAATGTTAAATCAATTGGACTATCAAGAACACTTTGTAATGAAATAAGTTCTTCTTCTTTTAGTTTATTTGCATCTGCGACTACTCTTTTTATTTCAGTAGTAATCATTCCTATTTCTTTTCTTTCTTCAGGACTTAAAGAACCAAGTGTTTTCATTATTTCAGTAAGTTCACTCTTTTTGCTTGTAAGTTCTTTCATTACTTCTTGTAGCTCATTTATAGTTTTAGATTCATTAATTTTTCTTAAACTATTTTCTTTAATTTGTTCTAATTTTTCTTTCATTTTTGCTCCCTTTCTTAAATAAAAAATAGTGTTCATCCATAAAGGACGAATCACTATTAAATCCGCGGTACCACCTTTGTTCTAATATTAGCACTCTATAGAATAACGCTCATCACGATTTAGCTCCATTATTGAAATTCATAAGATAGACTCTCTAAAGTAACTCTCAGTCAATGATTACTATTTCCTGTATAGAATTCTATATTACTACTTGTTAACTTCATTGCTAACAAAACTGATTAAATTATACATCTTAATAATAGGCTTGTCAAACTATTTTTGTATGAAATATTTGCTTATTCTCATAACTTTCTCTTGTTTAGCATTTAATTTATCATGAAGTTTATATAATTCTATCAATATATTATTTAAAATATTAACTATTTCATTTAAATCATCTGTACGTATATAAATATCTACTATTCTTTTTAATTCTTCAGTTATTTCACTATCCATATCCATTATAGTTAATATTTCATTAGATATTTCTTTTAATAATGTATTTATATGTTTATTATTACTTTTAATTAAATCTATTTCATTATTGTTGTTACAATTACCTATTTTCTTATAAATTGCTCTTAATACATCATTTATATAATCTTTATTACATCTATCATCACTTATTCTATTTAGCATTTCTTCTCTTGATTTAATAAGTATATCATGCTCTTCACTTTTTGAAATATTTAATATATTTTCTAATATTGGATGTAATCTCATTCTAAAATAATTTTCATATTCACTTATATTTTTATATGGTAGTGTTTTAGTATCAAGCCTTAAATTAATACCTTGTGTAAGGGTACTAATATATGATAAATATTCTTCTATTTTCTTTTTATCTTCACTTAATAAGCTTATTATTCTACTTCTTATTTCTTCACTTTTATTAGTGTTACTGCTTAAGTTAAGTAATATATCATGATTTATTCTACATAAGTCACGATAAAGTTCACTAGGTGAATCACTTATTTTACCGTTTAATCCATCTATACATTTATCAATATAATCAATTATACGATTATACTCTAAATTATTATCTGCATTTCTTTTTAATTTATCTAGTAATGTATTTAAACTTAATATTAAATTATTATGTAGTCCCTCTTCAGTATAAAGTACTAATCCATCATTATTAATTAAGTTATTTAAATCATTATTATATTTATCAAGTAATGTTGATATAATTTCTTCTATATCTTCTTTTCCATGATAATACATAGCATATAATCTTATTTCATTCAATAAAGAAGTTATTTCATCGCTAGGCATTTTCATTAATGCTTCACTTGTATTTTCAACTTTCTTTTCTTGATGTTGAAATATAAGTTCATTTAAAAACGTACTATTTAAAAAATTATATATATTACTATCTTCAAAAGACTTTTTAGCATAATAATCAGAATCATATAATATACCTGACAATAATAATTTTTTACATATTAATAATTTATGTTCCCTATCTATATACCAAGTTATAGGTTCTACTTTATATACTGTTTTTTCTTTTTTATTTTTATATTTATAGTTTATATAACTTTGACCATCAATTTCTATTTCTTTAAAGTTTTTCATTGATATCTGCATATTCTTAAATGAGCCTTTTGGAATAGAGTCTATTGGTAATGTATAAGATTTCTTTGTATAAATTGCTTCACTATTTTTTAAATCAATATTATATATTCTTTCTGTTGGATATTTACCTAAAGTTATTTCTGTTTCTGATTCACCTATATCTTTCATTAGTTCATCAAAAGCACTTTCTGATAATTCTATTATTGGTAATATATATAAACTACTTAATAAATCACCATCATAACTTATTTGGCCTTGATGATAATAATAATTTTGATAATAAGTACTGTTTGAAAAATAACCATATCCAAGTTTATTTGAATGTTGTGATTTTAATTCCATTAATGCTATTTTTCTTTCAAATATTAAAATATTTTTTATTTCATATGATAAAGATGTGCATTCTATATCATTTATATGTTCTTTTAATACGAATAATCCTTTTTCTTCATCAAAGTCTTCTATTGAAGGAATTCTTACTTTATAATCCACATTCGTCATAAAAAAATACACCTCTTTAATGAGGTATATTCTAACATATTTATTATGTTTATTCTATATATTTTTATAATAATAATTTACAAGTATTTTTTCAGTTTCTCCATCAGCACTTCTTTTAGCATATTCTTCATAATCTGATTTTAAATAATTTATAAATCCCATCTTAAAGTATATTTGTATGTTTCTAACTTCGACAGGTTCAACTCCTAAAACTAATCTATTAAATCCTTTAGATTTTAAATCTTGTTCCATATATCTATATAATTTACCAAAATATCCTTTATTTTCTTCTTCTTTATTAGTTCTAAAAGCACATAAATATGCAGTTTTACCATCAAATATTTCATCTAATCCTTCAACATCTTCTTTATTGAAAATAGCTGTTGCTTCGCATATTATTTTACCATTTAATATTCCATAATATGAAACTCTATTACCCTTTTTAGCACTTTCAATAAATTTTTTTTTGTAAAGACTCCATGATATATCACCAGGATGTATACTTATCTCATAATCCCATTTTGTATTCATTTCATTTAAGTCGGCTATTTTACATATATAATTGTTCATTATCATCTCTTCTTTCTAATTTAAAATCTTATTATGATTTAAACATATCCTATATTATTATTTTATATGTTTTTATACTTTTATTCAAGTAAGAAATAAGACACCCCTTATTTCATTGAAAGTATCATATCTTCTAAATAAAAGTTATCATAATAATTATTATCTTCTAAATGCTTTATCCATTTATCTATGTTTTCTTTTATATTATCACTAGATTTTCTATATGTAACTCTTAAATACATAGCAAGTGATGGCATTAGATCTATAATAGTTTTTTCTTCATTTAGGATCTTACTATCATGATATGCTTCTATTATTGCTTTAACTATCTTATATGATTCACTAAATAGTGATGCTCTTATATTTTCTTTTATATCATTTATTGATTCTGTTATTATTTTCTTAAATGCATAATCATCATTCATAATTAATGAATTATATATATTATTATAATAGTATTCATATTGTACAAGTGGTAGATATTTCTTAAAGTAATCATTAAATGCTCCCATCTCAAATGCAACACTATCTTTATATTTAGTATTTAACAAATAATCTTTTAATTCTTTAGCAGGTATTTTTGATATTAATGTATGCATATCTATTCCTGTCTTATCTATTTCTTTTTTAAGAGTTGCTTTTATATAATTTTTATTTTTTATTGACATTAAAACTGCATATATATGTTTACATGGATATTCACAAGGACAAGTACAGTCATAATCATAGTAGTCTTCATCTTTATCATATTCAACATTTACTGTATAAGGTTCATCTGCACTACCAGCAACTTTAGCAGTATACTTATTATTTGATTTTATTACTGATAAGACCATACTATTTTCATAATAACCTTTACCTTTTTTAATTATTGGATCATTAAATTCATATTCATTATTTTTAATAATATTATTTTCGTAATCATATTCCATACTATTCATCTGTATACGTATCCTTTATTAAATCATTTAATATCTCTATTGGATAACTATTTTTAAAGAATCCAATTATTATATCAGTTGCTTCTTCTTTTAATTTTTCTCTAAATACATCATGTGTTGTTTTATCAAGTAATACTATTTTCTTATGTGGATTTTGTATTTCATTATATACATGCTCTACTGATTCTTGTGGGACTATAAAGTCTTTATTACCTCTAAATATTAATGTTGGTATTTTTATATCTTTTGGTGTGTTTTGTAATTCTTTTATTAATTTAAAGAATTCTAAATAACAATTTGCAGGTAATTTAAGTAATCTATTTGCTACTAATTTAGCACCATATTCTTCAAATATTTTTGGTGTTGCGTTAAGTGCAGTATTAAGATTTATTTTTTCTTGTTCATAACCAGATATTCTAAAAGCAGGAGCAACTAAAACAAGTTTCTTTACTTCTTTATATTTACTAGCAGCATAAGACGCTAAAACTCCTCCCATGGAATGCCCTATAACATATATCGTACTATAACCATTATTAATTAAAAATTCCATTTCATGATCAACTTTTTTAATCCAATCTTTATATGTAATCTTATGTTTAAAATCTCCATCATGTCCAGGTAATGTAAAAGTATATACATCATAATTACTAATAAGTTCTAATCTATGTGTTAGATATTCTTGATCATATACTCCTCCTGCAAACCCATGAATTACTAATATTGCTTTTCTAAATAACTTCATAAATATACCTCTCTTATTTATATTATTTTATCATATATTATATTACTTTTAATTGTTATTTACATAGTGAATGTAAATGTGTGTTTAGTTAATGTAAATTAATCTTTTCGCTTTTCTAGTGGAAACATTTTTCCATCTTCTGTCATACCAAGAGGAAAAGATGTTCTTTTATACCATTCATCATCGAATTCACTTATTATTTTACTATTTAAGCAATCTTCAAATCTTTTTCTTGCTTGTTTTATAACCATTTCATCTAAATTATTACTAACTTTTTTAAATATGTTTATATATTCAAATGGTATATGTAAGAGTGTTATTAAAGTTTTATTATCTTTTTTATATACATCTAATACTTTAAATACTGAATCTAAATCTAAAATATGTACCTTTTAACAATATATCCATTGTATATTTTTTATTAATTGATGTCATAGTTTGCTCTTTTGTATAATTAGCATATAATTTATACTTTTCATTTTCGTTCTGCTTTTTTAATTTAATTCGATTTTTCCTTCTAATTACTTTCTAACATCTCTAAAGTAACTCTATCTCTCTTACCATTATAAAACTTATCTATTATTTTACCAAATATTTTTTCTTCTTGAATAGAATATTCAAATAATGTCATACATGAATTTAATTTAAGATAGTCTGGATATCCAAATATATTTTCTATACTATCATCTAATTTATATAATTCATTACATATTTCAATCATATTGTTTCTTAAATATGGATTTCTCATATATTCAATCACTTCATCAACACCATCGAATCCATAATATTCTGAATTATAACTCTGACCTAAACCTTTTAATTGTGGAAATATATACCATATCCAATGAGTTCTTTTATATCCATCTTTTATTTCAAAAAGTGCTATTTCATAATAAAGTTCCTGCATTTTAATAAATCTATCTATATCATACATATTTCTTCCTCCCTAATTACATATTATCATATAATTACTAATTTACTTGTGCTTTTTATTAACATTTTTATTTACAATATACTTTACATCAACATTTTTAATAAAAATACACATATTACATAATAAATATGATATTACCTATAAACAAGTTATTAACATTTGATTTACAATAATTATTTTAATTTACATAGATAACAAAAAACAGAATATATTTATCCATCATATCCTGTTCTTATTTCATATTCCCTATCATTAGCCGGATTATAATATTCATCACATACAATTCTTCCATCTTCATCATCATAACAAACCATATCATTATTAGCATTTCTATTACTATTACTAGAAGAACCATCATCATTTACTATTAACACAATAATCATTCCGACTATAATTATAAATATTATCCATTCAAAAGTTATCCTTTTATCTAAAATACCTTTTTCTTTTTTCATACACACACCTACCAAATTTATTGACTATATTATACTATAAATATATGTAATTTTCAATAATGACTAAATTTTCCATTAAAAAGAGGATACTGTATTTACAAAATTGAATAAGTCAATAATGTAAAATTAATCTCTTTTTGTTAGCATTTCTATATATACTGATAATTTATTTAACATTACATCATATGGATCATATTTTTCAATTGTTAATATATTATCAAGTACATTTGTTGAAAATCCACTTATTAACACAGCATCTTTATCATATTTAGTAATTGGTACTCCATGTGTAGAACCAGCCACATTCCAAAATACTATTTTAGGTAATTTGTAACCCGCATCTTTAAACGCTTTTTTCCAGCCTTTAAAGTTAGTACCAGTTTTAGAATAGACTCCAGCATCAAACTCCATATCTGATATTATTAATAAATGACTAGGCATTTCACTTTCATTAATATTATTTTCTTTTGCTGTATTTAATAGTAATTCAAATGCTTTGTCAATATCAGTATTTGCAACATAACATGGTATATTATTTACCTTTTCTTCTATAGTGTTACCTTTTATTTCTTGAAAATATGGTTCATCTGAAAATGTCATAAAATGATTCTTGAATATACCATTATTCCTTTCAGCAGTGTATAATGCTAATCCTATAGAAGTTGCATATGGTATATTATTAGGATATGTCATAGAACCAGATGTATCTGCCATTACTAAAACATTAGTTTTGCAACCATTTAATACATCTCTTTGATTTTTCCACATTAAATCAAAAATTTCACTATCTCCTTTTCCGTTTAATATCCTCTTAATTATTTCATATACATATAATCCATTAGTATTTATTTTAGCATTATTATTTTTTAATTCTTCTTTATATTTTTGATACTCTTTTGACATTTTATCCATAAAAGTATTTATATATTTAAGCATAGCCTTAGTTGGAATTTCATTAAAATCAATATTATCATATTCTTTATTAGTAAGATTCTTTTCAATAATATTTATTTTACTTCTTAATATAGATAATGTTTTTCTATATTCTTTTTCTGTCATATTTAGACTATTCATTATTTTTTTAGCTACTTTATTATTGATGTTATGTGTTCTATGACTAGGAAGCCATTTAGCAAGTAATGATGGGTTGTTAGAAACTAAATCTTCATTAAGTTGTTCTTTTATTAAAGATATAACTTCATTATTAATTGGTGTATCTAATCCAACTAAAATATAATCATATCTACCTAATTTACTAATATATGGTAATACTTGTAATGCAAGGTCTTTATGATTTAAACATAAATATTTGAATATTATTTTAAATAGTCTTCTTTCACCTTTACCATTTCTTATATCTAATATATATAATAAATTTGATAATGCTAAAATAGTATTTTCATTAAGTGCATTATTAAATAATCTTATAATTTCACTTTCACTAGCATATCTCGTTAACATAGTAAAAACATCTAAATTACTATTATATGTAGACGCATAGTATTTTGATCCCTTTGTATTTAAAATTGTACTATTGCATTTTAATTCATCAATCAGATTCATAAGTATTACCTCCATAAAATATATAACAAGCCACATTCATATTTAATCAATTTATATTTATTGCTGTATATGGCTTTTACAAGACACATATTTTCAAAATCATTTTCCATATTATTTGCTGTGTGTGTCTTCATTTGTAATTTAATTTTATAATACTTTTTATAATAAATGGTCGCGAAAAAAGCGACAAAAAAACGCCTACAATGAGGTGCTACAAAAGGAATACAAATAGTTATTTATCTCTACCAAATCATAGATATTGTTATCTAAGCAATAAGAAATAACTTGATCAAATTTGCTACTGCTTAAGGAATATCCAGCAGAATTTAACAATTTATTAAAATCATTTCTTTTAAGTCCTAAAGCAAAACATAATTTTATAATTACATTCTTTCTTGGAACATAATTACTATTACATCTTATTTTAGAAAACAACTTTCTATCTATATCACCTTTTTTATAAATTTCTGAATCTTTATAACCACTTTTATCAATATATGAAAAAAGTAATTCATTAAAATTCATTAATTTACAACAATTTAAATATTCTATTATTTTAGTATTCATACAATTTCCTCCTATTTTGAATCATAAAATTCAAATTATTCCATCAAAACATTTTCTTAATTCATAAGGAAATTTCATATAAATATTTAAATTGTAAATTCATTATATATTAATTAATATTTCTTTTCAAGTAATTTATCATTTTTAATTTCTATTAATTCTATTAAATATGTACTTTTCTCTATTGTTCCATTTTTTAATTTTCTCTGATAACTTTCATGAATATGACCATGTATATTTATTGGTACTTTATTTTCATAAATATATTTGGTTATTCCTTTTAATCCATCATGAACTGGATCATAATTATTATATGTATATGGCTTATCATGGGATAATAATATATCTACTTTAGGTAGTCCTTTTATATATGAAATACTTTTTTCATGAGTAAATGATGGAAAATGTTCATCTTTATATTTAAAACTTCCTTCTATTCCACCAATCATTAATCCATTGACCTTTACTGTTTTACCATTCAAATTATATAATTCTTTTTCTTCAATAAGTCCATATCTGTCATGATTACCTAAGAGTGCTACTATTTTATTTTTAGGAACCACTTCAAGTATTATTTTATAATCATTATCACTTATATCACCAAGTATGCAACACAAATCATATTCTTTTATACTTTTAAGAAAACTTTGCAATTTTGTATTTAATGATAAATCTCCATGAGTATCACTTATTACTAATAATTTAATTTTTCCATCTAACATATCAACATTAGTTCCGTCATACAACGTTTCTTCATAATCAAGATTAACAATATTTTTTCTCTTAAAAATATTTAATATTTTCTTCATAGTATTACACCTTTAACAATAATATATTTTACATACAAACTTATAATCACATTTTAACTTTACTAACATTATAATACAAATATTTATTTTAAAACAATAAAAATGAGAGTAAATATCAATACTACTCTCATTATCTATAAATTATTTATCTTTTTTTCTAAACTTTACTTCTAACACTATTCCTTTATCTTTTTTGTTTATATCTTGTGTTGCTTCAATTAACTGATATGTTCCATCGCCAAATATAATACCATTTAATATTCTTTTAACATTAAGATATATTCTTTTTTCATTTATATCTGTATTTAATACATATGTTGTAAAACTTTCACCAGTTTCTTCATCAAAAACTTCATCCATTTGCTCTATAGCAATATCTTTTAAAGCTTGTGGTGAATCATCATATTTAATAACTTTATCAAGTATATTAAGTTCTCTTGCTACAAAATATAAAAGACAGTCAGTTCCTAAAATAGTATCAGTTGATAAAATATAATCATATGATTCATTTATAGCTCTTTCATATTTTTCTTTTTCTATTCTCTCATTATATTTTTCAAAGTTATCAATAATTCTTTTTGTTTCCTCTTTTACTTCATCTAAAATATTTAAATGTACACATGTATAACTTGCTAAAGATGAATCATATTTTTCAATAAAACTAATATAAAAACTATTTAATTTAGTTCTACTTATTTCATCCTTAGTTTTAAATTGTTTATGTAACATATCTTCTAAACTCTTATTGTTTTCATGGATTATATCATTTATCATTCTTTTAGCAAAGTAATTTAAAGTCTCCTCGTATCCTTTATATTCCGCGTAAATATAGCAAAATCCCATGCCAAAATATTCTAAAATTTTTTTATCTTCTTCACTTTCCTTATATAATTCAATTATTAATTTTTCTTTATCATATTTAGCTAAAGGCACAAGAAAATATTTTTTATTTAATGATTTGTTTCCTTTTGTTATCTCAAACATTATTGTATAAATTTCAGTTGTTTCAAGTTCTTTTCCAACATGACTTAAAAAATAATCAGCAACTTCACATACAAAATCTATTTTATGCTTAAATTTTATTATTAAATATTTAACAAATTCATAATCACATTTAACATTATCAGAACATAAGTTATAGAAATTATTGTCCCCTGATACACTAATAACCTGCATCATAAAATCTTTATCATTTTCAAGTTCATCAATATCATATATAGTTATATCTTCACTATTGATATATCTATTTATTAATTCTCTACTATATTTTTTCACTTTTAACACCCCTAATTAAGTTGAAATATATTATATACAAAATATTAAAAAAGTCAAATAAAAAGTACACGATCGTGTACTTAATATATCATTATGATTCAATACTTAACTTACTACCAGTACTTGTTTTACTAACAATTATTTTATTATCAATTCTACTAATAAGTTCTGTAACATGTGATATTACACCTATTAATTTATCATTACTAGATAAGTCAGTTAAGATATTTAGTGCTTGATTTAATGATTCAGTATCTAATGAACCAAATCCTTCATCTATAAATAATGAATCTTTATTGTTCCAGAAACTACTTGATCATCATCAAGATACTTAACTTTAAAAGAGTCATTTGTTTTTTCATAATTAATTACTTTCATATACCCACATATAAAGTCTTACATATATTATTTTACCATAAAAATGTAAAATATTGTTCATTTACAGCAATATTTTTATATTTATATGCAAGAAAAAACCTCAATACTATATATTGAAGTTTTTCATAGTTATATTGACAAAATTTTCTTAATTCTATCTTCAATATCTATACCGTTTTGTTGGTTAATATTAACAACTTTTAAAATTTCATCACTATTATTTTTAAAATAAATATAGCTATTATTCTTGGATATTATTCTGCAGTCGTCACGAACTATACTTCGTCCAAAATCATCTTTATCTAATTGATTTCCTTTATCTATAGCTTTTAAGAATGGCATATATGCGTTTTGCGATACATGCAGATCAGTCGCCATAGCTGAAAAAACATATGGTTCTGCTGCTTGATTATCCCAATAATACTTTCCAAATTTGCCTGGTCTAAAAGCATCATATTTTACGTAGTAATATCTCCACGGATATAGATTTTTTGTTTCACATTCATTCAAAAAGTCATCTATAACTTTTTGTAAAACATCTTCAGTAATATGTTCACTCTTTGACAACAATTCTATTAATATTCTTTTTGTTTCTTCAAAATTCCCGAATGAACCACTATGAAATAATCTTGTCCATGCTTTTTTTGATTCAGGATTTTTGGTTCCTAATTGAAATCTCCATTTGTCTGTTTGTCCATAATTACCTATAGACATAAGAGCACAATCAACTAAATCTAATTTGCAAGAAAATAATTCATTAAATCTATCAAACAAATTATAGTTTTCCAGTCCTATTATACCAATTTGCCCATATAAATATTCGCTATCTTCTAACCTGTATAATGATTCAGCTAAATTTTCATTTTCAGATGTCCATTTTAATTTAGCACGTTCTTCTTGCAATTGCTTACTATTAAATCCCAAATCTATTTCTTCGCTTATAATTCCATTTATCATAATACTATCGACTTGTTTTAAAATAGCAGGCATTCTATTACCACCAGTTCTGCTGGTACTATTACTCATTTCATCATCAGAATTGTATATTAAATTATTAATAATACGCAATCTCCTTCTAAATTGATCGTCATCAATAATATTCTTATTTAGTAAATAATCAATTATTGCATATAATAATATGAATCTACCTAAAGGGAATTGTCTTGCGTTTCTATTTTCTAAATATAATCCATAATTTTTTAAACAATCTGCAAATATATTTATATCATATCTATTTTCAATCTTAATTTTATTGGTTTCATGTTCTTTTGATATTAGATTATTAAAGAAATTATCTATCTTATTAAATCTTGATACTTCAGTCCAACAATCAAAATATGATTCTAAAATATTAATATTAAACTCTATATTAGGATTATGAGAATAAAAATATTCTTTAATTAATTCTATTTCATCAAATTCTTTTCCATATGGAGTGTCATCATTTTTGTAGCAAATAACATCACATATAAATCTAAAATAGTGTAAAAATGAATCATCTGTTAGATTTTGACTATCTTTAAAATTCCATAACAAATCAGTCCAATCCTTGTCAATTTTCGAAGAAATTCTATCGCCAACTTCTTTATTATATGTCTTTATTTCACGTTCTAATTCTGCCTTGAAATTTTCAAACATTGTTAAAGGTTTACCTCTTGAATTCATTTTTATATATAATTCATCTGTTAATCCCATTTCTTTAATTGGCAAAAAATAAAAAGTTATTGAATCATTTTTTAATCTTTCCCAAATATCTGCAAGACTATTAAATCTTTCATTTATGCTATCAAGCATCACAAGCATTGATTTTATTGTTTGATCCTTTAGCCAATCATACGGAAACCATTGTTGATTAATTATTTCATCTGAAATATTTTTTTTATCAAACTTCGGATTAAAATCTATCAAATAAGAGCAAAAATCTCTTGCACTATATCTAACTTCGTAACTAAAATGTTTTAAAAACTCATATTCATCAAATAAAATGTTTTCTTTCTTAGCAGCATACCAATGTAACAAAAACAATGTGGTCAATCTTTGTTGACCATCTAATGGAATCATTTTCCCATCAAGTTCTATATCTCCATAAACAAAATCTAATGTAATAGGTTTGGTTGTTAATGCATCATATAATGCATCTAAAAATCTCTTTCTTACCCTATTGGTATCAGAATCAACCCTTCCTTGTGCATAATCACGTTGTATTAAAGGAATTTCTATTTTTTTTATGTTTAGAGATTCACCATTTTCAGATATGACAGGTTCTTTAAATATTTCAATAAAATTATATAATTTTGTCATATTAATTTTCCTCCTTGCCACTGAAAATAATCTTATTACCATTCAAATATGTTTTTAAAACATTATTTATAGTATTAATATATGCTTCCATATCTTTTTGACCCCAAAAATGTAATTGATTGTTATTAGAAGGAGTATAATATTTCAAAAATACCATCCTTGTACAAAATGGAATATATTTACCATTTTGGTCCATCTCTACAATTTTGTTTCTTTTAACATCAAAAGTCGAATTGTTTAAAGCAGCATTATCTTCTGTATTTAATAATGCTAGATTTGCAATTGAATTAATATCATATTTTGTTTGTTGAGTTAATTTTTCATATATTTTAATAAATAATTCTTCAAATTTAGAACGTTTTAAATTTTCATCATCAATTGCATCTTGTATTTCTTTAATCAACAATGAATTATCACTATCAAGTCCTTTAATTGACTCTAAATGTAATCTTAACCATTCATGCCATTCTTCAATTGTTTTTAATTTTTGAGACTGCTGTGCATGAATATGTTCCAAACTCCATGTAATTTTACCACTAGTTCGTTCTTTAAATTTATCAAATGGAAACCATTGTGTTTGTTCTCCATTTCTTCTTACTGATTCTACATTAAACAAAACTAATAACCTTGTTATTTTTTCGCAATCTCCTGATTTTTCATAAGTCAAATCACTATAATTTTCATCAATTGATATAGATTCAATAATCTTTTTATCTAAATCCTCAACAAATGTTTCTTTGTCCTTTCCTTTTGATAGATTAAATAGTTCTACTAATGACATATAGCCTGAAGTAATTAGATAACCAATTTTATGATATAAGTCATGATTTTCAAACCAGTCATTTAATATCAAAAAAGTATGTTGTATATCTTCCCAAATTGCTTGTAATGATTTTTCTTTTCTCATCGCATCAATCTTAAAGAAAGTATAATATTTTTCTTTATTATTTGATTGTTTATTGGCAATCAAATTTAAAATAAGATCAATTCTTGTTTGATAATTACCAGAAGAATCATTAGTTAAAAAATACCATAATCTATCTTCGTGCAATCTTTTTTCTATATTATCCCATTGTAAAGCAATTTCTTGTCGCTTTTCTTCTTTAATATTATCTTCATTATCTTTACTTAAAAACATAGCTTTAACCAACTCTGCACTTGTTAATGGAATTTTACCAATATTTAATCTAGTAAATAAGTCTACAGAATCAACATTATCTCCAACTTCATACCATATAAATTTAACATTCTCATCTAGATATTCATTAAATTTTGTTAAATCAGATTGTTTTTTATCTGAAAACCATTCATTTATAGTTTTGAATGCATTTGTTATATAGAAAAAATCTATATTTTCATTCTCGCGATTCAAATCGAGATTATTTAAAAAATCTTTTGTTTTATTCCTTGTTTCATAATCTATAGTAAATTTTGGTGGATTTAAAAATTTATTAGTATTAATATGTAAGAATTGATAAATCAAGAAAAATGTAGTTAATCTTTGTTGGCCATCGATCAATTCAAATCTATTATCCTCTCTTCTTATAACTATTGGTTGCAAATAATAGTTCTTCCCAGAGCCATTACTATATATGTCTTCTAATAATCTTATTACTTCTTCTTTTCCCCATCTATAACCACGTTGATAAGATTTAACAAAAAAATCACCTTCAACACTTCCAACAGGTCTTGTTTCTAAAACTATGTTTGCCATATATACCTCCTAAATTCTCTAAATATATTTTAACATAAAATAGTAAAATTTACGTCATCTCAAGCCAAATTTATGAAATAATATTTCAACATCTTACTTCACCATTTATTTCCAACAAATAATTCAACATTAACAAACTCATTTTTATAGTTTAAAATTGATTATAATGAAATAATTTTAATTAAAGAAGCAAAGTTTAGCTTCTTTTTTTATTGAGAGGGATTATAGATGAATGCTAAAGAAACATTAAAATTATTATCAAAGCAATGGTGTACTTGTAAATGATATTATGAAAATATGCAATGTAAGTATGAACAAAGCTGTTGAAATTAGATCTGAGTTAAAAGAAAGAATAACTAAAGATGGATTTTTGGTTCCTAATAACTTAATGCCTACTAGCGTGTTAATTAAAGCATTTAATATTAATTTAGATTATCTTGAGAGAATGTCAAAAAATGAAGAATGACATTCTTTTTTTGATGATTTTGAATTTTAAAATTTTTATGTTAATATTGGATTGGCAAAAACGTTTAGCGAATTGACAATTCAATAAAAGGAGGAGTTTTATATACCAGTAAGACAAACCGCTAAGAAAAATGTTACTAAAGACGGAAGAAGATGGTCTTTCTATATTTATCTAACTTATACTGATGGTAGTAAAAAAATATCAATCACAAAAATACATGACTAAAAAAAAAGTAGAAGACGCTGAAAAGAAAATGATTGCAGATATACAAAAGAAGGAATGCAATCTTACTGATATGACTTTTGGTGAATTGTTTGATGAGTTCTACGATTATAAAAAAGATAAAGTTAAAGCTACTACTCTAAGAGGATATACAAATATTAGGCCAAAATTAAAAAGATTTGAAGATATGAAAATTCGTGACTTTGACATTCAAGAATTTCTTAAATGGAGAACTTGGATATCAAGTATGGATTTAGCTTTGAAAACAAAAAACGAATATTATAAATACTTCAAAGTGGTATTAAACTATGGAACTAAATGGCATGATTTTAACTTTAGAAAAAGTTGTTTATCTGTTAATAAAAATATAACTAAAACACTAGATCCTATAACTGGTAAACCATACACAGTATCTAGTCCTAAAACAATGTCTAGTTATAGAACTATACCTATTTCTAATTTCTTATTAGAATACTATAAAGATCTATATGATGATTGTAGTTCTTACTATAATATTAATGATAATTGGTATGTATTTGGTAATATTGATCCATTACCTGAAACTACTTTAAGAGATAGAAAAACTATGAATGCTCTTAAAGTTGGAGTTAAAGATATTAGAGTTCATGATTTTAGGCATAGTTGCGATTCTCTATTAATTGATAGTGGTGCTAACATTACATTAGTTGCTAAATATTTAGGGTATTCAAAAATTGATGAAACACTTAATACCTACTCTCATATGTATCAAAATAGACTTGAGAATATAGTTCAAATAAATGAAGTACAAAATACTAAATTATTAGAAAGTAAACAAAAAGAATTACCTGAACCTGAAGAAACAATTATTGATTATGAAGATAATGATTATTATGGTTATGATGAAGATTTAGATAATAAAAAAGAAGATGAACTAGTCCTTTAGTGTACTAGGTCTCTTTTCTTTTGCTAGCGCTTTCTTTTTTTCTACCATCAATCTCTATCAATTCAATTTTTGTATTTTTATATTTATTCATTTCATTTTTAAAATTTTTAACTCTAATATCATGATCCCATAAATCAATGAATAAATATATAGCCTTCTCAACTTCTTCTTGTTTCATATATATAGGAATTTGAACTTCGTAGCAGTGTGACAATTGCGAATTTGATGATTTTTTTATTTCAACTACGATTTTATTATAATATCCCTTGCTTAATTTAAAATCCACAGGTCCATTTCCGTTATTATTTTCCCTTGATATATCAATATCATTAGCTTTACAATATGAATCAGCAATTCCAAAAAACAACATTTGACTATGATTTTCATTTAATGGAATTCCATTGTCATCATATAAAGATTTCCATAAGCCTTTTTCTTCAATTAGATATTTAAACTGATAACAAATTTTCTTTGTTAGTTCATACACATCTTCAGTTTTCTCAAGTTTAATTGGATTTTCAGCTGCACACTTTTTAGATGTATAATACCATTTAATTTCACCATTTTTATCTTTTTCAAAATCATAAGGCATAACATCATCTTCTCGATATTTTTCTAAAAAACTATTAAAAAATTTGTCATTTCCAATAAATAGTCTTTTTATTTCTTCTTTCTCTAATTTTTTCTTTCTATCAGAAATATTTAAATAACTTGAAAACTCTTGTCTCACCTTTTCATTAAATGATGATACATAATCTATATCACTAAAATCTTCTACAACTGGCAAATCTAATAATAACTTTCTATCAATAACCAATATTGGCTCATTGTTATATTCGTTAAAAGGTAAATCATACGTATTTTCATTAAATTTTATTTTCTTTTTATTAATATCAAAATGAGAAAAAATATACTCTGAATACTTATATATCTTTTCTTTTATGTTACTTAAAATAATATCACTAATTCTATCACTTCCAATTCCTTTTTCAAATATGCACATTATTTCAAATATCTCAGGAAAATCTTTTTCTATATCTACGAATTCTTTTGCTACTGAAATTATATTTTCTGATATTTCATAAGAAATTCCTGAACCTTTATCACTTGTTTTTGCATATCCTAAAGAAATACCCTTTTGCTCTTTTGAAACTAACATTTTAACTGCTTGCTTCCAGTATCTATCACCTTTGCTTTTTGATATTTTTAATAATTTCAATATTACAGTAAATTGATTACGTATTTCTTCATATGATCCAATAAAAAACTTATTAGATGTTCTTTTTAATAGCATTGGTGATACAAACAATTTTGAATTAATATCAAGAAAACTATCAAACGCTCCTAGTTCATCAAATTTATCTTTGTCAATTTTTAAATAATCAGTAATGGTTATTGCCATTTATTTTCACTTCCTTTACCACTAAAAAAACGCCAATACAAAAACTTGTTAATCAAGCCTGTACTAGCGCTTTCTTTACTACATTATAACACACATATCTATATTTGTTATATATAGAGAATTATTTTAATCTTTCAAATTATTAAACTCATCTATTGCATCTAATATCTTATAAACACTAGAGTGTGGATTAGATTTTAATAAATCATCACCATCTTTAATAATTTGTTGTTCAATAGATTGTGCAGTACTTCTTGCATCATCTGTTTGATTTTTAATCCTGTTATACATATCCATAATTTCTGAATATGTACCATTAACTTTTTCTAATTCCCTTTTTACATCTTTACTTGTTTGAAATCTTAATTTGTTGTTTCTAAAATGCATTAAAAACCATATTTCAAATGTTGGAGCTAAAGTTATGATCTCATCTGATATATCATTTAAACAGTATTCTCTTTTTTTCATTTCTAATTTCAGATTAAAACTTCCATCATGTAAAAATTTAACCTTATCATATTTATCAATGAATTCATAATCATATAGATTATTTTTTTCGGTGGATAAAAAAGTATCGGGAGAAATTGACGCCGGCTCATCAATGTGGTGAAGATATGCATAACTTTCCAAATCATCATTCCACATACTAACGGTTTTATAATCAGGATGTAAAGTCCATATATTAGTATATTCCTGTAAATAAACATCTATCAATTTGTTATTATATCCTGTTAATTGAACCAAGCTATTATTCCATGAATAATTATTATTGAAATGTTCATGAATATCTCCTTTAAAGTATGAATCAGTTGCATCAAAAATCCAAATAACTTTATATCCTAGAGAGATATAAAAATCATTTCTATCTTTAAATTCATCACAACTAATTTTACTATGCTGAAATTCAATTACAGTATCTTTTATAAAAACATCTGCCCTATGCTTTTTACCGTTAACTTCAAAAACTATTTCCTGATTTTCTATCGGAAATTGATTCTGCCATTAACTATGCCATTCAGACATATCATAATGCCATCCATCACAATTAGATGTATTAATGTGCGAAAAATGATGAGCTTTAATATTACCCTTTTTAAGGCATAATTCTTCTCCACAAGTTGAACAATAATATTTTTCACCGCAAATAGTATCATCAATGTGTACACGTTCGTTATTTTTGTTATGGGCAATAATCATATTTTTCTCCTCAAATAAACTATTTTTTATTATATCACATTGCTGTATGTTTTACTTGATTTTCATTTTATATTAAGTGATTAATAGATCACTAAAGGAGGATTTATAAAAATGGTAAATAATGTTGTACTAGCCGGCCGATATGTTTCTCTTAAGAAAGATACTATGACATTAAGCATTACAATTACAAAAGGTGATGAAAAACAAGACACTTTATTGATTTCTATCATACTAAATAACATTTTATTAAAACATGTCAAAGAATATGTTTCTAAAGGTGATGTTGTAGGTGTGAAAGGATATCTTGATAATAAAAATAAATCATTAATATGTGTAGCAGAAAAAATCATTTTTCTATCTTGTATGAAAAAGTAGTATTGCTTCAAAACAAAAAGTCTGAGTTACAGACTTTTTTAAAATATATAATATTATTTATCAAATCAAACATCTGAAATATTCTTTAAAATCAGCCATTGTAAAAATGGTTTCATTTCCATCCTTATATTGATATATTTTCCATTTATCCTCATACATTATTGGTATATAAAAAACCTGTGTAGTCAATGATGAAGCAACTGCATACATTTTACAAAGCTCTAAAACTTTTTCATTATATTCATTGCTATTAATAACTAAATTTTCAGCTTTATTAAAACTTTTAACTTCGAAAATATGCACTTTTTTGTTTTTGTCTTGAACTATGAAATCTGGGAAAGAATTATGTTTAGAATATAGCATATATTCAAATTTTATTTTAGAATTTGGATAAAAGTTTTTTCCCCATTTTTTAGCATGAAATCTTTTCAAAACTTTTGCAAATTCTTTTTCTGCATAAGAATCAAAGCAATATTCATCATCCTCATTATTTAGTAGTTCCCAACTCCAATCATCTATTTCTGTCATATTTTCCGACATTTCAAAATAACTACTATCAGCAAATGATTCAACCGAATCAAGTAACATACTTTGTGAATAATCTGACATAAATTCATTATTCTTTTTGTCAATCTCATCTATATAATTTGATATCTTTTCCCATGATTTGTAGCTATCAACGGCATTCCAGCAAATATTATATGTTTCTGGTGTAATTGAATTCCATTTTTTGTATAGATCAAATATGGACTTTACATTAATACTGTCTGGCTTGCTTTTTAAATACTTCTTCAAATTAAAATTATTTTTTGATGAAATATCACTAATTTTTGTTGTTTTAACATTAAATGATAATGATTTTATTAATGTAACTTTATTAAATTTTCTAGCACTTTTTTCTGTTATTCCCCAAATCCAACATGATAACGCTAATTGTTGTGCATCCAAATCATAATCTTCCCAATTTAATAGAATAGGATTTCTTTTAACTCTTCCAATTACTTGTTCATCTAATTGCTTACTTTGTGAATCCCTTACTTGATATAGCATACACGCTCTTGGTATATCCCATCCTTCAGTAATAACCATTTTGAAAATAATAATATCAACTAGGGAATTATTTTCTTTTATAAAGTCTTTCCATCTACCAACTGGCAATTTTCCAATATCATCATTTGTTTCACATCCTGAACTATTTTTTTCATCTACAATATAAGCCCATTTTAATCCTCTTGCAGGATCATCAACAACTTTTTTTATGGTTTTCCATTCTTGATCTGCTTTCTCTTTATTGGATATTTGAATAATTAAGCATGGATTAACACTGGGAATCAATCTTGCATATTCATCTTTTACTTTAATAAACTTCTCAACCGTATTTTCAATACTATCATCATCTGAAATTGAATATAATTCATCTCGAGAATAATCAGATAAAGGAACCTCGGTTTTAATTAATTTAACCTCTTCCGCATCTGCAACAGTTATTTCAACATCGGGCTTAAATTTTGGAGTAGCAGAAAAGTTTATTATATATTCAAAGTACTCATTCAAATCATTAAGATTGTTTGTTGCTTGATGACATTCATCTTTTATTAAATAAATTCTTTTCCCAGCAAATCTAGTTGTAATAATAAAATTAAATAGAGCTCCCGAATCCTTCAATATTGATCTATCTTTATATAAATCTCTAGGAAGAACATATACATTATACCCATCGGGAATGTTAACACATTCATCTTCAGTGTAATCGCTATTAATTAAATATGGATTTAAATTAGAAAATTCAATATTATATTCTAAAAACTTTTCATAATTTTGTTTTCCCAATCCTGCTTTAGATAATGAGCTCACCAAAAAAACAACACTTGAATCATTTAGGACTTCATTCATAAAATCAGCCATCATATATGTCTTTCCAGATCCTGTAGGTGCCTTAAATGTTATATCATGTTGATGTTGCATTTTTTCAATCAAACTGTTAACGGCATTTTTTTGTAAATCTTTTATTTCTTTACGCATCTTTTAACTCCTTGGCAACCTTTTCAAAGTTTTTGCAAACCCATTCAATTTTATCCTTCTTTGTTTCAAATGCTTTTTGCCCATATAACGTTTCATCTATTTTTTCAAATATTTTTATATCATTTACAGCACTAGATTTTAATCTTATAACATCTAGTGAATCCCCATATGGTTTATTCTTATTAAGCCATTTAAAATTTGAATTGCCAAGAGAATCTTTCCCGGTCATGATTCTTTTTAATCTCTCATATGTTATGCTTGATAAATCAAGTGGTAATTTCATTTCTTTTGCAAGTTTTAATGCATTCATTGCTATTTCTTTAGAATCTGAATCAGCATTTTCTAATCCTTTTTCCAAGTCCTCATCTAATTGAACTATTATAAATTCTTTGTCATCTTTCTTATTTCGATTCCACTCTAATACACTGTGTCCTGTTGTTCCGCTTCCGCCAAAGAAATCTAATATTATTTCAGAATCATAGTATGTTCTTTCAAGCAAGTCGCACAATAATTTAACTGGTTTAGGATTACTAAATGCTTTTGTATCTAATATTTCTTTACATACAATTGTTCCTTCAGCATTTAAAACATTTTCTAAAATATTCCCATAAGGTGCTGTTTTAAATGTTTTTTTGTTATCGCAAGTATCCCAATCATAATGTTTATATTTAATCTCAATATTTCCACTAGAGTTTTTTACTGCAACTAACAAATTGATATTTGTTTTAGTCAACTCTGAATCTTTATTAAATTTATAATTATCAGGACCATATTTTGTTTCATTCCACTTATTTCCCCATCTCCATCGCCTGCTAACTCCAGGAGATATTTCTGGTGGTAGAACTTCTATATATCCTGCTTTTTTCTCTAAACTAATATCTTTTAAATCTTTTGATACATAAATTGGATAATAACAGTTTGGACGCGATAAATTAGTATCATGATTACCAGATCTTAAAAAATCACCTAACTTATACTTACCATTGCTATCCTCTTCTGGGAAAATGTAATCCGTTTTTATTACTTGAATAAATGTATCTTTATAGGATTGTTCTTTACAATAAAATAGGACATAATCAACTTGTGAGCTTATTGTGTGGTCAGATCCACTGTGGGAATTTGTTGTGTTTCTACAAAAAGAAGCAACAAAGTTTGATTCTCCAAATACATCATCAAATAAGCATTTTAAGTATGCATAGTTTTTATCATCTATGGAGCACAAAATAATGCCAGAATCAGACATCAATTGTCTGGCAACAACTAATCTTGACCACATCATACTTAACAAATTATCACGATCTAACCTATTTTTATAATTAGTCCTGGCAAATTCACCCATTGAGTTTGTTCCATAAGGTGGATCAATGTAAATAATATCAATAGAATTTTTATATTCAACTAACAAATTTAGTAAGGCATAATAATTATCTCCAATTATTAATTTATGATGAATTCCGCCTTGATCTATACTTAACTCATTATCTTTTTCAAAATATTTTAAAGAATCAGATTTTACTTCTAATTTTTTTTCATATTTTAATCCAGACTTGTAGTATGTTGTTCCCAATTTACAAATATCAATTGCCTCTTCAACATTATCTGCTTTAGATAATAAATTTAGCAAGAATAGATAATTGTTTTCTTCCAATATTCCTTGATCTTTTCTTTTCTCAAGTTCTCTTATTAGTTCTCTAACATTTTCATTTTCTACTATTTTTGTCATTATAAACCTCCTCGACATAGAAATTGTACTCACATTTATTATAACATATTTTTTTAAAAATAACTTTTATTAAGTATTTTATATTTAAGTTGATTTAATGCGTTGATTTTTATTGAAAGTGCACAATTTATGTGCAATAAGTTTTTGAAACATATATAATATCTTCTTAAGAAGTTTGTTTGTCACAAAGGAGGTATTAAAATGACAAACTATTCTCATCTATCTTATGAAGATAGAAGAAATATTGAAGATGAATTAAATGAAAATAAATCCATAAGTAAAATTGCTAAGGAATTAGGTAGAAGTCACTCAACTATCTTGAGAGAAATAGATAGAAATAAAAAGTATTCTGAACCATCTTCTTGGAATAATTATAAAATTAATCATCCTAATTCTGATTTATCTTGTGAAAGATTGAAGCATTCCCCGTATGTCTGTAATGGCTGTAAGTCTAGAAGTGGTTGCAGAAAAATTAGATGGACCTATTATGCTAGAGAATCTCAAAGATCATATGAAGAATTAATTAAATCTTGTAGACAAGGAATTAATCTTACTTTGGAAGAGATATATGCTATTAATAAAACTATCACTCCGCTTGTTAAAAAGGGACAAACTATGAATCATTTATATATAAATCATCCAGATATTTTATTTTTTAGTAAAAGTTCTTTTTATCGTTATATTGAGGATGGAATTTTCGAGTTTAGACCATCAGATTTTCCTAGAATTGTTAAATATAAGAAAAGAAAAAATTCAAATAAAAGAAGAACTAGAAAAGAACGCGAAATATTAACTAACAGAAAATATACTGATTTCATTGAGTTTATTTCAGCTAATCCAGACTCTAACATAGTTGAGATGGATACCGTCGAAGGATTGCAAACAGAAGGAGATTGCTTTCTTACATTACTTTGGAGAAAAACAAAATTTATGTTAATTTTTAAATTAAATACTCAAACTACAGAAGAAGTTTCAAGAATATTTGAAATATTGCAAAATCTTATTCCGTTAAATGTTTATAAGAAATTATTTCAAGTTATCCTTACTGATAATGGTCATGAATTTTTTGATGTAAATAATATTGAATGTATTCATCAAACTGGAGAATATATTACTCATTTATTTTTTTGTGATCCTCATGCTTCTAGTCAAAAAGGAACAATTGAAAAAAAACATGAATTTATTAGATATATTCTACCAAAAGGTTCTTCTTTAAAAGATATCACTCAAGAAGATTGTAATTTAATTATGAATAACATTAATTCATTATGTAGAGATTCATTAAATAGTAAGTCTCCTTATGAGGCTATGCTATTCTTATGTGATGAAGATATATTAAGATTATTAAATTGCTATTATATTAAACCTGATAATGTTAATTTATCACGTAATTTATTAAAACAAAAATAATTATAGTTCTAAACTATAATTATTCTTTCGACAAACAAATTGCCACAAATCCATAATTTTATTTTATATAGGCATTGTGCACTTAGTTTTAAAAATGTACAATTCCTGCACTTTTTTAGCCGTAATGCACTTAATTATTGTGCACTTTATTTAGAATTTAACGCTTTAAATTCTTTAAACTCCAACTGTTTCCATTATGCTTATCAACTTATTTTTATTTGTCATTCATAGTTTATAATATTAGTAAATAAAGCAACATTTTGAGTATTTTTTATTAAATGGTACCTAATCCTATTTTTAGAGATTTATCAAATTAACAAATCCCTTATATTTCCTACAAAAAATGAGGCCTTTCGGCCTCTTCAGGGAGCAACTTGGTTCTAATTTGACTAGTTTTATGAAACATTAAAACTCTTATAAAATAAGGGTTTATGTACTTTTAAGTTTATTAAAATTTACTTAAATTTAATGAAATTTATAGGTTTGCGTACCTAAAAGTGTACCTAGAAATTCGTAATTATTTCTTTGATGTTTTTGTTTTCTTCTTATTAGTCTTCTTAACTTTTTCTTTATTCGCTATACTAGATTCACTTACACATTCTACGTATAATTCACTGAATATTTCTTCTAATCTTTCTATCATTCCGTCTTCCCCTTTTAAAAGATTCTTCATTGAAATAAACTGGTTATATAAAAAATATAATATTATTATCATAATAGTGAAAGTTACAAGGTAAGCTATGGTATTTGTTAAGCTATTGAAATCAAAACCATCTTTTGTAAGAAATGATAATATAGTTGGTATAATAATTGATAATATTGCTAATAAATTTCCCCCAACTATTTTAGGTTTTATCAAATTTCTATAATGGTTAATAATACATATTAATGATTTTTCATTGTAAAAGTTATTTTCTACAGAATACATTTTAAATAAATTTTTATCGACGTTCTTAATAATTACTGACAATGTTTCCTCATTTGCTTTATTTTTTTCAAAACTAAAATGCAGTTTTGTATTCAGAACCTTTTCACTAACTTTTTTTAAAACTAAAAGCATTGCAACAAATACTAATATCATTGGTATTACTTTATTGAAAAAGTTGAAAATTAATGAAGTTAAAATAAATAGAACATATATCAAAAAAGTTTTTTTCATAATTATATTATATGGACTTTTCTTTTTATATATTTTTTCTATATCTTTATACATATTCCCCCCAAAATTTAGTTAATATTATACTATAATTAAAATATTTATTTTTGCTTATTAAGCATAAAATCTTACACTTGGATATTCTATTTTCATAATATCATAATAGGTGTATTGCTTATATTTAGGAAAATCAGCTTTCACATCCGTTACCATATATAGAGTATAAGGGTCTTTGTATTTTTCTATGAATTTTAATTCACCACTAGACATATTAAAGATAGGTTTATTTCCAGATGTAGACTTTACCTCAATATACTTTTTCTCGCCACTTTCAATATATTCCATGTCATATGGTGTTTGTGGAAAATCTAAACTTGTGTGATATAATTCAGAATCATCAGTTAACTTTTCTAATAACAATTCATAAACAAACTTTTCACCTAATTTACCATTTTCTGCTCTTGACTTATTAATTAATTCATATGAAACATTTGTGGCTCCAGCAAGTTCAGGATTTTGTTCAACTACTACAACAAAATCATTGTCAACTACTTTATTAGGATCTATCATCAATTTTTGTCCAACACCTTTTTGTCTTCTAAAAACAGTTGATAAAGGAATTCCAGTGGGACCAATTAAAAATGTTATAAAGTTAAGAGTTTTGGTATCTTCATAATATTCAAATTTCCTAACTACAAATGCATATCCTCCATTTTGTTTCATAATACTATTAAGTACATCATAATTATCAATTTTATATCCATCAGATTTAAAGTTAAATGTTATAGGAAATGAAGTCTAATGGATTATATTGTTTAGTTGCAAAGCCTAAACTTGCATTACAACTTGCCAATTCATTAACTAACAATAAAGAGTTTCTAGGATTTAAAGTAAATCCAACTCCTGTTTTATATATTACCACAAAACTATCTGGTTTACAACTTAAAGAAAGATTGGAAATAACAGATTATGAGTTTTCCCTTAACTCGTTTTTCTTTCTTGAAAGAGATGAAGAACATAAATTATGTTTAAGAGATGATCTATTACTTGATATAAAAGAATTTGCTACTAAATATAATGGAAAACTAGTAATAATTGATATTATGTGTGGCATTGATTATGGCTATGATTTAGATATTAATAATTATAACGATGTCATGAAAAATATGTTTGATAAATATAGAGAATTATCTAAGAATTATAACTTAACTTTTCTTTTAGTACACCATCTAAATAAAGAAGGTAAAACATTAGGCAGTATTGGTATAGATAGTAATATGAATGGTATATTAACATTAATCAATAATAAAGATAATACTTATACTTTAAAAATAATCAATAGAGACTTTGAAGAACAAAATCTTAATCTTATAAGAAATGATAAACTTGAATTTGAAATAATTAATGAAGATAATACTGAATTAGATTTTAATCTTAGTGTATTTATGAGATATGTAATTAAGAAGAAAGAAATAATATTTACCCCAATAGAAATGATAGCAGAATTAAATCTACTAATTACCACTTCTCGCTTTGGAAGATTACTAAATAGTAATATTAAAAGATTAGAAAAAGAAGGCATATATGTTGAGTTAAATAGAACTGCTACTTCTAGAAATTACAAAGTTAAGTTTATAGATCCTCTTGTTTTAGAAGAATAAGGTTTTAGGATTTATCCTAACTCACATTTGGTCTATGACCTAGTGAGATAAGTCATATAGTGACTTTTCCAAAAAAAAGGTATATAATATTCTCTAAATATTAAGGAGAGTTTTATGAAAAAAATTGAAGTAACCAATATAATTAATGAATACTTAAATAAGAATAATCTAGTTATTACCGATTTACTTAATAATAGAATAAATATCAACTCATATGAAAAATACACAGAAATCTTTAAACTAATAGATAATACTTTTAAAAATAATATAAATGAGTTTTCAGATGAAGCAAAAAAATTTATTGATAAAATGGAAAGATTAATTAATGATGCAAAAGCAAATGAAGATGATCAAGTAAAAAGATTCATAGAAAATAATATAAAAAATTATATTATTGGTAATAATTATTCATGCGATACATCTATAAAAAGTATTTTTATTTCAAGTTTAAACAACACGTTAGAAAAAAGTGAATCCGCTTTAAAAATGATATATAAAGAATTAGGTTATGATAATCTTTTGCATTATATTGAATTATTAAAATATCCAAACATTTTAACATCATATTTAAATGATTCTCAAAAACAGCAAGTAGCAATGCACTACATTCTATTTAAAACAGGGCATCATAGTTCAACAAATTTGCCAAGAAATATGTCATCAAAAAATTTATACAATACAATGAAAGAAAATATCGATAGTGCAATAAATGATATTACAAAAGAAAAAGATGATTTTATAACTTTTATGAATGATGAAAAAAATAAAGTTAGTAACTGGTTTGAAGAAGTTAATAAGAATCAAGATGAAAAAAATTCTAATTATGAAAAATTTATGAGTGACTGTAATGAACGAATTAATAATTTAGAAAATATGTATTCGAAAAAATTAAAAGTAGAAAAACCAGCAGAATTTATGAAACAAAAATCTGATGAATATTTAAAATCATCTAAAAAATGGGCTTTAGCAAGTATAGGATTAGTTATTCTATTACTAATTATTCTTGGTTTAATAATTAATCCAAAAATAAATATCGGTAAGAAAGTAATTGAAATAAGCTTATTCAATACTCAAATTCCAATATATCAAAGTATAATTTTACTCGCAATGGTATGTTTAATAATATATGTATTAAGAGTATTTATTAAATTGACTATTTCTTCAAAACACTTAAGTGAAGAATATAAACAAAAATATATATTGACATATTTCTACCTTTCACTAATCAACGAAGGTAAATTAAATAATGAACTTGGAGATTCTATAATATCAAAGTTATTTACAAAAGCAGATACAGGATTAATTAAAAATGATACAAACATAGAAATAGAATCAATATATAAAACACTAACAGGAATAAATAAATAATGATAGCAACCAATAATGGTTGTTTTTCTTTTGTAAAGGAGGTTTTAAATGCATGATGGATATCAAGTATTAAGATTTAAAAATAATTATAAAAGTAAAGATTTATATCTTATAGGAAATGAAATGAATAATAGAATTGATACAAGTAATTATGATAAAGAAAGAACTAAATTTAATATTAAGTATAAAGAATTAGAAAAGAATAATTTATATCAAGATGTTAAATATAAATTAGAAAGTAGAAATATAGAATATCTTCATAAAACTAAAACTAATCTATTAAATGGTGTAACTATATCAAGCAGCCCAGAGTTTTTTATGACTCTGGGTTTACCATTTAAAGAAACAGATAGGAAATATAAAACAGGTAAAAAAGAAAGGCAAAATATATGGACTCCTGACATTAAAAGTAAAGATGATATTCCTAAAGAAGTAATTAAATACTTTGATGAAAGTTATAACTTTTTAAAAGAATTAGTTGGTGAAGAAAATATAGTAATGGCTCAAGTACATTTTGATGAAGATACTCCTCACCTACAAGCTTACTTTTTGCCAATAGTAGATGAAGTAAAAAGAAAATGTTATCAAAGAGATAAAGATGGTAATCTGATAAAAGAGATAAAAAAAGATAGAAATGGAAAAGATAAAGAAGTACCTATTCTATTCAGAGATAAAAATGGTGAGATGGTATATGAAACAGTTAAAGGTAAATTTTTAAATAACGATCAATTTTGGAAAGATTTAGGTGGTAGAAATTCTTTTTCAAAATTGCAAGATAGATTCAACAAATATATAACAAGTAAAGGTTTTAATTTAGATAGAGGTGAAATTGGTGCTAATAAAGTTCATCAAACTAAATTAGAATATAAGATTAATGAATTAAAATCTGAAGTTAATAACTTATATAAAGACATAGAAAATTATAATAATAAGTTAAATAAATCTAAAGAAGTATTAGAAAATAATATTAAAAGCAATAACTTAAATATTAAGAAAAATATTATTGGATATAATTCTAAAGATGTTGAAAAATTAATTGATTACTCTATTAATTTAGAAAAATTAAATAACATAAATAAAAGTAAATTAGATTCTAATGAAAGAATAATTATTAATCTATCTAATGAAAATAACTTATATAAGAATAATAAAGAATTAATTAACTTTAAAAAATATATTAAGAAACAAAGTATAGAAATTAGAAATAAAGATAAAGAAATAGATTATTGAAAGAATGCTTTTGAAAAAGTGTCTGATGCTTTAGATATTAAGCTAAATAGAAAACCTACGAAATATGTAAGTGATTATATTAATTTAGGTGATTCAATTAAAGTTACTAAAAAACTTAATAAAGAAGCTGAAGATGCGGCTGAAGAATTTCATAATTTATTTTAAAAAGAAAGGATGTGGTAATTATATCGATAAGACAAGCTAAAAATAATGATTGTACAAAATATGGTAGAAGTTGGTTTGTAGACTTAGCATATAAAGATTTACTTGGTAAAAGGCATAGATATCATTCTAAAAAATTTGCAACTCGTAGAGAAGCAAAAGACCACGAAGCAAAATATAAAATGAAAATTAAAAATCAAAATGAGTTTACTGATTTAACTTTTAAAGATTTAATACAAGAACATTATCAATATCAACAAGATAAAGTAAAAGTAACTACTCTATCTAATTATAGAAATATGATGATATATTTAGAACCTTTAGAAAATATTAAATTAGAATCTTTTAATATTAGACATTTCGAAATGTGGAGACAATTTATAAATAGCAAACCTATTTCTACTAGATTACTAGATATAAAAATGGTGTATATAAGTATTTAAAAACATTAATGAATTTTGGCACTAAATGGTATGATATTAACTTTGTAAAAGTATATAATAAAATGACTAGTTTTACTAATCCTAATGAAAGAAAAAAAGAAATGGTTTTTTATACTTTAGAAGATTTTCAAAGATTTTTATCTGTTGAAACTGATTTAAAGTTTAGATGTACATTTCAAACTTTATTTTATTGTGGACTTAGAAATGGTGAACTTAGAGGACTTACTTGGAATGATATTAATTTTAATAGAAGTACACTAACTGTTAATAAAAATATTGTTAAAGTACCAGATCCTAAAACTGGTAAACCATATACTGTTACTAGTCCTAAAACAAGTTAAAATTATAGAACTATACCTATACCTAATTTTTTATTAAAAGATTTATCTGACTTATATAATGATGATGCTAATTATTATGGTTTTAGAGATTCTTGGTATGTGTTTGGTAATATTGATCCATTAGCTGCTACTACTCTATTAGATAGAAAAACAAAAAATGCTTTTATGGCTAGGGTTAAAGATATTAGAATTCATGACTTTAGACATAATTGTGCATCTTTATTAATTGATAGTGGTGCTAATATAACATTAGTTGCTAAATATCTAGGGCATTCTAAAATTGATGAAACTTTAAATACATATTCTCATATGTATCAAAATAGACTTGATACTATTGTTAATATTATTGAATTGCAAAATAACAAGTTAAATAATAATGTTATTGAAACTAAGCCAACTATTTTATTAGAAGATAAAGAAACATTATCAGAAGAAGAATCATATGATTATGAAAAATATGAAATGGTTAAACCTAAAAGCAAAGATGACCTAGTCCTTTAATAGGACTAGGACTCTTTTTTTATTTAATATACTTATTAATATGAATTATTGGTATTTTACCTAGAGTTTTAATGTTTTTTGACCACGTACTTAATTTACTTAATAACATAATAGAATGAATTTTTTGTAGATTAACTTTCCCTCCTTCAAAAACACTATTGCTTTCCATGAAAAACCAAACTCCAAATTTATCTGGTATTGGTAACCCTTTTTTATCTAAGTTTATTTTATTAGCATCAATTAATTTTGCTGATAGTTCAGATTGATCCACACAATAAGATAATGCTTGTGCAGAACCAATTTTCACAGATACATATTCATTTTTTAACAACAAATCAGCTAATTCTATTTTATATTCAGAATTAAAATATTCATTTTCATATTTTGAAATAAACATATCTCTATCCAATAATATACCATTATATTTTTTAGATAAAACTTTATTCAAAATCTCTTCTCTATATTCCTTATCATCTGATCTAAAATTTTCTATTTGTTCTTTGGTATAATCGTCTGAAGAATTATACTCAATTCTAATAGTTTTTATTTCATTCATTACTAAATCATAATAATCATTATTATAATAAAACCATTCATCATTATATAATGAAACATTTTCCTCTTCTATTTCGTAATTTATATATTTTCTTATACTTTCTGCATATATTTTTGTATTGGAAAAATCCTTATAAACTATTTTCCCTTTTTCGATAATTGTTTGTATATCAACTCCAATAGTTTTAGATAATTCAAATAAATCCTTTAAATTATGCAATTCTATTTCTTCCTCATATTTACCAACTTTGACCACTTGTGTATGATCTTCCTCAAAATAAATACTACTACCTACAATGTAAAATTCATTCATAGAAAATTGTGATAAATTGGAATTACCATATGCATCAAATTCTTTGCTTAATGAATCATACATCATTTTATTATATCGTTCTATTTCATCAACATTTGTAATTTTAGTTAAAAGTGGAATTTTATTAATTATATTATTACTTATATCACTCTCGATTTGATTAAAAAGTTGATAAATATTACTTAAAGAAATATTAGCCTTTAATTTAATTGATTTTCCAATGTCAATTCTTTTACCATAAAATTCGTTTTCTGGTGTAAAAGATAAACTTGTTATATTTTCCCCACTATCAAATACAATTGTTTTCATATTTTTAAATGAAGTAATTGATGAATTTCTTCTTGAATGAGGAGTCATTGAACTTTTTCTTTTCATTTCCTTTAGTTCTATTCTTTTTGCAAAATTAAAGCCAAATTCTCTATCAGAATATTTTTGAACTAAAAAACTACTAGAACCATATGTTATAGCATAATTATTGTCACAACTTTCGCAAACAATTATACCCGATATACCTGTCCTTGCCGGTGGATTTGTTTCGCCAAATTCTATCAATATATTTTTCCAACTTAGTTTTAAATCATTATCATATTTATAGTATAAATTCAACTTATATTTATCACTACTTATTTCATTACCTATTTTTTTAAATTTTCTTTCTAACATTTCCTTTTGTAATTCTTCCTTATTTTCTAGTTTAAAAATATTATATTGCATAATGTCACTTCCTCCTACTAAAAAACGCCACTACAAAAACCTATAAAATTAATAAGCCTGTACTAGCGCCTCTTTTTTAATTCTCTTTATTAAATAATTCTTCTACAATTAAATCTTTTGAATGTAAATTATTATTTTTACCTAATAATAAATTTTCATAAAATTTAATTAAGAAGCTATTATCTTCTTTTATATTTAAATAATTATTAAAATAATTACTTCTTACTAATGCATTTCTAAAATATACTGATTTATCTTTGAATAAAGTATTATCTACATTATACCCTAATGATACTAAATATTTTTCTATAAATAATGCAGTAGTTCTAGTATTACCTTCTCTAAATGGATGTATTTGCCATATTCTACTAGAAAAATCTGTTATATTATTAATTACATCAACTATATTCATTTCTTTATAATTTTTGTTTTTTTCAAGTGTTATATCGTAATCTAGTGATTGTTCTAATAACTTATGATCACCATAAGCTACTGAATCATTATTTAAGATTCTTTCATGTTTAGAAAAATCTACTTTTCTAAATTCTCCAGCAAATTCATAAACATCTTGAAATAAGTATTTATGGACATATTTTAAATAATCTATAGATAATTCAAAGTTATCTTCTTGTAATAACTCTACTATTCTAGTAGAAACTAAATCACATTCTAATTCATTATGATTAACATCATTATTTTTTTCTTTTTCTACGTAATACTCTTTTAATTCTTTTTCTACTTCATAAATAGTTTTTTCACCTGTTACATTTTCTTGTAACAGTTTTTCTAAATATTTAGATGGTTTTAGGTTATCAACTTCTTGAAGTCCAATGGCCATATCCCATTCTAATTGTTTTACATAGTTTTTAGGTGTTTCTTTTTCAATATAATCATTTATACTTGAATCCAATTCTTTTTCAGACATTTTAGCACCTCCACTAATAAAATTATAACATTAAAGTTCCTTTTTGTCAGTATTATACACATTAAAAATAAATAAATTATAACTATGACAAGACTAATGAAAATACAAAAAATTTCATTAGATTTGTCAGGATAATAATGTCTCTTTCCAAATTTGTGTACCTAAAAGTGTACCTAAAATTACTTAATTAACCATAAACCCTTTAAAACAAACAAAAATGGAGCCTTTCGGCTCCTTCAGGGGGTTTTGGTTGAACACTTTTACTCTTATATTCGTAAAAGTGACATGACATATTTCTATGTCAATTTAATAATACAATAATAATTAGTATTTTGTCAATTAAATTTTCTATTAATTTTTTATTTTACAATTTTTTATATAATTATAAACTTCATCCCAACTATTTACCCTCTTACATTTTGTATCTTTAGATATATTTAATTTTGAATTAAACACTACTGCATCTATCCCATTATTACATAATGATTCACATGTATCTATGGCATCATCAAACATAATATCTATTTTTTCATTTTTACACACATCAACTTTATAAAAACATGATGTTATTATTTTGTCATATTTAATATTATTTTCATCCAAAAATTCTTTTACATATTTATTTACATCTTTATAAAATCTATCACTTCTAGCAGTAATTATATAAATAGAATTTTCTTCATCTTTTAATCTATCTATTATTTCTTTAGCATTCTTTTTTACTTTTTGTTTACTCCCCATCTCACATGCGTAATCATTAAAGAAATCAGTCATTTCTTTTTCAGTAAAGTTGCCTCTTAATATTTTATCTATATTATTTAATATGACACTTCCGTCCCCATATTCTTTACTATGTTTATATGCATATTCTTCTACTACATCACATGAATCTATTAGCGTATCATCTATATCTATACCTATTCTCAATATATCACTCCTTTTTATCTTACGTGATTATATCAAATTATATGCTTCTTATCAACTTTGTTTCCTTCTAAGCAACTTTAATCCATTCTTATATTCACCATATGAAATTATACTAGTTTCAAGTCTTTGTTCAGCATAATTTAATAATTCTTCCATCATTACTGAAGGTAACACCATACCATAACAACCACAATCTAAAATATACCTATTCATTTTAAGTGATTCTAATAATCCACTACTCAATATATCACTAATAATTGTTTCAGCAAGTTCTTTTATATTTTCTTTGAACATATCTCCAAACATATCATTATAAGTTGCTTCATATAAATCTGTATCTATAACTTTAGGTTCATTTATTGTCCTAAACATAATATTGTCTTTATTTAAATCAGTAAACATAAGTCCTTGAAATGTAAGACTTTTTATTTCTCTTTCTATCATTCTAACAGCATTTATTAAATCTCTTATAAGAATACTATTTTCAAGTTCACTATATTTAAATCCTTGAACATATTCCATCATATAACCTATAAAGTTTTCAGGAGACACACTTTCTCTAAATACATACACTTCAGGAAATACAAATATTCTACTATCATAATGTTCTTTATTCTTATGTGAATTATAAATCCATCTATTGTTCTCATCATGGTATTTTTTAAATACTTTTCCTTCACTCGTTAAAAAACATTCAGCACTTACTCCAGAACCTAAACTTTTTACCATATATTCTTCAGGTATTTTATCAACAACTATATTTTTCTTTTTCATTTCTACCTCTTTTGTGTTCGATTATTCTAACATATAATTTATTCATTGTAAACTATTTATGTAAAAGAAAATGTTAACAAATTGTTAACATTATTCTACATTTATTTTTAATGAGTACCATGCTTTCCCCTCAGCATATTCACTATGTATAACTATAATATATTCGCCTTTTTCTAAATCAACTCTTATAGCTTTTTCATATTCTATATAGTCCAGTAATCTATTTAGTTTACCATTACTATACACTTCAACCTTACTTACTTTCATATCATTATTATGATATATTTTATCATTTCTTTTTACAGTTAAAGTCTCTTTATACTTCATATCAGTCGGACCAAGTGAATCAGAAGTAACACAAGATTTTGTTAAACTATCATTACTATTCAAACTACACCAATTAAATGAACCTGTATTTGCTTTAACTCTTTTAGTCTTATTATTATTCATTATATATAAACTAGTTGGTTTAACCTCTCTATAATAATCTAGACTATGAAAATTAGTTGGGAAAATATGTATTTCAGTTGTATCTTTATATCCACTTTCATAATCATCATCAAATGTATGCCATTTAATTACTTTATAAAGAATCGCACTATATTCTCTAGTCCCACCATCTCTATATGTTTTCTTAATTGGTACTAAAAGTACAAATAAGATACCAATAATTAACAATATTACTTTAAAATTTAATTTGCTTTTTAAATTATTATTATCCATATTATTTTTCCTTTAACGATTTAAATATTTTATTCCATAATTTACTTGAAGAATAATTAAGTATTCCTGCCTTATATATTCTAAGTCCATATTTATAAAGTAATGCACATGTACCTGCAAGTAATCCTATAGAAATTATTAAATCTAATATACTCATTTCACCAAGTGTATAAAGTACTGGCGCAAGTATACCTGATATAAATGGTATAAATGCTGCTAATTTTATAAATATTGAGCCTTGATAAACTGATGCAAATATTGCTAAATAATAACCTATCATAAGAAATACCATTACTGGTGTTTGTATTTGATTATAATCTTCCATATTAGTTGTCATACTAGCAAGTACTCCAATAAATAATGAATAAGCAAAGAAACTAAGTAATATTAATATTATAAAGAATGGTATACCACTTACTAATCTTGTTGCGAGTTCACTTGATGTAAACATATTTATATACTCACTTATTTTTCCTACTTCAGAAGCACCTACTACACTTCCAACACCACTTGTACCTGTTGTTAAAAGTCTTATAACTATACCTATTACTGAATATAAAATTAATAATATTCCTTGTAATATTGCAAATACATTCGCTGATATTAATTTAGACATAAAATGTACTTGTGGTGATACACTTGATATAATAACTTCCATACTCTTGGTACTCTTTTCTTCATTAATTTCAGCACCTATCATTTGAACTATCAATAATATTAAGATAAAGAATGGTAATATAAATACTATTATTAATACAGTACCTATCATTTCTATTAATTCTTGATTATCATTCATATCTTCATTAAGATATATTCTATCTATTTCTACTGGATTATAAATACTATTAAGTAATTCAGAACTGATATTTGCTTCTTTTAAAGCCATATTTGCTTTAGTAGTATTTAATGCATTTATGATATCTTGATATAACAGTTTATCTATTTTTTCATATGATATTACTTCAGCATCAAACATTTTATCAAGAGATACATTATCTACTTTCTTTACATTTATTATTACATCTTTTGTTTCATCTTTGATAATATCTTCTTTAAGTTCATCAATAGTCTTATCTGATGCTTTAATTTCAGTATTATAACTATCTAATATATCCTTATAACCACTATTTAATGTCGTTTCAAGTTCATTATAAATACCAACATTATCAATAACATATACATTTATTTTATCTTCAAAATCTCCTCCAAATAATTTAACAATTGAATCTAAATTTACAAGACCAACTATTATTATAAGAAGAACTATATTTATTATTCTAAATGATTTAGTACATACTTTCTTTTTAATACTGTCTTTTGTCAAAAATCTAAACTTATTTTTCATATGCTTCACCTACTTTACTTATAAATATTTCATTTAAAGTTGGTTCTTCAACTACAAATTTAGTTACATTATTACATTTAGATACTTTTTTAAATACACTTTCTACGTATTTTATATCAGATATTTTAATAGTGTATTCATTTTTATTAACTTCTATGTCTTCTACACCATCTATTTTCTTAATATCATCTACATCTAAATCAGCAATAACTTTTATATTTTTCTTTCTAAAATCTTCTTTTATTTTAGTAAGTTTTCCTTTTAAAACAGTATTACCATGAACAAGTATTATTAATGAATCACAAAAGTATTCTATATGTTCCATCATATGTGAAGAGAATATTATCATAGTTTTTTGTTTTTTAAGTCTTAGTATTACTTTCTTAAACATTTCTACGTTTATTGGATCTAATCCACTAAATGGTTCATCTAATATAAGTAATTTTGGTTCATGTAATATACTTATTATAAATTGTATTTTTTGTTGATTTCCCTTTGAAAGTTCTTTTATTTTTTTATTTTTATATTCTGTAATATTGAATTCTTCTAAATATTTATCTAGTCTTTTTTCTACTTCTTTTTCAGTAAGACCCTTTAGTACTCCATAATATATTGCTTGCTCTAAAACTGTCTTTGATGGAAGTAAACTTCTTTCTTCTGTTAAGAATCCAATTTCATCTGTAACACTATAATCTATCTTTTTATCATTAAGTGTTATTTTACCTTCTGTTATATCAAGAAGGCCCATTATCATTCTAAATGTTGTTGTTTTACCAGCTCCATTAACACCAAGAAGTCCAAATATTTCTCCTTCATGTATTTCAAATGATAAATCATTTACTGCTCTAAAATCATCGTAATATTTTGTTACGTGTTCAAGCTTTAACATATTTCTACCTCATCTCCTGTTTCTATATTAAGAGATTCTGCTACATCTTTATTAATATGCATTTCAAGTACACATGTTTCATCACTTTTAATATGTACTTCTTTAATAATAAGACCACTATCTGTTTTAACTTTTACAATTTCATCATTAGAAACATTAAAATTAATTAAGTCTTCACTACTCATATGAATATGTGTATTAGAAACAACGACCATACTTTTAGCTTCATACTCACCTTTTGGTCCAACTATAGTTAATGTTCCACTATTATTTAAGTCTCCACTTTTTCTAGTTGGCGCATTAATACAAAAGTAATCATTATCCCTATCTAATAATTCAACTTGAGTATATTTTCTACAAGGTCCTATTATTCTTACATGTTCAAGTATTTTATCATCTTTTTTAAGAGTTACTGTTTCTTCACATGCATATTGTCCTTTTTGAACTAAATCTCTTTTTTTAGTAAGTTCATAATCTTTACCAAATAATACTTCCAATGCTTCATGTGTTAAATGTACATGATGATTAGATACCCCTATTTTAATTTTCATTGTTAACCTCCACTTTCATTATAAATTATTTATAAACTTTTTTAAAGAGTTATGCTATAATATTCATATGAAAATATATATGAGAGTTATGAGAACAATTCAAGCAATTATTATAGTATCGTACATAATTATTTTAAGTGCGGTAGCTTTTACATATATAAATAAATATATCTATCATAAAGACTATGCTACTGTTCTTGATTATTCATACTTTCCTATATATGATGATGGTATGAGTCCAATTTATAAAACAGGTGATATTGCTCTTATATATACTAAAGATGGCACTTATAATATTGGCGATATTATCTGCTATAAATATGGTAATAAATATGTAGTCAAAAAGATAGATAATATAGAAGGACTTAAATACACTACTAAAGGTAATAATGATAATCTAGTTCACAATATAAATTATGGCGCTATAGTTGGAAAAGCTAAATTCAGTTTAAAATCAATGTACAAGATATTTAAAGTAATGATTAATCCATTTGTAATGGTCTCTATTCTTTTATTTAACTTTGCTATTACATATTTACATAAAACTAATAAAAAATAATCACAATTACTTATTTTAATCATTAAATAATACTAGTAAAGGAGATGACTATATGAATGGTAGTTATTATCAAACACCAGTATTTATTAATGATATAGAAAGAGATACTAATAATCCAATTATTGATAATTTTAATAATTCTAATGAGCCTATTGAACAAAGCTATATAGAAAACATTCTTAGAAACAATATTGGAAAAAAAGTAAGAGTACATGCATCATTTTCAGATTCTGTTGAATGGAGAGATAGAATATTTGTAGGTTTAATTGAACATGCAGGTCGTGATAACTTAATTATCAATGACGTAGAAAATAATAAAAGTTATTTAATTCTAATGATATATGTTGACTTTGTAGAATTTGATGAAAGAATTACATATGCAAAATAGTCTTTCAAATAACATCAATTTTTGATATAATATTACGTAGGATGTGATAATAATGAATACATTAAATGTAATAGCATTAATACTTGTAATACTAATAGTTCTTGTAATGTTAACTATTATATTATTTAAATATCATGCTGAAAAATTAAATAATATTAAAGATTTACTTGATGATAGTGAAAAAGAATGTATAGATGAACTTAAACGTAAAAATGAAATAATATCTAAAATGATAAAAGTTGCGACTAGTAAATTTAAATGTGAAAGTACTGCTTTTGATGAAGTTAAGGATTTAGAAATAGATAATTTAGATTCATTTAAAGATGAAAAGAAATTAATTAAGTGCTACGAAGAATTAGTTCATGTTATAGAAGATAATCCTAAATCTAAAGATCTTAAAACTTTAAAAGATTATGTTAAGAAATATGAAAATAATGATTTAAAAATAGTTTCTATTAGAACTTATTATAATAAATATACTTTACAATATAATAATATGATAAAAAAATTTCCTTACAATATTATTTCTAAAATTAGAAAATTGAAAATTAGAAATATTATTGAAGGAAAAGAATTAGATGTTAATTTTAATAATGATTTGGAAGTGTAAAATTCACTTCTTTTATATTGTGTGCTTTTAAAAAATTATTTGCTTTACTAAATGGTTTACTTCCAAAAAATCCGTTTCTAGCAGAAAAAGGACTTGGATGAGTACTTTCTATTACAAGATGATTTTTATTTGTTATGAATGCTTTTTTAGCACGAGCGAAGTTACCCCACAATATAAATACTGTTGGTGTATTTCTTTCATTTAATAGTTTTATTATATGGTCTGTAAGTAGATTCCATCCAAGGTCTTTATGTGATGCTGGCATATCTTTTCTAACTGTTAATACTGAGTTTAATAAAAGTACACCTTCTTTAGCCCATGGTGTTAAATCTCCACTACTACCATTCTTAATTCCTAAGTCATCATAAAGTTCTTTAAATATATTTTGTAAACTTGGTGGTAACTTTACACCTTCTTGTACACTAAAAGAAAGTCCGTGTGCTTCACCTTCTCCATGATATGGATCTTGACCTAATATAACTATTTTAACATTATTATATGGCGTTAACTTTAATGCATTAAATATATTGTTATATTCTGGATAACATGTATGTGTTTTATATTCTTCTTTTACAATATTCATAAATTTATGAAATCCTGGACTCTTCCATACAGGTTCTAAAACAGTATCCCAATCATTACCTATCACATTAATCACTTCCTAGTGACTTAATTATACTATAAGAATTAATTATAATCATTATAAATATTAAATTATCTAAATATTTCCATATAAAGAAATTATTAATTATTATTCCAGATAGTGTTACAACTATAAATAGTAATTTAAATATATTAAGAATCAATTTAGATTTAGTTAAATATTCAATATTAGTTTTACCTATATAAAATCCACTTAATATAGTAGTAAATCCAAATAAGATAAGAATTATTATTAAAAATAATGTTCCAATACTTCCATAAGTCGTATGAAATATATTATTTATAAGTAAATTATAATCATTTATGATAGGGTTATTATAAATATATATTAATATAAGAGAACTTATTAGAAGAGTCATTGTTATTGTTATAAAAAAAATTGACAATATTTGATATTTAATACTTATATTTATATCATTTTTATCAGTTGATGCGCTAAGAGATGTAGTACCTATCAATAATTCATTCATAAATATGCTTCTCTTTATACCAATAATCATACCGCATAATATTGATTTAATACTGAATATGTCTTTTAGATAAACTTCTATAGATGAAAACAATATATCATAATTACTAATAATTCCATAAAGACAAATAATTATAAAGAATAAACACATTATTGGTACTATCTTATTCATAATATTTAATATTTCTTTTATTTTTAGATTAATTGTCACTAAAAGAATAATTAGAAAAACTATCAATATTAACTTTTTACTTATGTTAACATTTAATAATATCATATTACTTATTGTATTCATCTGTATCATTTGAAACATAAATGTGTAAATTAATAATAAAAGTATAAGTGATATAAAACTAAGTAACTTGTTTTTTACGATAAAGTTTGGCCCACCTATATAATCATTATTAAGTTTAACTCTATTTTTTCTTCCAAAATATGCTTCATAATAAATAATTGATGTGGTTAAAATAGAAAATAATATTATCCATATCACAGATGAAAATCCACCTATTATTATTGATGATGTAGTACCTATTATTGAACCTACTCCTACTTTAGTACCAAGTGTTAAATATAAAGATGTTTTATCATTTCTAATTAATTCTTTAATGTTAATTTTATAATTTTGAAACTTTAATTTTACTGATAAATAAACTGAAAAACAAAATAAAAATATTATTAATATTGTCCACATACTAATAATATTTTATATTTATTTTATTTATGATAAGTTTCATTATTTATTATTTTGAAACTTCTATATATTTGTTCTAGTAATATACCTCTAAATAATCCATGAGGAAATGTAAGGTGTGAAAATGATAATTTCATGTTACATTTATCTTTAACAATGTCTTTTATACCATCACTTCCACCTATAATAAATGTAATAGTGCCATATCCATTTATAAATGTATTATTTATTAAATTTGATAACTCTACTGATGTATATTCTTTTCCATTTATATCCATACATATATTATAATCTTTATCATTTAAATGACTTAGTATTTCATTTGATTCACTATCTATACCTCTATCTTTAAGTTCTATTATTTCTATTTTATGATATTTTGATATTCTAGTTTTATAATCATTTATTAAATGATTTAAATATTTTTCTTTTATTTTACCAACACATATTATTTTTATCATATTATTTACCATAACAAGGATAGGCAGTTTTATAGTATATTGAGAATGGATTTATATTGTTACCATTTTTAAATACTCTAAAGTCAAGGTGCACTCCTGTTGCTGAACCTGTACGTCCCATGATACCTATTAATTGTCCTTTTTCTACATGGTCACCAACTTTAACAAGTGATTTTGCTAAATGCATATATTGTGAAACATAATTATTAGCATGTTCTATCTTAATATTATTACCTGCTCCTTGGTGATATCCATTATCATTAAATGCAGAAATAACTGTACCACTTTGTATAGCATATATATTTTTACTCTTAGTACCAGTTATATCAAGTGCTGCATGGAAATGATATTGTCCTCTTATTGGATGGTTTCTATATTGATAACATGAACTAATTCTATATGGCTTACTTGTTGGCCATACCCAATATGTAGAGTTACCAACATAATAAACACCTTTAGCTCCAGCGACTACTATTTTTTTAGTTGGCTCTGTTATAACATCTTCACTAACCATTTGTGAATCTAAGATAACTCCATTTGATTCTTTAGTCGCATAAACTACTTTTGAAAGTCCATTTGAACCCTCTTGTTTAACATATGTTTCTTCTACTGATAATTTATTATCATATTGTATTTCAGTATCATATTCTACTTTTTGCATTTCTGTTTCAAATGATTCAACTATTATATTTGATACTGGTTCAATAGCTGCGACTGTTACTTCTTGTCCAACAGCTAGTAAAGCATTTTCACCTTTGATATCTGGATTTGCTACTAAAAAATCTTCTACACCAAGTTTATTATTATAAGCAATTGATTCAATTGTATCACTTGCTTTAACCTTATATGTTCCAGTCAAATTAGTAGTTCCAAATAAGAAATACATTTTTAAAGTATCTTTATCAGTTATTATATTTTCTTCTGTAGAAATATACGTTTTCTTAATACTTAAATCACTCTCAAAATAAATATCAGTAATACTTCTACCCTCTTCATTACTATCTTTCTCAACACCATTTAAATAATTATTATATTCATCTTCTTTTACAAATGATAATACAGTATTTTTAACAGCTTCATCAAGATCTTCTTTATGAAGTATATAAAACTTAGTCTTTTTATCGCCTTTTTTTACTGTTACTTCATATCCTTCTATTGTAAAAGGATCAATATCATTTATTTCATCATATATTTGTTCAGAAGTCTTAAGATTAGTTTTATATGTTAAAATTTTCTCAACTTCAAGTCCTTCTGGAGGATATACTTTATCAACATTATATTTCTTTTTAATACCTTCTTGTTCTTTATCAATTAAATTATAAAGATCATCTTTTGAATTGATTAATCCTATCTTTTGACCACCTAAATATACTTGATAGAATTCGTTTATCTTATCTTTTTTAGGTTCAAAAGTAAGTGTCATATATATTACTAATAATGACACAAATAGTCCAAATATAATTTCAGATATTGATATTTTATTATTCATTCTCTACTTCCTTATTTCTACTGGCATTTTCAAATGTACCTGTATTTAGCTGAAATATTAAATTAACACTTCCAGTTGAACCAGCTCTATGTTTTGCTACTAAAAGTTCAATTGGTCTTCTTATATTACCATCATATTTACCATATTCTTCACTATGAAGGAATAGTACTATATCGGCATCTTGTTCTATAGAACCTGATTCTCTTAAGTCTGATAATTTTGGCTTACTATCGTTACCTTTTCTTTGCTCAACGCTTCTTGATAATTGAGCAAGGGCGATTATTGGTACATCTAATTCCATGGCCATTTTCTTTATGTCACGGCTTATTTCACTAACTTCTTGTACTCTTTGACCAGCATATTTTGATGAACTTGATAATAATTGTAAGTAATCTATTATAACTAAATCAAGACCATCATCTGAATTTTTAAGTTTTCTACATTTTCTTCTTATTTCACTTACTGTAAGACCACCTGAGTCATCAATATAAAATTTAATATCAGATAGTTCACTCATTGCTTCATTAAATTTTTGTCTATCATTTTGTTTAAGTCTTCCTGTTTTTAATACATCTCCATCAATTCTACCAACACATCCAAACATTCTTTTTGCAATTTCATCAGCACCCATTTCTAGTGAGAATAATGCTACTGAATTTTTGTTGTTTATTGCTGCGTTTAATGCTACATTTAATGAAAATGCACTTTTTCCACAACCTGGTCTTCCTGCGATAATAATAACTTGTTTCTTTTGAAGTCCTCTAGTCATTTCATCAAAGTCATAATAACCAGTTCTAATTCCAGTATAGTCTGATTTTGTTTGAGCTAAAAGTTCAAGATTCTTTTGTACTTCAGGTAATATATCTTGTATCTTCTGCATATCTCTACCTAGTTTATCATTATAAACACCTAAGATATTTCTTTCAGCACTTTCAACAATATTCTCTATACTATCATCTTCATTATAACACTCTTCTTGTATTCTGTCAGCCTTCTCTATTAAATTACGTAAAACACTTTTTTCAAATATTATTTTAATATAATAATTTAAGTTAGCTGTTGATGGTACTGAATTTATTATTTCAGTAATATATTCTACCCCACCAACATCAGATAATAATTTATCTTTATCAAGTTCATTACATATTGTATTAACATCAACAGGTATATTGTTTTGATGTAATGTTCTCATTGCTTTATATATAGTTCTATTTTTTGGATCATAGAACATTTCTTCACTAACTTCATCCATAATTTTATCAAGCGCAGTTCTATCTAAAAAACCGCATCCTAAAACAGATATTTCAGCTTCTACATTTTGCGGTGTCTTTCTAAGTTCGTTTCTAGCCATAAATACCTCCCTATAGGCTTGATAATTTTACATTAATATTGAATGATACTTCTTTATGTAATACTATTGTTACACTATGTACTCCAAGAGTATTAATATCATTACTAATAATCACTTTCTTTTTATCTATTTGATAACCCATCTTCTCAAGTTCTTCGCTTATATTCTTAGAAGTAATACTTCCAAATACTTTTCCATTATTTCCTGTTTTAACTTTGAATTCTATCTCTTTATTTTGAAGTTTATTTTTAATTTTATTGCATTCATCAATAAGAGCTTGTTCATTATCTTCTCTTTCTTTAATTTCACTCTTTAAAATGCTAGCTCCCTTATCAGTATAAGGTACTGCTAACCCTTCAGCTATTAAGAACTTAGCATATCCATCTTTAACATCTTTAATTTCATCCTTTTTTGCTTGTTTCTTAACATCTTTAATAAAAATAACTTTCATAAAATTCACCTCCAACATTTAATGTAAAAATATTATACCACAGAGAAAAGTAAAAAAGAAGTTGTAAATCGTTAAAAAATATTATATACTTATTATGGATACTAAGGAGGATTTTTATGGATAATACTGAAACATTAAATAAACTAAAACAATTTGAATCTCTTATAAAAAAGTGTCTAACTGTTAAATTTGGAAAATTTTTACCTGAAAATAAAATAGCAATATTAAACTTTCAATCTTTTGTTGATGAAGAAATGATTAAACAATGTGGTGATGACGATAACAAATTAAGAGGAGCAGTACTTAGAACTCTACTTGATAATATTGTTGATGTTAAATGTAAAAAGAGTTTAAAAGTTGAAGGTAAATTAGAAGAAATAGATTATGGAGAATATTTAGAAGAGGCTTTAGTTGAAGATTATGCTAGATATTTTTCACAAATGTATAAGTTTGGTATTGATATAAAACCAGACATGGAAGAACAATTAAAAGCAGTACAAGTATTAAAAGAAAAATTAGGTCAAGACTTTGATAAATTAGTTTTAAATAACGATGCTAATACGTTACTCGCAATTGCTGGTAGCCCTGAACTAATTACTAAAGCAGATGAAGATGCTATCAAAAGACATATAGATATGTTAAAAGAAGCAAATAGTATAAATGATAAAAATACAAATGTTAATGAAAAACTACAAAATAGTTTTGAAAAAAAAGGTCAAATAAACATAATATATTTAAAAGGAAAACAATACGTTAAATATGTTGATAGTAATGATGTAGTTCATTTAGTTGAAACTGAAAACGAGAAAAAAGTTTCCAAGCTATATAAAGAAAAAATAAAAGCAGTTGGTATTGGTAATAGAATTAATCCAGAAGATTTCTTTAAAGAATTAACTTCAATAACACCAGAAATAAACTTAACTGCTACAAAAGATGTAGAACCTGAATATGTTAATCATGAAGAAGTAAATATGATATCATTTATACATAGTGCTTCACCTTATAGAGATGATATTAAAAAAGATAAAGTAACTCATAGTGATGATGCTAGTATACATGTTCTTGAAGGAAGTAATGACGTAGTAGTAACTGACATCGGATATAATGATACAGTTAAATCACAAGTAGTAGCAAGTAACAATAATGGCATTTCTGATAGTTTTTCAATGACTTCGCCACAAAAAGTAGAAGATAACAGCGATATCATATTAAGTCCTGAAAAATATGAAGAACTATGTGAAAGTTTCAAAAGTGGTAAAAACTTAACATTAGAAGAATTAAGGGCACTTAAGAAATACGAAGAAATGTACATGAAAGAATATGGAAATGCACCTAAAGATAATGTCGGAACACAAGAAATTGAAGAAAAAAGAATCGATTCACTAGAAGAAGCAGGACCTGTTCTTAGAATGAATAGTGGTGATAAAAGATATGCAGGTTACACTAATAAATACTTTGTAGCTTACATAATAATAATGACAATATGTATTGGAATAATATTAGGCGCAGCAATATTTAAAATATTACATTAAAAGAGTTAATAAAAAATTAACTCTTTTTCTCTTGATATACTATCATTGCCGAAAAACAATATACTTGTTCTTCTCCAAATATCGACACAGCAGTTCTAAATTGTATTTCGATTATCTCATTCAAAGTCGATTCTAAAAATTCATTTACGCTCCTTTCTAAATCTTTTTCATGACTTTCATCAATTATTTTAACCTTCATTTTATTCACCACTCATATTTTATAATAACGAACAAAAAAATAATGTCGAATTAACATTATTTTTTCTTTTTTTCTTCTTGAACTCTTTTTCTTATTTCATCAAGTATTATAGTATTAGTTTGTTCTATACCTTTATCAGTTTTCTTTTTATTTAAGCAAAGCCCAATAACAAATATATATGCTAGAATATAAAACCATAAAAGTAACATAACTATATTAGCAAGATTACCATACACTATATCATATCTTGCTACATTATTTATATAGTATGAATAAATAGCTGTCACTATCAACCATGATATTGCTGTAAACAAAGCACCCTTACTTGTGTATTTACTTGGTATTCTCTCATCAGGAGCAATTGTATACACAACTTTAATAATAAAATATACAACAAGTAAAGATACAGGAACTTGTAAAATAATATAAAGTGCCCCAACTAGCTTATCATGAGTAGCAAATATATCAGTAAACATACCTATTACAGTTAATATAGATTTACCAAGAAGTGGAACTATTACAATAAACGCAAATAGTGAAATAATACATATTGCTAATATTATTGATTTAACTATTCTTTTAATTAAAGAAGCATTTTCTATATTAAATATTGTATTACTTGCTATTATAATCGCATTACATCCATTTATAACAACAACTAATCCTAATATAATTGTCATTAATGAATCAGCAGTTAACTGTGATGTAAATATTGGTTGTAATAATTCAACAACACTATTTGGAAATGTACTTGTTAAGAAATTATTAACAGTATCCATAGGTAAATTAAATGTTGCTAAAATGTAAACTATCAGTGTCAATATAGGTATCATTGATAAAAAGAATGAGTATGCTAAATTTCCTGGCAATATACTCAATTCTTTTCCAAATATTAAATTATACAATTCAATAAACTTATCTTTCATTAGGCATTACCCTTTGATTTTTTAATCATTAACAGTGAATCATTGATCGCATCATCTATTGTTGTTTGCTCATTAGTAATCATACTATATCCAATAGATACACCATAATCTTTATGAGGTAAACTAGATAATAATTCACGATTTAACTTATGAATATAAGATCCTATTTTCTTTTCATCATATCCTACTAGATAAATCATAAATTCATCTCCATCAGTTCTCATTATTTCTGAATTATCTCTTTGTGTTTTAATAAGAACATTTGCTACAGCTTTAATTTGATTATCTCCAGCTTCATGACCTTTTCTATCATTTAATAATTTTAATTTATTAATATCAATTACAACGATAGCTTGTGGATAAACTTTAGTACCTGACCAAAAATCAATATTATCATTTAAATAATTTCTATTTTTTAAATTAGTCATCGCATCAAAATAATAAAGTCTATCTTCTTTTTTAATTTTTTTAACGTAAAGTGATTTCTTCACTAAAGTATATATTATAAATCCAACTATTAAAGCACCAATTACAATATATAATAAATTACTTATTATAAAATTAAATAATCTATTATTTTTAAGTGTTTCAATTACTCCTACTACACTTTCATTTTTCATTTCATTTGAACTAAGAGTACTTAAATAGAAATCAAATAATTTATTAAATGCTGTATTAGATTTATTAAGTAAGAATGAATTATTTAATTTAACACTTTCTATTAATCTTATACTATAATTTTTAAGTGAAGAATCTTTATAATAATCATATACTTCTTTTTCTATTATAACTATTGAATCTTTATCAATATTTTTAATCATAGTTTTTACAGTAGCAAAATCTTTTATTTCAAATAAGTTTTTACTAGCCATATTATATTTAAGATTCATATTTGAAAGCATAGATACTTTCATATTAACTAAACTATATAATGAATTTACTACTATATTATTATCTACATGAGCAAGTACTACATATTCTGTAGGGCCAAGTGTTCTACTACTTGTATAATTATCATTACTAAGAGAATAATAATTTAAAGCTAAATCAATTTTCTTATTAGATAAAGCATCATTTAGTTCTTTAGTATCTTTATATTCTATATATTTATATGTAACACCAGTCATATCAGCAAACTTACTTAAATATGTATTAGTAAGTCCTGTAAAATTACTTCTTATTTTACCTTCATATGGAAGATTTTCTATATATCCAACTATAAAGTCCTCATTAGTTATAGATTCTTTTTCAATTTCAGTATAATTTTTAGCTGTATAATATATATCTAAGAAATATTCATTTATATTACTTTTAGCTTTATTTTCCCATCTATAATAGAACTTCTTCATAATACTAACTAAATCAGCATTATCTTCTTCATTAAGTTCTAAACAATAATAAGAATAAAGTCCATCTAAATGATATACTATTTCATAATCATTAGTAACAATATCATTTATATATTTATACATTGGCACTATCATATAACTAATTGATTTATTATCAAATTCAGTTGAAAGTTCATTATATGAATTAAAACTTTTTATATTTATATTTTTATATGCTGTTAAATACAATGAAATAGTTTCACTGTCACTTTCAAGAACACCAACAGTCTTTCCACCTAAATCAGTTAATTTATTTACAGTATCTTTTTCACCAACTACAATAAAATGATCTTTATATATAACAATATCGTCATTACCAACATAATTTTTATTTACAAGTTTAATATTTGATGTATCTGTAGTTACAATATTTAAATTAAGACCAGTATCCTCTTTTAATGCATTTAAATATTCATAATATACACCTTTACCATTATTAGAAAATATTGGAAGCGATGGCTCTACATATACATCGTATGTTGTATCAGTATTTTCACTTATCCATTTTTTCTCACTATAAGAATAATTATTTACAGTACTCGTTATATAATATAATGTACCAAGAAATCCTGATACTAATATAATTATTATCGCGAATACTATTATTATACTCTTCTTTTTCTTTTTATTATTTTTCATACTACCATACTACCTTTAAACTATTAGAACTTTTAGCTCCAAACAATGGAAAATTTTCATTTTCTTCTTCACCAGAATAAGTAAGTATAAAATGAACATCATAATATGTCAAATTATTTTCTCCTATCTTTTCTAGTGCCTTTTCTGCTAAAGACTTAGCTTCATTAACTTTTAATGATTCTTTAAAGTCTATATCAACATAAATAACTCTTCCCTCAGTATTCACTTTTACAGTTCCTACTTTTGAATTATCACTATATAATGATTTTATTTCATCTTGTAAGTTTGAACTTAATGGATAATTTTCTATTCCATTTAATCTATTTCCATATTTAGTTCCACCTGCACCAGCATAAAAGAATTTATAAAATAATATTCCTATTGCTATGATACATACTAATAAAATACCTAACAATACTAATAAAACTTTATTATTTCTTATCTTTTTGTTTTTTCCCATATTTAATTAAACACCTTCCTTGGTTTTTTTATATTATACAATATTTTATTCTTTATTTCCAGTATCCCCTATTATTTCATATAATTTTTCTTGATTCCATATAGGAATATTTAATTCTATTGCTTTATCTCTTTTGCTTCCAGGATTCTCTCCAACTAATACAACATCTGTTTTTTTACTAACTGATTCACTTGTAAGACCGCCATGTAATTCAATATATTCTTTTATTTCTTCACGAGTCATTCCATCAAATGTTCCTGTTATAACAAACTTTTTATTTTTAAATTCTTCACTTTCAGTAATAGTTTTACCATTATATGTCATATTTACACCTAGTTTTTTAAGTTCATTTATCTCTTCAAGATTCTTTTCATCTTTAAAATAGTTAACTATATTTACTGATAATGTTTCCCCTATATCTCTAATAGTAGCAAGTTCTTCTTCAGTTGCATCCATTAATGAATCTATATTCGTATAATATTTACACAACAATTTAGCTGTTTTAGCACCTATTCCATTTATACCAAGAGCAAATAGTAATCTATCTAATTCATTAGACTTAGATTTTTCTATACTTTCTAGTATAGAATCAACACTTTTATTTCCAAATCCTTCTAGTTCTATTAATTCCTCTCTCTTAGTATCTAGTTTATATATGTCACTAAATTTTCTAATATATCCATAGTTATAAAAATCTTCAATTATTTTATCTCCAAGACCATCTATATTCATAGCATTTCTACTTACATAATGAATTAGACTTTCTATTTTTCTAGCAGGACAATGAATATTTGTGCAAAAATAATCTACCATTTTATCTTTTTGTACTAGTTTGCTTCCACACATTGGACAGCTTTCAATCATACTAAATGGCTTTTCACTTCCATTTCTTCTTGATAATTCCACTCTATCAACCGCCGGTATTACATCTCCTGCTTTATAAATATACACATAATCTCCAATTCGTATATCTTTTTCAATGCAATAGTCGGCATTATGAAGTGTAGCTCTTGAAATAGTACTTCCCATAACCCTTACCGGTTCTAAAACAGCATTTGGTGTTATTTGGCCTGTTCTTCCAACTGTAAAAATTATATCAGTTAGTTTTGTAAGAACATGTTCCGGTGGAAACTTATATGCAGTAGCCCATTTTGGTACTTTTGCTGTAAATCCAAGTTCCCTTTGCATTTCAATATCATTTACTTTTATTACGATACCATCTATTTCATAAGGAAGTGTATTTCTTTTAATAGTCCATTCTTCTATATATTTTAAAACTTCATCAATATTCTTACATAATTTTATGTTAGGATTTACTACAAATCCTAATTTTTTCATATACATTAATGTTTCATAATGAGTTTTAAATGGAGTTAATGGATAATGATATAAAAACGCATCAAGTCCTCTATGTGCAGCTATATTTGAATCAAGTTGCCTTATTGATCCAGCCGCAGCATTTCTTGGATTTTGAAATTTATTTTCTCCATGTTCTTCACAATATTTATTAAGTTTTTCAAAACTTTTCTTTGGCATGTATATTTCACCACGAATATCTAAATCTACTGCCTCTCTTAATTTATGTGGTATTGTTTTGATTGTTTTAACATTGTGAGTTATATCTTCACCAGTAATTCCATCTCCACGAGTAGCCGCTCTTGTGAATTTGCCATTTTTATATTCGAGACTAACCGCAAGGCCATCTATTTTAAGTTCACATACATATTCATGATTTGGAAATACTTCTGATATTTTTCTATCAAAATCTCTTATTTCTTCTTCATTAAATACATTTCCTAAACTCATCATAGGCACAGCATGAGTAACTTTTTTAAATTCAGAAATTATTTCTCCACCTATTTTTCTAGTTGGTGAGTCATCCCTTACCCATTCTGGATGTGAAGACTCTATTCTTATTAATTCTTGCATTAATCTATCGTATTCTGCATCATCAACAGTTGGCTTATCTAATGTATAATATTCATATGAATATTTATTTAAAAGTTCAATTATTTCATTCATTCTGTCCATTTCTAATCACCTATTAATATTATATAACAATTAATATTTATTATAAAGAAAAAGTAGTCTAGAAAATTAAACCATTTATAATTATTTAGAATTTATTTAATATTTTAAACTTTTTTCTTCAAAGATATTGACAATCGGACCCATTTCTAGTAAAATGAATCTTGCATTTAGCGATGCAGGTGTAGTTTAATGGTAGAACTCTAGCCTTCCAAGCTAATAACGTGGGTCCGATTCCCATCACCTGCTCCAGATTGATAGGAAACTCGGAAATTAACTTCTGAGAGTAATAAATGCTAACTAGAAATAGTTAGTTTTTTTGTTATGTAAAGGAGTTGATTATATGTTAAATATAGAAACAAAAGAATTAAAAATAAGTGATAAATTAAAAAGAAAAATTGAGATGATTGGAAGATTTACTAATACTACTCCAATTATAAATAATGGTTCAATTAAAAATATAACAGGTACAAATGTTGCTTATGTTATGCCACATATTATAGTTATTAAGAATAATAAATACATAATGTTTGATGAATGTGATGTGTTTATATAAATACCTTTAAAAGCAAAATATCATTTAAAGATTTAGAAGGTAAAAGCCACAAAAAATTACAAACATCTACAATAAAGAAAATATTTTAGGTAAAACTTGGAGAGATTTAATAAGAATAATACCTATATAAATTTAAAAGTAACAAATTAAACTCGGAGTAATTACTATAAATTTATCAAATATAAGAAGTACAGATGGAACACAGTTCGCTACATATATTAATTCGAGTTACTTTATTAGCTTTTCTGCTAATAAAGTAATTACTGCCATCTTCAAATTCATCTTCACTTATCTTATCTTTAAATTTTACCAAATAGAATAGTCCACCTTTAGGAATAGAATAATATTCTATTCTATTTTTATAATTGGAATTTAATTTTTTAATACTCTTTTTCAAAAGTGTTTTATATGTTTTAGTTTTACATTTAATTACCTCGTTCAAATCATTATTTCTTAAATAATCTAATACAACATATTGTGAAAAAGCATTAGTACATAAATCAAATGATTTTTTATATAAATATAATAAATCAACTTTATCGGACAAAATATAGCCAACATTAACTGATGGACTAATTAATTTGGAAAAAGTACCTAAATAAATAATATTTCTACCTTTATTTAGGTTATACAAACTCTTATATTTAGATTTTGTAAAATTAATTAAACTATATGGATCATCTTCTAATACTAAAATATTATATTTATTAATAATTTTCAGAAATTTTTTTCTATTTTTATTTGACCATGAATATCCTGTTGGATTATTAAAAGTTGGAACAACATAAATAAGTTTAGGAGAATATTTAATAATTTTTCTTTCAAGTTCTACTAAATCAAGTCCATCTTCTTGAAGATCAATACCAACTAATTTAATATTTCTTTTTTTGAAAACATCTATTGCTCCAAAATATGTTGGTTGTTCAATTAAAACTACATCTCCATCATTAATTAATGAACTTGAAATTATATTTATTGACTGTTGAGAACCGGTCGTAATGAGCATATTATTATAATCTACTTCATAATTCCATATTTTATATAAAAATTTGCTTATTTCAATTCTTAATTCTTTTAATCCTTTTGGAGTTGTATAAGTGTTAAAGTTTATATTGCCTTTCAAAACATTTTCTATACTTCTATTAATTCCTTTATTATCAAATATATTATATATACCTAGTGATTTATTCATAGTTTTTTCCTCTTACATTTATATAAAGAACTTTTACCATTATCAAATAGTTCTATATCAAAATATTGTGAAAGAAGTTCTCTATATTGTTCTTGAGATATCCAATCAAATTCAGTAAAATGTGGTGGATATCCTTCTCTAATTTGAATATGCTCAACTTTATTATCAACCAAATATGATATTTCAAGATAATTAATTCCATCAATAGTATATTGCTTTATCATTGGGGTTTTTGTTGGCATATTTGAAAATGTATTAAATATAAATAAGCCATTAGGTGAAAATATATTACTAAATTGTTCAATATTAATATTTAAAAGCCAATAGTTTATTGCCTGTTCACAAAAAACTTTATTATATTTTTCTTGTGAGTGGATAACAAAAGTCTCAACATCTTCGTTATAAACTCTAACACCAAGTTTTTCTAAATCTTCTGGAATCATATCTGCTTCTCTATCCAAATAACTTACATCATTACATCTTTTTAATAATTCTCTTGTTAATCTTCCATTTCCACCACAAATATCTAACACTTTATCATCTCTTTTTAAGTCGGCTTTATAAATTAAATATCCAACTCCTTTATCAAAGTATCTTTTGTACATTTTTTCATAATCTGTATATTTAGGGTATTTCATAATCATCATCCTCTCTATAAAATATTTCCGTTTTTATCAAACAAATATATAACTCCATGATACATAATATTAAAAGAAGTAGTGTTATCCCTTACTGAATCTTTTAATGTACCTGGAAATGCATAATCATAAAATGGCAATTTGTTATCAAATTCATGTAAATGAACTATTGCTTTTACTTTTCTATTTTTGAATATATAGTCTAACAGGGGTGCATTTAATGTAGCTTTTTTATTTAATACATTAATAATATGATTATCATGATCAACATTTAGAACTAAAGTATACTCATTTAAATCTTCTTTTCCTCTAATTGTAGTAATGAAGCCATTAGTAGTTTTTATAGCTACACTTCCAAAATAATATTTGCCATTATATTTTTTTTCAGTTAGCTTATTTTTAAATTTCTCTATATATTGTTTATATAGTTCTAAATCATTTTTATCTAAAATAACATTATCGGTTCTTATAATTGATTTATAATAAATATCACTTTTAATACTATTTAAATATGTCTTTGTATCATTTATTGGTATAATACTTTTTTCTTTTGTCAAAACATATTTTATACCTTTACAACTAACAAATAAGAATTGTTCTTTCTTATTTAATAATTCATTGTATAAATTATCAATATCAGTATTTAGATTTTGAATATATATTATTTTATTATTTGCCATCATTAACCATCTTTCTAACTAGCTTTTTAGCTATATCATCTTTACCATGTGCTTCTTCTATTTCGTTAGTTTTATCGATTATATAACCAATATGATTACCATTTCTAATATTAGATAAATCATTAGCAACAACTAAATCACAATTATTTTTATTTCGTAATCTCTTTGCAACTTCAATCAATTCCTCTTTTGATACTCCATCTAATAATTTAAATCCTACAAGATATGTTGATGGACTTAAATTTTTGATAATAGATATTATTTTAAGAGTTGGCTTTAATACTATTACTAGATTATCTTCATATGAAGATATTTTACTTCCACCAATAACTTCAATATTTTTAAATGCCTCATCAATATCATCGTGTTCTTTGATACTTTCCTTCATTCTTTCAATTGTTGTCACATAGTCTGTCATATAATCAGATACTGCCATAGAATGAATAAAATAATCTATGTGTTCATTCGTAAGTAAATCTTCAATAGTATTCTTTAAATTTATAGTTCCATCTATTTCAACAACTTGAACTCTTTTATCAGTAGGTCTTAATGAATTTTTTGAACATACATAGTAAATCATTAGGTCATTATTTTCCTCTAATAAATAATTTGCAATCGTCATTCCTAATCTACCACTAGATGAATTTGTTATTTTTCTAACATTATCAATTTTTTCACTTGTTCCACCAGCAGTTATAATTATTTTTTTCATTTTATTTTCTCTCCTTTACTAAAGCCTTAACATAGTCAATTATTTCTTCACTTCTAGGAAGTTTACCTTTACCTTCATATCCACAAGCAAGATGACCAACAGAAGGTTCAATAATCTTATAACCATAAGATCTTAATTTTTCTAAATTATTTTGAACAATTGGATTTTCATACATTCCATTATTCATAGCAGGTGCAAATATTACTGGAGCTTTTGTTGCCATAATAGTTGTAGATAACATATCATCAGCAATTCCATTTGCAACTTTTCCAATTATATTTGCAGTTGCAGGTACTATTAAAAATAAGTCTGCTTTTCTTGCTAAACTAATATGTTTAACATCAATATAATCCGGTATTTCAAACATATCAGTTATTACTTTATTTTCAGATAATGTTTCTAGTGTTAATGGTGTAATAAATTCACAAGCATTCTTTGTCATTATTACATCTACATTTGCTCCTTCACTTTTTAAATAACTGACTATACTACAAGCCTTATAAGCAGCAATTCCTCCAGTTATTCCAATAACAATATTTAAATCTTTAAACATATTATCCTTCCTTTCACTTTCATTTTATTATTAAAATATTGATAAGAAAAATATATTTATGTTATAATGCCTATAAGGAAGGCTTATAATGAATGTAGATTTAGAATTATATAGAGTTTTTTATGCTGTTGCTAAACACAAGCATATGACTAAAGCTAGTGAAGAATTACATATATCTCAACCTGCTATTTCACAATCAATTAAAAAGTTAGAAGGTCAATTAGGTGGAACTTTATTTTTAAGAAGTAATAAAGGTATGGGACTTACTGAAGAAGGCAAAATGTTTTATGAATATGTTAAAGGTGCTTTAGAATTAATTAATAATGCAGAAAATGAATTTACTTCATTTAAAGATTTATCTAAAGGTGAAATTAAAATTGGCTGTTCAACTACTTTAACTAAACTAGTTTTAATGAATGCGTTAAAAGATTTTCATCTTGACTATCCAAATATAAATATTAATATTACAAATGATTTAACTAGTAATTTGATAAATGATTTAAAACTAGGAAAACTAGATTTTGTTATATTTAATGAAAGCAATATTAAAGAAGCAAATCTTAATCTAGAAAAGATAAAAGAATTAAAGCAGGGATTTATTTATAACCCAGAGTTTTATGATGATAATATTAATAATTTTGAAGATTTAAATAATGTTCCTCTTATATTACAAAAAGAAGAATCTAATAGTAGAAAGTTATTAGATTATATTGCACTGCAAAATAATGTTAAATTAATTCCTAAAATGGAAGTTGTAAGTCAAGAGTTAATTACTGAATTTACTAATATTGGTTTAGGTATTGGATTTGCAATAATAGATTTAGCAAAAAGAAATTATAAAAACTTAAAGGAATTAAATATTAATAAAAAAATACCAAATATAAATATATATTTGGCAACTAACAAATCAGTTTCTTTAACATTTGCTAGTAAAATGTTTATTAAATATTTAAAAAAATAAAAATTTATGGTATTATTATTTTAGTGATTAGTTGTTTATCAACTTTACTATTAGGAGTTTCGAATAACCTTTGTTATCGCTCCATTTGAAATCAACTTACGGAC